>Ga0075038_10130897_pt1 | contig 9813 bp, 9 predicted proteins | sample OrgsoiRN2013_055_FD_67573 | JGI IMG/M metagenome (GOLD analysis project Ga0075038, IMG submission 67573) | Permafrost soil microbial communities from the Arctic, to analyse light accelerated degradation of dissolved organic matter (DOM) -... | ecosystem: Environmental > Terrestrial > Soil >... | reverse complement strand
TTTGATGGTTTTGATAAAAAGGACGATGATGTTTACGAAACACCAGGCTTTGATAAGGCTGCCAATCAAATGAAGATCAGTATCGAAGGCGGCATGTCCGATTTTAAAGTGATCAGATACTAAAATAGCCCCCTCTAAATCTCCCCCCGAAGGGGAGACTTACAACAAGCTCTTTTTTCAAGCCCTCCCTTCCGGGGAGGGTTTGGGTGGGGCTAATTTTTGTTTTTAAACATGGCCCAGGAATATATATTGGTTGTAAATGGCAAACCCGAAGGGCCGTATACTGTTGTCCAACTCAAGGCAATGGGTATTAAATCCGGCGATTTTGTAAAAACTATTGCCATGGACGACTATAAGGAAGCTCATGAAGTAGCAGAGTTACGCACTCTTTTTGGCTTTAAGTTTCAGCCGGTAATACCGCAATACTTCGGCAGTTTTGATCAGCGCCTGCTGGCTGCCGTTATTGACTGGTTGATCGTATTGGCGGTTGTCATCGTTCCGGTTTGTATAGCCGTCATTATTACCGGCGATAAACTGGTAAGGATACTGTTATCAGTAAGTATCCTCATACTTGTGCCTGCGCTAAACCTGGTGTACCATATTGTAATGGAGGGCTCATCGCGACAAGCAACCTATGGCAAAATTGTATTAAACATCAGGGTTTGCGATGTAGATGGCACCACGATTGGTTATGGTAAGGCCTTTGCCCGTAACCTGGCCAAAATATGCTCAACGCTGCCTTTGGGTGTGGGGTATTTGTTTAACTTTTTCAATAAAAAGCAGCAATGCCTGCACGATATGATTGCCGGCACGCTGGTAATGAAGGACCGCCTCACTTAAACTCTTCGTATCATTATTGTTAAAATTTGTTAAAACCAACTAAGAGATTAGTTAATAACTAAGTTGTTAGTTATATTTGATCTGTTAACTAATTTATAACAGCACAAACTATAATAAAACCCTCACGATAATGAAAAGAAAATTACTTATCCCAATTGTATTGATGCTGATCGTACTATCAGCCAAAGCGCAAACACCCGACTCGGCCAAAATAATGGTGCACTATAAATTTACCCACGTGCGCGATACTACCGACAAGGAACACCCTTATACCGAAAGTATGGTACTGATGGCTGGACAAACCGCCAGCGTTTATAAAAGCTATGATGCAAAGCTGCAAATGGATCAGATGAAAAAGCAAATGGCTGAGCAAATGAAAGGCGGTGCAATGGGCCCCATGAATTTTAAATCAGGAGGTAAGGGCATTACGTCAACCGAAATATTTGAGTTCCCCAACATTAATAAAATGGTACGTAAAGAGAGGCTGATCAACAGCTACCTGATAGAAGATCCATACCCTGCCATTAACTGGAAAATAAGCAGCGATACAGCCACCATTAGTAACCTGCATTGCCAGAAAGCCATAGGACATTTTAAAGGGCGCGATTATATTGCCTGGTTTTGTGCCGACCTGCCTTTCAGAAATGGCCCATGGAAACTTGCCGGCTTACCGGGTTTAATTGTTGAAGCCCATGATGTTAAAGACCAGGTGATATTTAAGTTTGATGGCATAGAAGAGATCGTAAAATCGGCGCCGGATGCAAATGCCATTGAAAATGGTGTAACACAAACCGGTGGCCATGTGATGCTGGTTTTTGGTGCCGATGATTCGAGCAAAGACCCTAACCTGATAGCCTTACCGGCCAACGGTATCAAAACTACTCAAAAAGAGTTTGACAACCTGAAAGAAGCCATGAAGAAAGATCCGCAGGCTTTTATCCAGTCGGCAATGGCGGGTATGGGCGGTGGTGTTAAGTTTAATCGTGCGGATGGAGGTGGTCCTCAAGTAAATATGAAAGTGCAGTCCAGCACGGATAAAACAGTGATCAACAATCCGATAGAATTGCCGGAAAAAAAGTAAATCCACAGCCATGAAACATATCCTAATCTTAAGTTGCTGTGTAATGATCACGGCGGGGGCCTTCGCGCAAAAAATTGCGGGCAATGTAACCGATAGTGTGGGCAAAGCCGTGCCGTTTGCTAACATCACCCTAAAGGCGCCGGGTAACCTCATTATAGCCTTTACATCGTGCAGCGATAAAGGCGTGTACAGCATGCCCCTGCCCGCCGACGCGCCTAAAACCGGTTTGACGATTGAGGTTAGCTGTGTTGGCTTTAATAAAGCAAGTAAGGAGGTAACGAGCTTAGCTACCCCATATAATTTTAGCTTAAAGGCAAATAGCGGCCAGCTAAAAGCCATTACGGTTAAAAGCAGCCGCCCGCGTTTAAAAGTAAGCGGCGATACCATAAGCTATAAGGTATCCGACTTTAGCAGCCCGCAAGATCGCGTCATCGGCGATGTGATAAAAAAACTACCTGGGGTTGATGTGGATAAGGATGGTAAGATAAGCTATAACGGTAAGGCTATATCTAACCTGTATATTGGTGGCGATAACCTGCTGGACGATAAATACAACATTGCCACCAATAATATACCCAACGGCGTGGTTGACCAGGTGCAGGTAATGGAAAACCACCAGCCGGTTAAAATGCTGAAAGATAAGGTAGTGAGCGATGACGTGGCTTTAAACCTAACCATTAAAAAGGATGCCAAAATGCAACTGGTTGGGCAGGAAACCGTTGGCGGCGGTTTACCCGGAAAGTATTTTGAAGACCTTAACGCCATGATGTTTAAGGACAAATACAAGGCTATTAATTATATAAAAGGAAATAATACCGGTAATGATCTTTCGTCGGACCTGGTATCGCATAACCTGTCGGACTATTTAAACCGGGTTGATAACCAGGTGCCCGGCACGGTGCTGTCGCTGGGTACAGCCGGCGATCCTGACCTGCCGCGTAACCGTTATCTGTTTAACCAATCGGGTATTATTAACTTAAATAACCTGGTTAATGTTAAAAAGGATGTGCAACTGCGGGCAAATATTTCTTACCTGCACGATACCCAGCACCAGGATTATCAGAAAAACACCAGCATTTACTTGCCGAACGACACCGTAAAGTATAGCGAGATACAGCACAACAGGCGCCAACCGGACTTGTTCCACAGCCAGTTGCTGCTAAACGTGAATAAGGATAAATACTATCTGAATGATGCGCTGGTAACCGACTATAGCCACAATACAAACTATAGCGATCTTACTACAAACGGCTCAAATTACAACCAGGTTTTTAAGGATAATACTTTCAGTTTTTCGAACGAGTTTAACCTGATGCAGACCTTTAAGTCGAGCCGGATTATCGAATTGTATTCATATGTTAACCGGATCGATGAACCCGAGAACCGCGTTATCGCATCAAACCTTAGTCCTGATATTTTTAACAATAATATACCGTACACTCAACTAATACAGAACGCTGATATCCCAACCTGGTTTACAAACAACTATGTATCGCTTAAATTCCCTTCGACTAATTTTACCCAAACCTATAAAGCAGGATTGAGCCTGCAATCGCAAAACCTACAATCGGCTTTAACTACCATACAAACCAACAATACCGAAAAACTGGTATCAGATAGTACCCGGAACAACCTGGACTGGACACGTCGCAAAATATATGGAGAGGCAGATTACGACATACCCGGGCAAATTTTAAAGGTGTCGGTTTCGTTACCGCTTATCCTGCAAAACCTAAACTACAGCGATCCTCTGTTTGCACTGGATAAATCGTTAACACGCTTGTATTTTAGTCCAAAGGTTAACATTAAGTACCAAAGCGGTGTCGAAAACTACTTTACCCTGGGTTATAATTACCGCAGCGATATGGGCACTATACAGGAGATTTACCAGGGTGATATTTTAACCAATTATCGCTCGTTGTATGCCAACAATGCCGACCTGAGCGAGCGCAAAACACAAGTTGCATCGTTAGGGTTTAACTACCGCAAGGCATTAACTTTATTCTTCTTTGGTATCAATACCTCGTATATACATACCACTACAAACAATATATCATCGAGCATTATCAACAATAACATACAGGAACGGATAGTGTTGCCTTTTGAAAACTCGGTCGATTCGTACAGTGCAAGCGGCAACATCAGTAAATATGCTTTTAACTTACGTACCACATTCAGCGCCGGCCTGGGCGTACAGGCATCGCGCTCAAACCAGTTTTTGAACGGTATTTTGCTGCCTTATAACACCATATCAACCGCGGCAAGCGCCGGTTTTGAAACCAAAGTGAGCGATCAGGTAAACCTGAGCTATAAAGCCAGCTATAACCAGGTAAACAGCAAATCATCGGCGCAAGCCAACAGCTCTGTGTTAAAGCAGTTGCAGCAGCAGGGGGCGATAAACTATAACCCATCCGACAGGTTATTTATCAAGCTGTCCGGCGATCACTATTTTACGCAGCAAACCCAGGCTAACGATCTGAAATACTTTTTTGCTGACGCCTCTGCACGATACAAACTCAAAAAAATAAAAGCCGATGTTGAGTTGAGCGCCATGAATTTGTTTGATACCAAAACCTACAGCGCATTATATCTTTCGGCCAATACGTTTACATCAAACAGCTACACTATACCGGGCAGGTTTTTCCTGGCTAAGGTTTTCTTCAACATCTAAACAAACAAAAACAGCATAGCCTTGTCGTTATATAAAAACGGCGAGGTTTATGTTAACACAATGTTCCGATATTAAAATTTACGATGACGTTTCCGGCTCGGGCCGGGATATCAGGGTAACACCGCTGTTTTTTCAAAACCAGGATGAGTCTTGGGAGCCTAATGAGATATTTGACCTGGCCGAAACAGCTAAGTTAACCGCAGGCAGATGGGGAACCTGGACCGAGCCGCTGGAGTTAGGCAAGATAATTATTGACGATAAAAAGGAATGGCACTTTGAGGGTGACGCAGACCTGAACGAAGACGAGTTAAAACAAATAAGCCGCTTTGTTTTAGATGGCGAATAAGCAAAACTTAAACAAGGTATTGATTTAAAACCCGTACTTTTGCGCTTTAGTACACACAGCGTATAATGAGCGAAGAATATTTTATTTTAGAGAAGGGCCAAAAACTGGGCCCGTTTACCGATGACGAATTAATGGGCAGGCCCCTGGAGCCTACCGATATGGTTTTATCCCCAGATGAAAACGATTTTAAAGCAGCCCACGAATTACCCGAGTTTACCGAATATTTTAAAAACGAAGGTATTTATTACCCAACTAAAGAAAACACAAGAGCTTATCTGCTACGTTTGCCTGCCTTTATAATTGATATGGTGATCCTGATATTTGGCATTTCTATTTTAGGGGGTATATTTTTAGGCACCTATATGGAAAAGTTTGGTAAAATATTTACGCCCGATCTGTTTAACGATACCGCCAAAATGCAGAAGGTGATGCAAGATCATCAAACCGAACTGCTGATAATGCAACTCATTATTTTGCTATGCGTATTTATTTACAATACCCTATGCGAGGCAAGCAGATTACGCGGCTCTGTGGGTAAGTATATTTGCGGTTTGGCCGTTGTTGATGATGCCGGGTATGGCCTTACATTCGGCCAGGCGGCAGGACGTAATTTTGGAAAAGTAAGCTATGAGCTGCCAAGTTTTTACATTGGTTTTTTTGCCTATATTTTAAATTTAGCCATGGTATGGAGCCCAATGCACCAGGCTATACACGATAAAATATCGGGTTGCTATGTGGTGAGAAAGAACGCCTGATAGGGATTAACCTGATTTTATCACACTTTCAGTATTTTTATTTTCTAATGGAAAGCGGCGAAAGAATAAACGTTTACGAAGTTTATAACAAGATTGCCAAATGGTTTTCTGAAAACCGCTACACCGGTTTAATCGAGAAGGAATACCTGGATAGTGTAATAGACAAAATAGGTGCTCAAGGTTCCGTTTTAGATTTAGGCTGCGGCACAGGAAACCCCATTTTGAAATATCTTTTAAGCCATGGCCTTAATGTTACCGGTGTAGATGCGAGCAGCCAAATGTTGGAGATAGCAAAAGCCAATTTTCCATCCACAGCGTTTATCTTACAGGATATGCGGCAACTTGCTTTAAATACTCAATTCGACGCCATAATTGCCTGGGATAGCTTCTTTCACTTACCGGCTTCAGACCAGCCGGCGATGTTCGAAATATTTGCAAAGCATCTCAACGCTAACGGTGTTTTGCTTTTTACCTCCGGGACAGGCCATGGAGAGGCCTGGGGAATGAACGGCGGCGAAAACTTATTTCACGCTTCTTTAGATTCAAAAGAGTATCGGGATCTTTTGAATAAACACGGCTTTAAAGTTCTGAAACATGTGGTTAGCGATCCCAATTGTGGTTGTGCCACGATATGGTTAGTTGAATATTCTTTATAAAACTACTTTTTCAGCTTGTTTAATCTAAATCCCACAGTAAATAAAAACTCGTTGCTGCCTGCTTTGTAACCACCCAAAGGGGATGTTATTGGCACCAGGTTCAAGTCGCGGACATATGAAGCATCGAAATTAAACCGTCCATGCTCATAGCCCACTCCGGCCGAAACACTGAATATGAGCCCCCCGGTATATGTTGCCTTGTTGATAAGTTGATTTACGTTGTTGTAATACAAAGTATCTTTCTTCAGTTTGCCTGTTTGGAATGTGCTGTTTCCGTTTGCTTCCTGTACTGGAATACTGAAAACCATGCCTGCTTTAATATTAAAGTCAGAGCTGGGTTTGAAAATCAGGTTGACAGGGAAATCCAAAAAATAAAGTTTACGCGAATCGCTGATGTTAAGCGTTTGTAAGGTATCTATCTTACTGTCGTTTTTATGCGTGTAGCTTCCTGATATGTTTCGCGGTGTTAAGGCCCGGATGCCAATGCTGGCCCCCCATTGGTCGGAAAAATTATAACTACCGGTTAACCCAAAAAATACATCAACGGGGAAACGGCCATAAAAATTGATATTCTGGTTCCGGGCGGTGAAACTGCCCGATGGGTTCACGCCCACTATCAAGTGAAAGGCGAAATCACGCCCGGGCGTATCCGCGGGCATGTTATAGGGTTCTTTAAACAGCCCGGTGAGGTAGCCGGGTAACGTTGGTATACTATACCGGGGTGCTATAAAGCCGATATGCGCCGGCCCGCCAAGCTCGTTATAACGCCCGGCAATACCGCTCGTCGATTGAGTTGCATCCCCCGGCGCTAAGCCTGTAACACCTGCGTGTACTGTGTTGTTCGCGCCGCTATTTTTTACATACCCACTGGTTATACCGTTACGGGGGCGATGGCCGCCTTTAAGTTTGGTATTTGCCGATAAGCCGCTTGCGTTACGTGGGCGACCTATGCTGTGCCCTGTATGGGCGTAGGTGGTAACAGAATGACCTGATGCCCTGTGATGAAGCCTGACCATATTGTTTCCTACAGAATTAAATCGACGGGAACCAGGTCCGCCTCTGACATGGCTAAAGGTATTGCGCTTGCCTGAGCTCACTACCCGACCAGTTGCCGTTGCCCCGGTTGAATTAATGGCCCGGTGGTTTTTTGGATCTGGCGACAAGGTATTGTGCTTGCCCGAGCTTACTGCGCCACCTGTTGTAGTCGCCCCGGTTGAATTAATGGCTCTGTTGTTTTTGTGATCTGGCGACAAGGTATTGTGCTTACCCGGGCTTACTGCGCCACCAGTTGTAGTCGCCCCGGTTGAATTAATGGCTCTGTTGTTTTTGTGATCCGCCGACAAGGTATTGCGCTTGTCCGAGCTCACTACGCCACCAGTTGCCGCTGCTGCGTTTGAATTAGTGGCACCGTGTTCTTTGGAAGGTGCCACCGATGATACCGGCTTAGCATCGCTGTTTGATGAAACGGTCGGGTTGATGCCATTACCGCCGGGTACGCGGTTTGTTGTGGAGTCGTTGACTAAATATTGTTGTGATGAATTTATGGTAGCGGGTGCTGATCCTGCACGATCGTGCTTAATAGCTTTTACAGTTTTTTGATCAGTATGATGATTTATATGATTGTTTTTTAGAGCAAAATAGGTGAGCGAGGCCACTACGCTTAAGGCAGCTAATATGATAGATACTATTTTAATACCGGCCAGTCCAGACAAACCTGCGGCGGAGCTGCCACCGGCCGCGGCGCCCGGAGTTGGTACAGGCATCTGCATATCCAGTATGGCTTTCATATCCGACCAGTCCTGCTGCGCATTGTCGTCTATACGAAGCTGGTTTCGTTTATGCCGCAACACGCGATGTGTCTTGTCATCTTTCATTTTGCCTGGCTACTCCTTTCTTTTGATATGGCGCCGTGGTGGTTTTCGAGCAACTCTCTGAGCTTTTTTTTTGCCTCGGCTAAATGCCACCGCGATGTTCCTTCGCTTATGTTTAATTGTTCGCTAATTTCTTTATGTGTAAAACCATCAAGCACTGATAAATTGAAAACAGTTTGAGTAGCAAAAGGCAATTGCCTGATGTTGAACAGAATGTCTTCAAAATATAATTTATCTAAAACAGATGGCGGTATTAAAACATCTTCCTGATCCTGGTCGTAAGGCGTGAGGGTGCTGAATTTTAGCTCCTTACGGCACAGATCGATCGATGTATAGATCATGATTTTTCTGATCCAACCACCTAATTCGCCTTTTTCGATATCGAAGTTTTTAATAGATTGAAATACCTTAAGGAAGCCTGTGTTAAATGCTTCTTTCGCCAGATCTTTATCGGGTATATAGCTATAGCACACCCGTAACATATCGGCATGAAATAGCTTGTACAAAGCTTCCTGGGCCGTACGGTCGTTATTTATACATCTTTGCGCCAGTTCTTCCGCCTGCTTTTTAGATAGATTCATTCAAAAAAAACGCATTTTTTGAAATGCCCGAAAACAACTCTTCGCAGGCAGACCGTCAAACGTTGGGTCGAAACAAAAATAATCTTTTCGACCAAATTCATCCCCGGTCAGCATAATAAAACAGCCCGGCCGACATTAAACCAAACCGGGACTGTTCTCTCTATTTACCTGTTAAAATGTTGGGGAGTGATCGTCACGCCGCTGGTATATGGCCAGTTAAATGTAACGTCGGTAGCCGTAATACTGACGCTGCCGGTATAAGTTACCCCGTTTAGGCTTACTGTTAGCGGGAAAGTTCCATTAGCCAGATATGTGTTTTGAACACTTTGAACAAATGGGATAACAGGCGATGTGATGGTAGTACCACCCGTGGTGCAATCTTTTGGTGCCGGTTGGTACATGTCTATAAAATTGATGCTGAAATGATTGCTGGCATCAAGGCTGTGCGTATAGTTAAGATAACTATTACCACAAGTGTAATTGTTAGCGGTTTGGGCGTTAAAATAAACATACGCGCTATCGCTTTTGGTGCTTTTATTGTAATGGGCTAAAAGTGTGATCTGATCGCCGGCTAAAGAAATATGAGAAGCCTGCCCGCCGACCGGAGGCGGAGTCGGGTTGTATACCTCGTTTGTTACCGTAATTAAATAGGTACTCATATACGTATAAGCAGCAGTATTTACAACGGTTGTAATGGTGTAATTACCTGCTTTGTTAAAATTAACAATAGCATGGTTATGCGAACTAACAATCCAATTGAAGCCAGAAGGGGTAACCGTCCAGCTAACAGAATCGGTAGCAGAGGCACCTACCAGTTCGAGCGTATCAGTCTGCCCAATTTTAATAATCGCATGGGTAGCCTCCAGGTGCACAGCGGTAATTGTTCCTTTTTTACATGCACCAAGGGCAAATAGTAGCGCAAAAAAGATGACGATGTAGGTTAATTTTTTCATTATCAATTTTTTAAGTGATGAATAATTATCGGTTTTAATACATCATCGTATACGAAACG
>Ga0075038_10074442_pt1 | contig 9830 bp, 4 predicted proteins | sample OrgsoiRN2013_055_FD_67573 | JGI IMG/M metagenome (GOLD analysis project Ga0075038, IMG submission 67573) | Permafrost soil microbial communities from the Arctic, to analyse light accelerated degradation of dissolved organic matter (DOM) -... | ecosystem: Environmental > Terrestrial > Soil >... | reverse complement strand
GGGCTACATCAATGTACAAAGGCGCTGTAAAAGTTTTAGGCGCCCAATCGTCCAGAAAGAAACCTGCAGATTTGGAAACCGATGGATCTGTTTGTGGTATGATGGTAACTGGTTGTGTTACCGTGCCTGTCCCTGTATCTGTACCGCCATCAACGGTGTTGTTTTTTTTACAAGCGCCTAAAGTAATTATGAAAATGATGCAGCCGGCAATAGGATATTTTATTTTCATATCGCTATTTCTTTGGTGCAAATGTAAAATCGTCCCAATAATAACTGCTGTTGTCGGCATCCTTCTCGGGATTAACGAAGAAGGAAGCTTGTGTAAAATTTTTGACGGATTTTAACAGCGAGGTCAGGTCAGTCGTATAATTTACCCATTTATTGGTTTCGGTAATTTCAAGGTTAAAATAAACGTTTTCGCTCTCAATCCCTGTTTCAACCCGGGCTGATATTGTGCCCTTTACAGGCGAATAAAACTTAAAGGAAACCACCGGATTTTTACTGACGTCAATTGCGTCAAACGATAAAGCAAAAGCTTTCCAGGTACCGGCAGATTTTTTCCAGAACAAAACCTGGCTGCTCATATCAATACCGCTTTTGTGGGGATTGGCAACTACTTCGGGCGACTCATCCCAGCCCCAGTAGGAATCGGGGGTTATTTTCTCAAAATCGGCTACAATTTTTTCCTGAGCGTACACAGTAAAACCAGTAAGGTTTAGCATAGCCAGGCAGCATATTATTAATTTCATGGTGCTATTTTAAAGATGCCCATACCTGTTATTACTGTAACAGGTATGGGCATTATCAATTTATTTAATTTTTACTACGCGGATATTATCAATGGCCGCGGCAAAAGAAACAACAGGGGTTTTACCATAATTCATGAACATGAATTCCAAAGCATTGTTGCCGCTCGAACCTATTAATGCAGATATTGATGCCGGCGGTAAGCCTGCAGCACCATTATTTACACTAAAGCTTGATAACGGTATAGTTACTGTTAACCAGCCATTTGTAGTAAACGGTGTTGTTGTACCATTGCTGTTTAACCAGGGGTTATAGGCCGCCAGATTGCTGAAATTATAATTTGCTACGATATAAAGTGTACCGTTTGACCATGGCGTAGTAGCCGGCACCGATATTTCGAACTTTACGGCATAACTATCTAAGCTACTTGCAATATTTGCAGCCGGCACCCACTGAACGCCATAAAGATTTATAGAGTGCGGATTATTGTACCAATCGGTACCACCGGCAGGCATATTAGTTGCCCCCATTACATCATAATAACCGTTGTTACCGGGATAAGCAGTAGAACTGTTTGAAGTGTTCGATCCCCAGGGATAGGTGTTTATAGCATCGAAATTACAAGCTACGCCGGTCACAAAATCATGAACTGTATAAACAGTGCTGGCTGTGCCTGTATTGGTTGTAACCGTTACAATGCCGCCTGTGTTTGATACACCTGCAGGCACAGCCAAACGGATAGCCGTACCATCGTTTGAACCTGTAAAACCGGTAACTGTTTTGCCTGCATAAACTACGCTCTTAATAAAGAAGAAGTTAAAGCCGTTTATCGTAACAGAATCGCCAGGGTTAGCGGCCTCGTTAGATATACTTGAAATTGTAGGTGCAGGGGCTACAATTGAGAAATTGAAAGAGGTTTCGCCATGTGTAGTTACATAACGTATGGTATTAAGCTGATTAGTTGGCACGGACGGGAAAGCAATAACCGCCGGAATTAATACGATCGCCGTAGTGTCCGAAAACCAGGCATCATTAAAAGAAGCCTTTGTACCATCAAAATAAATTTGGAGGGCTCCTTTTAAACTATGCCCGGTAACAACCACCCATTGCCCAGGTCCTACGTTGTGCAAAAGCGAATCGCCGGGGGCCGCAACGTAATTACGCACGCTGGTAATAACAGGCGTATCCGTGCCATATATCGAGCTTTTTTTACAAGCTGATTGTACCAATACTATTGCAGCCAGCAGAACCAGCAACATATAGTAGTGGACATTTGAAAGTATCTTTTTCATAATTTTTTATTTAAGAATAATCTTTAATTCAAATTAAATTAATAATAAGCCACAGGCGCCTGCAGTAATTTTGGGTCGGCAGTTATCTCGGCCGCCGGTATAGGCAAAGTAAACGTCGCAGCGGTTGCCGGTGTAATGATCAAACCATTCGAAGTTTGAGTTATTACATGAGTGCTCGGGTTATAAGTAAACTGTTGCCTTGTTTGGCCATTAATGGCAGCTATAGCAGACTGCGGATCGTAATAAGAAAGACGAACCAGGTCAAACCAATATTGGCCCTCAAATGCCAGTTCAATCCTGCGCTCCTTACGCAGTATGGCAGGTGTAATACTGGCTACTGTGCTAACCCCGGCCCTAGTTCTTATTGCGTTAAAAAACTTTAAAGCTTCGGCATTACTGGTTGATGAGCTATTGCCCAACAAAGCCTCAGCATAGATCAGGTATACATCGCCTAAGCGCAATACAGTATTATGTTCGATAGACGACCAAAGATCCATCGTTGGCGAATTGTTATCGGCAGCAGTACCTACAACGTGCTTTTTAACGTTAACGCCAGTTGCCGTATAGCCGCCTCCGGCAGCGTTTAGTTCGGGATAATGGTCCCCTGTAAGCATAAAGGTAGCTCTGCGGCGAATAGAATCCTGCGCGGTGTATTGGTTATACAGATCAATTGTTGGGCCGATTGCTCCACCCCAGCCACCGCCGTCGGTAACCAAGCTACCATCGGGTGCAAATTGCGCCTCAATATCGTTACCATTACCATAACCTACACCCGGAGCCCATTGAAATGCAAATAACGACTCGGGATTATCATTATACTGCGTTCTGAACAGATTATAATAACTTGGCAAAAGTGTTTTACCACTTGCATTACATACTTTGCCTGCAAAATATGCCGCGCTATCCAGATCAGCCTGATTACGTGTTAGGTTTTGGCCCAAACCTGCACGGGTTAAATATACTTTAGCCAACATCCCCTGTGCCGACCATGTAGTTACACGTCCGGGTGCATCGGTAGCAGGCAAATTAGTTGAGGCAAACCTCAAATCGTTTATAATAAACCGGTAAACATCAGCAACCTTATATCGTGGCACTAAAGGGTTGGTGATCAGCTTATCATTGTCTTCAATTATCGGCACGGCGCCCCATAGCATAGCTAAATGGTAATAAGCCGTAGCCCTCAGGAATTTTAATTCGCCAAGTGCGGCATTCTTGTTTTTAGCAGATACGCTGTCGGGTAATTTAGTATCAATAGCTTTGATATTCACATTACAATGCGCGGCTATATCATAAAAACAACGCCATGAGTCGGATATGTATCCGTTATCGCCGGTTATTGAGAACGTGGTAAACTGCACCAGCCCACTGTTGTATGGCTGTAACATGTTACCACTCATAATATCGCCAATACCCAGCAACGGAAAGTTGTTCCAGTTAAACCAGGGCTGAGCGTATATGGCTGCTGTAGCAAGCCTCAGATCGGCTGTACTTTTGTAAAAATTATCTGTAGTGATCCCTGTTAAAGGCGGCCTGTCGAGGTACGACTTTTTACAACTGCTTATCGCGATGATGATAAGCAAAAAACAAATATTTATCTTAATCAGTTTCATAATCGTAGGTTTATTTATTTAGAGATATGTTGGCACCAATTGTGAAAACACGAGGTTGTGCATAGTACCCGTTATCAACGCCCGCCGAGAACGGATTCCATGACCCTATTTCAGGATCGTAGCCACTATATTTTGTGATAGTAAATACGTTAGTTGCGTTTGCATATACCCGCAGCGATCTCAGATGTATCTTACTTAAAACTTTTTCAGAAAAATTATATCCTAAAGCGATGCTTTTACATTTTAAAAAAGACCCATCTTCAACATATTTATCAGAGAAGCTTTGATTCTGATTGCCACTGCTCTGGCTGATGCGCACAATGTTTGTTGAAGGGTTACTGATGTAAACATTGTTAATATCAGACGAAGAGCCGGCGGCATTAACCATGGCTATTTTAGCATAGTCGAGTACGCTTTTAAAATAACCGAAGTTTTGATTCGGGTTTTCGGCGTTAACTTTTAACTGGTTAAAAATCTTATTGCCATAATCGCCCGTCATAAAAACGGTCAGGTCAAAATTCTTATAGCTGAACGTATTGTTTATACCATACTGAAATACCGGCAATGGCGAGCCTAAATAGGTTTGATCGTTTTGATCTATCTTGCCATCGTTGTTAAGGTCTTTAAAAATAACATCGCCTACCCAAACACCACCCGAACCTGGGGTAATAGGTATGGGGCCGCTCCCATTTTGGCGCAGCGCCGGATATTTAGTAAAATCGGCTGCGTTTTTATAGATACCGAGTGTTTGGTAACCATAATAATCGCCAACAGACCGCCCTACAACAGATCGGGTAATGGCCGTGCTGCCTGCATAACCAGTTAATGCTGCCGTTTCGGTATTTAAAGCCAGTATGGTGTTTTTATTGCGAGAGTAAGTAATGTTTGTGTGCCAGTTAAAGTTTTTAGATTTAACATTTACCGTTGATAATGAAAACTCATAACCTTTATTACCAACAGCCCCGATATTAATAAAAGGAGCCTGGATGGAACCCGGTGCATAGCTGCCTAAGGGGATAGTTCCCGAGTAAAACGGCAGAATGGTGGATAGTAATAAATTATTGGTTTTACGGGTATAAGCATCAACAGAAAACTCGATCCTCCGGTTTAAAATACTGGCATCCAAACCAATATTATAGGATTTTGTAGTTTCCCACTGTATATCAGGGTTGCCGGTAGTTGCGGTTAACTGTGAGTTACCCGATAGCCCGGTAGCTACAGTGGTTAATGTTGAACCATAGGCGTACTCGCTTATATTCTGGTTATTTACCAAACCGTATCCTAACCGGAGTTTCAAATCATTAATCAGTTTTACATTCTTAAAGAAACTTTCATGATTTATCTTCCACGCCACTGCGCCCGAATAAGTAGTATTCCACCTGTTATCGGCCGAGAATTTCGAAGAACCATCGTGACGGATGGTACCGGTTAGTAAATATTTATCCTCATATGTAAAATTTACACGGCCAAAATAAGCTTCCAATGCGCCATCCCCTTTAACACCACCATTGGTTGCCGTTGTCGGGTCTCCGCTGTTTATCGATTGCACATTATTGCTCGGAAAATTAGTCCTGGTGGCATAAACACTTTGGTTGTTTAGCAATTGGGCCTCATGGCCAACCATTGCACTTACATAGTATTTGTTGCCAAATAAATGACCGTAGTTTAAGTAATTGGTTAGTGAATAATAGAAATTTTGCGCACTTGTATAAGTTGCCGAATTGGTGTTATGCGAATAAGAACCCATTGTATAGGTTGGGTTAAAATAGTCTTCGTTGGCAAAATCAAAGTTTCCGGATGCCTCGTTGCGCAGGCTTAGATCTTTTGTAAACTGGATCTCGGCATAAACATTTCCGAGGAGTTGGTACCGGGTTTTAAGATCTTTTACGATAGACGCTAAAGCAAACGGGTTAGCACCATACGCCCCATAAATGTTTGGGTCGTTACCTCCCCAGGTGCCATCCGGATTTACAACCTCTACATCAGGTGTTTGATTTAGTGCTTGTAAAATCACGCCCGTGTTACTGGTAGTTACGTTTTCTTTTACGTTGGCAAACTGTAAACTGGTACCAATTTTCAACCAATCGGTTGTTTTGTTATCTAAATTTAGTTTCAGAGAGTATCTTGTAAAATCAGAACCTAAAGCAATACCCTGCTGATTGAAATAAGTACCTGATATATAATATTTGGTGCGCGCATCGCCACCGCTGATAGACAGGTTATGGTTTTGCATCGGCGCGGTTCTGAACAGGGCTTTTTGCCAGTCGGTACCTACGCCCAGATACTGGGGATTGGCAAATTGCGGCCTGAAATCGTAGCCGATAATGGCTGCCTTCTGATTCATGAAAGTTGCGTACTCGCGCAGGTCCATCACACTATAATACTTGGATAACGACTGCCATCCCACATAACCATCATAGCTAATTACCGGCGGGCCCGACATTCCTCTTTTTGTGGTGATAACAATAACACCATTGGCAGCTTGCGAACCATAAATAGCAGTTGCAGAAGCGTCTTTTAGAACGTCGATCGAAGTAATTTCGGAAGGGTTGATACTGGATAAGGGATTGGTGCCATTCCCAGGAATTGGCGATTGTGCGTTAGGCGGTATCTGTATTCCATCTATCACATATAAAGGTGGCGAAGTAGGGCTGCTAAATCCCCCGATGCCCCGTATTTGTATAGATACATCGCCACCGGGCTGACCCGAAACCTGCTGTACAACAACTCCGGGAATTTTACCTTGCAGCGCCTGATCGATGGTTGTGGGTTGAGTTTCTAAAATATCAGCCGCCGAAATGGAAGATACCGCACCTGTGAGGTCGCCTCTCCTTTTTGTTCCATAGCCTATTACAACTACCTCATTTAAACTTTTCGACTCCACGGTCAAGGTTACGTTAATAGTGTTGGCTTGTGCAACCGCGATCTCCTGGCTTACAAAACCAACAAACTTAAACACAAGCACATCGCCTGTTTTCGCACTAATGGCAAATTCGCCGGCGGCGCTGCTGGTAACAGCAGTTGTTGTGCCCTTAATGTAAATATTTACACCGGGCATTGGTTGGTTGTCATCACCATCGCTTACCTTACCTGTAATACGCCTGGTTTGCGCATAGGTGGTAAAACTCAATAGCAATGACACCATAACTAACCAGAAACTGGCCATTATTTTTCTTCTCTTTAATGGGTTTTTCATTTTTAAAATGAATTTAGGTTGGTAAATAATTGGTTCATGTAATTGGGTTTATTGATTAATTTTTTGTGTTATTTTTTTTCCTTCATAATTTATACTGAGATTATTATTCGATTGAAAGTTCAGCTCACCAGGATGGCTCTTACTGATACATACCACATTAAACCTGCGACTGGTTAGCATGCCGGGAAAACTACCCTCACGGGCATTAATGGTTAATGTTTTATCAGCTTCGCTGTAGGAAAACCTGATGTTACTAAATGCGCCTTTTTCGTAATTGTAGTTGTTGCCCTCATCTTCATAAAGGGTGAAAGAAGCATCCAATCCGGTGTAAACATATAAAGTGATCGGGTCGGCAGGTTTTTCGCTGGTATATTGTATTTCGGGCCCAAACGGGATAATCGATCCTTCTTTTACGAAAACCGGCATCCGTTGATAAGGTGCGTCGGCAGTTATCGTTTGGCCGCCATTAGTATATTTACCGCTGTAAAGATCGTACCAGCCATTACCCTTTGGCAGATAGACGCTGCGACTGCGGGCTCCATACTCATATACCGGGTTGACCAGTAAATCGGGCCCAAAAAGATATTCATCACTGATATTTTTCACCTGTTCATCCTGCTCATAATCCATAATTAAACCACGCATTAAAGTATAGTCGTTATGATAGGCCATTCCTGCAAGGCTGTAGATATAAGGCATTAAGCGATAACGCAGCTTATCGTAGTAGAGCATACTCTGATAGGCCGGATGATCCTGCGGAGCCACGTTATAAATTTCGCGGTAAGGAAACTGACCGTGTACACGGAATAGTGGCACAAACGCGCCGAACTGGTACCAGCGGGTCATTTGTTCGCGCCATTCTTCCAGATCTTTGCTGTTTGGTTTTTCATAACGGTGCTCTACCGCAAAACCGCCAATATCCATCGTCCAATACGGTATGCCCGATAGGGCAAAGTTGATCCCTGCCGGAATCTGATTTTTCATATCGCTCCAGCGCGCTCCAATATCGCCGCTCCAGGTGGCAGCCGCGTAACGCTGCAAACCAGCGTAGGCAGAACGGGTTAAAATAAATACGCGCTTGTCGGGATTGGTTTTGCGTTGACCCTCATAAATACCTTTTGCATTTTGCAAAGGGAAGCCGTTGTAGTATAAGGTTGACGAACCCAGGAAGGTAGGATTCATTACCGCCTTTCGGCTCTGTATATCCATATTGGAGTTAATATCAGGTTCCGACGCGTCCATCCACCAGGCATCAACCCCCTTAGTATATAAATGCTTATCAATTAAATTCCAAAATGCGTCCCTGGCTTTTGGGTTATAGGCATCGTAAAAAGTTGAAACGTAACCCTTGCCTATCCAATCGCGCTGGCGGTTAAGTACATTTTGCTTATACAGCCATCCATTTTCATCAAAGTACCTATAGCTGTCGATACCTTCGTAAAACTTAGCCCAAACCGAGATCATAAAATGAGTATGATATTGATCATGCAGGGTACTGATCATGCCCTTAGGATTGGGAAAGCGCGTTTCGTCAAACTCCTGGCTGCCCCATTGGTCTTCCTTCCAGTACGACCAATCTTCCACTATATTGTCAAGCGGGATCTTTCTGTCGCGAAACTCTTTTACTGTATTCAATATCTCATCCTGGGTTTTATAGCGCTCGCGGCTTTGCCAAAAGCCCATGGCCCATTGCGGCATAATGGCGGCTTTGCCGGTTATGCTACGGTAACCGCTGATTACCTGATCGATGTTTTCCCCGTTAATAAAATAATAATCCAATTGCTTGCCTGCTTCCGAGTCGAAAGCAAATTGTTGTTTTCCCTCATCGCTAAGCGGGCTCAGCCATTTTAACGCTATATATGATTCGTCGCCGTCGGGCAACCATTGCACTTTTATCGGATACCTCTGCCCCTTAACTAAATCAACGTCTATTAACGCTGTGCCGGGGTTCCAGCTTTGGCGCCATCTGTCGGCCAGGAGTTTACCATTTATCCATACCTTAACATAGCCGGCATATTTTAGTAAAAACTGATGTATGCCATTATGGGTTGACTCAATTGCCCCATCCCAGGTAACTTTACCGTTTCCCAATTTGTAACCTACAGGAACATCTTTGAGTGAGCTTAAAAACGGGTAGTCTATTTCAGTTTCGTTCCTCTTTATAAAAACATTATTTGTATCCTTTTTTTGTGAATAGGTAGCGGTAAGGCACCCGGTGCTATTATCGGCGGCATACAATTTCAGATCGGATAATGGACGATAATCGCGCACATCGCCAACCTTCGTGATCGAATAGTTATCCCACAGTATGCCATAGTTTTTATTGGACACCATAAAAGGGACAGCTACTTCGGTATTGTTCTGAAGAAGCTCTACATGCTGGTTTTTATAATTTATTAGACCATTTTGGTGTTGGCCCAGACCGTAAAAGGCTTCATCGGCAGGGCTATTGAACGCTTGTAAGATGTGATAGTATTTTTCGCCATTGTTAGACTGTGGGATAAATTCACGGGCAGATTTTTCGCTCAAAATAGTCTTGCCAGCTTTATCGGTAAAATTTACACTACCCTCAGTTAATGATACATGCGCAATTATCTTCGCTGTACTTAAAACCAATTCATCGCCATTTTGAACTATAGTAAAATTAACCGGCTTATTGGTTTGCTCAATAGTCATTAAACTTTTTGCTGAGGAGAAAACATCATCGGGCGTTGCCCTTACATGAATGATCTGATCGGAAATGACCTGCAATTGCAGTAAATAAGTAGAGCGTTCCGTTCTCTTGGGCAAATTGACGATAATTCCATCTGCCGTTTTAGTATAAATACTTTGCCCATAAGTTTGGGTAAAAATGGCAGCCGAAAACAGAAGACAGGTACTGATGAGTACACGTTTTAGCATAATAATTTCAGGAAAAGATATTACAATTGGTTGTTTACAACAGGTGGTCTTTAATGCCTTTGCAGCATGACGGTTTAAAACCTG
>Ga0075038_10078243_pt1 | contig 9884 bp, 3 predicted proteins | sample OrgsoiRN2013_055_FD_67573 | JGI IMG/M metagenome (GOLD analysis project Ga0075038, IMG submission 67573) | Permafrost soil microbial communities from the Arctic, to analyse light accelerated degradation of dissolved organic matter (DOM) -... | ecosystem: Environmental > Terrestrial > Soil >... | reverse complement strand
TATGCGTCTATGTTTTCCAAAGAATAGAGTGAGGGCCTATGAATAATTCAATGGAGACATACAAGCCATTAATAGATGGCGTGGGTATCATAAGAAATGAAAAAGAGAGCGATGGGGTAGTATTTTTATTGCTTAGAAAAAAATATTTATTTTTGTTTTTATTCGTCTTTGTGGTTTCGGCCCCTTTTGATCGAATATTTGCTCAAACGACAACCGCAACATTGCCAACACAAACTTATCCGATTTTCCCTCCCTTTGTCTCCCTGCCTCCAAACGTTACATGCAACCCGCCATTTCCGGCATTTAATCCAATCAATGGCCCTTCCGCGCAAGCGGTGTTCAATCAAGCGGCCACGATGTTGGGTGGCGCATATGCGGGAACGGCATGCCGAGTTGTGTTGCCAACCCCATTGCCAACCTGTTCAGCTCCAACGCCAACAGATGGATCGGGGACGGGAAGCTACACATGCACGCTCCCGTTCAAGGTGGTGGGAGTCAATGATCCGGATTCCGCCCCGGGAGTGCCTGAATCGTCTAGTCTTTCGTTGACTTGGAGTTGCGGCAACTCTGGCGGCCAATATAATGCCGCTGCTGGTGGTTGCGTCCCTTTTCAAGTCTTCACGGATTCAGTGAACAACGGACGCCAGAGCGCCGCAATCGCGCATGGAATAACGCCCATAACAAAAGACGGAATAAATGAATCCGCAGGGAATTTGATAAAAATTCAAAACGATTACCTGGGCGGCGGCGAGTTTCCACTGAAATTGATTCGATTTTATAATTCAGCAGTGGGCATGCAATTGCCGGTTTCTGAATTTTTCACCTACAATTGGCGATTAAATTACGACGGGCGCGTGGTGTTGATAATCCCGGCAAGCGGTTCTTCCACGGCAAATGTTGAGCGTCCAGATGGAAAGATATACCGTTTTTCCCAATCGGCAGACGGATCCTGGACGCCTCCGGCGAACGTGAATGCCCGCCTAACCGAGCAAACAGATGTATCGGGAAATCCCGTGGGGTGGCTTTATTACACGGCGGAAAAAGACAAAAATGATCAAATAGAGCAATACGACGCCGTGGGACGATTGTCGTGGATACAAAATCAAAATGGCTTAAGACAAACAATGACGAGGGATGCTGGCGGACGGCTTGTTTCTGTCACCGATGCTTTTGGTCGATCCTTGAGTTTCAGCTATGCCAGCGCCGATGGAAGCGATGGATATCTGCACAGCGTTTCTTTGCCTGATGGAGGGACAGTGTCCTATTCATATGGGTTTGGCATGTATTTGAATGCGTTTTTCTCAGGGGTGTCATACCCTGATGGGCATGGGTTGTCTCTTTTGTTTAATGAGCCTGCGCAACTCGACGGATACAGCGCATTCGGCGCCAATCTGTTGACCGGAATTGTGGACGAAAATGGAAATCGGTTTGAGACCTATGCATACCATGGAACCTCTGATGGAACATACACGTATCAAGGATGGGCTAACCAATCAATAAAAGCTGGCGGCGTTGATCAAACCACATTGGCTTATGCCTCAGCAAATCCAGAAAATCCCTATTTGGCAACGTATCCGCCGAAAACCATGGAAACGGACGCGTCAGGGGCGTCACGGACAAATTATTACAACGCTGGCTCACAAAAATTCGACACAAGCCAAATGAATCAACCGAGCGCCGGCCCAACGCCAGCAGGAGCGATCAACGCCACATACGACGCTCAGGGGAACATGTTGAGCCGAACCGACTACAACGGGAATCTGACCTGTTATGCATATGATCCGGCGCGCAATTTGGAGATTGCCCGTGTGGAAGGAATGGCGCCTGGCAGCGTGTGTCCAGCGGATTTGGTTGATTATGCAACGGCAACTCTGCCGAATCCATCGACGGAGCGAAAATTCAGCACCCAATGGAGTCCCGATTGGCGCCAACCGACAAAGATAGCGGGGCCAAAAAGAATCGACGCCTTTGTGTACGATGCGACGGGAAAAATTGCCTCTGTGACCTCGCAGGCCACAACTGATGAGACAGGCAGCAATAATTTTGGCGGCATTGCGTCGGGAGCTCCTCGCGTTTGGACACTGCAATTCAATGCGGACGGTCAAATCGCTCAAATTTCCGGGCCTCGCGTCGACGTTCCTCAAAATTTTAATTTCACGTATTATCCAAGCACGTCCACGGCAAACCCACCGCTTTATCGAAAAGGAGATTTGGCCTCGGAAAGCAACGCGTTGGCCCAGACAATCACATTCGATGCATATGATGGGGCGGGTCGTTTAATTCAATGGACACGACCAAATGGAGTAAAAAACGTTTTATCCTACACTCCGCGCGGGTGGGTAAGTTCACTGACCGAAATCGCAAGCGACTCATCGAGCAGTCAAACAACAGCATTTTCTTATGATTTTGTCGGAAATCTCACCAAGGTGACATTCCCTGATTCGTCGTGGATATCACAGACATTTGACGCCGCGCATCGATTGACCAATCAAGCGGATTCAGCAGGAAACACGGCCGTGTTCACGCTGGACAACGCTGGCAACATCACCACGGCGCAAATGAGCGATGGCGACGGGACATTGAGTTTTCAAGAGACCCGAGTATACGATATTTTGGGGGGATTGAGCAGCGCGACAGGATTGCCGGGAGAAACCAGCGAGTGGACTAGGGACGCCGTGGGAAATCCGTTGACGAAAACCGATGCGCTTGGGAATCAAACCGCTTCGTTTTTTGATGCCTTAAATAGGGCTTGGTTTGTCAGATATCCGGCGTCAAACGCAAGCCAAAATGCTCCGGTCACTCAGGAGTCGCTCGACTTGCGAGGAAAATTGCAAAATTTTGTCGACCCGCGAGGATTGACGACCGCGCAAGTGGCAGATGGCTTTGGAAATGTTTTGGCGACGGACAGCCCTGACGCCGGGGCTTCGCAAGGCCTTTACGACACGACAGGGAATCTAACGGCATTCACCGATGCGCGTGGAAAAACAACAAATTTTTCGTATGACGCCCTTAATCGCCGAACGCTGGCGGCTTACCAGAGCGGGTCTCCTTCGGTTTATCAATACGACGGGGGACCGACGAATTCGGCGCCGAATTCCATCGGGCATTTGACTCATTTCGAAGACGAATCCGGGGAAACCACTTTGTCGTATGACGCATTTGGGCGTCTCTCTGGATTTAGCCAAACAACGAGCTCCGCGCAAACCCCATCGAACACCGCGACAGTGTCATGGGGGATTGGAACAAGCGGATCAAACGCCGAAAAACTGGCAAGCCTGACACTTCCATCGGGGGCTGTCTTGGCGTATAGCCGTGATGGCGCGGGGCGAGTGGCTTCAATATCCCTGAACCAACCATCCTCCATGGGCGGCGGGGCAACGAACATTGCCTCGGGCATATCATGGACTCCAATGGGGCAGGCAAAAGCGTGGGTCTGGGGGAATGGAAGCAATTTTTCACGCCAATTTGATCTGGATGGACGACTCGCGCAATACCCATTGGGCGTTTTGGCGGGAAGCGGTGGTTTATCGGCCACGCCCGGCGCGCTGTCCCGCACCGTCGCATATGATTTGGCGGGCCGAGTTTCGGGCTATTCGCATGTGGATGGCTCCGGTTCCGCGAGTTCGGCAATTGCCTTGGCCGCCAATCAATCGTTTGGCAATGATGGATTGGGGCGTCTGGCTTCGTTCACGCCCAGCGCCACAGCCACAGGAATGGTCTCCGAAATCTACGGATACGATATTTCCGGGAATCGGGTGAGCCTTGAGACGGGAATGAACAGTTATGGGTTCTCCGTGACGCCACTTTCGAACCAGTTCGCCACCGAAACAGGCCCATCTGGATCAAATATTTTTAGCTATGACGCAGATGGGAATTTGTTGTCGGATGGCGTGAATTCCTGGGTGTATTCAGATCGCGGAAAAATGGCTTCCTCCACGAATTCCAGCGGACAAAATTGGCGCTATTTTTATTCGGCGCTTGGAGCGCGAACGATGAAAGAAGGGCCTGCGGGATCCGCCATTCGATACGTGAGCGATTTTCAGGGGCATCTCCTTGGGGAATACGACGCGAACGGGAATGTCATCGAAGAGATTGTGTGGCTTGGCGACATGCCCTTGGCGGTGTTGACTCCTCCAAAGGGCAGCCAACAGGGACTCCAAATAGGGTATGTGTTTGCTGACCAGATCAACGCCCCGCGGGAAATAGTGAGCGCAGTTGATAATTCAGCAGTGTGGAGCTGGATTCAAACTGATCCGTTCGGACACGCCCAACCCAATGAAAATCCATCAGCGGCGGGAGCGTATGCCTTCGACATGCGGTTGCCTGGACAAGTTCACGACGCAGAAACGGGTTTAGATCATGAAGACGCAGGTGATTACCAAAGCGAAATAGGCCGATACGTTCAAACCTCGTCGGTCAGGAGGAGCCGGGAGCACGAAAATGGCTACCTTTACAACAACAGCAACCCCCTGACTCGGCCGAGTGGCACACAGAAGCTTTTGATAAAAGCACACTCTGCGCTGGCATGTGTTCTTGGAGGTCGATGCCTATCGAAAGAGGTGGTGTTTGAAGAGACGACAGGTGGATCGCCAGGAATGGATAAAAAAAGGCTAAGCATAGACGGCGGGGTGTCTTCCGTAGTAACGCAGACGGGGCCTAGTCGGTTTTAAAAAAGGCGTAAAAACTCGCGAGTCTTGTTCATGAAAGAGACCGTGGAGAATATGAAAATGGAACACATCCAGCGCCTTAGCGCTAAAAAAGGATTGAAAATGGCAAAAACCATCAGCAGGAGCATTAACAAGCTCGTCAAGGATATAAAAACCAGTGGTTTTTCAATCTTGGTCTCGACCATTGTCATATCTGTGTGCTTTTTCGGATCAGTGGCCGCGAAAGCTCAGACATCGATGCCGCCTCTTCCAATCCCGTTAATGGCGTCCCAGATTGAGCCGGTGACAATCATCGCGCCCAATTACGTGTGCGCGCCTTATATTCCGGGAAGTTCTGCCCCTAAGGTGACAAGCAATTCAGCCCAAGCGCTGATCACGCAAGCCGTGTCGCTAGTTCCATTGGATTACGTGGACACGATTTGCGGCGCCGTTGTTCCGACCATTCAACCTGTTTGCATTGCGCCAACATTTCAAGACGGTGCCCAAGGAAGCAGCCCGGAAGAAGGAAATGCGACGTGTGCGGCAACATTTACCCTTGTGGACAAGACGGATCCTAGCCAGCCCCCCATCGGAACCTTTCCTGTCAGCACGGATATCACGTGGACCTGCGCGACCTCGGGCGGTCAATACAATCAAAATGATGGCGGTTGCGGCCCCGCAAATCAAACAACAAGCTCCTTAAACAATGGCACCTGCTGCGGTGCGGTAACGCAAGGGCAAACGCCAATGGTGGCCGAGCCCATCAATAGCGCCACCGGTAATTTGACCCAAAGCGACACAGATTACACAGGCGGAGGAGCATTTCCTCTTGTGATGGCAAGAACATATAATTCCGCCGTTCAGACTCGTCTGCCAATTTCTGATTTCATGCCCTTTAATTGGCGGTTAAACTACGACAGAAAAATCGTATTTTACACAAAAACGGATGGAACAACAGCCGTAAATGCAGAGAGGCCGGATGGGAAAATATTTGCATTTGGGAAAAACACCGATGGCTCGTGGTCAACCACGACAAATATTAACGCAAAACTGACAGAGCAGGACGATGCCAGCGGCGTCCTCACTGGATGGTCGTATTACAGCGCGGAAAACGACGAAGTTGAGCAATATGACGCTCTGGGCCGATTGAATTGGATTCAAAACCGCGCAGGTCTCAAACAAACAATGACAAGAGACGCGGTGGGGCGCGTCGTCGCAATATCAGATCCCTTTGGTCGCTCATTGTCTTTTGTTTACGACAACATGACAGGCCGTGTGGCCACAGTCACGCTCCCGGATGGCGGAGTGATTTCTTACGCATACACGGCTTCGTCAACCAATCAAGCCTCGTTGCTTTCCAGCATTCAATATCAGGATGGGCACACAAAAACGCTGGTGTACAACGAAAGCGACCTGTTGGACGGATATTCCACGACAACCACCAATTTATTGACCGGTGTAGTTGACGAAAACAACAATCGATTCGAGACCTATTCATACACCGGGCCCAATGGAGGCCCCGACGGACCATATAGTTATATGGGGTGGGCCAATAACAATTTCCAAGGCAACGGCGTCAACCAAACACACCTTTCGTATCAAAGCACCTCATCCGACCCTAGTTCTGTTTCCATGCCGCCCGCCACCACAGTGACCGACGCCTACGGAACCGCTCGGCCGTACAACTTCAACACCGCGTCGGTCAAATACGACGTCACATCGATCAGCCAACCAAGCGCTGGATCAACGCCAGCGGCAGTCATGTCCTCGGCTTATGACGCAAATGGAAATCTTGCGAGCCAAACAGATTTTAATGGGAATCTGACTTGCTATGCGTACGACCTTACGAGAAATTTGGAGACTGTGCGCATTGAGGGGTTTTCTCCTGGATCGGTGTGCCCAGAGAACTTAGCAAGTTATCAGTCAATTCCGGCTCCTGGTGTTGTGCAGCGCAAGACAACGACGCAGTGGCATCCAACCTGGAGATTGCCCATTAAAATCGCCGGCCCGAAGAGGGTTGACACGCTGAGCTATGACACAACGGGGAATGTTTCATCGGCGATCGCACAAGCCACAGATGACGAAACAGGAATGATGGGTTTTTCGGCCAACCCAGTCGGATCCGCGAGAACTTGGCTTGTCCAGTCAAATGCCGATGGGCAGGTCGTGCAAATAACAGGGCCAAGAACTGATATTTCTCAGATTTCTCATTTTTCTTATTACCCAACCACTTCAACGGCTGTCCCTCCTTCATATCAAAAAGGAGATATGGCATCTGTGTCAAATGCATTGGGACAAACAACGACATTTGACGCATATGATGGAAGCGGGAGATTGTTGCAATCAACCAACCAAAACGGGTTAAAAACAAATTTCACTTACACGCCACGCGGATGGGTTTCTTCTATAACCAAAACCACAAGTGATGGCGCGGACAGCCAAACAGCGTCTTTGTCTTATGATTTTGTAGGGGATTTAACTAAAGCAACCTTACCAGATGGAACCTGGATTTCTCAGACATTTGATTCAGCGCACCGTTTAGTGGGTCAAGAGGATTCCGCGGGCGACACATCCGTGTTCACGCTAGATAATGCTGGAAATATAACAGCGACCCAAATCAGCAACCCAAATGCTGGACTGGCCTATCAAAACAGCAAGGTCTATGACGCGCTCGGGCAGTTGATTTCGGCAACGGGATTGCCTGGGGAAACAAGTCTATGGACATATGACGCAGCAGGAAATGCGTTGACTCAGACAGACCCGTTGGAGAATCAAACGGGGGTCAATTTTGACGCTTTGAATCGTCCGTATTTTATTCGCTTGCCTGCGCCGGGGCCACACCAAAACGCTCCGGGAATACAAGCATTTTTGGATCTTCGAGATCAACTTTCAAGCCTCGTTGACCCTCGGCATTTGACCACAACCAATAATGTCGATGGGCTAGGAAATATTTCTGCGAGCAAAAGTCCAGATTCTGGAAAAACAATCGCTTCTTATGATTTGGCAGGAAATCTATCGTCCATTTCCGACGCAAGAGGAAAAACAGCGACATTCACTTATGACGCATTGGATCGGCCCACGCTGGCCACCTATCAAAGTGGAGTTCCGTCTGTTTTTGAGTATGACGGGGGAACCAGCCCGACACCCACCGCGAGCGGGCATTTAACCAGAATTTCAGACGAGTCGGGGCAGACGGCGTTTTCTTATGACGAATTTGGGCATTTAATCGGCCTGGCCCAAACGACGACTTCTGCTGCGACTCAATCAAGCACGCAGTCGATCGGATGGAGCTATGGGGGAAGCGGAGGAGTGAATGGAAAAATCACGACCATGTCGCTTCCTTCTGGCGTCGTTTTGTCTTACACCTATGATGTTGCTGGTCGCATTGCCAGTATTTCAATGACCCAGCCGCCCTCGCTGGGCGGGGCGAAAACGACAATCATTTCCAATGTGGCATGGACCGCTGCGGGGCAAGCAAACGCATGGACATGGGGGAATGGAAGTTCTTTTTCGCGCCAGTTTGACCTGGATGGCCGCCTGATTCAATACCCCCTTGGAGTGTTGGCCGCGAGCGGGTCGCTTGCGGCGACACCGGGCGCTTTGTCGCGCTCGGTGTCGCGTGATTTGGCTGGACGCATTATTGCATATTCGCATGTTGACAGCTCTGGGTCCAGCACATCCGCTGCGGCCTTGGCGGCAAATCAAACATTCAGCAGCGACGGTTTGAGTCGATTGGCGTCATTCTCGCCGACGGCGACCGCCCCCAATTCAGCGTCTGAAACTTACGGGTACGATTTGTCCGGAAATCGGACGGTCATGACGAACGGGTCAAACTCCTATGGCTTTTCGATCAACTCTATATCAAATCGGCTGGCAGTTGTCGCGGGTTCTGCAAGCAACCAATCATTTTCTTATGATCCATCGGGGAATTTGCTGTCCGACGGAGTGAACTCGTGGACCTATTCGGACCGAGGGAGAATGGCGGGTTCGCTGAACGGGAATGGGGAAAGCTGGCGCTATTTTTATTCGGCCACCGGGCAGCGAACCCTCAAAGAGGGCCCATCTGGAGCCGCTATCCGCTATGTGCGAGATCCGCAAGGACGATTGATCGGCGAATACGATTCTTCCGGAAATGCGGTCGAGGAAATCGTCTGGCTTGAAAACACGCCATTGGCCGTGTTAAAACCGCCCGCTTCTGGGCTCGTTGGATTGCAAATCGGCTATGTGTTTGCCGATCAAGTCAATGCTCCGCGAGAGGTTGTGAGCGCTACCGACAACTCAGCCCTGTGGGTTTGGACGCAAACGGACCCTTTCAGCCGGCATCAACCCAACGAAAATCCATCAGGGGCTGGTGTTTATACCTTCGATTATCGATTGCCAGGCCAAATTCACGATGCAGAAACAGGCCTTGACCACAACGGAGCACGGGACTATGATGCCGCAATTGGGCGATTTGCGCAGCCCGATCCGACCGGCCTTGCTGGTGGGGTGAATGAGTATAATTTCGTTGATAGCAATCCTCTTATCAAAAAAGATGTCAATGGGACCGATATTTGGATCGAGAATCGATCAAGAGAAGATGAAATATCATTTCATCAAAAGCTCAGCATTGGAGATCCAAATGGAGCATACGTTTCATACACATGGGGGGCGGTGAAAGTGACGGTGGACGAGAATTTTCCTTTGGAGGGGAATTCATATCCAGACACAAACGTTGTGCATCCAAACGCAAACAATGCCGGAAGCATTTATGCTTACAAAAAGACAATTGACCCGGCGGCGGAAGCTGCCTTTGCGGCAAAAATAAGGTTGGGGTTGTCTGCGACGCCAGGAAGATATGGGCCAACCAATAATTGCCGCACCTGGAGTCGACGAATGTTCGATGAGGCTCCGGGAATCGAGATGACCCCACCTGTTCGTCCTTATGCTCCATCGGTAATTTCGACGGAGATATTTCAAAAATACATCAGCAGCCTTACCGCTCCGGTGATTCAAGTCGATCCAGAATTCTATGGATTGCCAAAATTCAGCCCTTAACCAATAATAGGCCAATAAATGATAGTTATTTTTTTATATTTGTTCGTGTCAACCACGGCCATGCTTATGTTTTTATCATATTTCGCGAGGGAAAGGAAAACGTTTTTTATAATGGGGTGCTTTTGGGTGGCCATATTAATTGCGCTTTTCTCATTAGCGGCCATAATAAAAGGTCAAGGGTATAAAGATTTTATAGCCATG
>Ga0075038_11445590_pt1 | contig 9906 bp, 3 predicted proteins | sample OrgsoiRN2013_055_FD_67573 | JGI IMG/M metagenome (GOLD analysis project Ga0075038, IMG submission 67573) | Permafrost soil microbial communities from the Arctic, to analyse light accelerated degradation of dissolved organic matter (DOM) -... | ecosystem: Environmental > Terrestrial > Soil >... | reverse complement strand
GTACCAGATCGCCCCAGCGGAAACCCTCGAAGCAAAGTTCACGTGCGCTGTCATCAATAATGGCATTCTCCAACAGTTTCGGGTCGGCACCAATTGCATAATAACTGGTAGGCAACGGAACCAAGTTAGCGCGGGTGCGGGTGCCACTTTGGCGATACCAGGTTCCATGATAGTTTTGTGGCCCGCCAAATCGCGCATCTATATCATACGGAGCAGGCAAAAATGTCTGTTGTACATTCGTTCTGTCGCCAGGAAGCGCACTAGGAGAGTAAACATAATTAACACCTTGATTATGCAGGGCATAAGCCAATTTCAATTGTCCGTCATTTAACGTCGCTTCGGCAAAATGTTGCATCAAAGCAGCGCTACGGTATGCCAAAAACCAACCCGGTTTTTGCAATATGTTATTAGGCGCAGTAAAAGAGTTGTTAAAGTAATAATATAATTGTTTAGCAACAAGTAACTGACCGTTAACCGTGCGGGTAGCCACTATTCTGCGGGCATCGTAGGGATAGCCGTTTAATTGCAACTGCGAGTTAAAGTTATCCATTAATGCTTGCGAAGGCATTAATAAATAACTGCCGCCAATATTGGAAAATAAGTTAATAAAAGGATCAACAGGGGCAAAAGTGGTGCTATACGGCATGGTCCATATTAATTCTTCGGCGTTATTTGTAGTAACGGTGGGTGCAGGGTCAGAAAATATCTGCCGGTAACCGCTTGTTTGACCATCTGTAAAAGAAGTTTCACTGCTGCCATAGCTAATGTTGAACGACCCTGTACCTACAAGAGGGCTATTTCCGGAAACCCTGAACTGCTCATAATATTGAATAGCGGAGTTATTGAAACCGCTGGAGGCAATGCCATAATCACATAAATTTCTGTAGTTTATAGACGCCTTATTATAATTACCTGCCCATAAATTGATATCGCCTGCAAACGCGTACTTATTGATAAATAACATTCTTGTTGAATTGCCGTCAACCGAAGTATTTAAAGAAGTACTGGTAGAACCGGTTATAGGGTCGCTTGAAGGGTAAAGATCCAGGTAACGCGCAGGGTCGTTCATAAAATCGGCCAGTTTTGGAATAAGCTGTTCGGGCGTTAGTCTTGGAAATTTAGTTGCATCATTCAAATCGCTAAGGTTAGACAACGGATCAGTGATGTAAGGTACCGATCCAAAATGGGTAACTACTTGCAGATACAACCAGCAACGCACAGTACCAATATCAGAATATCGTGCCTGGTAATCTATTGGCTTCAGTTTACCAGTAGCCAGCATATCATTAAAATGGTACATGGCATCATTACAACTTAAAATTACCTTATACCATGGTTTAGGGTCGGCCCATGGGTTATCGGTAGTTTCAGTATGCGTGTTTAATTGCCTTAGGTAAACATCAGCATTAGCAGTTGGGCTCATTAAATCGGCTCGCAATTCGTTAAGTACAACGTATCTGTCCGCAAGGCCCAAAAGCTGTCCATAAATACCCATAACCGCTGCATTGGCATCGTAAATATTTTGGTAGGCGTTAGAAGCATCTACCGCGTCAACAGGTTTCAAATCAAATATCTTTTTGCATGAAAACGTGCTGATCAAAAGGCAAAGCAAGCCGGCTTTATAAACAAGTTTTATTTTATTCTTTCTCATAATCTATTCCAAAAAATCATTTATACTATTATATACCGATACGTACACCTAACTGCACGGTTTTAAATTGTGGCTCCAGGGTGGTATCAATACCTTGCAGCAAAACGTTCTCGTTAGCAGCGAATTCCGGATCGTAACCCATATATTTTGTAAAAGTTAGCAGATTGGTACCTGTAGCATATACTTTAATATATTTCACAAACTTATATTTTAAAGGCACATCATAGTTTATGGTTAAAGTACGCAGGCGCATGTAAGAACCATCTTCTAACCAGCGATCAGAGAACGCTGAGTTCCCGCTTGGGTCGCCGTACGATGCCCTTGGGATATTAGTGATCTGTCCATCGCCTCTCCACCTGTTATTAATAGCCAGGGTTTGATTATAAGGGCTGGTTTCCGATTCTAATATACGGCGGGTATAGTTATAAATGCTGCCGCCTTTCCTAAAGGTAAAAAGTGCATTCAGGCTAATTCTTTTATAAGTAAAGCCGGTAGTAATACCGCCTGTAAAATCAGGGTTGGGGTTACCTATTACTTGCTTATCGTTAGCGTCGATAACGTTATCGCCGTTTAGATCAAGAAATTTCATATCGCCCCCCTGCTGTGCCAGCAAGCTACCGTTTGCCTGACGAATGTAAATAGGGCCGTTATGGGTACTGTTTGCTGTGGCAGCTTCCGCGTTTGAGCTATACACGCCATTGGTTTTAAGTCCGTAAAACTGCCCAACCGGTGCACCCACTGCTGTTAAAATAGTGGCTCCGGCATAGCTATTTAGGATATTGTTTGAAGGCAATACAGTCATCCGGTTTTTATATGATGATATGTTAAAGCCCAAGTCCCATTTAAATACAGGTGTGCTGATTACGCGGCCGCTTATGCTAAGTTCGCCACCGGTTGTTCTCATCCCGCCGTCATTGGTTAACTGATAAAGAATACCCGATGTTATCGGAAGCGGTGTTTGGGTAATCATTTGGTCGGTTGTGTTGCGATAAATGTCAGCAGTAATGTTTAGCCTTTCCTGGAAGAACGATGCATCGATACCAAGATCCACCTTTTTACCGGTTTCCCATTGTAAAGCCGGGTTACCAAAATTAGCCCTTACTAAACCTTGTACACCAACTAAGTTTTGCGACACATAGTATTGGCGCGCTGTATAGTTGCCTACGTCATCATTGCCGGTTAAACCAAAGCTTGCACGTAATTTCAACAATTCAAGAAACTTAAGATTAGCCATAAATTTCTCTGACGAAACTACCCATGCGCCCGATACAGACGGCAATACAGCATAGCTTATACCTCCAAGATGCAATGCATTCGGAACATTGGTACCAAAGCGCGATGACGCGTCGGCTGCTACGTTAAAACCAAGTATGTATTTATTATATAGCTGGTAGTTTACATTAAGGTAATTATTTAGCCAACGATACGAACCAACATCACCGCCTGTTACACGCAGCGCAGGTACACCGTTGTTTACGGTTACCAATTGGTCGATAGCCGAGTTATATGATAAATCGGTATTTACGTTAGAGTTTGATTGCGTAAACCTTGTACCTATATTAACACCTAACTGGTGGATACGGTTAAATGTACGATTGTACGAGAAATAAGTATCACTATAAAGATTAAATAAACGTTGTACCTGGGCACCCATCCGACTATCAGCAATTGCGCCGTTGGTTAATGTATCGTCGGTTACACCCGCGCGAGGGATAAACGTAGTTTCACGCACTTTATCAGATGTTACACCGATGGTTGTTTGTACGTTTAAGTATTTACTAAGCTCATATTTAAAGTTGAAATTACCAAAGAAACGATAATTTTGATTAAATTCTTGCGAAAACTTCGAAATTGCAGCTGGGTTACTATAACCAAATACGTCTACATCTGCCTGGTTTGGCGATTCAACGCCGGTTGCGTTAACTTGTTGTACACGCAGCAGAGGAGATTTTACCAGACCCAAAAATATTGGGTTTGTTTTTGATGACAAGCCCTGATCTTTCAACACTTGATTATTGTAAGCGAAAGATAAGGTGGTGTTAATTGTAAAATGTTTGCTGATGTTTAAGTTACCATTAAACCTGGTACTATATTTTGTCAGATCTGTTGTATTGGTGATGCCTTTATTATCGCCGTAACCTAACGATAGTACATAACTGGCTATTTCATCACCACCGGACACACGCAGGTTCATGTTTTGATTGAACCCATTTTTGTACGTTTGTTTTTGCCAATCTGTATTGTTGTGGTAAGCATAATAAGTACCATTATTCACATTATCATTCATATACGGCTGCGCTGCAATTTGATCAGACGTCATCGAACTGGTACGCAACACATCCGATAAATAGGTGCGATAATCTCCGGCCTGCATTATAGGTAAAAAACTACTTTGAGGCATATAGTTGTAACCGCTGTACAAGCCTAAATCAATTTTCGTAGCCAAATCGGGATGGTTGTTAGTTGTTAATAAAATCACACCATTGCTGCCTTTGGTACCGTAAATACCGGCCGAGGCATCTTTCAAAATGGTAAAATTATCAACGTCGTGCAAATCGAGTTCGCCGTATGGATTGGTAATGTGTCCTGATATAATTGAATTTCCAAAATGGTTTGTTTCGTATATCATCCCATCAACTACCAGCAAGGGCGCGTTGGTGCCATATAAAGAACTAAAACCACGTAAAAACAAGTTGGCCCCGATATTCGGTGTGCCCGAGCGGCGTACTACATTCAAACCCGCCACTTTACCCTGTAAGTAAGAATCGGGGGTTTCGGCACTGTTGGCGTCCCAGGCACCAAGTGTGTTGATATTAGCAACAGCGTTTGGCTGCCGTATTACCGGCACCTTTGTCTGGAAAGGCATGCGGGCCTCGTCATAAATAGACACATAGGAATCTTCGAAAAGCACAGCATCGGGCAGGGTTTTACGCCCTTTAAGCGGAATCTCCTTTTGTTGGAAATTTTGCCCGCTTGCTACCAGTACGACGTCGTAATTTGGTACCGTAATCGTGAAGCGGCCCTGATCGTTGGTAATAGCGCCTGAGTATCCTGGTACACTGATATTGATACCAGCCAATGGCTTGCCTGTAGCCGCGTCTTTTATAACACCGCTTATTTTGCTGCCTTTAGCTCTTGCTATCGAATCCGTTTTGTATCGGGCAATACTATCAGCTAACCGAACCGATATACTATCTGTTTTCTGCGCTATAGCTTTTACGCCACCAAACAGGCATAAAAGGAGCAGTAAACTTATTGATTTAGTAAAATTTTGCATAGTTAAGGTTAAATAGTTATTGTAATATAGGTATCAGTTTAATGTAATCGGCAATGATAGTACCTAAATTAGCAGTTGCAGACGTTTGCCCTACTAAGTACATATTGATAGAATTGTATTTCAACACGTTCAAATTTCCATTCACCATGTTGATCGTTTGCCCTGCTACTACAGTTCCGGCTACCGCATTACCCATCGGTATCTCGTTGTAAAAATATGGCGGAACATTTTTATAAGGATAGTTAACCAGGGTGGTTATTGTATAAACCCCGAGTGTATTCACAGCACCCGTTATTTGCCCAAACTTTATACTTTCCGAATAATTATTAGGAGCATAGGTATCGTTAACTGCGGCAGGTGCAACACCGCCCTGTGTCCAACCTGTGGGTACTGCTACAGGCCCCGGCGCTTTTGTAAACGCTGTATCGTTAATAGCTCTTATAACCACTTTGTATTGGCAGGTGTACAGGTTACTTAATTTATAGGCCGCAAAATTACCTGATACGGTTCCGCTAAGGTTCAACAAATCCCGGTATTGCACGCCGTTGTTGTCCACGCGTAATCTCAATTGGTTTGTGCCAGTGCTTTGTTTGTAAAAACTGGCTTGCTCGCCCTGCACTATAATAGGTGTTATTTTATCCGCAACGTTAAAGTTACAGGCATTCACAACGTAAACTATACCATTACTGGCAAGATAAGAGGATATAATAGCACCCTTATCAAGAGGTACGTTTACCCCATTAACCGATTTAAATGTATTAACACCCGCGGCTAAACTCGATGGTAAAATAACCCCCCTAATGGCTACGTCTTTCAAAACATTGAAACCTGATAGTATATTAACAGTGGTATCCGGTGAACTTGTAACAAAATAACTACTCACTTTATTCCTCTCAGCAGTTAAGGCAGCGTCGTTTAATACGATATAGGTGTATAAACTATCTTCCGAATCAAGCTTAGCAACCTTGTTAAAATACTTGTTTAATGTTACCACGCCGGTGTTGGGCACCAATACTGGTTTACCTGATACAGGGTCGATATGATCGACGGTTGCTTTTGTAGTATCAACAAAACTACTATCGTTACGGCCAATAAAGGCCGCCTGCAACGCTGCTACGCTGGTTAAACTCCGGGCGTATTGCGATATATTTAGCTTGTATGATAATGACTTATCAATTACATCGAGCACACCATTGCTTACATACTGGTTTGCTGATGTGATGTTAGCATCTTCAACAGTAGTTGGCGTAAAAGTTACATTTTTACCGGTTAGCACACGTATACGCACAAACGGCGTAGTAATACCAGTAGTTAAATAGGCCTGGTTAGCAATATGGCTGGCCACAAACAAATGTAGTTTAGCGGTATCGGCAACAATTGTAGGGTCCATGCTGGCAAGGGCCGCGTTTGTTGGTGCCCAAACAGTATATGTTTTTGATCCCGCAAGTAGTTTATCAAAACCTATTTTGGTTAAATAGCCTGCAAATACACTAAGATTGCTATTAGCCTGTATTTGCTGAAACAGGTTAACATTCAGCTGCTGATCAACCACGGCATCGCGCTGATCCCACTGCTTTTTGCAACCCGCAAACGCCAGCGCTGCAAAAAGTAGCATTAAAAAATATTTGTTTCTATAGTGAGTCATTATCAAATTGGTTTGTTTATCAATAATATTTTTATGTTCTGAATGTTACGGTACCAAATTTCCCGCACGGCCAAGCCTTGGGTGCACCTGGTCCATAGTAACCGGCCTAAACTCAACAACATCAATAATAAATGTTTTAGCATCGCCTGATCCGGCTGTCGACTCAAACCTGATCTTATGGTGGTCTGTTGTCTTAATGGTCACAATACCTAACAACCTGCCTACAAAACCGTAATAAGGATTGGCTGTGGTGTTAACCGGCGCGTCCGAATAACTCTTAAAGCCTCTCGATTCAGCCTGGGAGTCAGTTTCAGCAGCATTTAACGCGTCACCATCATTAAAGGTGTTAGCCATTGAAACATTGTCGAAATAAGCAGGCACAACCTGGCTGGCTGATTGCCTAAAATAATCAACCCAAACCTTGTATTGTCCTTTTACAATTACCGGTGTAGTAAATTCCATTGATTGTGTACCGTTGCTACCAGTCCTCCAGCGTAAACCACCAAGTATATAATCATTGTTATAATAATAATTGGTGCTGGCAGCCGGAATTGGTACAGTTAACGATTGATAGTTAACATAAAGTGATGATCCTGTCGCTTTCTCCAAAATCCCAGCTATTGTACCTACGGCAAAGTTTAAGTTGACGTTATTACCGCGGTATAAGCCTGGCGTACGCAATATTTCAGGCTGAACGGCCACATCGAAGTAAACAGGCGATGGGAAACGTATTTTAATACTATAATTACCAACGGAGGTATAGGAAACACCGCCAATAACGGCTGCATATCCCCACGCGCTATGAAGCACCCCGTTTGAGGCTGACACATCGCTGCCCGGGCGGTACAAACGCTGCCCAAGTTCAAGGATACCGTTAAAAGTATCGTTATTGATCAACACATCCTGCCCCAATAATTGGCTGGTGGTAATTTCAAGCGGTGCCAATGTACTATGCGAAGTTGTTATAGCTATATCAGACAGATAGGATAACTCGGGCCAAATATGGTAAGCGGCATAAAGCCACAAACTATCCGCGTGGTTGGTAGGGTCGCCCTTGGTTGAATATTTTGTCTTCATGGCGTTATAATCGGCAAAACCGCTTGCTTTAAGCGTACTATCTGTTTCGCCTATAACCGTTAAATATTTGCGGTTAATATTGGTGTTATTAACAGCCGCCACATTCAGGGTATCATATAAACCAGTCGCCTTTAAAATGGCAGTAAAAATGGTGTATTTACCGCTTTGTTCAATAGTTTGAGCCAAAGTTAGTGATGCCGGAACCAACACATTATCAATAATATGAATGATACCGTTACCAACTTTAATATTAGCGGTAACCAAATTGGCCTGCTTGTTAATGGTAATATTGGCAACGCCGTTAATGGTTGTAGTACCTGTAACCAGGTACTGGCCAATTGTAGTTGGCGTGCGCAGTTTACCGTCTGAAAAATACTGCGAACTCAATGTATCTGCTATAAGGGCTATACTTACCAACCCTTTGGCTGTTGCTGCGTCAATAACATCAACGCTGGTTTTTGAGTTAGCTTTCAAATACTTATTTACAGCATCGTTGTTTGGTAAAAACAACGTATAAGTGCCATACGTATTTAAAAAGCTGGCATATCCTGCTTTATCAACAATTGATTTAAACAGCGAAAACTGGTCAGGGTTTTGCACCATGTAATCATACATATTTACAGTACCGCTGGTATTGTAAGTAAGGTGATTTTGCTTGCAGCTGTTTAAACAGGCCAGCAACATTATGCCCGATACGATCGTTAGCATAACTGTTTTAATCCTATTCATTAATGATTTCATATTATATGAGATTTTCTTTTAAATATTATTTATAGAATGGATTTTGCACAAGGTTCGGATCATTCACTATATCATATTTCGGCACAGGGAAATAAAGGAAGTTAGGGTCCCTTAATTTAGCCACTACCGATTGTTGGTACAATCCTGTCACACTTTCAAGGGCGGCGGTCTGCAGCAAATCAGTCCGCGCAAAGCTGTTCCTTTTCGCGTTCCTTAATAAATCGTACCAGCGTTTACCTTCAAAGGCAAATTCGCGTCCACGTTCGGCCATTAGGTAGTTGGTAAGCCCGGTAACATCATTTACCGACGGAGCTTGCGCTGATGTTGGCAATGCGTGCGCACGGGTGCGTATCTGGTTAATAATATCAAGCGCGTCCTGGCCACGGCCGGTGGTGTTAATACAAGCTTCAGCTTTCATTAAAAGCACATCAGCGTAGCGGTAAACAATCCAGTGCGCGTATGATATGTCAGATGTACGTACCGAATTAGGGCCGGTAGCTATAAATTTGTAGATACTTTGGTCGGCCACGTGGATAGCAACATCAATGCCGCGTATATCTACGTTGGTTGCAACCAACGGATCAGTAGTATAAAAATTATCAACAATGTTTGGATCCGCTACAAACTGCGCTTTAATGGGCGCAGGAGCGAATAAAGCGAAATACGGGTTTAACTGTTGCTGGTCAAACTGAATTTCAAATATGCCTTCAACTGAATTACCGTTAACGTACAAGGTATTAAACCATGAGGCATCGCCCGGAACCAAACCATATTTGCCCGAATTGATGATCTTGTCGCAGGCAGTGATACAATCAGCAAAATTATCCATCCATAAGGCTACGTCGGCTTGCAGTGCATTTACGGTAAACCTGTTTACACGCCCGCGGTCCGATGCCCTATCGGTGTATGAAACAGGTGTTAAGGGTTCAGCTTGTTTTAAATCGGCAACTATTTGAGTTAAAACATCTTTTGCCGGCGACTTCGCTATTTGCGCAACGTCACCATCAATGGCTGTTGAATGTAGTTTTAAAGGTACATCGCCAAAAGACCGTACCAAATAAAAATAGGCTAAGGCGCGCAAAGTTAAAACCTCGCCCAGGTAGTTATTAAGTTGCGTTTGGGTTAGCGTATTATCTACAGCTAAAACGCCCGGCCCGTAATCAAGAATATTATTACATAAGTTAATTACCTGATACATGGGTTGCCAAGCTAACAAAACGTTGTTGGCAGTGGCCGGCAAAATGTTACCATTAATTATATTTTGCTCCTCGGCGCTTATACCTGGTCCGGCTTTTATAAAGTCGGCCCTAACCTCGCCCCAGGTAAAGAAGTCTTCGGCAGGCGATTTACCGCCCTGCCCGCCTGTTTCCAAATCGCTGTATACAGCTATTACAGCGGCTTGCAATTGCTCTTTAGTTTGCCAGAAGCTATCGCCGGTAATACCATTTTGAGGACGGAGCGCTAAATATTTATTACACGAACAGGCCGACACCGCAATTATCGTCAGTACTGTTG
>Ga0075038_10242038_pt1 | contig 10003 bp, 8 predicted proteins | sample OrgsoiRN2013_055_FD_67573 | JGI IMG/M metagenome (GOLD analysis project Ga0075038, IMG submission 67573) | Permafrost soil microbial communities from the Arctic, to analyse light accelerated degradation of dissolved organic matter (DOM) -... | ecosystem: Environmental > Terrestrial > Soil >... | reverse complement strand
AACCGCAAAAATGTGCCCTGGATCAAATTTTATCCTTGCCGAATGCGTGGAATAGCCTGCTTTTCGCCGAAAATGGTATATTAAGCGCGAGAGGTGTTAACATTGTGCGCGCAGCACCCACCCGCTAGCTCGGTCACTGACTCGATTAAGCCGCCGATGGGTGCATGACATGTTACTGAGATATTAAATCTGTAAATTACTATGAAGTTTCCTTTGTCCAAGTTGACAAAAGGTTATGTAAAGGAGTAAAAACCCCACACAATGGCTGTGATTGCCGGTGGCATCAGCTCGGTGCGGTTGATTTCTGCTTCTTCCCATAAATCGATGTGGTAAGTTGAACTGCCGTTGACTAAGAGCAGGCTGCAAAATGCCACTTTTGATGAGCAAAGAGAATGTCAATAACCACTGAAGTTACCGCCCATTATTGGGCGTTCGCAGTATTCCTCGCGGGTGCCGTCGGCTTATGCTGCTTTATGTTACTCGGCGGATATCTGCTGGGTGGCCGTGCCCATTCCCGATCGAAGAATGTCCCGTTTGAATCCGGTATTGATCCGGTGGGAACCGCAAGATTGCGGCTTTCATCCAAATTTTATCTGGTCGCCATGTTTTTCGTCATTTTTGATGTCGAAGCACTTTACTTATACGCCTGGTCGGTTTCCATTCGCGAAGTAGGCTGGGTGGGCTTCTTTGAAGCCGCCATATTTATTTTTGTGTTGTTGGCGGGCCTGGTTTATCTGGTGCGGATTGGCGCCCTGGATTGGACGCCTGAACGTTCCCAGCGTCTGCGCCGCGCGGGTAAGATCACTGAAAACCAACGTCATCAGCAGTAATAGCGAGGCATCAAAATGGATTACACCCTCACCCGCGTTGAGCCGGACGGTGAGAATGACCGTTACCCCCTGCAAAAACAGGAAATCGTTGCCGATCCGCTGGATGGTCACGTTAGCCGCAGCGTTTATATGGGCAAGCTTGAGAACGCCCTGCACAATGCGGTGAACTGGGGGCGGGGCAATTCGTTATGGCCCTATAATTTCGGCCTCTCCTGCTGCTATGTGGAAATGACCACTGCGTTTACCGCCGTGCACGATGTCGCGCGCTTCGGGTCGGAAGTGATCCGTGCCTCACCGCGCCAGGCTGATTTTATGGTGGTGGCGGGTACGCCCTTTACCAAAATGGCCCCGGTTATTCAGCGGCTTTATGATCAAATGCTTGAGCCCAAGTGGGTTATTTCCATGGGGGCCTGCGCTAATTCCGGCGGCATGTATGATATCTACTCTGTCGTGCAAGGCGTGGACAAATTTTTGCCGGTCGATGTGTATATTCCCGGCTGCCCCCCGCGCCCGGAAGCCTATATTCAAGCATTGCTGCTGCTCAAGGAATCCATTGGCAAGGAACGGCGGCCGCTTTCCTGGGTGGTGGGCGATCAGGGTGTCTATCGTGCCAACATGCAGTCGGAACGCGAGCGTAAGCATGGCGAACGTATCGCCGTGACTAACCTGCGTTCCCCCGACGAGATTTAGTGCGCCTAACGATATGCGGTTGATACCGCATAGGTTTCGATTGGCTTCACGCCGGCACAGCTATAATTTGGTGAAAATAATATGACAGAGTTGACGACGCAAAATCTCGCCCAGCCGGCTTGGCAAACACAGGATCACCTTGATGATCCCGTGATCGGTGAATTGCGTAACCGTTTCGGTCCAGATGCTTTTAGCGTGCAGCCGACCCGTACCGGAATTCCCGTGGTGTGGGTTAAACGCGAGCAAATCCTCGACGTGCTGGTGTTTTTGAAAAAGCTGCCGAAGCCTTATGTAATGCTCTACGACCTGCACGGGGTGGACGAACGTTTGCGAACCCATCGCGACGGGCTGCCGGCCGCTGATTTCACCGTGTTCTATCATCTTATTTCCATTGATAGGAACCGGGATATTATGCTCAAGGTGGCGCTGGCGGAAAATGATCTCCACCTGCCGACCATTACCCATATTTTCCCCAACGCCAACTGGTATGAGCGCGAAACCTGGGAAATGTTCGGCACGGTATTCGACGGTCATCCGCACCTGACCCGCATCATGATGCCGCAAAGCTGGCAGGGTCATCCGCTGCGTAAAGACTATCCGGCACGCGCCACCGAATTCGATCCTTATATGCTGACCAAGCAAAAAGAGGATTTGGAAATGGAGGGGCTCACCTTCAAGCCTGAAGATTGGGGCATGAAGCGCGGTCGGGACAATGAAGATTTTATGTTCCTCAACCTGGGGCCCAATCATCCTTCAGCTCATGGTGCGTTCCGTATCATCTTGCAGCTTGATGGTGAAGAGATCGTCGACTGTGTGCCTGATATCGGCTATCACCACCGCGGCGCGGAAAAAATGGGCGAGCGTCAATCCTGGCATAGTTATATTCCGTATACCGATCGCGTGGAATATCTGGGTGGCTGCGTCAACGAAATGCCCTATGTGCTGGCGGTGGAAAAACTGGCCGGCATCGTGGTACCCGAGCGGGTGGAAGTGATTCGGGTGATGCTGTCCGAACTGTTCCGCATCAATAGCCATCTGCTGTACATCAGTACCTATATTCAGGATGTGGGTGGGATGACGCCGGTATTCCTGGCGTTCACCGATCGTCAGAAAATTTATGACGTGGTTGAGGCGATTACCGGTTTTCGCATGCATCCGGCCTGGTTCCGCATTGGCGGTGTGGCCCACGACCTTCCACACGGCTGGGATGGTCTGCTACGCGACTTCCTGAACTGGCTGCCGAAACGTCTGGATTCCTATGTCAAGGCGGCGCTGAAAAACAGCGTACTGCGCGGTCGTGCCGAAGGCGTTGCCGCATACAATGCCCAGGATGCGTTGGACTGGGGTGTCACCGGGGCCGCGTTGCGTGCCACCGGCATCTCGTTTGACGTGCGAAAATGGCGACCTTATTCCGGGTATGAAAAATTCGATTTTGAAGTGCCGGTGGGCGACGGTATCAGCGATTGTTATAGCCGCGTGATGCTAAAAGTCGAGGAGATGCGCCAAAGTCTGCGCATCCTCGAACAATGCCTGAACAATATGCCGGCAGGGCCGTTTAAAGCCGATCATCCGCTGACTACGCCGCCGCCCAAAGAGCGGACGCTGCAGCATATCGAAACACTGATTACCCATTTCCTGCAGGTGTCCTGGGGTCCGGTCATGCCGGCCAATGAGTCTTTCCAGATGATCGAGGCCACCAAAGGGATCAACAGTTACTATCTGACCAGTGATGGCAGCACCATGAGCTACCGGACCCGTATTCGTACGCCGAGTTTTCCCCATCTGCAGCAAATTCCCTCGGTGATCCGCGGCAGCCTGGTATCCGACCTCATCGTCTATCTGGGCAGTATCGATTTTGTTATGTCAGATGTGGACCGCTAATTATGCATGAACATAAACAACCGCACGAGCACGCCAGCGAACCGGACGATCGCCATCCCGGTGGGCAGAGTGAGACCGGCGCCTTTGTGCTGAGCGCCCAGGAGCGCGATGCCATTGAGCATGAAAAGCATCACTATGAGGATGCCCGCGCCGTTTGCATTGAGGCGCTGAAAATTGTGCAAAAACAGCGGGGCTGGGTGCCTGACGGTGCCATCGATGCCATCGCCGACGTCCTGGGGATCCCGGGCAGTGACGTGGAAGGCGTGGCAACCTTTTATAGCCAGATTTTCCGCCAGCCGGTAGGGCGCCATATTATCCGCTACTGCGACAGTGTGGTTTGCCATATTACCGGTTATCAGGGGATCCAGGCGGCGCTTGAGCAGTCGCTGAATATCAAGCCTGGCCAGACCACCGATGATGGGCGGTTTACCCTGCTGCCAACCTGTTGCCTGGGCAACTGCGACAAAGGGCCGACCATGATGATCGATGAGGATACCCACGTTCATCTGACGCCGGAAGGTATCGGCTCGCTACTGGAGCAGTATCGATGATAAAAGATATTGTGCGCACCGCCGAGATGCACCCGTTGACCTGGCGTCTACGCGATGATCAGCAGCCGGTATGGCTGGATGAATACCGCGCCAAAAGCGGTTACGCCGGTGCGGAAAAGGCGCTTAAGGGCATGTCCCAGGATGATATTGTGGCCCTGGTGAAAGACTCCGGTCTAAAAGGGCGCGGAGGCGCAGGGTTTTCCACTGGCCTGAAATGGAGCCTGATGCCAAAGGATCCGGCCATGAATATCCGTTATTTGCTGTGCAATGCGGATGAAATGGAGCCTGGCACCTATAAAGACCGTTTGTTGATGGAACAGCTGCCTCACTTGCTGGTGGAGGGCATGCTGATCGCCGCCTTTGCGTTGAAAGCCTATCGTGGTTATATCTTTCTGCGCGGTGAATACATCGAGGCGGCGGTGCATCTGCGTCGTGCGATCAGTGAAGCGCAGCAGGCCGGTTATCTGGGCAAAAACATCCTGGGTACCGGGTTTGATTTCGAACTGATTGTCCATACCGGCGCCGGACGTTATATCTGTGGCGAGGAAACCGCCCTGATCAACTCCCTCGAAGGGCGTCGCGCCAACCCCCGGTCAAAACCGCCTTTCCCGGCCACCTCGGGCGCATGGGGCAAGCCGACCTGCGTGAACAACGTGGAAACCCTGTGCAATGTTCCGGCCATTCTTGAACATGGCGTTGATTGGTACAAAGGCATTACGGCGGGAAAAAGCAATGATACCGGCACCAAACTGATGGGGTTCTCCGGCCGGGTCAAGCATCCAGGCGTATGGGAACTGCCGTTTGGTATTACCGCCCGCGAGATCCTCGAAGATTACGCTGGCGGCATGCGTGATGGCCTGACGCTGAAAGCGTGGCAACCGGGCGGCGCCGGCACCGATTTCCTGACTGGCGATCATTTGGATCTGCCGATGGATTTTGACAGTATCGGCAAAGCGGGCAGTCGTTTGGGCACCGCATTGGCCATGGCGGTCGACAACGAAATCAATATGGTCTCGCTGACCCGTAACCTCGAAGAGTTTTTCTCGCGCGAGTCCTGCGGCTGGTGTACTCCCTGCCGCGATGGCCTGCCCTGGAGCGTGAAGCTGCTGCGCGCCATCGAAAACGGCGAGGGGCAGCCGGGCGACATTGAGACGCTCGAGCAGTTGTGCCGGTTTCTCGGTCCGGGCAAGACGTTTTGTGCCCATGCGCCGGGTGCCGTGGAACCCTTGCAGAGCGCCATTAAATATTTCCGGGCTGAATTTGAAGCGGGAATTGCAACGCAGCATATCGGTAATACCCGCGCCATTGCCGGTATCCAGCCAAATTTGCTGAAAGCGCGTTGGTAACCCGGCATCCGGATCGCGTCCGAACCTGACGCGCCGGATGTCATACCCGAAAGATGAAGGGTATACCCAGACGCATTTTGATTAACGCCCGTTATTGCGGGCCACACGGAAGCATGCTGACTATGGCTACCATTCATGTAGACGGCAAAGAATACGAGGTCAACGGGTCTGACAACCTGCTTAAGGCGTGTCTTACCCTTGGACTCGATATTCCTTATTTTTGCTGGCATCCGGCGCTGGGCAGCGTCGGCGCTTGCCGCCAGTGTGCGGTTAAGCAATACCAAAACGCCGAGGATACACGCGGACGTCTGGTCATGTCCTGTATGACCCCGGCGTCTGACGGCACCTTTATCTCCATCGCGGACGAAGAGGCGCAGCAGTTTCGCAAAAGCGTAGTGGAGTGGTTGATGACCAACCATCCGCACGACTGCCCGGTGTGCGAGGAGGGAGGCAACTGCCATCTGCAGGATATGACGGTCATGACCGGCCAGAACTTCCGCCGCTATCGTTTTACCAAACGCACCCATCGAAATCAGTATCTCGGCCCGTTTATCTCTCATGAGATGAACCGCTGCATCGCGTGTTACCGGTGTGTCCGTTATTATAAAGATTATGCCGACGGTACCGATCTCGGGGTGTACGGCGCTCATGACAACGTCTATTTTGGCCGTCCCCAGGACGGCGTGTTGGAAAGCGAGTTTGCCGGCAACCTGGTGGAAGTTTGCCCCACCGGCGTGTTTACCGATAAGACCCATTCCGAGCGCTATAATCGTAAATGGGACATGCAGTTCGCGCCCAGCGTCTGTCAGCAGTGCAGCGTGGGCTGCAATACCAGTCCCGGCGAGCGTTATGGCGAACTCAGGCGTATCGAAAACCGCTTTAACGGCAGCGTGAATCACTATTTCCTCTGTGACCGGGGCCGCTTTGGCTACGGTTATGTCAATCTTAAGGATCGCCCCCGCCATCCGCTGCAACGTCGCGGCGATGACTGGATTTCCCTGAATGCCGAGCAGGCAATGCAAGGTGCCGCCGATGCGTTGCGCCAGGCGAAAAAAATGATCGGCATCGGCTCACCGCGCGCCAGCGTGGAGAGCAATTTCGCCCTGCGTGATTTGGTGGGAGCCGATAATTTCTATACCGGCATCTCAGGTGATGAACAGGCGCGGCTGCAGCTGATGCTCAGCGTGCTGCGCGACGGGGGGATTCATACTCCTTCCTTGCGTGATATGGAAAGCTATGACGCGGTACTGATCCTGGGCGAGGATGTCACCCAGACCGGTGCGCGCATCGCACTGGCCGTGCGCCAGGCCGTGAAGGGCAAAGCCCGCGAAATGGCGGCCGCGCAGAAAGTCGCCGACTGGCAAATCGCTGCCATTCAGACCATCGGACAGCATGCCAAGCACCCGCTGTTTATTACCAGTGTTGATAGCACCAGGCTCGACGATCTGGCCGCCTGGAGCTATCGGGCACCGGTGGAGGATCAGGCCCGTCTGGGCTTCGCTATCGCCCATGCCCTGGATGACAGCGCGCCGGCGGTGATTGATTTGGACGATGCATTGCGCGCCAAGCTTGAGGTTATCGTGCAGGCTCTGGCCGGTGCCCGTCGGCCGCTGATCATTTCCGGCAGTGGTGCCGGCAGCCTGGCGGTGATTGCCGCCGCTGCCAACATCGCCCAGGCGCTGAAAGCGCGTGGTGCTGATGTGGGCATCAGTTTTGTGGCGCAGTACGCTAACAGCATGGGACTGGCACTGATGGGCGGCGGTTCCCTTGACCAGGCCCTGGAGCAAATTGAACAGGGTACGGCGGACAGCGTTATCGTGCTGGAAAACGACCTGTATCGCCATGCGCCAGCGCGGCGAGTGGATGCTGCGCTGACCAAGATCATTAATCTGATTGTGGTGGATCACCAGCGTACCGCCATTATGGATCACGCCAATCTGATCTTGCCGGCGGCCAGCTTTGCTGAAAGCGACGGCACGCTGGTAAATCAGGAAGGGCGCGCACAACGCTTTTTCCAGGTTTATGATCCGGCCTACTATGATGATACGGTCGTGATGCTCGAGAGCTGGCGCTGGCTGCATTCATTGCATTCCACCTATCTCAATCGTCATGTGGACTGGACCCAGTTCGACCATATTATTGCCGCTTGCGCCGAGGCGTTGCCACAACTCGCCGGCATTGTTGAGGCTGCGCCAAACGCCAACTTCCGCGTCAGCGGGCAGAAACTGGCTCGTGAACCGCATCGTTACAGTGGGCGTACTGCCATGCGCGCCAACATTGACGTGCATGAACCGCGTCAGCCGCAGGATAAAGACACCATGTTTGCCTTTTCCATGGAGGGTAATAGCAGCCCGCAGGGGCAAAGCAAGCAGGTGGCATTTGCCTGGGCGCCTGGCTGGAACTCGCCGCAGGCCTGGAATAAATTCCAGGATGAGGTCGGGGGACATTTGCGCCACGGCGATCCTGGTGTGCGTTTGCTGGAGGCCGGTAGCGGTCGGTTGGACTACTTTACCGACATACCGGCGGCCTACGTTGTTTTGGATGATGGTCACTGGCGGGTGGCACCGTATTACCATCTGTTCGGCAGCGAGGAGACCTCCCAGCGCTCGGCGGTTATCCAGGAGCGGATGCCCGAGCCGTATATCATGGTGAGTCGTCAGGATGCCGAACGGCTGGGCGTGAACACCGGTACACTGCTGGAGTTTAGTTGCGATGGACAATCCCTGCGTCTGCCGGTGCGTTTTAGTGACGCCCTGGCCGCCGGCCAGGTGGGGCTACCGCTCGGCCTGCCCGGCATTCCGCCGGTATGGGTGGGGCAACGGATTGAGCATGTGCGGGAGGCCGCGTTATGAGTTGGTTAACATCGGATGTGATTGACATCATATTGACGGTATTAAAGGCGATAGTGATTTTGCTGGTGGTGGTGACCTGCGGCGCCTACATGAGTTTTGCCGAACGACGCCTATTGGGTTTGTTCCAGAATCGTTACGGGCCAAATCGCGTCGGCTGGGGCGGCTCGCTGCAGTTGGTGGCGGATATGCTGAAAATGTTCTTTAAAGAGGACTGGGTTCCGCCGTTTTCCGATCGCATGATCTTTACCTTGGCGCCGGTGATAGCCTTTACCGCGCTACTGGTCTCCTTCACGATTATTCCGGTCAGCCCTACCTGGGTGGTGTCGGATCTGAATATCGGCGTGCTGTTCTTCTTGATGATGGCGGGGCTGGCGGTATATGCGGTACTGTTCGCCGGCTGGTCAAGCAATAACAAATACTCTCTGCTGGGCGCCATGCGCGCCTCGGCGCAGACGCTGAGCTATGAGGTGTTCCTCGGGCTCTCGCTGATGGGGGTGGTGGCACGGGCCGGATCGTTCAGCCTGGGCGACATCGTCACCTCGCAGGCCCACCTGTGGAATATCATTCCGCAGTTCTTTGGTTTTGTCACCTTTGTGCTGGCCGGTATTGCGGTATGCCATCGCCATCCATTCGATCAGCCGGAAGCGGAACAGGAACTGGCGGATGGCTATCATATAGAATATTCCGGCATGAAGTTCGGTCTGTTTTTTGTCGGTGAATATATCGGTATCGTCACGGTGTCGGCGCTGATCGTCACGCTGTTCTTTGGTGGCTGGCAGGGACCGTTTTTACCGCCGTTTTTCTGGTTTGCCATCAAAACCGCCTTTTTTATGATGATGTTTATCCTGATCCGGGCAGCGCTACCCCGACCGCGTTATGACCAGGTAATGTCCTTCGGTTGGAAAATTTGCCTGCCGTTAACCCTGCTGAACCTGTTGGCGACGGCGGCGGTCATTTTATCTAACGCTCAATGAGGGGTGAATAAACCATGACGTTAAAAGAGTTAGTGTATGGTGCAGGCACCCAGCTTCGCAGTATCTGGATGATCGGTATGCAGGCATTTAGCAAACGTGAAACGCTGATGTACCCTGATGTGCCGGTGAATACCGCGCCGCGGTTCCGCGGACGTATTGTGCTAACGCGCGATCCGGACGGCGCGGAGCGCTGCGTGGCCTGCAACCTGTGCGCTGTGGCCTGCCCGGTCAGCTGCATTTCATTGCAAAAAGCCGAGACCGCCGACGGTCGCTGGTACCCGGAATTTTTTCGTATCAACTTCTCCCGCTGCATTTTTTGCGGGCTGTGCGAGGAAGCCTGCCCGACCACGGCTATTCAGCTTACGCCCGATTTTGAAATGGGCGAGTTCAGGCGGCAGGATCTGGTGTATGAAAAAGAACATTTGCTGATCTCGGGGCCGGGTAAGTATCCGGAATATAATTTTTATCGGATGGCCGGCATGGCGATCGATGGGAAAGATAAAGGCGAAGCGGAAAATGAAGCCAAGCCTATCGACGTCAAAGGGTTGCTGCCCTAAGGAGTTAAGCATGGAAATCGCTTTTTATTTGTCCGGACTGGTGGCGATTCTGGCTACGTTGCGGGTTATTACCCACACGCATCCGGTGCACGCCTTGTTGTATTTGATCATCTCGCTGCTGGCCATCGCCTGCGTGTTTTTTTCGCTCGGGGCCTATTTTGCCGGGGCGTTGGAAATCATCGTTTACGCCGGTGCCATTATGGTGCTGTTTGTGTTTGTGGTGATGATGCTTAATCTGGGGGCCCCGGATATGCGCCAGGAGCGCGCCTGGCTGAACCCCTCTGCCTGGATCGGACCCAGCATTTTGTCCTTGCTGCTGTTG
>Ga0075038_10038453_pt1 | contig 10004 bp, 9 predicted proteins | sample OrgsoiRN2013_055_FD_67573 | JGI IMG/M metagenome (GOLD analysis project Ga0075038, IMG submission 67573) | Permafrost soil microbial communities from the Arctic, to analyse light accelerated degradation of dissolved organic matter (DOM) -... | ecosystem: Environmental > Terrestrial > Soil >... | reverse complement strand
CAGATATTATTAAAAATGTGATATTTACGCGCTACAATTATTAAACTACCCTGCTCAACAGCAGGTTTGCCAGCTCGCTAAAAGCAATACTTATGAAAAAAACTACATCACAGGTAAAAATTCTTTCAATCGATATCGGTGGCTCACACATAAAAGCCACTATTTTAAATAAAAAAGGCGAGCTGAAAATGGATTACGATAAGATCCCGACCCCCGCCCCCGCGAGTCCTGATAATGTGATAAAGGCCATAAAAACATTGGTTAAGAACTTTCCGGCTTATGATAAAATTTCGGTAGGTTTCCCCGGCTATGTAAAAAATGGTGTTATAAAAACTGCCCCTAATCTCAATACCAAACTATGGGCCGATGTTGACCTTACCAAAAAACTAAGTGATGCATTAGGCAAGGCCACGCAAGTAGTAAATGATGCCGATATGCAGGGCCTGGGCGTAGTAAGCGGCAAGGGCCTGGAGATGGTAATAACACTAGGCACCGGTTTCGGTACAGCATTATTAATGAATGGTCACTTACTGCCGCACTTTGAGCTGGCCCACCTGCCTGTTAAAACCGATAAAACCTACGATCAATATATAGGTGAACAGGCATTGGAAAAATATGGAAAAGAAAGATGGAACAAACGAATTCAAAAAGTTTTTGAGATTTTAAAAACAGTATTTAATTACGATACTTTATACATTGGAGGCGGCAACTCTGATCTGCTTACTTTTAAGCTTGATAAAAACATGAAGATAGTAACCAACGCTGATGGCATCAAAGGCGGGGCAAGGTTATGGATCGATGATGCAGAAAGCAAAACCAAACGCGTAATATCAACACCAACAGAATAATATACAATACCCACAATACAATGGAAAACACACAGGACATAGAAAAATTAGCAATAGATACCGTAAGGGTCTTATCGGCAGATGCAGTTCAAAAGGCAAACTCGGGCCATCCGGGAACAGCGATGGCGCTTGCTCCTATGGGCCACGTTTTATGGTCGAAATTTTTAAATTACAACCCTAAAAACCCTGATTGGGCAAACCGCGACCGGTTCATCCTTTCGGCGGGGCATGCTTGTATCCTGCAATACAGTTTTTTGTATTTAACAGGCTATGATTTGAGTTTAGATGACATAAAGCAATTTCGTCAGTTGCACAGCAAAACCGCAGGTCACCCCGAGTATGGTTTGGCTCCGGGTATTGACGTTACTACTGGTCCTTTGGGTCAGGGTTTTGCAAATGGTGTAGGTTTTGCCATTGCGCAGAAGCATTTGGCGGCGCGTTATAACAAGCCAGGCTTTGAACTTTTTAATTATAATATTTACGCAATTACCAGCGATGGTGATATGATGGAAGGCGTTACTTCTGAAGCAGCTTCATTGGCTGGTCATTTACAACTGGGTAATTTGATTTACCTGTATGATGATAACCATATCTCTATTGAAGGCAGTACAGATATTGCTTTTAACGAAGATGTAAGCGCCCGTTTTCGCTCATACGGCTGGCAGGTACAGGAAGTAGCTGACGTGAACGATACTCACGCTTTAGAGCTTGCTTTAATTAACGCCAGGTCCGAAACACAAAAACCATCATTAATTCGTGTGCGGTCGTTGATCGCTTATGGTAGCCCAAATAAATCGGGTACAGCAGGATCCCACGGTTCGCCGCTTGGTCCGGATGAAATTAAACTGGTTAAAAAATTCTTTGGCTTTGATCCAGAAAAATCATTCGATGTACCGGCTGAGGTATTGGATTACTATCATGCAAAAGGCGCGAGAGGTGCCAGCAGCGAAGAAAAATGGAATAAGCTATTTGCCGATTATAAAGTTAAATTCCCTGAATTAGCTGCAGAATATGAATTAGCCAGCAGTGGCGAATTGCCGGCCGGCTGGAAAGATAAATTGCCTGTATTTAAAGGCTCTGATCCTAAAATGGCTACCCGCCAGGCATCTGGTAAAGTATTAAACGCCGTTGCGGCAAGCCTGCCAAATCTGATAGGCGGTGCAGCGGATCTTTCGCCATCAACAGAAACCAATTTGAAAGAGTTTGATTCTTTCACCTCCGAGAACAGGGCAGGCCGTAACTTCCACTTCGGTATCCGTGAGCATGCCATGGGTTCTGCATTGAATGGTATGGCATTAACAAAGGGTGTAATTCCTTTTGGCGCTACCTTTTTAATGTTCTCTGAATATATGCGCCCCCCTATCCGTTTGGCGGCCATTATGAAGATAAGCCCGATATTTGTTTACACTCATGATAGTATTGGTTTAGGCGAGGATGGTACAACCCACCAGCCTATTGAACAATTGGCGTCATTACGCTCAATCCCTAATATTACGGTTATCCGCCCGGCAGATGCTAACGAAACTACGCATGCATGGCGCGTTGCACTTGAGCACAAAGGTGGCCCGGTAGTATTGGTGTTTACCCGCCAGGGCTTACCTATCCTTGATCAGGATAAATACGGTAAAGCATCTGATTTGGAAAAAGGCGCTTACATATTATCAGAAGCAAGCAAAAACCCTGATTTGATATTAATGGCAACAGGATCTGAAGTTGCATTGATCATGGATGCCCAGGCTAAATTAGAGGCTGATGGAATTTCAACACGCGTGGTAAGTATGCCATCATGGGAGTTGTTTGAGAAACAGGATGCCGCGTACAAAGAAAAGGTATTCCCTAAAGCAAGCAGAAAACGTTTGGCTGTTGAAATGGCATCCCCAATGGGCTGGCATAAATACACTACAGACGAAGGCGATATGTTAGGCATGACTACCTTTGGCGAATCTGCCCCGGCAGAAGACCTGTATAAATTTTTCGGCTTTACAGTGGAGAATGTAGTTAACAAAGCGAAAGCTCTTTTATAGATTAGTATCAAGTAGCAGGATTTAACTCATAACGAGTTTAATCTTGCTACTTAATTTACAACAACCAGTCATGAAGAGAAAGCTTTTTACAGTCCTTAATTTAGTTGTGCTTTGCATGACTATATTTTCGAGTGTAAATGCCAAATCTGTTGTTGATGATAAAGAGAATGCACGCGTTTTTGTACAAAAGTTTTATGACTGGTATATTGTTTTGTCTGCAACTTCACCTAATTTAAGGAGAGGCTCGGAACCTGATATAATCGCCCTAAATCAGCATAGCGAATATTTTGACGCTAAGCTGCGCAAAGCCATTATTGATGACCGGCTTGCTCAATCAAAAGCTAATGAAATTGTGGGTTTAGATTATGACCCTTTTTTAAATGCCCAGGATACCGGATTTGGATATCAAACAGGTAATGTGAAGCAAATAGAAAATAAGTTTTTTATTGATATCCACTCTGATAACGAGAAAAAATCGAGAAAAGCGATCCTTGTAGCGAAGGTAGCTGTAATAGCAGAGGTTGTAAAAGTAAATGGGCAATGGGTATTCGTCAATTTTATTTATCCCGTTAATGGGAAGCAGTATAATCTTTTAGATGAATTAAAAGGTTTACGCGAGGATAGTAAAAAAACTAAGAATAAATAATGGACTGGAATAGCGAACTCATAAAAAACCTTAGCTGGTCATCAGAGATCATTAATGCCAGCGGTAAGCAAAAAGTAGCGCAGCAAATTGCCGGTATAGTGAAAGATGGCGATGTACTTGGCGTGGGTTCCGGCTCGACGGTTTACATGGCTTTATTGGCCATTGCCGATAGGATCAGGACAGAAAAACTGAATGTGCTGGCAATCCCCACTTCGCTGGAGATCTCTATGTTTTGCAGCAAGCTGGGCATCCCGCTCACCAGTTTATTTGAAAACAAACCCGACTGGCTATTTGATGGCGCCGATGAGGTTGACCCCAACAACAGCCTGATTAAAGGCCGCGGCGGCGCCATGTTTAAAGAAAAGCTATTGATCAGCTCGAGTCCCGTTAATTATATTATTGTAGATGACTCAAAAATAGTGGATAAGATAGGTACTAACTTTCCTATCCCTATTGAGGTGTTTCCGCAGGCTTTATTACATGTAGAGGCAGAGTTAAAAAAGCTGGGAGCCGATAGTATAGTGATAAGACCAGCCAAGGGAAAAGACGGGCCCATCATTTCTGAAAACAACAACCTGGTTTTGGATTGCCGTTTTGACGAAGTGCCCAACAGCCTGGAAAGGGACATTAAAGCTATTACAGGAGTAATAGAAAGCGGACTTTTTATAGGGTACGATTTGAAAATACTGGTAGCATCAAACAGCTAAATTGTTTTACGCCGCTATCGCAGAACGATGATATTATGTTTACAAAACATAGAATATTAATTAAGAACTTTACATAGTCATTCAAACGAATACCTTTACACAAATTATTCCACTTAGCATACGGACTTTGTCGGCTGCTAAGTTTAACCCACTGAACAAATATTAAAAATTGAAATTTTAAAACGACCAATATGGCAACTAGTAATGTAAAACAGATACATGATTTCGGACAGAGTATCTGGCTTGATTTTATCGATCGCGAAATTATCGCATCCGGAAAGCTGAAAAAATTAATAGATGAAGATGGTGTTAGAGGTGTAACCTCGAATCCTGCAATTTTTGAGAAAGCCATAACCAGCAGCGCTGATTACGATAAAGATATTAAGGAGCTTGCAAAAACAGCAGCAAACAACGAAGAGTTATTTTTTGGTTTAGCTATAAGCGATATTCAACAAGCTACTGCCTTATTTAAAGATGTTTACGATGAGTCTAACGCCGGAGATGGTTATGTAAGCCTTGAGGTATCTCCATTTTTGGCATTGGATACCGAAGGTACGGCCAAACAGGCAGAAGAGCTTTGGAAAAAAGTTGACCGCGAAAATGTAATGATCAAAATCCCTGGTACAAAACCGGGTTTGGCGGCTATTCAGCAATCAATTGCAAAGGGTATCAATATCAATGTAACCTTGCTTTTTGGCCTGGACCGCTACGAGGAAGTAACCGAAGCTTATATTTCTGGTTTAGAGGAGCATTTAGCTGCCGGCCATAAAGTTGGCCATATAGCATCAGTAGCAAGCTTCTTTTTAAGTCGTATTGATGTTATTGTTGACCCGCTATTGGAAGCAAAAGGCGAAACTGCTTTAGTTGGCGAGGTTGCTATTGCATCTGCCAAAAAAGCTTACGAAATTTACAAAAGGGTTTTTAGCACCGAAAGGTGGAAAAAACTGGCTGCGCAAGGCGCAAAACCACAGCGTTTGCTATGGGCAAGCACAGGCAGCAAGAACCCGGCGTTTAAGGATACCAAATATGTTGAGGCCCTGATAGGTCCGGATACTGTTGATACCGTTCCTTTGGAAACTGTTGACGCTTTCCGCGATCATGGTATTGCTGCAAACACCTTAGAGGGTGGTTTAGAAGAAGCAACAGCTACTTTGGCAAAACTGAAAGATTTAGGTATTGATTTAGATGCCATTACCCAACAACTGGAAGATGAAGGCATCGAAAAATTCAATAAACCATTCGAGAAGCTTTTAAAAGCTATTGAAGATCAGAAAAATAAATAAAACTTTAACCTATGGAAGTTGCAGATCTGAAGATACTCTTTTTCGATATCGGTGGCATTTTGCTATCGAACGGTTGGGGGCATGAAGCCCGCGAAGAGGCGGCCAAAAGGTTTAACCTTGATTGTGATGAAGTAAATTCCCTGCACAATTTTATATTTAACGTATATGAAATTGGCAGCATCACGCTTGATGAATACCTGGATACGGTGGTGTTTAATCACCCGAGGGATTTTGTTCGTGAGGATTTTAAGGATTTTATTTACTCCTCCTCGGTTGAGCTGCCCCATATGCTGCAATGGCTAAAGGAGTGGAAAAAGGACTGTGGCTTCCGTATTATTTCGGTAAATAACGAAGGTAAGGAGCTTAACGATTACCGGGTGCGCAAATTTAAACTGCATGAATGTTTTGATGCCTTTGTATCATCATGCGAAGTAAAAATGCGCAAGCCCGATCCGGGCATCTGGCAGCTGGCTATGGGTATTGCCCAGGTATCGGCACATCAATGCGTGTATTTTGATGACAGAATGATGTTTGTTACCACAGCGCAAAAACTGGGTATCCGTTCATTTCAGCATACCAGCTTTGAAAGCACCAAAAAAATATTAGAAGATCTAAAAAAAGAAAACCTCAAAACAACATGAGCGCAACAACAGATAAATATGCTTTTGGCATGATAGGCTTAGGCGTTATGGGCCGCAGCTTACTACTCAACATGGCCGATCACGGTTTTGCCGTAGCCGGGCATGATAAAGATGCCGCTAAAGTATCATCATTAAATGATGAAGCCGGCGATAGGGCCGCTAAAGGCTTTGGCGATGTAAAGGAATTTATTCAAAGCTTAACCACGCCACGCGCCATCATGATGCTGGTACCTGCCGGTAAAATTGTAGATGCTGTAATTGAGGAGCTTACTCCTTTATTGGAGAAAGGCGATATTTTAATTGATGGCGGTAACTCTCACTTTACTGATACCAATCGCCGTGTTGAAGAGCTGGAAGCTATTGGCCTGCATTTCTTCGGTATGGGTGTTTCTGGTGGTGAGGAAGGCGCACGTCGTGGTCCAAGCATGATGCCTGGTGGCGATAAAGATGCCTACAATGTAATGAAGCCAATATTTGAGGCCATTGCCGCTAAGGTTGATGGAGCTCCATGTGTAACTTACATTGGGCCCGGTGCATCTGGTCACTTTGTTAAAATGGTACACAACGGTATCGAGTATGGTATTATGCAGGTAATTGCCGAAACTTATGAGATACTTAGAAAAGGCTTAAAGCTGGATAATGACGCTATCCAAAAGATATTTGCGCAGTGGAACGCTGGTCGTTTACAGTCGTTCCTATTAGATATTACCAAGGATATTTTTGCTTATAAAGCCCCGGGAACAGATCACCTGTTGCTGGATGATATTAAGGATGAGGCAAAAGCCAAAGGTACCGGTAAATGGACATCACAAGTGGCTATGGACCTGGTTACCCCTATCCCAACCATCGATACTTCGGTATCCATGCGCGATCTGTCAAAATACAAACAACTTCGCGAAAAAGCTTCCACTTTATACGGCGGCGATATTGAATTAGCCGGGGATAAAGATGAATTGTTGGTTGCTCTTGAACAGGCATTCTACTTTACTTCTATCATTACTTATGCACAGGGCATGCACCTGCTGTCAAAAGCATCAGAAGAATACAAATACGATCTGCATTTGGGCGAAATTGCCAAGATCTGGAGAGGTGGCTGTATCATCAGGTCGGAGTTTTTGAATGATATTTATAACGCATACAATAAGGATTCTCAATTACCGCACTTATTACTGGATAGCGACGTGCAGAAACTGGTAAGTGAAACATTGCCGGGTATCAGGAAAATATTATCAGGTACTATTGCGGCGGGTGTTGCAGCTCCGGGATACGCATCTGCTTTAAGCTACTTTGATGCCTTCCGCAGCGAGAAAATGCCATCAAACCTAACACAGGCCCAGCGCGATTATTTTGGGGCACATACTTACGAGTTGATAGGCAAAGAAGGGACATTTCATACACAGTGGACCAAAGCCGAAGACTAATAAATAACAAGAGTAAAGATGAAAGGAGCAAGGAACAAAGACAAGGAGTAAAGAAAGAGTATTAATAATACCAAGTTATTATCCGCCTTATCTTTGCTCCTTACTCCGTCTATCCTTACTCAAATCAATAGCTGATAAAACTATTTAACAATGAGCTCAAGCACAAAATCAGACCCCACCATATTCATTATTTTTGGTGGCACCGGAGATTTAAACTCCCGTAAAATTGCCCCTGCCCTCTATAATCTTTTTTTAGATGGATGGATGCCTAAGCAATTTTCTATAATTGGTACCGGTCGTACAAAATTAACCGATGAGCAGTTCAGGGAAAACCTGCATAACGATATCAACCAGTTTTCGCGCACTGGTAAAGCCGAGGAAACAAAGTGGGCCGAGTTTGTAAAAAATATCTATTACCAGGTATCAGATGCTAACGACTTTGAAACCTATAAGGAATTTGGCAAACGTATTGAAAAACACAATGCCGAGTGGAAAGCTAAAGCCAACGTATTGTTTTACCTGGCGGTAGCACCAAACTTTTTCCCTATCATAGCATCTAACATATCAAAAGCTAAACTGGCCGAAGATAAAAAACGCGTAAGGATCATCATCGAAAAACCATTTGGTCATGACCTGGAAACTGCAAAAGAACTTAATCAATTGCTATCAAGTATTTTTGATGAGTGCCAGATCTACCGTATTGACCACTATCTTGGTAAAGAAACCGTTCAGAATATAATGGCATTCCGCTTTGCCAACTCCATTATGGAGCCGCTGTGGAACCGGAATTATATTGAGCACGTACAGATCTCGGTTACCGAACAATTGGGTGTTGAAGAACGCGGTGATTATTATGATGGATCAGGCGCGATGAGGGATATGATCCAAAATCACTTGTTGCAATTGCTTTGCCACATAGCTATGGAACCACCGGTTAGCTTTAGCGCCGATGAAGTACGTGACCGCAAGGTTGATGTATTAAAAGCCATGCGCAAATTTACACCAGAAGATGTACGTAATTCGGCCGTTAGAGGTCAATACGGCAGCGGATGGATGAGGGGTAAAGAAGTTCCCGGTTACCGTGAAGAGCCAAAAGTTAAGCCAGAATCAAATACCGAAACATTTGCAGCCATTAAGTTTTTTATTGATAACTGGCGCTGGCAAGGTGTTCCGTTCTATTTACGTACAGGTAAAAGAATGCACCAGTCTTCATCGGTTATTACCATCCAGTTTAAAGATGTTCCGCATTTAATATTCCCCACAGAAGCCGCCGAAAGCTGGCAGCAAAACAGGCTCATTATCAGTATTCAGCCAGAAATGAGTATCCGTTTGCAGGTACAGGCCAAGCGCCCCGGAATTGATATGGTTTTAAATGCCGTTGATATGGTATTTGACTATAAAGGCACCTACACCAACCAGGCACCCGAAGCTTATGAAACCCTGATATTGGATACCATGATGGGCGATCAAACGCTGTTTATGCGTGGCGACCAGGTAGAAGTTGCGTGGGAGCTGGTTATGCCAATATTAAGTACCTGGCAAAATAAAAAGAGCCTGAATTTCCCTAACTACTCTGCCGATTCATGGGGCCCGGAAGCCGCTGAAGCATTGATTGCACGCGACGGCTTTAATTGGTTTACGTTACCCGTAGCCGGTAAAAAGCAATAAATTATGAATTTAAATATCTTTAATACTGCCGATGAGGCGCTTACAGCATTGGCAGATTATTTTGTTAAAATAGCCGATGCATCAATTGCTGCAAGGGGCAAGTTTACTGTAGCATTATCGGGAGGAAGTTCTCCTAAAAAGCTGTATGAACTGCTGGCCTCAACAAGTTATGCCGACCAGGTTGATTGGGAAAAGGTTTATTTCTTTTTTGGAGACGAGCGCAATGTGCCGCAGAATCATAAGGATAGTAACTACCTGATGGCTAAAACAGCCCTGTTTGGTCCTTTGATGATAAGCCCGGCCAATGTATTCGCTGTTGATACTACATTTGAACCCGCAGAGGCTGCCGCAAGATACTGGGAAATGATCTCCACCTTTTTTGATGAGGATGAGCTGAGTTTTGATCTTGTATTGCTCGGTTTGGGTGATAACTCACACACAGCGTCGTTGTTTCCGCATACACCGGTTTTACATGATACAACACCAGGTGTAAAGGAAGTATGGCTGGAAGACCAACAGGTATGGCGTATTACGCTTAACGCGCCATTAATCAATGATGCCCGCTACATAGCGTTCCTGGTTTATGGCGAGGGAAAAGCCATTGCCGTACACCATGTACTGGAAGATGAAGAAAATATTGAAGAATATCCTGCCCAGCTGATAGATTCTATTGTAGGCGAAACGGAGTGGTTTTTAGACGAACCCGCCGCCGCAAACCTGGAAGGAGAATAAAAGAAAACCATTTAATGGTTTAAGAATCTCAAGC
>Ga0075038_10033085_pt1 | contig 10055 bp, 6 predicted proteins | sample OrgsoiRN2013_055_FD_67573 | JGI IMG/M metagenome (GOLD analysis project Ga0075038, IMG submission 67573) | Permafrost soil microbial communities from the Arctic, to analyse light accelerated degradation of dissolved organic matter (DOM) -... | ecosystem: Environmental > Terrestrial > Soil >... | reverse complement strand
GGACGCGGTGCGGGAGCTTGCCGAGTTACCTGCTACGCTGCGTGGTAAAATGGCTCGTCTGCTGGCGCTGCTGGAGCAGCGGGGCAATAGTTTACGCTTTCCACAGACTAGACCGGTCGAAGACGGATTGTTTGAGCTGCGAGCCTCTGGTGTTGATATCGCCAGGGCATTTTTTGTATTTCAACAGGGAAAACGCATCTTCATTCTGCGCTGTTTTGTCAAAAAAACCGAAAAAACGCCGCGTAATGAAATTTTGCTCGCATTGCAACGGTTGGAGGAGCTTACCAATGACTAAGGTCGTAGCCATTAAACATGCCGAGGTTATGAAGTGTCTGCTGGATAGCCCGCAAGCCATTGCCGCCTATGAAGAAGCGATGGAAGAAGACCTGCTGCTGGAACAGTTAACACAATGGCGTGAAAACGCAGGTCTCACCAAAACTGAGATTGCCCGGCGGATGGGGGTCAATCCGCCGGCGATTAACCGCCTTGAGCGTAACGTGACCAAAGCGTCTTATCATACGCTCAAACGCTACGCGGCAGCCTGTGGCGTCAATATGAAGCTGGCCACTGACAGCTAAGCCAGTGCTGCCGTCCTCGCACGGGAAGATATCGGGGTACGCTAATCCGTACCCCAAAGGTCTAACGCACCAGCGCCGGCCGTTTGCGGTCAAAGGTCCAACCTGGAATCAAATATTGCATCGCCGCCGCGTCGTTGCGCGCGCCTGATGGCATCCTTTTATACAGCTCATGCTGTTTTTCCACCAGTGCCATATCGATGTCCACGCCCAGTCCCGGTTTGTCCGTCAGCGTCACCGCGCCGTTGATAATCTGCAGCGGGTCTTTGGTGAGATGCTCGCCTTCCTGCCAAATCCAATGGGTATCGAGCGCGGTGGGTTTGCCCGGCGCGGCGGCACCCACATGGACAAACATCGCCAGCGAAATATCAAAATGGTTATTGGAATGACAACCCCAGGTCAGACCCCATTCATCACACAACTGGGCGACACGTATCGCGCCTTGCAGGGTCCAGAAATGCGGATCAGCCAGGGGAATATCAATGGCGTTAAGCTGTACCGCATGGTTCAGTTCACGCCAGTTGGTGGCGATCATATTGGTGGCAACCGGCAGCCCGGTAGCGCGTTTGAACTCCGCCATCACCTCGCGCCCGGAGAAACCTTGCTCCGCGCCGCACGGATCTTCGGCGTAAGCCAATACACCGCGCATATCTTTACACAACCTAATCGCTTCCTTAAGCGACCAGGCTCCATTGGGATCGATGGTGATGCGCGCATCCGGAAAACGTTTGGCCAGTGCGGTCACCGATTCAATTTCTGTTTCGCCGGCCAGCACGCCGCCCTTAAGTTTAAAGTCTTTGAAGCCATAACGATCCTGCGCAGCTTCCGCCTGGCGCACCAGGGTCTGCGTGGTCATGGCTGCTTCACGGCGCAGGCGGTACCATTCGTGGGAGGCCTGTTGCGGTGTAGCCTGATAGGGCAAGTCGGTCAGGTTTTTATCGCCAACGTAAAACAGATACCCCAGCACCGGTACGCTATCGCGTTGCTTACCCGGACCGAGCAGTTCGGCCACCGGCACGCCAAGATGCTGGCCCATCAAATCCAGCAGCGCGGCTTCCAGTGCGGCCACCGCATTGACCCGCAGTTCAAAGGTCCAGGCGCCGTTGGCAAACGAGTCAAAATCATTGCTCACATGCCCTTGATGTACATCATGGACGATGCGGTTAAGGGTCGCCAGCGGCTGTCCCACGACCCGTTGACGGGCTTCAAGCAGTGTATTGAGGATCACCTCGCCGCCGGGAGCCTCACCCACACCGGTATGGCCGGCGTTATCGGTTAGAATCACGATATTACGGGTGAAATAGGCCCCATGGGCACCGCCGATATTTAACAACATACTGTCATGGCCCGCCACTGGAATGACCTGCATGGCGGTGACGGTCGGTGCACCGGAAAAATCGCTGTTATCCATTACTACTCCTAAAATTTATGCTGCCAAGGGTTTAAGCACCAGGCGCTGAATTTTTCCCACGATAAACACATAACTGAATATCACGACCAGGCCGTTGGCGGCGACGTAAAGTAGTGCGCCGTCGAACGAACCGGTTGCATTGAGAATATAACCAATCACAATCGGCGTGGTGATCGCACCGATTTGCGTCACCAGATTCAGTACGCCACCGCTCAGACCGACGATCTCTTTCGGTGCGGTATCCGCATTTACCGTCCAGCCCAGGGCACCGATGCCTTTACCAAAGAACGCCAGTGACATTGCCGCGACTACCAGTACATTGGAGGTGGTGTAGTTGCAAATCACCATACTGGTACACATCAGCATGCCAAGGATAATCGGCGTTTTGCGCGCAACCGACAGTGAATAGCCTTTATTGAGCAAATAATCTGAGAAGACGCCGCCCAATACCCCGCCGATGCAGCCACAGATGGCGGGCAATGCCGCAGTGAATCCGGCTTCCAGGATCGACATACCGCGCCCCTTCACCAGATAGATTGGGAACCAGGACAAGAAAAACCAGGTAATGGCGTTAACACAGTAGTTGGCCAGGTAAATGCCCAGCAACATACGGCTGGAAAGCAGTTGCTTTACGTAGCCCATCTGTGGCCCGGCTTTCTTTTTCGGCCCGTTTGCCGTGTTATCGATATCCACCAGGCCGCCGCCGGCACGGATATACTCCACTTCTTCTTTACTGACTTTCGGGTGATCCAGCGGGCTGTACATGCTGGTAAACCAGACCAAAGACAGTACGGCGCCCACGACGCCCATGACGATAAACACGTATTCCCAACTCACTTCTTGGGTGATCCAGGCCAGTAGCGGGTTGAATATCACCAAGGCGGCATATTGGGATATGTTAAATATCGCCGAGGCGGTACCTCGCTCCCGGTCCGGGAACCAGGCGGAAACAATCCGGCTATTGGCTGGCATCACCGGCGCTTCGGCGAAGCCCACCATAAAGCGTAGGATAAACAGCATCAACGCCGCCGAGGCAAAGAAGTGTACGAAGCCTTGCATAAAGGTGAATACCGACCAGATCAAAATGGCGCAGCCATACACGATTTTTGAACCGAAGCGATCCAGCAGCCACCCGCCCGGCAGTTGCGCCAGGGTATAAGCCCAGCCAAAGGCGGAAAAAATATAACCCATCTGTAGCGCACTCAGCCCCAGATCGGTAGCGACATGGGGTCCCGCGATGGAGAGCGTTGCCCGATCGGCATAATTAACCGTACTGATAATGAATAAAATTGCCAATATCCAAAAACGCGAACGGGTTTTATGGGTGGCAACATTGATAGAGTTTTCGGCCATATTTCCTCTTCCCGGTTAGGGAATGATTATTTATCTGTCTGGTCCGTAAGATGTTGCAGATTCAAAATGGTAGCGCTGACATTTTTGAATCTTAGGGTGACGCATAGTGAACACAGACAGAGTATAGATTTTGTCGGCAGGCAACACATTGTGCCAATGACTTAATCAAGCGCGATAAAACGGTGGATTTTATGGCTAAAGTCCATGCCAATGTGATCCATATCTATTTATGGAAATCCTTTTCCATTGATGGGGATTCTTTTAATCAAAATTGTTCCCAGTCCTGCGTTTTTCCGATCTTGCGCGCCCCGTCGAGCCGATCTGGCTTGACAGATTTAGGCCGCGATACTGGCGGTTTGCCGGCGATGTCGCGACGCTCAAGGTTTACGCTAAATATTGATACTGCGGTAATCAGCTGCGAGGCCTCTTTTTCCAGTGAGGAGGCGGTTGCGGTGGCCTCTTGCACCAAAGCGGCATTTTGCTGGGTAACGCTATCCATTTCTGTAATGGCCTGACCGACCTGGGCGATGCCGTGACTTTGTTCGTCGGATGCCGTGGCAATCTCCTGCATAATGGTGGTCACGTTGGCCACCGAGCTGACAATATCATTCATGGTTTGGCCGGCACGGTTCACCAGTAACGACCCATTGCCCACCAGTTCCACTGATTCGGTAATAAGTGATGCAATTTCTTTTGCCGCTTGGGCACTGCGTTGCGCCAAACTTCTGACTTCACTTGCCACCACGGCGAATCCCCGCCCCATTTCGCCCGCACGCGCGGCCTCAACTGCGGCGTTCAGCGCCAATATATTGGTTTGGAAGGCGATGCTATTGATGACGGTGGTGATATCAGTGATTTTTTTGGAACTTGTGGAAATATTTTCCATGGTTTTGATCACATCGGTAACGATATTACCGCCATGACGCGCTTTCTCGGATGCATCGGCAGCCAGCTTACTGGCATGGTGAGCGTTATCCGAGTTCTGTTTTACCGTTGAGGTTAATTGCTCCATACTGGCGGCCGTTTGCTCTATGGCCGCGGCTTGTTGTTCTGTGCGCGACGAGAGGTCGGTATTCCCTTCGGTAATAACGTTGGTGCCATGATAGATGGAATCTGCGCTATGCCTGACATTACTGACCATCTTCACCAATGACGTTTGCATTTGTTGCAGATGGTCGTCCAGTAAACCGATTTCGTTTTTGCCATGGGGAATGGCCTCTTGGGTCAAATCTCCTTGCGCGATACGTTGAATGCGTATGATAAGTTGGTGAATTGGTTTAATCAGCACACGACGGAGCATTAAAAACGTCACAAATACTAATAGCGAAACCACCAGCAAACTAAAACCCATCAGGGTATAACCGCGAAATATATTCGCGTGCGCGATTTCATTTAAGTTCTTTGCCCGTTGGGTGCGGATCCCTACAGCTTCCAGCAATGGCTTGTTGTAGGCGAGGTCCAGCAGGCGGACCGTCCCGGCCTCCATGGCAATGACTTGATCAAATTTGCCATCATTGGCGGCTTGTTGCATTGGCACAATGCCCTGTTTGATATAGTTGTCATAGGTCTGTTGCAACAAGGGATCCACTGCGATATCGGCCGGCGTCTTAACCTGCCGCTGAACGTAGGCGGTAAAACTGTCCTTGGCGAGGTCGAGGCGGCGCTGTGCTTCCTTGCGGTTTTGTGCCGCGAGCTGTGGGTCGCCCTGCTTGTCGGCATAGACGGACTGGATAAGTGCCAAGCGCGTCAAACGCAGGTTATTGGTACTATTTGACAGTGCTAAGCGAGTGTCTATTTCCTGGGTGACCTCAGCCAGCGAGCGGTCGCTGTCAAATAAAAAATGAGCAGCCACGCCTAGGGATAATACAAACATCACCATCATGCTACCGAGCATTAGGACAAACAACGTTACCAAACCCAGGTTATTTACTTTACTTATTTTTTGTCGTGCTCCATGATTCTCATCTATTTCCACCTTCATACTCCTTTATAAATCTGATTATTAAAATAGCAAAATGCCGGTTGGTAAATATGTCGCGTATTTTTATACCTAAATCGCTATCTAAGGATCGGCATGAAATAATGAAACTTTAGTGGAGATGATAAATATAAAATTATTGTCATTTCTGGGTATAACAATAGTGTTTTTTTTAGGTTATCGCGCTGCTGGATGTATCTGCCATTCAATTGTAACATTTGACTGGTATGTGAAAAAGTCAGTATATCGACCGCATGTACACCTAACCGGAAGCCTATAAGCCTTACGGGAAAAAAGTGGAACAGGACTGAAGCATGCTTACGGTTTTTCACTAGGAAAACATATTGCTTTCACTATTTTTATATTTTCCGTTTGCGACAAAACTCACGGTATTGGCGCATTAGGGGCATTTTGTCTATGATTACCCCCGTTACATTATGCATTTGCATAATGTAACGTGTTACACCAAAGGCTATAGTGGTCATAAGCTACATCTTAACGACCGGCTAATCCCCAGCCGTATTTTATTCAGTAAAGGAAAGATTATGACCCCGATTATTACCAGCATGAACGTCATTCCGGTCGCCGGCCATGACAGTATGTTATTAAACCTCAGTGGGGCCCACGGCCCGTTTTTCACCCGCAATATCGTTATTCTGACCGATAACAGCGGTCACCAGGGGGTGGGTGAAATTCCCGGTGGGGAAAATATCCGCAAAACGCTAGAGGAAGCCGCCGCATTGGTCATGGGTAAGTCCTTGGGGGAATATAAAAATGTTATGCAGGCGGTTCGTCGACAATACGCCGACCGGGATGCCGGCGGCCGAGGCGCACAGACCTTTGATTTACGCACCACCATTCATGTGGTCACCGGTATTGAGGCGGCGATGCTGGATTTGTTGGGGCAATTTCTTGATGTTCCGGTCGCTGCATTATTAGGTGACGGACAGCAGCGCAACGAAGTGGAAATGCTGGGCTACCTGTTTTATATCGGCGATCGACGCTTGACCGATCTGGCCTACCGTAGTCAGGAGGGGGACGACTGCGACTGGTATCGTTTGCGCCATGAAAAGGCGCTGACCCCTGCAGCAGTGGTGCGTCTGGCCGAAGCGGCTTATGAAAAGTATGGTTTTAATGACTTTAAGCTAAAAGGTGGCGTACTGGCCGGCCAGGAGGAGGCCGAGGCGGTAACCGCACTGGCTAAACGTTTCCCCGACGCGCGTATTACCCTTGATCCCAATGGTGCCTGGTCGTTGACTGAAGCTATTGCCCTGGGCAAACAACTGCGCGGTGTACTGGCTTATGCTGAAGATCCCTGCGGCGCCGAACAAGGCTTCTCGGGCCGCGAAGTGATGGCGGAATTCCGGCGTGCCACCGGTCTGCCCACCGCCACTAATATGATTGCCACCGATTGGCGGCAAATGGGGCATACCCTGGCCCTGCAATCAGTGGACATTCCTTTGGCCGACCCGCATTTTTGGACGATGCAAGGCTCGGTCCGGGTGGCTCAGCTGTGTGATGAGTGGGGTCTGACCTGGGGATCGCACTCCAACAACCACTTTGATATTTCGTTGGCAATGTTCACCCATGTCGCGGCTGCCGCACCGGGGAAAATCACCGCTATAGATACCCACTGGATTTGGCAGGAAGGGGATCAACGACTGACTCGCGAACCGTTGCGTATCGTCGGCGGTAAAGTGAAGGTGCCGGAAAAAGCCGGGCTGGGCGTTGAACTGGATATGGATCAGGTTATGAAGGCCAACGCACTTTATCAACAGCATGGCCTGGGAGCCCGTGATGACGCTATAGCCATGCAATATCTGATACCCAATTGGCGCTTCGATAATAAGCGCCCGGCGCTGGTAAGGTAATTAACCGAGCGGGCCAGCCCAGACCCGTTTCGGCTGCGGCAAACACAAAAAAGGCCGGGATAACCGGCCTTTTTGCGATAACTGCAAATCAGGTCACTGGCGCCGGATTGAATACCGACAGGGCATTGTGAATACCCCATTGATCCGACCAGGTTTTTTTGCGGCCGCTGGCGATATCCAGGATCAGCTCGAACAACTGCCAGCCCACGTCCTCAATAGTGGCTTGGCCGGTGGCGATACTTCCGGCGTTAATATCCATTAAATCAAACCAACGATCGGCCAACGCATCGTGCGTCGCCATCTTGATCACCGGCACCGCCGCCAGGCCGTATGGCGTGCCACGTCCGGTGGTAAATACCTGCACGGTGATCCCTGATGCCAACTGCTGGGTACCGCAAATAAAATCGCTGGCCGGCGTGGCGGCAAAAATCAGTCCCTTTTGGGTAGGACGTTGTCCTGCAGAGATCACTTCAACGATGGCGCTGGTGCCTGATTTGGCAATGGAACCCAAGGATTTTTCGACAATATTAGCCAAACCGCCTTTTTTATTACCTGGCGAGGTGTTGGCGCTGCGGTCGGTTTTTCCATCACTAAGATAGTCATCATACCAGGCCATCTCCTCGAGCAGACGGCGGCCAACCTGTTCGGTTGCCGCACGTGGCGTCAGCAGATGGATGGCGTCGCGGACTTCGGTCACTTCCGAAAACATGACAGTGGCGCCACAGCGTACCAGCAGATCGGAGGCAAAACCCACCGCCGGATTGGCGGTGACGCCAGAAAACGCGTCGCTGCCCCCGCACTGCGTACCCACCACCAGATCGGCGGCGGGACAGGTTTGGCGCTGACGCAGATTCAGGCGTCGCAGATGATCTTCCGCCACCGCAAGAATGTCATCTACCATTGACTTAAAGCCCACATGTTTCTCATCCTGCAGACGGGTAATACTTACCCCCGGGCGGGTCATCTGAATAGGAATTTCGTCCTCGGTGCCGGTCAACAGACGTTCCGGCTGCAATTTTTCGCAACCTAAGCCAACCACCATAATTTCGCCGCCAAAATTAGGATTTAAGGCGATGTTATGAATGGTACGAATCGGTACCACTGCGGCGGGAGCATTGATCGCCACGCCACAACCATACAGATGATTCAGGCCAACCACGCCGTCCACGTTCGGATATTTGGGCAACAGATCGCGTTCGATCAGTTTAACCACAAACTCTACCACTCCGGCCACACAATGGACGCTGGTGGTGATACCCAACAGGTTTTTGGTGCCGACGCTGCCGTCGGCATTGCGATAGCCTTCAAAGGTGTAGCCTTCCAGCGGTGGTAAAGGTTTGGGCACTTTGGTGGCCAGCGGCAGGGTTTCCAGTGGTGGGGCCGAGGGCATCACCACCAGGGATTCATCGATCCAGCTGCCCTGCTTGATATCGCGTATGGCATAACCAATCACTTCGCCATAGCGTACGATGTTGCCGCCCTTGGCGATATCATGCAACGCCACCTTATGTCCCTGGGGAACATGCTCAATAAGCGTCAAGCCGTCTGGGAATTGAGTGCCGGCAGGTAAACCGTTATTGTTCACGATAATGGCAACGTTATCGCTGCCGTGAACCCTAATATACAATGCCTTTTCTGCATTCGTAATGATTGATGACATAGACTTCTCCGCAAATACTGACCAGATGTTTTTATACCCGCCAGCGAAATTCATAGGGTATAACAATACGGTGATGAGGATATTATAAGCGGAAACCACTGCCGACTCATTGTGCGTATGACCATCTTTGGCGACTTATAACACCAATATAATGAGCATATGCCATATGAAATGTGATGGGTATCACTCGCTGCTCAGGTTGATGACGTTGTCAAAAAATAACGTGATACACGTCGTGTCATGATGTGCATATGTCTTAAAATGGATTACAAAACCCCTTAATGCTTGTGCTTTCGCACAGTGTTATTTCCATCAATGGTTTTTATACTATCGGTGTCCCTGGAATAAAACCTAAACCGTACCGCCAGTGACGGAAACACCCTTTAGCAGAATGTATTTACTTACGATACCGAAATGTAGCGCAAAACCATTATGCGGATTATGCGCTGTCAGTAGCCTACCGTCCTAGTAGAGTATATACAATGAGCGCGACAAAACCTCTGATTTCCACAAGAACCCAAACGCATGTTCGTTATGTGGTTTTATTGATCATATTTCTGGTCACCGCAGTCAATTATGCCGATCGGGCGACCCTTTCCATTGCGGGTAGCAATGTTGCCAAAGATTTAGGACTGGATGCCGGCCAGATGGGGCAGATTTTCTCGGCGTTCGGTTGGGCCTATCTGGTAATGCAAATTCCCGGTGGCTGGTTACTGGATAGGTTCGGTTCAAAGCGGGTCTATACCTATAGTTTGTTTTTCTGGTCGCTGTTTACCTTATTACAAGGGTTTGTTGGCTGGTTTCCTCTGGCCTACGGCGCGATGACGTTGTTTATTCTGCGCTTTATGCTGGGGTTTTCCGAGGCCCCGTCCTTCCCGGCCAACGCCAGGATTGTGGCGGCCTGGTTTCCGACGATAGAGCGTGGTACCGCGTCCGCCATTTTTAACTCGGCACAGTACTTTTCACTGGCGATCTTTTCCCCGTTACTCGGTTGGCTGACCTATGCCTGGGGCTGGCAACATGTGTTCACCGTGATGGGCGTCATCGGCTTCGGGCTGACGATTGCCTGGGTGAAATACCTCCACAATCCGAATAAACATCCCGGCGTCTCGCAAAACGAACTGGACTATATTACCGCCGGTGGTGCTGTGGTTGATATGGATACCCCGAGTGCCGGTAAGAAAAAAGACGGGCCTAAATGGAGTTA
>Ga0075038_10161273_pt1 | contig 10167 bp, 6 predicted proteins | sample OrgsoiRN2013_055_FD_67573 | JGI IMG/M metagenome (GOLD analysis project Ga0075038, IMG submission 67573) | Permafrost soil microbial communities from the Arctic, to analyse light accelerated degradation of dissolved organic matter (DOM) -... | ecosystem: Environmental > Terrestrial > Soil >... | reverse complement strand
TTAATATAAACACTTTTTAATATTATTTATGTCCAGACAACACGTTACTCATAATGATATCACGCAATATGCTAAGGATAAAGTTAATTTACCCAAAGAGTGGGCTGACGAATATCGTGCGCAAGCAGGCCGTGTACGCGATAAGGTGACAACCTATTTGGGCGAACACCCAGACTACACACTAAAAAAAATCCTCCTTTCAGGCAGCTTAGCCAAAGGTACCGCCTTAAAGAATCTTAATGATATTGATATGGCTTGCTACATTAGTTGTTCTGATGCTCCATCCGACAGCGCCACTTTGATACAGTATTTGGCAGAAAGATTGCGAAACGCATTTCCTAATCTACAGCCTGAACAAGTTAAACCCAATACCTACTCTGTAACAATTTCTTTTAAAGGTTCGGGGTTAGATGTGGACATTGTGCCTATTATTTATGACAATGATCCAAATTGGTATGGAAAGCTCGTAAGTCAGGATGACGGATCGTTTTTGGATACCTGCATCCCAAGGCATTTGGAGTTTATCCGTAAACGTAAAGCATTGCAACCAACGCATTTTTCGCAGGTTATCCGGCTGGCAAAACAATGGGTAAAGAATATGAAGTTGGAGCGTTCTGATTTCAAATTTAAGTCTTTTATGGTTGAATTAGTAATGGCAAAGCTATTAGATGATGGGAAGAGCTTTTCCGATTACCCAGAAGCATTGCAAAACTTTTTTACTTATTTAGCCACCAGTGATCTACGCGAGCTAATCACCTTCAATGATTATTTCTCAAAATCTCAGTTACCATCATTTACTGAGCGAATTAAGATAGTTGACCCGGTTAATCCAAAAAATAACGCTGCGAAACTTTATACAATCGCACAAGCTGACGCTATAGTCGATGCTGCAATAGATGCTGGCGATGCTATTGACTCCGCACTGTCAGCTACTACAAAAGAGAGAACTGTTTATTACTGGCAAAAAGTCTTTGGTCCTTCATTTCAAATTTAATTATTATGAGTTCAAGTTTTTCAAATTCGGAAACACAAGCATTTACAGCAACACATGCTAAATACTTAGCATCTAAGGTAGCTACAGATTTGAAACGTATGCAACGTTTCTATGGCTTACCCAGTGATACAGATATTGCTTCCTTTGAGGCAGAATTAATTGAATTTCTGAAAAAAGGCTATTTGGGTACTGTTACTTATGGCTTTAAAAGAAATAATGATTGGATTGAACCAACTTTACGGTACACAGCAAAAGATTTAGCTGGCATGAGCGGTACCGATGATGACCCCGGTCGAATCAGGCCTGGTGCCAACGTTGAGGGAGCCTATTTCTACTCGTTCTTAAGCTATAGCCAAACTTATTGGAACGCACTTCAAGCGGATAAGGAGGGCTTTACCAATTTATTGCCATTTAAAAGGCCGGGAGCTGATGAGCCCGGTATAAATGGCTATTTAACCTCTGATAAAAGCTATTCCTCCGGCGGCCAATCTTTAGATCGTTCATCTGTAAAAAATTATTAAATGGAATCAGCAAAACCTTCATTTTCGGAATTATTTGAACATACCATAACCTTTCCCGATCCAGATATGCAGGAGCGGTTCGCTCTGTTGGTTGGGCTCGATGATACTAAGGAAAATTTAAAAAAAATACTCGGCTTATTAATTAATCCTGAAGGAGTAGTACAATGGGCTAAAAAGCATCATCCAGAAGCACGTCAGGTTTTGAGTTATGTTACAAAGCGGCCACCGTTAATAGTACTTGCTGGCGATGTTGGCTCAGGCAAATCGGAGTTGGCTTACACAATTGGCGATGCAGTTGCCAGGCAAGAAGGGCTGGAAGTAGAATTGTTTCCATTAAGTCTTGCCACGCGTGGCCAAGGAATGGTTGGTCAAATGACGCAATTAATATCAGCAGCTTTCGAATACACCCTTGACAGGGCGAAGAAACTAAAAAACGTTTCGGGTAAATCAAAGGGTGCAGTGATTTTATTGGTGGATGAGGCCGACGCTTTAGCACAATCCAGAGAAAGCAATCAGATGCACCATGAGGATAAGGCAGGGGTTAATGCATTTATACGTGGCATCGATAGCTTGGGTAACGGCAAATTTCCAGCAGCAGTAATAATGTGTACCAACAGGCCAAATGCCTTAGACCCGGCAATAAAACGGAGAGCAGCCGAAATAGCCTATTTTAAACGGCCAACAGATGAGGGCCGTCATCTTGTATTAGATGTGCCTTTAAAGGAACTCGGTTTCACGTCTCATAATATAAGCGAAATTGTGAAATTAACTGGCCCGCAAAATGGGCAAAATTATGGTTTTACCTTTTCAGACTTAGTACAACGGTTAATACCCGCATTAGTATTAGACGCATATCCTGATAGATCTGTCGATCCCAAACGTGCGATAACTATTACAAAATCAGTTTTACCCACCTCACCTTTTAAAGAAAACTAACATGTCAACCTGGGATTTATCAACTTTACTTCATGGCCTTCATGATGAACTGCATCAGCAATTGGAACTTGCACGCAAGTCAATGGGGCATCCCGGCAGTAAAGGTGATGCCAGCGAAGCTGTTTGGCTTGAGCTTTTCCAAACCTATCTTCCTAAACGTTACCAAGCAGAAAAAGCTTTTGTTGTGGATAGCCTCGGCAATTTCAGTGACCAAATGGATGTGGTTATATTTGATAGGCAATATTCACCGTTTATTTTTACGTTTAAGGAGCAGAAAATCATCCCGGCAGAAAGTGTGTATGCTGTGTTCGAGGCTAAACAAACAATTAATGCGAGCCTTGTGAGCTATGCTCAAGCTAAAATAGAAAGTGTGAGAAAATTACGCTGCACAAGCCTGCCAATCCCACATGCCGGTGGAACCTACCCGGCAAAACCTCCGATTAAAATCTTGGGAGGCATATTAACTTTTGAAAGTGACTGGACACCGCCAATGGGTACTGCATTAGAAACAGCGCTAATAGCAAAAGATGGATGTCTTAATATGGGTTGTATTGCAGCCCACGGCTATTTTAATTATGATACTGTTGCAAAAAAATATGATTATGCCATTGGCGGAAAGCCGGCTACCGCATTTTTATTCAAACTTATATCAGAATTACAATTTAGCGGAACCGTCCCAATGATAGATGTTTTAGCTTACTCTAAGTGGCTAACTGCATAACGCCCTTTACCATACTACCTCCATATTGAATAAAGAGATAATCTATAACGGAACTTATAAGAATAAGCATGAAAGACACAGATAAGATTGAAGTCGATTTGGAGCAACAACTGCAGTTCTATATGCCGTCAATGTTCCGATTGCTTGCAGACAGGAATTTAAAGAAAAGACAATGGAAAAAGCTAAATAAAAAATTTGTTGATGAACATTATAAGCGCGTTTCATTGTATGAAACTAACAACAATTACTTATTGGTTGAAGCAAATTTTTACGACCTAATCAATGCTACAATGCGAGGCGAGAAGTCGGCATATAGCTTGGTCGGGTATTTTGATATTCTATTCAAAGCCCTCGACAAAAACTTATTACCGGAAGAAAAAGTAATGGTTAGGGATACAATTTATAGTACACTGATTCACTTCGACCACCAGTTTAGAAACTTTATTGGCGAATTGGCTGTATTATGCAACGCTGTTGACAAACGCCGTTATAGCCTTTTAGGAGTCGAAAAGGATACCATAGCACAAAATAAAACTGCTGATTTTACATTATTAGATAACAATACGGGAAAAAAAGAACTGGTTGAAGTGGTTAACATACACTTAGATAATTCAAATTACCTGAAAGAAACATTGATAAATAAACTCACCGAAAAATTCGCGGATAAAACATGTAATAGCAGCGATTATAAGCGATTTACATTAGTGCCCGTTATCTGGGCACCCGTTGCGGTGTTACAAGACCTGCGAGAACTTTATAAATCTGGTAATGGTGTAGCAATAAATGACATCAATGAGCCCGTGGCATATTGTGCATTTTCAGGGCCTAATGACCTTCCCATTTATCGGTTTTGTCCAATTTCAAGCTTATTTCCGGAAGGTCAGATATTTGTTGAATGGATTGATTAAATATCAATAACAATCGCTGCCAGCCCCCCATTACATTTATAGTATTGTTGATTCTTTTGCTTATTCGTGTATATTTGATTTGAGCATGATACTATTTAACAAATCACAATCACCCGTATCTGAAAATGACTGATCAAAAGATCTATAAAGTATTATCAAAGAAACTTTTTGATCTGTTTTTTCCAGACCATAGCAAATATGGAAGGCAGCAAAATGATGGGTCTTATAGGCTTATCAAAGAACAAATATCTCCTGTTACGATTGATAACATGCTTTTAAATCAAGGGAGTTTATTAGCTTATCAAGAAATACATTCCATTCAATACGCTTATATTAAATGGATATGTATCGATTTGGATATAAGCAAAAAAGAAATAGATGCAAACGAGGTAAATGTTGAAAACCTGGCTGCGGTCAAAGCATCAGCAGATGATGTTTGTGAACTATTAGAAAGGTTAGGCATCCCTTATCTTTTAGAGTTCTCTGGCAGACGGGGATTTCACATTTGGATAATTTTTGACACGTTACAAACAAAATTGGTTGGTTATAAGCTGATCAATTACATCCTGTCAAAAATTCAGCTACCCGCAAAAATAAATGCTGATCGTTTTCCTAAAACGGGTGGGGTAAATACCAAAACAAAGGGTATAGGGTTTGGCGTTAAACTCCCCTTGTCTCAAAATAAAGTCTCAGGAATTTTATCCTTTTTCTTAAAGGATAGAAACATCTTTGATTTCAAAAGGGAAAATGCACTTAGGGAACCGACTCAGACCTTTTTTGAAGATCAATTGTCAATTTTAGAAAACTATAGTTTGGTGTCGCTGGAGATGATCCAGCCGTTCTTAGATAGATACGATGCCGAAAATCCTATAACTATCACTCCAGCCTATCTTAGGCACAGAACCATTGAAATTCAAAAATCAGAGGTGAGCTTTGAGCATGCTTTGGAATCTTTAAAAAAATGTCAGCACGTCGCCGATATTTTAACTGAATACGAAGTTGGTATCAGCAGTGTAGATCGAAGAATCCTGGTTGGGCTACTTGGAAGATTAGCTACGAAAGATGACCCTGAATATGGCAAGAATTTGCTCATGGAAATCTTTTCAAGAGTGGCTAACTTCAGAAAAGATATTACCGTTGAAAATTTAAAACTGATCAAAAATTATTACCCAATAACCTGTAGTTACTTTGGTAAGTGTCAAAAATGTAAGCATCAGAACATTTCGTCGCCGGTCGAGTTGATTTCTGATATCATCATTAGCACCAATGAGACCTTCAATATTGAAAATATTTCAATTAATGTATTTACTAAATTAATTGAGGCAGCGAAAAAATACTCCACCATAAACGACGAGATCCCTTTATATTTTCAATTAAAAAAGCTTGAAAACTTAGAGTTTACAACTGTTCGTGATCGGATCTCAGAAATATTTTCCAACAACGATTTTGTATTTGGGGAACCCTACGAATTCAAAAGAAATGAAGGCAATAAGATCAGGTCACTTTACAATGTCAATCATCTCGATAACATTGTTTCCACGTATTTTCTATTTGTTTTAAATAATTTCTTCTACACCGAGATATCACCGAATTCATACGGATATCAACTTTCCCCAAGTTTTGGTGGCGGTAATATCTTTAGAAATTGGTTTTCTAATTGGGCAAAATTCTCTAAAAAGATTGAGCATAAATTATTTAATGAGGAATTTGCCAATTACTATGTAGTAAAAATTGATATTAAAAGCTTTTATGACCGCATAGACTTGCAACGTCTGATGGTCAAGCTATACGAAGAAACGCCACAATCTATAGCCATCAAAATAGATATGCTTGACGAATCAGAAAAGGCAAAATACAAGAACATTGTCAAATATCTTATTGAACTATCTAAACATACTACTAAAGACAAAGAAAAAGGACTCCCTCAAGGACCCGCTTATGCGAGGTACTTGGCTGAGCTATACCTGATAGGCTTGGATAAATTAATAGAAGATCACCTAATACAAGATATTAGTCGTGAATTTTACTATCGTTTTGTTGACGATATATTTATTTTCGTTGAAACACACGAAAAAGCGGCCCACGTTTTAAAATCTGTCGAGAGCTGGATGGGTATAAATAATTTAGAGCTAAATTATCAAAAAACCGAAATCGAAAATGTTAAGCGATTTGCCGACAAAGGGAAATTCAAAAAGTTTCAAGATGACGCCAAATATCTTATAAATAAAGCTAATAAAAATAAGATCATTGCTCCGGAATCTGAAATTCGAGAAGCATTAGCAAAGTTAGATCAAATAACAACCGATGTAAGGTTCGGCTTGAAAGACAACTTAAGATTCTTTTATTATCAATTTACAAATGACCCAAGGCTTAATCACGTTAAGAGAAAATTAAATAAGATATTGCCATTTGCCGATTCGGGTAGAGGAACACTATTTATGTTGTTTTATGACGACCTAATTAGAAACTTTCCTGAAGACTTTTGGGCTTTGGTTTTTCGACAAAACGAAATATCCGGATTATCTCTCGGACATTATTTAAATACTGTATTGAATAACCATACATTAAGTCTGGAACGCAATGACGATATACATAATTTAATTATTAATATCTACAAAAGATTAGACCTTTCAGAAGCGCATAAAAGTTTAGTCCTTGCACTTTCGATGAAGTATGATATCCCATTTGACAATAATTTCCTTAAAGGGTGCTCTAAATTTACTATAAATTCTATCATGGAAACTCCTGAAATAACCATTAACTTAAATACATATCATTTAATGTTGCATAAGTTAGAGGAGTTAGGGAAAAAAGAATTTATCCTTGAATTATTTAGAATCATTCATGACAATCCATTGTCAAAAGACGTTGCACAGCTTTTAGCAAAATATACATTTACAAGGTTTACTGAATGGACTGATGATCAGGAGATAACTGAGCTTTTAAGCGATCCGAAGATCATAACCTGTTATTATCACTGCGTATGTTTTTTTACTTTATTTGACAATTCGGATAGTGAAAGTCAATTAATCAAGAGTTGGGAAATACTCCTTACGAACAGCGAAAAGCACCAGCAATCTACACCTTTTTCATTCGATTGGCTTAACCGTGCAATTGAACATAAGAGCGAGGATTTTTCTAAAAGCAGTTATTCAATTTTATTATCTAATAAATTTGGTGCTAAACTGGCTGTATTTAATTGCAAATATGATTTTGTAGGTAAGTTTAGAAGCATTCTGCTCGTATTATTATTTTCAAAAGACAGAAATTTAGAATTCTTTTCAAAGCCTGGCGAAGAATTTATTGATGATTCTTTATTTGGAAAATGGCTTAAAGATTCTTCCGTTAGTTTATACCCCCTTGAAGATCATATCTGCTTAAAAAATCTGGCTTTGAACGGTTTAATTGTTTTAGAAAACAAGGAGAACTTATTTATAAAGAATATTGCAGGTCCAGTTGACGTCTCGAAGTTTGATTATCTCCCAATATCTAATCAACCAAACAGTCAAGAAATCGAATTGGAAAAATCGACTAACGTTGTTTGCATATATCAACCTTTTGAAAATTTTACAAATCTCATCAAATCTGTCTATACACACATTAATTCGGCGAACGAATTCATGCAAAAATTCAACACGAATTATCCTGTTTACTATAGAACTCCTTACGCAAAAGGCAACCATCCTCTAATCCCTTTTTATTCCAGTTTCACTCAACGAGTATCTGCCTATGGTGTCACGAAAATGAATGATGTGAATAGCTTTTGGGAGGATATTGACTTTATTATCAATCAAAACAATCACGATCTGAGCCTGATCTCCGATCTTCAAAACCCGTTCAATTTCAAGTTAGATGATTTGATGAATAGGTTTTTCCCAAAATCAGAAATCATTATTCAGGGTAATGAGCAACGCACCAAGTTTATAGTTGTTTTTGCCGAGTTATTGGGACCAAAAACGATAAATAATATTTATGATTTTCAATACTACTGGTTAGCCACCATAGCCAAAATGATCGACGATCAAACCGGAATTTCATTGGGTTTGACGGCGCTTTTAACTATACATTTCGAAAACTACGATATTCCTGCCAAGAAAGCATATGATATACTTTTTTCTGTCAATGAACGAACATCAATTGTAGATACTGATTTACGCCATTACTTTAATACGATAAAACAGTCCTTTGTAAATTTCCAGTCAGAAATCGAAATGGAAGAATTTAGTGTTGTTGAATTACTGGACGAATATACAACGCCACTAATGGAACAACTCACTCAGAAATATAGTTTTAAACTCGAAGACTTTGCTATAGGATTGCTGGGTTTTACCTCTTTATTCAATACGAGTTCTGCGCAAAATGAAATAAAGGTCGCTTACGAAGGCAAAGACATAACGGGTTATAGCTTATTACTATTCGACAATGATACGGCCAAGTTTTGGTCGAAAACTCCGGCTGAGTTGCAAGCTATAACAACAGGGAGAACTTTTTTTGCAAAGGAATACGAGAGTCAAGAAGAAGGTGTTATCAATAAAGCACTTCTTATTTATCAGCCAGAATATGCCATTGAAAAAGCTTTTGAGCGGGTGCAATATAGACAAGGCGTATTTATTGATGCTATAAAAACCCAGTCGCCATACCGTAATGTTTTCCCAAGGGATGAATTTTATAAAGAAGTTGAAAAGACTTATCTCCAATTTCAATATCAGGACTTAGAAAAAAATTTAAAAAATCACTATACGGCCACTGATGACATTAAAGACAGGATCGTTTCCTGGTTGACCTTAATCAATAACGAGAGTATAAAAGGCAGCCGATTTGAAGCATTCTTGGACGGAAAAACTTCCATCAGCCAAGTTCACACCGCGATTCTCTCCCTACTTTCCGCTCACTGTCCACTTACCGACGAAGATATCGCGTATTTTAAAGAAAATTTAGATCAAAAAAACCATGATGAATATTTAATTTTTGCGGCAAAACATCCTGACAGAGATAAGAATGGATTGTTTAGATTGTTAGCCAGGTGCGGCTATCCAAACAGAGAACCTGATTTTGAGAAAAGTGAGAGAATCCTTTACTCCAGGGGATGCCCTATAAAAAAGCTCGTGATTTTGCTTGATACGAGTATAACAGGAAGTCAGTTTATAAAAGCGTTTAATTACTACACAACACCTTTGGCGAATGAGGAAGCTTTAATTGCGGCTAATAAACTACTGGTACAACTTAAAGACAAGTATTTTGAATTTAAAAATATAGTTGAGCAGCAAAACTTTTTAGAAAATCTCAAGGCGATGGAAGAAATAATCGTATTGATGCCTACGACAACCGAACAATTTAAGAAAACGATAAACGATTTTTCTCATTTCCAGAGTAAAAAAGTATCTATATTATCCAATCGTGTGATTCCTGTAGACGAATATATGTATTCCCCCAATAGATTCCATCAACCGTTTAAAGAAATCATCAATCAACTAACCAATGATGTTGATTTATTAAAAAAAATATTTAAAATAACAGATGTTGGGGCTTACAGCGTTTTTGCCAAAAATGAAGATGCACTTAACACCGTTCTTAGATTAGGTTCACTTCCGACCAAGCACATTAAATTGCTAAGTCTACAGCCAATTAATGGTCAAAGACCTTTACTTGATTACATATACAACTGGAAAAAATAGTTGAACTTGTTTTATGGTCTTTCCCTGATGAATTCAGTTTGAAATAAAGCATATTAAAAGAAGAGCTTGTGATAGTTTCAAGCTCTTCTTAATTCTACTATACTGCCTTAAAAAGTTTGTTCTTTAAGGCAGTCATATCCTCACTTATTTTCAGATCAATAATCTTAGCATAGTGCTGTGTCTGTTTAAGGGATTTATGTCCCAACATTTTGGATACTGTTTCAATGGGAACACCATTACTAAGCTTGTACCGCGTGTAGTATAACTGGTTCTCTAAAGTAAAATTTTTAAGGTCGGATGTGAGCTTAACGGTTGCATTGGTGCGATCGCTGTTGCCGCCCTGCAGGCTATCAACCGTTGCAAAGCGGTTTAAGGTGCCGTCTTCTATCAATCTTCGCGGTATCTCGCCCGA
>Ga0075038_10096520_pt1 | contig 10180 bp, 8 predicted proteins | sample OrgsoiRN2013_055_FD_67573 | JGI IMG/M metagenome (GOLD analysis project Ga0075038, IMG submission 67573) | Permafrost soil microbial communities from the Arctic, to analyse light accelerated degradation of dissolved organic matter (DOM) -... | ecosystem: Environmental > Terrestrial > Soil >... | reverse complement strand
CAGATATTTGCTGCCGTGCAGCGCTGGAATCAAACCGTCACCCTACCGGCCATGGCGCTGACCTGGGTAACCGGCTTGGCGCTGACCATGATGGGCAATTGGCCACCGTCGACCGCGCTGGTGATCAAGTTCCTCTTTGTCTTGGCGCTATCGGCGTTGCACGGTGTGCAATCAGGATCGTTTCGGCGCAGCCTTGGACAATCGCGGCTGGCGGCCCCAGCCATGCTGCGTTACGCCGCCGGATTTACCTTGCTGGCGCTGACAGCCTGCGTGTTGCTCATCGAGCTGTAACCGATCTGACCGGCGACCCACGCTGGATTTACCTTGTTGGCGCTGACAGCCTGGGCCGGCTTATCGCATGGTCACCGGATTTAACCGGCGTTCAACGCGGTTGCCACCGCTTGGGACAGCGGTTGTGTCGGGCGGCCGATCAGTTTGCTGAGTTGCCTGCCGTCGTCAAACAGACCGCCTTTGGCGGCGCCGCTGTCCGAGTCAGCCAATAACGCCGCGATGGGCTCCGGTAGCCCCGCTTGCACTAACAACGCCTGGTAATCGGCCTGCGGCAGGTTAAGATATTTTACCGCGTTGCCGGATTGCCGGCTAATTTCCGCCGCCAGTTCAGTCAGGGTATAGGATTCGTCTCCCGCCAGTTCATACACCTTGCCAGCTTGCTGATCCGCCGAAAGCACGGCGGCAGCGGCGGCAGCATAGTCGGCACGGGACGCCGAGGCAATCCGCCCATCACCAGCACAGCCTGCTAGCGTCTGGTGGGCCAGGGCAGTTGGGATACTGGCAGTATAATTTTCGCTATACCAACCGTTGCGCAATATCACAACCGGCAGACCGGATTCCTCCAGCAGGACTTCTGTGGCGCGATGCTCTGTCCCTAAACCTAATGGGCTGGTATCGGCATGCAGCAGGCTGGTGTAGGCCAGCAGCTTGACGTTGGCCCGTTTGGCTGCTGCGATGACATCGCGATGCTGTTCTACGCGCCGCCCCAACTCGTTTGATGAAATTAGCAGTACCTTCTGGGCGCCGTGAAAGGCGGCGTCTAGCGTTGCGGGGATGCTATAGTCGGCCTGGCGCAAGGTGACGCCAAGGGCGGCCAAATCCTGCGCTTTGTTCGGGTCGCGCACGGCGGCGACCAGCTCCGAGGCGGGATGGGTTTTTAATAGCTCGGCAATGACTAAACGGCCCAGTTGGCCGGTGGCTCCAGTAATAACGATCATAATGCGTCTCCTAATGGCTTTAGAAATTTCATCATATCGCTTATACTTACTTTAAGTAAGTACTAACAAATAGGTAAGCATCTGAAACAGAAATCCACTACGGGCCCCACGTTGGCCCAACAGATGCAGCGTGGTGAACTGCTCAACGTCAAGTGTCCGTCACGTGATGTGCTCAGGCACATGACCAGCCGTTGGGGGGTATTGGTGCTGATTGCGCTCGCCCAAGGCACGCTGCGTTTTAGCGAACTGCGGCGCAAAGTGGGCGGTGTGAGCGAAAAAATGCTGGCCCAAACCCTATTATGGCTGGAGGAGGATGGACTGGTGGTCAGGCGCGCTTTTCCGGTAAAACCTCCCCATGTAGAGTATAGCTTGAGTGCGCTGGGTCAGCAGGTGGGACCGATAATTGAACATTTGGCCGACTGGATTGAATGCAACTTGCCGCAGATTATGCACCAGCGCCGGTTAATGGAAGACCGGCTTGACGGGAAGTGATGCCCGCCAAATCTATGGGGTATGGCTTAAAAAGGAATTTCGGCATATTTCTGCCGATAGTCTTTGGGCGTGATATCAAAGCCCTTTTTAAATACTGAATAAAAATACTGCAACGACGGGTAGCCGCACATTTGTGAAACCTCATTGATGGTTAATGAGGTGGAGATTAACAAATTGCGTGCGCTCTCCAGTTTCTCTTCGTGAATAACATTGTGAATTGTCTTGCTGGTTTCATCCTTGAACCGTTTTTCCAGGTTTGAGCGGGACATGCCGACCACATCCAGCACCTGCTCCACCTTAATGCCTTTGCAGGCATGATAGCGAATATAATGCATCGCCTGAATGACCGCCGGATCACGCAGCGAACGAAAATCCGTTGAACGCCGTTCCATGACTTTTAACGGCGGCACCAATATTCTTTGCAGCGGCAGATGTACCTTGTTGAGTAACTGATGCAGCAGTTTGGCGGCTTGATAACCCATTTGCCGGGTACCTTGTGCCACTGATGACAGGGCAACCCGTGACAGGCAGCGGGCCAGTTCCTCATTATCAATACCGATAACGCACAATTTTTCCGGCACGGCGATATTCAGATGCTCGCAGACCTGAAGTAAATGGCGGGCGCGGGCATCGGTGACTGCAATAATGCCGGTATGGGGCGGCAGGGATTGCAGCCAGTCGGCTAACCGGTTCTGGGCGTGTTGCCAATTATCCAATGTGGTCTCCACGCCCTGGTAGACAATCGGCTGGTAATATTCGTCCGCCGCCAGCTTGCGAAATGCTTGCTCCCGTTCCTGTGACCAACGCTTACCGCTGCTGGCAGGCAAACCGTAAAACGCAAAACGGTTCAGCCCCTTTTCCTTCAGGTGCAAAAAAGCGCTGGCCACCAGCGCATGATTATCCGTAGCGATATAATGCACCGGTGGGTAGTCCGCGCTATGTTGGTACGAGCCGCCGACCCCGACAATTGGCACCTGGACGTCGTGCAGTAATTGCTCCAGTTGCTTATCATCGAAATCGGCAATGACTCCGTCTCCAAGCCACTCCTCGATTTGATTAATCCGGCAGCGAAAATCGTCTTCGATAAAGATATCCCAGTCACATTGGGAGGCCTGCAAGTACTCGCCAACACCCTCGATAACCTGGCGGTCGTACACTTTATTGGCGTTAAATAACAGCGTGATACGATAACGTTTTTCAAACATAAACAAGGATCTCGCCCGATGTTGCCGTAGGCCAGCTTATACCTTTACATACTAAGAATGTATTAGCGACATGTGCGCCAGCTAACACATTCATCATAAAGTCCGTCAAAGGGCATGCCCTTAGGGGTTAGTTCCCAAATCTGCCACCCCACGATAAAATTGCCGGAAAATCTGTCGTTGTTCCCCGTAGGCCTGATGGCGCGCTTGATCCGGGGTATAACGTGTTTCCAGCGGCAAGGGCGGCAGCATTTCCGCCAGGGGAACGCCGGGATGACAACTGAGCTGAGCCAGCCGCGCCGCGCCCAGTGCCGGGCCAACATCCCCGCCGGTGCGATAATCCAGCGCCTGCCCGCTGACATCGGCCAGCAACTGACGCCAATATTCACTGCGCGCACCGCCGCCGATAAGCGTGATGCTGTCAGGCCGCAGACCGGTGCCGTGCAGGGCGTCCATGCCGTCCGCCAAGCCAAAACTGACGCCTTCCACCACCGCCCTGGCGAGTTCGGCCGGGCCGTGTTCATGCGTCAGCCCCCAAAATGCCCCGGTGGCATTGGGATTATTATGTGGCGTGCGCTCGCCGGACAAGTAAGGCAGGAAATAGGCCGGAGGGGTAGTGGAACGACACTGTGCGGCGGCGTCCAATAATGCCGGTACGCTGCCCAGCCCGGTAAGCCGGGCCGCCCAGTCCAGACACGAAGCGGCGCTCAGCATGACCGACATCAGATGCCAGGTGCCCGGCAGCGCATGGCAAAAACTGTGCACCGCCTGTTCAGGATTACTGAGAAAACCGTTGCTAACCGCAAAATAGACCCCAGAGGTCCCCAGTGACAGCATCGCCTGGCCCTGACGGTAAATGCCCACACCAATAGCGCCGGCGGCGTTGTCGCCGCCGCCGGCCACCACCGGCACCGCCGGCATTCCCCAGCGTGCAGCCATCTGCGGTAGCAGTGTGCCAGTGACCTGATTACCCTCAAACAAGCGGGGCATATGCGCCTGGGATAAACCGCAGGCGCCGAGCAGTTCATCGCTCCAATCGCGGCGGCCCACGTCCAGCCACAGGGTGCCGGCAGCGTCGGACATGTCGGTGGCAAAATCACCGGTCATGCGCCAGCGCAGATAATCTTTTGGCAATAGAACCTTATCCACCTGGGCAAACACCTGTGGTTCATGTTCGGCAATCCAGAGCAGTTTAGGCGCGGTAAAGCCCGGCATCATCAGGTTACCGGTAATGTCCCGCGATCGGGGCACCGCCGCTTCCAGCGCCAGGCATTGGGCGAAACTGCGCCCATCATTCCATAAAATCGCCGGTCGCAACACCTGCTGACGCTTGTCCAACAGGGTCGCGCCATGCATCTGCCCGGTAAGACCCAGTGCGCGCACTGCAGACAGATCGTGATCGGCGGCCAATGCCATCATGGCCCGATCGGTAGCTTGCCACCAGTGTTCCGGATCTTGCTCCGACCATAACGGCCGGGGCCGGGAAACCGTCAGCTTCTCGGTATGGCTCGCGAGAATATGCTGTTGCTCATCGAGCAGGATGACCTTGACCCCCGAGGTGCCCAAATCTATGCCGATATACATACACTATCCTTTATCAAATCAAACCGACGCGGCGCCTAACGGCAGGCGGCGTTTCGCCACCCGCCGTCGCTGACTAGCGGAACAGGATCTGGTTGACGATGTTTTCCAGCAGTTCCTGTTGCCCGCTGTGGTGTTCGGGTGCCAGATCGTGTTTTTGGGCAAACTGAGCCAGTTCGGACAGCGACAGATTGCCTTGCAAAATCCGCTGCCCCAGATCGCCGTTCCACCCGGCGTAGCGTGCCTTGATCAGTTGGTCGAGCCGACCATCCTCAATCAACCGCGCGGCCACTTTCAGTGCCAGAGCCATGACATCCATACCGCCGATATGGCCATGGAACAGGTCGTATTTATCGGTACTTTGCCGCCGGACCTTGGCATCGAAGTTCAGCCCGCCGGTGGTAAATCCGCCGGCCTTGAGAATTTCATACATGATGAGCGCATTTTCTTCCACACTGTTTGGAAACTGATCCGTATCCCAGCCGGATTGCGGATCACCACGATTGGCATCTACCGAGCCGAAGATACCCAGTGCGATGGCGCTGGCGATCTCATGTTGGAAGGTATGCCCGGCCAGGGTGGCATGATTGGCTTCCAGGTTGACCCGAATCTCTTTTTCCAGGCCAAATTGCTTTAAGAACCCATAAACGGTGGCAACGTCATAGTCATACTGATGTTTGGTCGGTTCCTGTGGTTTTGGTTCGATCAGTAGCGCGCCCTGGAAGCCAATTTTATGCTTGTGCTCCACCACCATATGCATAAAGCGGCCCATTTGTTCCCGCTCCTGGCGCAAGTCGGTATTAAGCAGGGTTTCGTAACCTTCACGGCCACCCCACATGACATAGTTCTCACCGCCGAGTTTCATGGTGGTCTCCATGGCGGTTTTCACTTGGGTGGCGGCCCAGGCGAACACTTCCGGGTCTGGATTGGTCGCCGCGCCGGCACCATAGCGTGGGTGGCTAAAGCAATTTGCGGTACCCCAAAGCAGCTTCATCCCGGTTTGTTGCTGTTTTTGCCCCAGGATATCGGTCAGCGCGGACATATTGCCCAGATAGTCTTTGAGCGTATCGCTTTGCGGGATCACGTCGGTATCGTGGAAGCAGTAATAGGGCGCGCCCAGCTTGGTGAAAAATTCAAACGCAACGTCGGCTTTTAAACGAGCCTGGCCCAAGGCGTCCCCCGGTCGTTGCCAAGGACGATCAAAGGCCCCGACGCCAAACATATCGGTGCCGCCCCAGCAAAACGTGTGCCAGTAGCAAACCGCCAGACGCAGATGGTCTTCCATGCGTTTACCCAGAATGACTTCATCAGGGTTGTAGTGACGAAACGCCAGGGGGTTGGTGCTTTGCGGACCTTCAAAACGGATTTTTTCGACGAGATCAAAAAATTGAGACATGGGCGACTCCTTGAAAATGCAGGGTCCGTTCTGAAGCGGACAGGAATTTGCGCGCCGCACAGTGATCGCGGCTAACAGCTGACAATTAACGTTGGTTGATTCTGGTAATAAAGACCGGCACAATCAATTACGTTATTTCACAACGTCATTCATGAAATTATTTATTGTGCGCGCGATCACAAGGAATCGGCAAAAAAACCGTCTGAAGTGAATAAGTCCGTTTCCCATCGGGCTGGGAAACCACATACATCATGTGGATAAAATAAGCGGCAGCTCACAGAACACACATTTGAGTAAAATATCATAATGCGGTTGTGAAAATTTGCAATTGCCGCTAAAAATTTTCGCAACTAATACTATCGGGGTTATCTCAGCCCCTGTTGGGCATCCCCGGTACCCACTATTTGTAACGGTTTGATTCTTATCCCGTTGACGGCAAATCATATTGCTGAATATGTTCTTATAAAAGTAACATAAGGAATTCAAGATGAAACTGAAACCTCTTCTACTCTCTGCTTGCGCCTTACTGCTGCTGGCCAGCCAGCCCGGCATGGCCAAACAAATCAAAATCGGCATGGCGGTTGACGATCTGCGCCTGGAGCGCTGGCAAAAAGATCGTGACATCTTTGTTGATAAAGCAAAGTCATTAGGTGCTGATGTGTTTGTACAGTCATCTAACGGCAATGAAGAAACCCAGATGTCGCAAATAGAAAATATGATCAATCGCGGCGTCGATGTGTTGGTGATAATTCCCTACAATGGCAAGGTATTAAGCAACGTTATTGCCGAAGCTAAGCGCGCTGGGATCAAAGTCCTCGCCTATGACCGCCTGATTAATAATGCGGATATTGATTTTTATATTTCGTTTGATAATGAGAAGGTTGGCCGCTTGCAGGCGCAAAGCCTGGTGAATCGAGTCCCTCAAGGGAATTATTTTTTGATGGGTGGCTCTCCGGTGGATAATAATGCCAAAATGTTCCGCGCTGGACAAATGAAGGTACTTCAGCCGCTGATCGACAGTGGGAAAATTAAAGTGGTCGGTGATCAATGGGCCGACGGATGGTTACCGGAAAATGCGCTGAAAATAATGGAAAACGCGCTGACCGCCAATAATAACAAAATCGACGCGGTAGTGGCGTCCAATGACGCCACTGCCGGTGGCGCCATTCAGGCACTTGCGGCGCAAGGGTTGGCTGGCAAGGTGGCGATTTCCGGCCAGGACGCGGATCTGGCCGCAGTAAAACGCATTATGCAGGGTACCCAGACCATGACGGTGTATAAACCGATTAAACTATTGGCCACCCATGCCGCCGAAATCGCCGTGGAATTGGGCAAGGGTGAAAAACCCAAATCCAACGCCACGCTCAATAATGGGCTCAAGGATGTCCCCTCGTATTTACTGACACCCATTTCGGTTGATAAAAGCAATATAGACAGCACGGTGATCGCCGACGGCTTCCATAAAAAATCCGATTTGCAATAACCCGCCTGAACGCCGGCGGTTATCCACAAGCACTGGATCGGGCCGCTGAACCATGCGGCCCGATTGCGGAGGTTGATTATCATGGCGTCACATTTGTTGGAAATGAAAAATATCACCAAACGGTTCGGCCAGGTAAAAGCGGTGGATAATGTGTCCTTATCCATCGATGCCGGTCAGGTATTATCGTTATGTGGTGAAAATGGATCCGGCAAATCCACCCTAATGAAAGTACTGTCAGCGGTGTATCCGTACGGCACGTACGAGGGGGACATTTTTTTTGGTGGGGAACGCCTGATAGCACATGGGGTACGCGATACCGAACAAAAGGGGATCGCGATTATTCATCAGGAGCTGGCGCTGGTTAAGCACATGACGGTGCTGGAAAATATTTTCCTGGGCGTTGAATGGACCACCTATGGTGTGATGGATTACGACAAGATGTACCTGCGTTGCCAACGTATGCTGGCACAGGTCAAACTTAACATTGACCCCTATACCCGGGTGGGTGAACTCGGTTTGGGACAACAGCAGTTGGTGGAAATTGCCAAGGCCTTAAATAAACAGGTACGCTTGCTGATCCTTGATGAACCCACCGCCTCGCTGACCGAAAGCGAGACCGCCATCTTATTAGATATCGTCGACGATCTGCGTAACCATGATATCGCGTGTATTTATATTTCTCATAAACTCAATGAGGTCAAAGCCATTTCCGACGTCATTTGTGTTATCCGCGACGGCAAACATATTGCCACCACCCCGGCTGCAGGTCTGGCCGAGGACGCACTGATTGCCATGATGGTGGGCCGCGAGCTGACCGAACTCTATCCCCATGACCCTCACACGATTGGTGAGGAGATTTTGCGCCTTGAGGGGGTGACGGCCTGGCATCCGATTAATCAACATATTCGTCGGGTCAATAATGCCGGTTTTGTGCTGCATAAGGGTGAGATTCTTGGCATCGCCGGTCTGGTGGGATCGGGACGGACCGAACTGGTGCAATGTCTGTTTGGCACTTATCCGGGGCGCTGGGAAGGGAATATTAGCCTGTATGGCAAACCAGTACACTTTACTAACTGCCGTCAGGCGATGCATCACGGTATCGCGATGGTGTCTGAGGATCGAAAAAAAGACGGTATCGTCCCGGTAATGAGCGTCGGGTCGAATATTACCCTGGCGGCACTGAGTGGCTTTAGCCGCAGGTTCGGTATTTTGGACGAAGCCGGTGAGCAGGCCGCCATCCGTGATTCCGTCGAGCGGCTGAAAGTAAAAGCCTCTTCCCCGGAACAGCCCATTGGCCGTCTGAGTGGTGGCAATCAGCAAAAGGCGATTTTAGCCAAATGTTTGCTGCTCAATCCCGCCATTCTGATTCTTGATGAGCCGACCCGTGGTATTGATATCGGCGCCAAACAGGAAATCTATCGCTTGATTAACCAACTGGTGCACGACGGAATTTCGGTGATCGTGGTGTCTTCAGAACTGCCTGAGGTGCTGGGTATCAGCGATCGGGTGCTGGTTATGCACCAAGGTGTCGTCAAAGCCGATTTGATCAACCGCGACCTCACACAGGAGCAGGTGATGGAAGCGGCGCTAAGGAGTGAGTCCCATGCTTAACAACGCTACACGTCCCGATGGTTCAACGGCCAATGCCCTCTCCCTCAAGGATAAATTTAAGGCAATAAATTTTCAGGTGTTTGTGATACTGGCGGCGATTGTGGTGATTATGCTGTTTTTCACTTTTGCAACCGACGGCTCCTATATTAGTGCGCGCAATATCTCCAACCTGCTACGCCAAACTTCGATTACCGGTATTCTGTCGGTAGGCATGGTGTTTGTGATTATTTCGGCGGAAATCGACCTTTCAGTCGGATCCATGATGGGGTTGCTGGGTGGATTGGCGGCAATATTTGACGTCTGGCTCGGGTGGCCGCTACCGCTGACTATTGTGGTGACACTGCTGCTGGGATTGGTCTTGGGGGCCTGGAACGGTTGGTGGGTGTCCTATCGCAAAGTACCGTCCTTCATCGTTACCCTGGCCGGCATGCTGGCGTTTCGCGGCATTTTAATCGGGGTGACCAACGGCACCACTGTTGCGCCGACGTCTGCGGCAATGTCGCAAATCGGCCAGAGCTATCTGCCGGACAGCGCGGGTTTTGGTATCGGGCTGGTCAGCCTGTTACTGTTTATCGCCTGGCAGTGGCGCCGGCGCGCGAGTCGCCAGCGTCTGGAACTCGCTGTACCCACCCGCTCCGGCGATATGATTCGCCAGGGATTTATCGCCATCGTGGTGTTGGGCGCCATCTACCTGCTGAATGACTATCGTGGTGTGCCTACCCCGGTGCTGGTATTGGTGGCCTTGATGTTGGGCGGCGTATTTGTGGCGTCACGTACTGCCTTTGGCCGGCGCGTTTACGCCATTGGCGGTAATATTGACGCTGCCCGCCTTTCCGGGGTTAACGTCGAGCGTACTAAGCTAGCGGTATTCGCCCTCAATGGCCTGATGGTTGCGGTAGCCGGGTTGATTCTGAGTTCCCGTTTGGGTGCCGGATCGCCATCTGCGGGTAATATTGCTGAACTTGATGCCATCGCCGCTTGTGTGATTGGCGGCACCAGCCTGGCCGGCGGGGTTGGCAGCGTGGTGGGCGCGGTGATGGGGGCTTTTATCATGGCGTCGCTGGATAACGGCATGAGCATGCTGGATGTGCCGACATTTTGGCAGTACATCGTGAAAGGTGCGATCCTGCTGCTGGCGGTATGGATGGATGTGTCGACCAAAAAACGTTTGTAAGCATGATAGGTG
>Ga0075038_10058428_pt1 | contig 10250 bp, 10 predicted proteins | sample OrgsoiRN2013_055_FD_67573 | JGI IMG/M metagenome (GOLD analysis project Ga0075038, IMG submission 67573) | Permafrost soil microbial communities from the Arctic, to analyse light accelerated degradation of dissolved organic matter (DOM) -... | ecosystem: Environmental > Terrestrial > Soil >... | reverse complement strand
CAACTGAATAAACTGCCCCAATCCCCACCAAATCTCCATTTAGTTTCTTTTTGCCCAAAGTAAAAATTATTAGAATGATGGTGTTAGATAGTGAAAATAACAATTCCGATAAGGCTGGTTTATGATCAGCAGTTAATAATGTCGTAATTAATTTTAATGTAAATTGTATTGCCGTCAAAATAAAAGCAACTCCAATTAACAAAAATAAATCTTTAGATAGCGAAGCATTTACATTAAAAACGAATGCCCAGTCGACAAGCCACCAAGGAATAATAAACAATATTATTAATGAAATTGTAATTCCGGCCATCAATACATACGACGTGCTTACATATTCTTTAGCATTTTTTATCTCCCCATTTGCTAAACAAATTGTAAATTTATTCCGCAGCCCATTACCTATACCAATATCAAAAATTTGAATCCATGAAAGCATATTAAATAAAGTGATCCAAACCCCATATTTGTAATTATTTAATAAGGTTAAAGAAACAGGAATTAACATTAGGTTAATTCCTATATTATATGCTTTTATAAGAAATAAACCGATAATACTTTTCTTAACTTTTACCGTTCTTTCTTGACCTCGAAATATTTTTTCGATTACGACTTTTATGAAAGCCATTCTATCATCTTCAATAAACCAACTTTGGTTTCTATTTTGGGACTCCAATTTGTAAGTTTTGTTATTTTTGTATTATCAGCAACAAATAATAACTGATCACTCTCTCTTGGCGGCAACTTTATATAGTCCATTTTAATATTCAATTCTTTTTCTAAAAAGCTAAATAATTCTAACAATGAAAGGCTATTTTCAATACCTCCACCGATGTTAAATACATGTCCTTTAACCTTATTAATATTCTCTACGCTAGAAAAATATAGTGAAACAACATCATCAGCATGCAAAACATCCCTAACTTGCTTTCCTGACCCTGAAATCGTAAAGATTTCTTTGTTTTTATTACTCTTTATATCTAACGCCTGTTGACAAAACCATCCTATCCAGCCTTGATCTATGGTTGAATGTTGGTTTCCACCATACATTGAAGAGTGTCTAAATACAACTGTTTTAGTTCCAAAAATCCTATTAAAGTCTAATAAATATTGATCAGCTGCTCCTTTAGAACAACCATATGGTGAGTGGAAATTTAGTGGTAAACTTTCATCAAACCCGTTTGGATATTCTAGACATTTATAACGAAATTCCTCTTCTATAAAAGTCAATTCCTCAAAATCTCCATATACCTTATTTGAGGAAGAATACAAAACCATTGTTTCTGGTGAATATTTTCTAATAGAGTCTAATAGATTAAATGTTCCCAAAGCATTGATCTCAAAATCAAGTCTTGGATTACTAATAGAAGTAGTCATTGCAACTTGACCTCCTAAATGAAATACAACATCTGGTTGTTCAAATTTGACTACAGATTCAACATCATTTGTATTTCGAATATCATATGGATAATATTTAAAGTTACCTTTCGATTTTAACCATTCTAAATTTTTTGAACTTCCGTATCTAAAAAGATTGTCAAATACTACTAATTCTTCTCCTCTTTTTAAAACTTCTGCTGCTAGATTACTTCCAACAAAGCCACACCCTCCAGTAATTAAATATTTCATATCTATTAGGATTTAATATACTTTCTAATAATATCAGCTATGTAATCGTAATGTTCAACATCCAATCCAGGCCAAACTCCCAGCCAAAAAGATTGGTTCATAATAACATCTGTATTTGTTAAGTCGCCCACAACTCTATGTTGTACACCCGTATACGCAGGTTGTCTTAAAATATTTCCAGCGAACAACAATCTTGTCCCAATCTTATTTTCTTCCAAATGCTGCACCAACATATGACGATCATTAGAATCGCCCTCACGAAGCGTCATTAGGAATCCAAACCAAGAGGGATTGGACTCTGGTGTAGGTTCAGGCAAAATAAAAATATCCTCAAATTCTTTCATACGCTCATAAAGAAGCGCAAAGTTTTCTCTTCGCTTAGCTACAAAACGTTCGATTTTTCTCATCTGAGATACCCCCAGTGCGGCTTGCATATCGGTTACTTTTAAATTAAAGCCTACATGCGAATAGGTGTACTTATGGTCGTATCCATAAGGCAGCGAGCCCAATTGTTGCCCAAACCTACAGCCACAGGTGTTATCCTTACCTGGTTCGCAATAACAATCTCGGCCCCAGTCTCTAAAACTTTCAGCAAGCTTTGCCAACTCTGGGTTATTGATTAGCACCGCGCCGCCTTCTCCCATGGTGATATGGTGCGCGGGATAAAACGAGAAAGTCGCAATATCGCCGAAGGTCCCGGTTTTTTTCCCACGATAGGTTGCACCTAATGAGTCGCAATCATCCTCAACTAGCCATAAGTTATATTTTTTTGCAACACGCATTACCTCATCCAAATCGAAAGGATTTCCTAAAGAATGGGCAATCATAATTGCTTTTGTTTTTGGTGAAACCGCTCTTTCTATCATATCCGATTTCACATTATGTGTAGCGACATCCACATCTATAAATACAGGGATAGCTCCAAATTGTACAATTGGATTAACTGTTGTTGGAAAACCAGCAGCAACAGTGATCACCTCATCTCCAGGCCTAATTGCTCTATCACCCAATTTTGGCGATGTTAATGCATAAAATGCTACTAAATTCGCTGAAGATCCCGAATTTACCAATAACGCTTTGGGTGCTCCAAAATATATAGCGAATTCTGATTCAAATTCATTAGCAAATCTTCCTGCGGTTAGCCAACCATCGGCTACTGATTCCATGCAAAGTAGCAAATCATCTTCTTCTATAATTTTACCAGTTACCGGAATGTATTCTTGTCCAGGAATTGATCTTTTGAACGTCTTTAAAACTACGTCCTTGTCATTAATCTTTATCATATTGCGTTATTTTCAATGTTGATCATTTTCAAAATTCCTTCTCGGAAAGTATATTTTGGCCGCCAGCCCATTTGCTGTAGTTCTTGTGTATTCGCACAAGAATGCATAATTTCATTAGGTCTCATTGGCAATGCACCGAAATTCAATTTAACATTTTTAATAGTAGACAACGTTTGAATTTGTTCGATAATATCTTTGAGCATCTCCGCTTTCCCAGAACCAACTTCTATTCTGACAATGCCCTTCTTTTCAGTCAGGTTATCAAGAACTGTTAAATAGGCACTTACTACATCATCTATGTATATAAAATCTCTATATGGCGTAGCTGCCGTGAAATCAATTGTAGTTTTTCCAGACTTTAATTCTTTCAAAACAAATGTGATAAATTTAGACGGGGCATCATGTGGCCCATAAAAATATTCAAGTTGTAAATTAACAACTTGGAGTTGTGCTGCATTTGATTCAAGCCATTCTAAAAATTGTTTTTTTGATCTAGAGTAGGCATTTAATTCCTTTGGAAGTGAAGTATCTGTATTAATAAAACTTTTCACACCATGCTTTATGGCTAAGTCCAAAATCTGAACAGGTAAGCTCAAATTGGCATTCACAACCTCAGTTAATGACTCGCCTTTACGGCCATAATTTGCTGCTGTATGGATGATGATGTCAAACTTTTGTTCAAAGAATAGCGCATCGAGTTCATAATCACCCAACCTTACAATGGAAATTTTATTAGATAAATTAGTTAAAAAATCGATGTTAGATGTTGCTCTTACCAAAGCCACAACTTTATAATCTCTATGTAAGAGCCCCTGAATTAGGTTTTTACCGAGATAACCCGTTCCTCCAGTAATCAGTATTTTTTTCATTTGGCCCAATTTATTCCTTTTTCAGCACCAGCTCGCGTATATTCCTTAATTTGAGCTATCCTACCTTTATAAACATCTGACCTTTCAGAAATGTCGTCTTGATACCCTTTTAAAGTGAATGTCACCGTTTCTTTAAATGACAACACCGGCTTCCATTTCAAAAAATTAACAGCCTTTGAAATATCTAACTTGAGCAATATGGCTTCATGCAATTTAACTGCATTATCTGGAATTAAATATCCGCCTTTGCCGTCTATGACCAACATTCCATCGATCAATTCTTTAACAGAATAGTTTGCTGTATCTTCTGGTCCAAAGTTCCAACCACCACTAAAATCTTTCCCTTTCAAGAAAAGTTCTGCTCCCAAATTTAAATAGCCACTTAAAGGCTCTAACACGTGTTGCCAAGGTCTTGTAGCGTACGGGTTTCTAATTTCTAATTTCTTACCTTCCTTAATGGCTCTAAAATAATCGGGAATAATTCGATCTGCCGCCCAATCGCCTCCTCCAATAACGTTTCCTGCCCGTGCTGAAGCAATATTACAAGTACCTTCTGCTTTAAAAAAAGATTCTTGATACGAGCTGGTTATTAATTCTGAACATCCTTTTGATGCACTATACGGATCCTTTCCTCCCATAGGATCATTTTCGCGATAGCCCCAAACCCATTCCTTATTATCATAGCATTTATCAGTGGTAACATTCACTGCAACTTTTACGGATGGAGTTGCTCTAACAGCTTCAAAAAAATTTACTGTTCCCATCAAGTTGGTATCAAATGTACCTACAGGATCTTGATAAGATAATAAAACCAATGGCTGAGCTGCCAAATGGAAAGCAAAATCAGGCTGAACATCCTGAAAATATTGTTTCAATTTATTTCCATCTCTAACATCTCCTTCACGATGGTGAATCTGGGCTTTCAATTTTGTAGTCACAAAATTATCCATTTCCGAGTACGGAGCCAAAGCATAGCCATATACTTCAGCTCCAAGCTCTTTCAGCCATATTGCCATCCAAGAACCTTTAAATCCCGTGTGGCCGGTAATTAATACTTTCTTTCCTTTGTAAACGTCGAAGAAACTCATATTACCAAATTTTCCATTTTGCGTCTCCGCTACTCCACATTTGTTCAAGTTCTATACGGTCTCTCATCGCGTCCATCGGCTTCCAAAAACCCAGGTGCTTATATGCCGATAATTGACCATCATTTGCAATTTCCTTTAAAGGGCCATTCTCCCATTGAACATCTTCAACATCACCTTCAAGGTAATCGAATATTCCGGGTTCCAATACAAAAAAACCGCCATTGATCCACATTCCATCTCCTTCTGGTTTTTCTACGAAATGACTGACAGCACCGTTGCTATCCATTTCTATGTTTCCAAACCTACCTGGTGTTTGTATGCTTGTTAATGTAGCAAGTCTGCCATGCCCTTTATGAAACTTTACCAATTCATGGATATTGACGTCAGAGACACCATCACCATAGGTTAGCATAAAAGTCTCTCCTTCTACATATTTTTTTATTTTTTTTATTCTTCCTGCTGTATTGGTTTTTAATCCAGTATCAACTAAAGTAACTTTAAAAGACTCTGAATTAGAGAAATGAACATCCACCTTATTTTGACTAACGTCAATTGAAACGTCAGAATTATAGAGATAATAATTTAGAAAATATTCTTTAACTGACTGCGCTTTATAACCTAAGCATAGCACAAAGTCGTTGTAGCCATATGCTTCGTATATTTTCATGATATGCCAAAGAATTGGTTTTCCACCAATTTCAACCATCGGTTTTGGGCGAGCATCCGTTTCTTCCATCAAACGGGTTCCAAGTCCTCCTGCTAATATTACTACCTTCATATTGCGACGTTAAATTTTTATATAAACATTTTCTGATAACGGATGGCTACAACAAAGTAGATATTCGTCATCGTTAAGGTCTTCTCTTTGTTTGGTTAACCCTATCATTTTTAAATCGCCATGTGTAACTTTGGCTTTGCATGTACTACAGTTACCAGTTTGGCACGAATAGGGTAATTCTATATCAGAATCTAAGGCAACTTCAAGTATACTCTTACCTTTAACTATCTCTAATCGATGCTCTTCTCCCAAAAAGTCAATGGTTACTGTTTGGGTATGGATGTCTTCGAAGTCACGAGGATCTTTAACTAACTCGAAATCTTCGGAAAATATCGCCGATGGGGCTACTTTTTTTGCTGCCAATGCTTTTTTCACCGACTCCTTTAATCCAGCAGGTCCGCAGATATAATGGCTACTATATGATATTTCATTATCGGCTTCCAAAATAGCTAAGGCTTTATCCTGGTCTATCCGGCCTTGAATCACAAATGGATTTTGTTCGTCACCAACCAACCGAGTATAGAACTTTCTGACAATGAAATTTTTAAGAAATTTTGCTTTTAGTTCATCCAATTGTTGCTGAAAAATGGTGTTATCTTCATCTCTATTTCCATACATCAGATGAACGGTTATATCCGTATTGTTGTGTAAAATGTGCTTCGCTATAGAAATAAGCGGTGTAATTCCACTTCCAACGCCCCAAAGATATACACTCTTTAAATCAACAATGGGCGCAAAAGTAAAATCCCCCATTGGTGGCATTACTTCTATTATATCCCCCACCTGAACCACATCATTAACATGGTTAGACACCATACCATTTAATACACGTTTTATGGTAACTTCTAGAAAAGCATCTACGCCAAAACAAGATGAAAATGAATACGGTCTAATATAACGTCTACCATTAATTCTAAAGATCAATGTAAGGTATTGACCTGCTAAGTATTTTATTTTCTTCAACCCAGGTTGCTTGAAGCATAAGGTTACAGTATCAGCTGTTTCCTTCCTAATTTCTGCAACTTTGAGTGTATAATTCATGTTAAGACCTGTTTTTAAAATCGTTATAAGCTAGCACCAATCCTTCATGTAGAGAAATCTCGCTTGTTCAATCTATTTCAGATAATTTTTGTTGCATCTATTAATTTTCTAGGAGTTCAGTCTGGCTTTGATATATCAAATTTGGTTTCACCTTCATAATCAACAATCGCTTTTATTTTTTTACCAAGTTCAGCAATGCTCAAATCTTTACCATAGCCTATAATAACTAGCCTTCTTCATTAAAAGTTTCCATTAGGAAGAAGCAAGCGTCAGCAACGAACAAAATTCTCTTTTCGAATATCCAGTGCCCCAAATCGTCACATCGGGAAGGTTTTGAACTTTAGTTTCATGAAATCCACGAATTAAAACAGGCAGCACATGCGAATTTTGTAGATGATAATTATCATTATAACCATACAAATTTGTTGGCATTACAGATATCTCATCGCCTCCATATCGAGTTCTATAAGCATCGCACATTTTGATTCCGCCAATTTTTGCTATTGCATATGACCGTTAGTTTGCTCAAACTCTCCAGTCATTAAATATTCTTAATTTAATGGTTGAGGTGCCAGCTTTGGTCGACCGCACCATTCCGTTGCGCCCTGCAACATACATTTTTGAAGATTTATCCTGTAAATACAAATTTGACATTATTCGTATTGATTTTTTATGCTATAACCATGTGATTTAAGAAGTGATTCCCTTTTAAAATGATCTACATCTGCCGCAACCATTTCTTTCACCAAAGCCGCCAAATCATATTTAGGTTCCCAACCCAATTTTGTTTTTGACTTTGTAGGGTCACCAATTAATAAATCTACCTCTGTCGGCCTGAAATATTTAGGATCAACGGCAACAACTTCGGTGCCTATTGCAACCTGATATTCTGGATTACCGCATGAAACTACAAACCCTTTTTCGTTAACACCTTCGCCTTTAAACTCTACTGTTATACCTACCTCGGCGAAAGCCATACGAACAAATTCTCTAACACGGGTAGTGACGCCTGTTGCAATTACGTAATCCTCAGGAACATCTTGTTGTAAAATGCGCCACATAGCCTCCACATAATCTTTAGCATGGCCCCAATCGCGTTCTGCCTCTAAGTTACCTAGGTATAGTTTTTCCTGTAAGCCTTGTGCAATTTTCGCAACCGCACGGGTAATTTTGCGTGTTACGAACGTTTCTCCTCTTAAAGGGCTTTCGTGGTTAAACAAAATTCCATTACAGGCAAACATATTGTAAGCTTCGCGATAGTTTTTAGTAATCCAAAAACCGTAAATTTTTGCTACACCATATGGTGAACGCGGATAGAATGGTGACTGTTCGTCGTAAAACCCTTTTTCATTTTTATTTTCTGGCATGCCACCATATAATTCAGAAGTGGATGCCTGGTAAACTCGTGTCTTTTTTTCTAAACCTAATATTCTAACGGCTTCTAAAATTCTTAAAGTGCCTAAACCATCTACATTAGCAACATATTCTGGAGAATCAAAAGACACCTTAACATGACTCATCGCGCCTAAATTATAAATTTCATCAGGCTGCACTTCTTGTACAATACGTATTAGATTAGTCGAGTCAGAAAGGTCGCCATAATGAAGAGTTAACTTCACACCAGATTCATGAGGATCCTGATACAAATGATCAATCCTGTCTGTATTAAATAACGAACTCCGTCTTTTGATACCATGCACCTCATATCCTTTTTTTAATAGTAGTTCGGTCAAATAAGCACCATCTTGTCCGGTTACTCCTGTTATTAATGCTTTTTTCATATATATTAATTACCTTATTTATGCCATTTGAAATTTCCTTTTAAAGTCCTCATAAGCCAATGTGATGCCGTCTTTTAAATTCACGGTGTGCTTCCATCCTAATTGATGTAGCTTTGAAACATCCATCAACTTACGTGGCGTACCATCGGGTTTTGTTGCATCATATACTATTTTGCCATCATATTTAACAACTTCTCCTACTAATTTTGCTAGCTCGGCAATGGTTAAATCTTCTCCTGTCCCAACATTCACAAATTGTTCACCATCGTACTCATTCATTAAAAATATACAAGCATCGGCAGCATCATCCGCATACAAGAATTCGCGCATTGGTGTACCACTTCCCCATATTAAAACTTCGGGCACCTTATTTTCTCTTGCTTCATGAAATTTACGAATCAGGGCAGGTAAGACATGCGAGTTATTAAGATCATAATTATCACTTATCCCATATAAATTTGTAGGCATAGCACTAATGTAATTACAGCCGTATTGCGAACGGTAAGCTTCGCATAATTTTATCCCGGTAATTTTTGAAATTGCATACGGCTCATTAGTTGGCTCAAGCAATCCGGTTAACAAACTATCTTCTGTTAAAGGTTGCGGTGCCATTTTAGGATAAATACAGGAGCTACCGAGAAACAATAATTTTTTAACACCATTAATATAAGACGAGTTAATAATATTGGCTTCTATCATTAAATTATCGTACAAAAACTCAGCTCGATAAATATTATTTGCGTTTATACCACCTACTTTTGCTGCGGCTAAAAAAACATAATCAGGCTTTTCTGCGGCAAAAAAATCCTTAACGTCACTTTGCTTACGTAAATCAAGTTCTTTGGAAGTACGCGTAATGATATTGTGGTATCCTTTATCTTTTAAACGGCGATATATAGCACTTCCAACCATCCCCTTGTGCCCCGCTATAAATATTTTAGAATTGTAATTCATAAACTAACACTATTTCTCTAATAAGAAGCTTTTAAGTTCATAGAAATGGCCAACCCAATTAACGATAGTATACCGGCTATTAAAACCCCAATTGCAATGCCTTTTATTAAACCAACTTCGTCTTTCTCTAATGGTAAAACCGGTTGATCTATTAATTGAATTAATGGCTTAGTTTGCAATACAGCCATATTTGCTATCTCCATATTTTTCACAACTTCCCCATATATAGCACCATTGGCCTGAACATCGATCTGCCGCTTTTGAGACGGAACTTTCAACGAGACTAAATAGGGATTAGAATTGGGATCTTGCTCCATCAATGACGCAACACCACTTATAGACGAATTTAACATCGTCCGGACACTATCTGATTGATGCTTTAATATGTTGAAATTTTGTAAAGATTTTTTAATTTTTGTTTGGATGTAAAATGTATTTACATTTTCAACCAGTGTTTCTGCAAACAACTTTGAAAATAATTCATCGTTTGATTCAACTTGAACATTGATTATACTTGATTTTTTATCCGGAGCTGCAACATTAAGGTTTTTTCCATTTATTTTATTGTAAACGTCAGTTATAACACTATCCTGAAGCCTGCTAAAACTATTTGGATCACCATTAAAATTAATGTTTTTTAGCTTCGGGTTACTACTCCATTTATCACGCAGGTTGTTAAATTGTATATATCGCTCAATAATTAGCATGTCTTTATCATCAAAGCTTTTTTTAGCTAATAGAGTTTTTTTGATCATAGTACGAGACTTGTACAAAGCAATTATATTTTCACTTTGAAAAAGCCCGCCTTGTCCCCCGCCAATATTAATTCC
>Ga0075038_10198380_pt1 | contig 10272 bp, 9 predicted proteins | sample OrgsoiRN2013_055_FD_67573 | JGI IMG/M metagenome (GOLD analysis project Ga0075038, IMG submission 67573) | Permafrost soil microbial communities from the Arctic, to analyse light accelerated degradation of dissolved organic matter (DOM) -... | ecosystem: Environmental > Terrestrial > Soil >... | reverse complement strand
AAACCCCGCAATCATTTATACCGGCGAGCCAGTTCTACAAAACACAGGCCGATGCTGTTGCCGCTGTTACAGCAGCTTACTCATTGCTTAACGCAGGTTCAAACAGTATACAAACCCCATATAATACCCTTTTTAATACGGGTATGAATTTTATGGGCGACGATGAAGGCCCGGGACCTGGTGCTACTAATGCCGATGTGCGTTCGCAAGCAGTATTGGGACATTCATCTACAGGGTTACGCGTATTACAGATCTGGCAGCAACATTATGCGGCCATTAAAAAAGCAAATATTGCTATTGATACCATTCCTTCAATATCTTTTGATGCTACCTTAAAAGCAAGATTGGTTGGCGAATCTAAATTTTTGAGAGCCTTATATTACTTTAACTTGGTAAGGCTATATGGCGATGTGCCTTTGGTTCTGCACGATCAAACATCGGTAGATCTTGCCGATCTGCAGGTTGGCCGCACACCCGCAGCTACTGTTTATACTCAGATCGAAAAAGACCTTACCGAAGCATTTGCCGTTTTACCGGTAAGTTATGGTAGCGCCGATATTGGCAGGGCAACCTCGGGGGCTGCTAAATCGCTGCTATCAAAGGTGTACTTAACCGAGGGTAAATGGCAAAACGCCATTACCGCGGCCGATGCCGTAATTGCCAGTGGTACCTATAAATTATTTACCAACTATCCGGATGTGTTTTTGCCGGCCACAAAAAACGGTGTCGAGCATATCTTTTCGGCCCAATTTAAATCAAACTCACTGGGTCAGGGCAATAACCAGGCGCCGCGTTCGGTGTTAACAGGCATCCCCGGAATAGTGGCTTCTTATGCCGATCAAACTGTGTTTTACAACGTTCCGGATCCTGCAAAACCCGATGGCATCGATCATTTTTTTAGTGTGTATAAACTTTACTCAACCGGCGATAAAAGAAAGACAGAAACCTTCGTAACCCGGTTTTTAAGCCCATCCAACGGACAGTATTATGGTAAGTTGAACGATCCTAAAATAGCCGGCGACTCGGTGCCTTTTTTCAATAAATACTGGGACCCAAGTATTGTAGGTAATCTGAGTGAGTCTGGTGCCAATGTGCCTATTATTCGTTATGCCGAAGTATTACTGATAGACGCCGAAGCCGAAAATGAGCTGAACGGACCTACCATTAAAGCCTATAATGCCATTAATCAAATCAGGACACGTGCAGGTATAGTCGCGCTTACAACGGGCTTAACGCAAGATCAGTTCAGGCAGGCGGTTTATCTGGAACGTCGCTTGGAGTTTGTGTTTGAATACCAGCGCTGGTTCGACCTGATCCGCGAAAAAGATCCGTCAGGAACCGGGTACAACCACGGGATACTGGAAGCAGCCTTATTAAAAGTGGGTAAAACCAATGTAAGCAAGGGTGTAGCCGGTAAATTTTACCTTTTCCCCATCCCACAACAAGAGATAGATAACAGTAATGGCAAACTTACTCAGAACCCAGGTTGGTGATCATGAGAAAGAATAACATGAAACAGTCATCGATGAAGACAAACCTTATTGCCCTAATGCTGCTCGTAGCAGCATTAGGTGCAAAGGCTCAGGAAGCCCACGTTCCTTATGTGCAAAAAAGCCCCAATAAGATTGTGGTAACCACACAAAGCAGTACAAACCTGCTTGCCGAAATAGCACAGGGCAAAGCCTATCTGGTAGATGTTCGCACACCCGAAGAGTACAATAAGCAGCATTTAAAATATGCTCAAAACATCAATATCCGTTCGGCCGATTTTGCGGCCCAGGTAAAAAAACTGAGTAAGGATAAACAGGTATACCTGTATTGCCACTCGGGTAACCGGAGCGGTAAAGCTACCGATAGCCTGCAAACACTGGGTTATATACACAGCTATAACATTGGCGCTATTGATAGCTTAATTAAAGCCGGCTTCCCGGCTCAATAAAAACCTTACACAATCTTAAAACTCAACCATGAAAATATTAACTAACAAAAAATGGCCGGCTTTATTGGCCCTCGCTTTAGCCGGCGTTCAACTGGCCCGTGCCCAAACGCCCGTACCTTATGGAGGTGTAGTGGGTAAAACCCTTAACGATTCGAAAGAGTGGTGGCCAGAGCCTAAAAAAGCACCCGCTGGTGCTCCTAATGTATTGTGGATCATTCTGGATGATGTTGGCTTTGGCGCTACAGGCACTTTTGGCGGTGTGATCAGCACGCCTAATTTTGATACCCTGGCCAATAATGGCTTGCGGTATACCAACTTCCATACAGCTGGTATTTGCGCGCCCACACGGTCGGCATTATTGACTGGTCGTAACCACCATTATGTACACGAAGGCGGCTTTTCGCATGTAACCATGTCGGCCGGTTTTCCGGGATATGATGGACGTATACCATCGGATAAAGGTACCATTGCCGAGATATTGCGCGAAAACGGTTATAACACATTTGCGGTAGGTAAATACGGTTTAACACCCGATGAAGACGCTACTGATGCCGGACCGTTCGACCGCTGGCCCAGCGGTAAAGGCTTTGAACACTTTTTTGGCTTTTTAGGCTCGGCTACCGACCAATACAAACCTGATCTGGTAGAAGACAATGCCCATGCAACACCTGATGGCCGCCACCTGAACGAGCAAATTACCGACAAGGCCATATTTTACTTAACCCGCCAGCACAAAGTAGCGCCCGATAAACCTTTCTTTTTATACTATGCTCCCGGTGCAACCCATTCGCCACATCAGGTTGCTAAAGAGTGGAGCGATCTGTACAAAGGCAAATTCGACGGCGGCTGGGACAAGTTTCGTGAAGACGTAATCGCTAACGAAAAAAAACTCGGCATCGTACCGCAAAACGCACAGTTGCCTGCTCGTAACCCGCTTATACCAGCCTGGAGCAGTTTGCCACCCGAAGAACGGAAACTTTATGCACGCTTTATGGAAGTTTATGCCGGTTATCTAACCTACACCGATCACGAAGTTGGTAGATTGATCAATCATTTAAAAGCCAGCGGGCAGTTAGATAATACATTGGTATTTGTGATACTGGGCGATAACGGGGCCAGTAAAGAAGGTACTGTTCATGGTGTGATCAATCCTAAAAAGAATGCGCCCCGCTTAACTAAAGAAGACGCCTATCTAAAAACCAATCTGGAAGATATTGATGACATTGGCACGCCACAGGCAACTACTAATTATCCGTTAGGCTGGGCCCAGGCAGCTAATACCCCCTTTAAATTTTGGAAACAGGATGCCAACTCTGAAGGCGGTACCCGTAATCCTTTAATTGTTTATTATCCTAAGGGTATTAAACAGCAAGGCATCCGCACACAATACGGCCACGTGATCGACGTTTTGCCGACCACGCTGGAGTACCTGGGTATTAAACTGCCGGAATATATACGCGGCGTAAAACAGGATACTATACAGGGTACTTCGTTGGTGTACTCCTTTGAAAATGCCAAAGCACCTTCGAAACATACCCTGCAGCATTACTACATCTTTGGTTCGCGCTCTATTTATAAAGATGGCTGGAAGGCCGAAGCTGCCCACCATCCGGATAACGTTGAACTCGGCGATTTTAAAGTGGGCCAAACCATTCCCGATAAAAGCTTTGATGATGATGTATGGGAACTGTACAACCTGAACGAAGATTTTAACGAGCGTATTGATCTGGCAAAAAAATACCCGGAGAAGCTCAAGGAGTTAAAAGCTGTATTTGATGAGCAGGCCAGGAAGAATAACCTGTATCCGTTTATTGATTGGTACGATGTTTACCACCTGCGTATCCACCAGAATTATAAAAAATAATTAAACAGATTTTTATGAAAGTTAATTATAGATCGTTACATAAAGCTGTGGTTTTAGGGCTGTTCTCAATTTTTGGATCCAGTGCGATAGCCCAGCAAAACATACCGCCATCAACACCCGAAACTTATAAAGGTGTGGTTAAAAAAACACTGGCCGAATCGAAAGAATGGTGGCCAAAACCGCAGCATGCCCCGGTAGGTGCTCCAAACATTATTTGGATATTACTTGACGATGTGGGCTTTGGCGCTTCGGCTACATTTGGCGGATTGATCAGTACCCCCAACTTTGATACGCTGGCTAATAATGGGTTGCGTTACACCAATTTCCATACGGCCGGTATTTGCGCACCAACACGCTCATCATTATTAACCGGGCGTAACCATCATTATGTACACGTGGGTAATTTTGCCCATGCCAGTTCTGCTGCCGGTTTCCCGGGTTATGACGGCCGTATTCCGGCTGATAAAGGCACTATTGCCGAGGCACTTCGCGAAAACGGCTACAGCACTTTTGCTGTGGGCAAATGGGGTGTAACACCAGATGAGGACACAACCGATGTTGGGCCTTTTGACCGCTGGCCTACCGGTAAAGGTTTTGATCACCATTTTGGTTTCCTTGAATCGGCTACTGATCAGTATAACCCGCCACATTTGGTAGAAGACAATTTTCACGTTAAGCCCGATGGCCGTAACCTGAACGAGCAGATCACAGATAAGGCAATAGCTTATATTGACAGGGCGCACAAAGCAGCTCCTGATAAACCTTTCTTTTTATATTATGCACCTGCTGCTACACACGCACCTCACCAGGTGGCTAAAGAGTGGAGCGACTTATATAAAGGAAAGTTTGACGAGGGTTGGGATGTTTACCGCGAAAAGGTATTTGCCAATCAAAAAAGGTTAGGTTATATCCCGGCTTATGCGCAATTGCCTGAACGTAACGAGCTTATTGAAGCATGGAGCAAACTACCTGCTGACGAGAAAAAATTATATGCTCGGTTTATGGAGGTTTATGCGGGTTATCTTACCTATATTGATAACCAGGTTGGCCGCGTAATTACGCACTTAAAACAAACCGGACAGTTTGATAACACCCTGGTATTTGTGATGATTGGTGATAACGGTGCAAGTAAAGAGGGTACATTTCACGGAGTGATAAAGCCTAAAACAAATGTTGCTAAAACCACACCAACACAAGAGTATATTAAAAACAATGAGGTTGAACTTGAGGCTATAGGTACGCCGGAAGCATCAACAAATTATCCGCTGGGCTGGGCACAGGCCGCAAACACGCCATTTAAATACTGGAAATCAGACGCGGATGCAGAAGGTGGAACCCACAATCCTTTAATTGTTTACTACCCCAAACTAATTAAAGATAAGGGAGCTATTCGTACACAATACGGCCACGTATCCGATATTTTTCCAACTACAATTGAAGCCGCCGGTTTACATTTGCCTGCCTATATTAAAGGCATTAAGCAAGATACCCTGCAAGGTAAATCGTTGTTTTCTTCTTTCAATAATGCAAATGCGCCTACGCTGCATACTCAGCAGTATTATTACATATTTACTAACCGCTCAATTTATAAAGATGGTTGGAAAGCCGAAGCCGCGCACCACCCTAACTCCATTGAACTGGGAATATATCCGGCTGTTAAACCGGCCGATGTGCCTAATTACGACGCAGATGTTTGGAAGCTTTATAATTTAAATGAGGACTTTAATGAGCGTATTGACCTGGCGAAGAAATATCCTGAAAAGTTAAAAGAACTGAAAGCGTTATTTGAAGCCGAGGCCTGGAAAAATCACATCTATCCATTTATTGATATGAGTGATGTGAACAATAAACGTATCCACCATTTAGAAAACAACAACTAATTGAAACCTATAAAATCATGAAAAAAATCAAAGCAATTATCATTGGCTTATTGGCCATAACAGGTGCAACAGTACATGCACAAAACAAAAATGCCATTACTCTGGAGCAATTTAACGCCAACCTAAAACAAGCCGGCGGTAACGCACAAATACTGGATGCCCGCGGCAATGATGAGTTTGTGCAAAACCATATTAAAGGCGCTGTAAATGTCGATCAAAAATCGGCCAGCTACCAGCAGGTACTTGATGGTTTGGATAAAGACAAACCAACCTTTGTGTATTCTATTGCCAATGGCCGTAGTTCGGTGCTGTCGGCGTTGCTGCGTACCAACGGGTTTAAGGCAGTTTACGAACTTCCGGGTGGCTTAGCTAACTGGATAGGTTCGGGTTACCCTGTTATTTCAACCACTAAAAAAGGCGTTTCGCTTTCATTGGCACAATATCAGGAGTTAACCGGATCATCAGATCTGGTATTGATCGATTTTGGTTCGAAATATTGCGGAGCCTGCAAAAGATTAGTCCCGGTACTGGATTCCCTGAAAAGCAAAACCGGCTTTGCAGCTAAAGTAATCAGCATAGAAGAATATGATAATACCGCCCTGGCTAAACAGCTTAAGATAAATGTTTTGCCGACACTGGTACTTTACCACGGTAAAAAGGAAGTATGGAAAAAATCGGGCTTTTCATCAACTGTACAAATTGAACAGGCCGTTAATAGCAATAAAACCAAACTGGCAAGTGCGGTTAACTAAGCAGATAAAATCAGTGTACAAAAACAAATACCCCTTATTTATTATCGCTGTGCTGCTGTTCATTAGTAGCACAGCTTTGGCACAAGCTCCTAAAGCAAAACCCAATATCGTTATCATTTTGGCCGACGATATGGGCTTTGCTGATCTGGGCAGTTTTGGCTCAGAAATACATACGCCTAATATCGACCGCCTCGCTGCTCAAGGTTTAAAGCTAACCCAATTTTACAATGCAGGCAGGTGCTGCCCATCGCGCACGGCATTGCTTACCGGCTTATATCCGCATCAGGCCGGTGTTGGTGATATGGTTAAAGACTGGGGCGATCCGGCTTATCAGGGTTATCTAAACAATAACTGTGCTACCATAGCCGAATTGCTGAAAACAGAAGCCGGTTACAATACCATTGTTTCGGGTAAGTGGCATGTGGGTTTGGTACCATCAGCATTGGCTTATAACCGTGGGTTTGACCAGTCGTTTACCATGTTGAACAATGCAAGCAGTTATTTTAACTCCAAGCCCTTATTTAATGATGGTAGCAAAATAACTTTTATGCTTAACGATCAACAGATATTCAGAAATGATACCTCCGAATATTTAACGCAGGCCATCACCCATTTTGCCATCCGGTCGCTGGACAAGATCAAGGATCAAAAAAAGCCTTTCTTTTTATACGTGGCCTACAACGCCCCGCACTGGCCCATACAAGCTTTGCCGCAGGATATCGCCAAATACAAAGGCAAGTATTTAAATGGCTGGGATCAACTGCGTGCACAGCGTTATCAAAAACTAAGGACCCTGGGTATTATTAAAAGCGATTGGAAACTATCGCCACGCTATGAGAAGGTACCCGATTGGGATAAGCTTAGCGCCGAAGAAAAAGATAGATGGGATACCCGGATGGCTATTTATGCCGCTATGATTGATAGGATGGATATAGGGGTAGGCGAGATACTGGCTAAGCTGAAGCAAATTAAAAAGGATAAAAATACGGTTGTTTTATTTATGTCAGACAATGGTGGCAGTGCCGATGATGTAAAAAACTGGACTAATGTGATCCAGAAAGCAGGTACACCAGGTTCGGTAGAATCTATCGATAGTTACGAAACCCCCTGGGCCAATGTAAGCAACACGCCTTTTAAAGGGTTTAAGAAAAACACACACGAAGGCGGCATAGCTACGCCTTTTATAGCCTATTATCCCGGTGTAATTAAGCCAGGTACAATTAATACCCAGCCCGCTCACTTTATTGATATTTTACCTACCTGCCTCAATTTGGCCGGAGTGAATTATCCCGAACAATTTAAAGGCCGGAAGCTTACACCGGCGCAGGGTGTAAGTTTAGTAAACGCCTTTAACGGGAAACTATTTAAAGATCATGAGGCTTTGTTTTGGGAACACGAGGGCAGCCGTGCTATACGTAAAGGGCAATGGAAACTGGTTGCCGAAAACCATGCCACCTGGGAGCTTTACAACCTCACAAACGACCGTTCGGAAACGGATAACCTGGCTTCAAAATATCCCGACAAGGTAAAAGCTCTGGAGACAGAATACCTGGCCTGGGCCGCTAAAGTAGGCGTGAAGGATTGGGACGAATTAAGCAAAGCAATCAAAAAAACCGAATAATTAACATGAAAATACAGGCAGATCTATCAATAAAATAACTATTAACCTTTTAAAATAACGAATATGACATTGAACGATGTAAACCTATTAGGAAGGAAGATACTTCTGGGTATCGTGATCTCCATTATCCCGCTGATCATCACCGTTGGCGGCTTAACATTGATCCGGAAACTATTCACGGATCAGGATGCTAAAACTCAAATATCAAGTACAAACCTTAAAACTCGACAAAAATGAAGCTGGAAGAACCTGTTAAAAAACGGATCATCAGGAATGCTCTCCTGAGCTTGTTCATCTACGTGCTGCCGGTGATCTTAATGATCCTCACTTTTTATTTTACCGGCCAACGCCCCTGGCTAAAGAACCAGAATACTAAGAAAGTAAATCAATCAACTGTAAATAAACCATAAAATTATGATCAAATACCTTGAACAAACATTCCTTGGAGCAGACGGCTATGGGTTTGTTATTTTTGTATGGACGCTGGGTGTGTTGGAATTCTCGTTCGGCTTGTATAAAAAGCGCTGGAACAGGAATGAAAAATGGGTAGACATCGCTTGTTACACCTTACCCAAACTCGTTATCAGGCCGGCAGTAGCATATTTTGCCTTAACATTGCTCCCGGCTGTATTGCCCGGTCTCAAAAGCAGCTTTAGCTGGGTGCCATTTTTTTGGGGAGCACTTATTATTGCCATTACCGACGATCTGACCCAATACTGGTATCACCGCCTGCATCACGAGTTGCCCTGGTTATGGCGCTTTCATCGCACTCACCATTCAGCTAACTATATGGGTATGGCTATGGCCAGCAGGCAAAATGTAATCTATTCGCTATTCTTTTCCCAAACCTATGTAACCACCACGCTGGTTTATCTGGGTTTAGGCGTACCAGCTGTTATCGTTAAAGGGATCAAAAGTGTGATCACCACCCTGGCGCATTCCAGCATCCCATGGGATAAGCCGTTTTACCAATACAAAGTACTTCACCCCATCGCCTGGGTGTTGGAGCGTACCATATCTACACCGGCAACACATCATGCACATCATGCTGCCACAACTGAGGATGGTGTGGGATATTACAAGGGTAACTTTGGTAACATGTTTTTTATCTGGGATATTATTTTTGGAACGGCCCATATTTCAAGACAATATCCTGCAGCTTATGGCATATCGCATTACGAGGCCGACCCCTGGTATGCACAGCTGGCCTGGCCAATCTTTAAATCGAACGTTGCGGGTAGTGAACTCGCAGCTGATGGACCGATGGTTAGGGTGGATATAAAACAAGTAGAATATAATGAAGAAGATGAGCAGTATGATTTCATTCCTGCAATTCCTGTTAAAGATGAATTACAAAAGGACCCTGCTTATATTTGAAGATTAGTTTAAACATATTTAAAAAAGGAGCTGCCATAAACGTGACAACTTCTTTTTTAAATATTTCTTTTATTATAACATCAAAAAACTATCAATGGGTTCTTTTTCAATCAGAAACTGCAATAGCTATTGCAAGGGCGTAGACGGCGAGATAAACTCTAAAGTAATTTGAGGCTTAAATTCGCCATGCCATCATTTATCTTACTTTTCATAACCCTCGCATAAATTTGACTAATAATCAATTTGCTGTGGCCTAACAATTTACCAACTGCTTGGATAGGCATGCCGTTGATTAGAGTTATGGCGAAAGTGTGCCGGGCCCTGCCTGTACAAATTTTGAACTTTTTTTGCATCATTTGCGGAAATTAGGAGCACTTACTTTATAATATAGCGTGTTATGCGGTAAATAATTTCTATGATTTAAATGTCGAACACTTTTTATGAATGATGTTCGACGCATAATCGGGCTTAAAAAAACCCAATAAGCAATCTTTTTTATTAATCATTCAATTAACTAAACCATTTATCGGATGAAGAAGAAAGTACTATTTAAACAACGTCGCCAATTTTTTTTGCAATTCCTCGCCTCTTAAGTTTTTGGCGATAATGGTACCATCAGGACTGATCAAAAAGTTTTGAGGTATAGCTATAATGTTGTACAATTTTGCGGCATCGTTTTTCCAGCCTTGTAAATCTGATACTTCCGTCCAGGTCAGGCCGTCTTTTTTTATGGCCTCAAGCCATGCATTTTTTTGCCCGCCGCCATCTAACGACACGCCCAACACAGTAAAACCTTTGTCTTTATAAGTATTATAAGCCTTTACCACATTTGGGTTTTC
>Ga0075038_10083132_pt1 | contig 10319 bp, 8 predicted proteins | sample OrgsoiRN2013_055_FD_67573 | JGI IMG/M metagenome (GOLD analysis project Ga0075038, IMG submission 67573) | Permafrost soil microbial communities from the Arctic, to analyse light accelerated degradation of dissolved organic matter (DOM) -... | ecosystem: Environmental > Terrestrial > Soil >... | reverse complement strand
TATATCGACCAATGCCTGATATATTTATCATGCGGGCATCTATTACTAATTTTTGTTTGTGCTTTTTATCCATATCAATATATATCCTTATTGGCTATATAAGTTCATTCAATTGCGGCTTTGGAACATATTTTTGCTGCAGAAAATAAATTATCAAACCTAAACTAAACCATGGATACAAATAATATAATTGAACACCAAAAACAAATGGTAAAATAAAGGAATACAATAGCGGATAAAGTGTTTTGTTGATTTTTTTTACATCTTTATATAACTTATAAAAAATAAAAGCAAAAACAACGAGAAACAAAATACCGCCATCAATCATCAAATCAACTAACCCACCAAGGCCTGATGAATCCCAAAGATCAACGGAGATTTGCGGAAAATAGCTCAAGTACAGAGGATTATTACGAACCAATGGGTAGTTCCCCAAACCGATCCCCATTAAATAATGATTCATTATTATATTGGGGCTAATAATCATACCGCTCACTCTTCCCATAACTATGGCTTGATCGGTTGACTGACTTGGTTGTAAACCTTCTTTAAGCAGATCGATATAATTGGTTGCAACAAAAAATAAAATAACTACGGAGCCTATTAAAATTACAGGTAAAGTTACTTTTTTCAAAATGAAAGCATACCTGCTATTTTTTGCCCATCCATAAATATTAATTGCAAAAAATACAATCATCAATGAATAACCGGCCTTTGATGCCGCAAGAAAAATGATTAAAAGGATGATTAAACGTCCGATTAGATCAGATTTGCCTGTTTGCTTTAAAATCCAATCATACAATATAAACAGATAAGCATAAAATAATCCGAACGGCCCACCTTCAACGAATAATCCTTTTAAACGATACGAAACATCTCCGTAAATCCCAGTAGGATCATAAGCTAAAAATCCATCATGATCTACAAAAGACAATAGATGTACTTTATAAAGTGCATAAAACAGCACTAAAAAAAAACTAAAAAAATAAATTTGAATTTTAAGTATCGTATTTAATAGTTCCAGCACTTTTGCTACTGGCATTTTTTTTAAATAAAGCGCCACGAAATAAGTAAAAACCATACAACAAAACAGTTCGATGAATCGTGATATGCTTATGAAATAAGGTTGCCTAAGCAATGGTAGCGGCGCGTTTATGAAAAACGATGTGAAATGGTTTTGAACTAACGTTTTGGCTAACAATGCGACAAAGAAACATGAAAACCAAAAAATGTATTTATGGATAGTACTGTTATTTGAGACTAAAAATACAGATAGAATTATTAGACCTATTTCAGAGAATTTAATGTGAAAAATTTTCACCTCGGTAAATTGCAAACAAATAGTGACAATTAATGTAAAAATAAAAGTCTTTTTGTTTAAGTAAGATATTTCTTTACTCATACCGGTAAATACTGTATGGTGTTTTTAGTTAGATTAGCGTACTTAACCATTGTAAGAATATAGTCTGTTAATAACAATTTAATTATGTTTTATTTTAGTTGCTATTTATATTTTCGTTTTTAAACTTAATCTTACCTTTAAGTTCATCTATTAAAAATGTTTGATTTTCTGGTCTAAAGTATCGCTGGCTAAATTTTAACAGAAGTATATACTTTTCAAAACCCAAAACTTTTTTAATAAAACGCATCATCGTATTTAATTTCTGTACTTTACTATCAAATCCTCCAAAGTTACGTTCATTAAGCTTATCGGGAGCATAACTGCTCGACAAAGTGAGTTTATTCCTTTCTAACAAACTAAAAAAGGAGTCGCTTTTTGTCGAAAACGGATCGCTAAAACGCATCACACCTTCATCTACTATTCTTCTAAACAAGCGGCGTTGAAATTGCGATATCTTATTTCCATTTTCAAATTCGTTATAGGCATACGTATAATCAAGGTATTCGTTAAACCTATTTTCAATAACTTTCTTCGAATACTCCACAAGAAGAGGTTCCCAGTCAGGATAATCTTTTATATTGATAGTTGGGCATTGCTTATTATTAAAAATATCCAGAGGGTTTAATCCCGAAAAATGTGCAAATACTAATTGATCGTTGCCCGTTTTTGACAGCCTGTTGGTTACACTATAGTCCCCATCGGCCATTTTAACAAATTCTCTTTCGTGGATATTCCAGTATGCTACGTTGTATCCCAAATATTTAGAAATTGATACGTTGGTAAATAAGGCGGGTAAAAAATCCACCCATTTTTGATCAACGTGTAATGCCTCAAACTTGTCTGCGTAACAAAGCTCATGCAGTCGCTTCTTCCACCAATCAACCATTAATAGTCCTTCGGCAGAGTTTCTCAAAGCTATAAAGCCCAGATTATAAATACCGGCAAATAATGTTAGCGTCTCTGATGCGTTACCGGTATAATTTATTTGTGGCGTAATAAAATGTGGCGTAATTAATGCATCATGATCATTTAACTTATCATAAATCTTATCTAAATTACTATAAACATAAATATCAGGATCAAAATAGATGATCTTTTCGTAGCCTTTATTTTTAAATAAATAATCAAAAAAGAATGGTTTTACCGATGTGCAAAACTCGGTAACGTTGTATTTGAATGCGACGCTCAAATAATCAGGAATGCCGATATCTTTTGCAAGCATTAGCGTATGGTTACTTCCCTCAAATTTTGACGGATCGTCCGCCTCATCGGCTAATAAAATATAAAAATCAACCCCGGGATGATTCAATTTTATAGACTGGGCTAATGTTAGTGCTAAAGCGAAATAATTTTTTGCTACAATGGTAAAAGCGGCGTTCATATATAGTTTAGTTGTTATTGCATTTTATGCAATAATTATTTAAAAATGCAAATGATCCAAATATTGCACTGCTGTTTATGTTTAGTAGTTTTGTAGTCTAATCCATGATTCGGGATAAAAATCAGTATAAACATCGTTATTTAAGTACCTGCTTGGCGAAATAACTATTTTATTATTGTTTTGATTTAGCCACGCACCCCACCAGCTAAATGAACTATTTGAAATGATATTGTGTTTACATATCGACATTAAATACATGTCCGCCCATGATGAATCAGCGGAATTACATGTTACATAGGTGACACTATTCATTTGCAGATTAGCTTTAACCCATGCAATATCATTTGAAAAAACAAAAAAATGTGCGTTGTTTATCTTTGTTTTGATGGTGTCAATAGCCTGTTCAAAATATTCTTTAGTGCATACCCTGCCAAACACTTCAATGTTTTTGGGGCTCAGATAATCTCCCCGTCTAACATGTATAGCTACGCTGTTACTACTGGTGATGTTCCGAATATGTTCAGTATTCTCAGGATCTGTTGGAGGGGTAAACTTAAATGCTTTTAAAACTTCGTCCTTTGCATTAATAAAGTACTTTTCTGACGGCCAACCGCCAAAATAAAACGTTATGCCATTTGCTGGCAATAAATATTGACTATTAAACCGATAGTTGAAATTTTCTTCGATAATATTACAATTAAAACGTTCTAATAACCATTTAAATGGTTTAACAATTTTTATTTTTTTAGTAACCAGCACTCTGAATATTATAAACAGAAACTTATGGAACGAGTTTTGATTATAATCGATTTTAAAAACCTTGTTAAGTTCGGCGCCGTTGTGATCGCTGCAGAAATCGATAAAGTGAGTAGCTTTATTGATTTTTTTTTTACTTAAATAAAATGCGTACTGCGACATCTGGTTGCCTAAACCGTTAAAAACTACAACTACATCCATCCTTTACACTCCATTACGCTTTCCCCAATTTTTGTTTTAAAGATAGAAGCAGACTAAACGCAATTTGACGTATCTCTTTGGTCATAAAAAAGCTCATTATCATTATTAGTGTTACAATGATTATCGATTGCTCAATAAATACCCTATAGTTTAAAGCTAACGGGCTATATAAGCTCCAAATATATGATAGCGCAAACGCAGCCATAAAAGTTAATAAACCCACGAGTATAAACCGGGTGGCTTCTGCTGTAAGCAGGCCTATCCTGTTTATTAATAATTTATTGATGTAGTATCCCAAAAGTATTGATGTAGATAACAATTCGGCAACTGGCAAAGCAATGTTTCCAATGTATCTGATCAATATAAAAATTAAAATGACCCTTAAAATTGAGCTGATTAAATCATACAATATTGTTTTGCCGAAAACACCCAATGCGTATAAATTAAATTCGAGAAACTTAAAACGTGTAGAAAAAAACATTGCTATGCATAAAAGCGCCGAAAGCGTTCTTCCGCCAAATTTATCATGGCCGAGCCACAAGGATATAAATGATTGGTTTAACGCGAAGCTACAGGTTAATACAAATACGGCAAACGCGCTAAATAAAATGAATACGTGTATAATACTTTTTTTGATCTTTTCGTTATCACTCTCCCCTACGAGGTGTGAAATACTTGAATAAATTGATGACCCAATTGGAGCTAAAAAGTATTCGCAAACGGTATAAATACGGCCGGTAATAAAAAAGATGGCGGAAGCCGCAGGATTAATATAATTTGTAATTATTAATAACTGACTGTTTGTAACCACCGATTTGGCGACGTTTGTACCAAACATTGGGATTGTAGATTTAATAATTTCTGCACAATCAGCCTTTTTGATCTGTATCGGAGGGTATTTTTCTTTAAACAATATCCGGGTTAACATAATTAACAAGCCCACAACTCCAACCAACCCTCTAAACAATAAACCAAGGGGTATTGCAACTACCCCCAGTCCTAATTTTAATCCAAGCAGAGTTGCACTAATACCCACTACAATTGAAATTAAATTTACTAAACCACTAATCTCTCCTTTTAACCATGCTTGAAATATTGCCGAAATGGTACTAAATGCTAAACTTAAACCTGCTCCACCTGCAGATAAGATAAATGCATATTGCAAATTTCGATACTCGCCTGGTTCTGATTTTACCCAATTTGAAATAAACGGAACAAGGCAAAATCCCAATCCAATTAAAATAACGGTTAGCGAGAAGGATATGAGAAGGCCCGAGCCTATTAAATTTGAAAATGTTTTTAAATCACGTCGGGCATAACTGGTTGCCAGCTTTTGGGTAAGAACCATAGAGGTGCCACCTTCAAGCAAGCCCAGCATACTCACTATGTTTCCTGATGAAAGATACGAGCCGTAGGTACCAACCGAAAAATAATGCAGGTATATAGGCAGTAGTACCAGGCCGGTAATTATAGCAAATATTGCATTGGCATAATTAAATAGCAAATTGATAAAGGAGGCCTTTTTTTTAGATATAGGTTTTTCTTCCACAATTAGTTTGGTATCTGGTGTTGATAAGCTTCTATTAATTGTGTGTATAGCCTATCGGTATTATTAATTTCCAATAAACTTTTATAGCCATTTTCTGCAATTGTTTTTCTTAGCTCAGCGTTCTCATCTAATTCAACAATAGCGTTTGCATAAGCTTCAATATCATTAGGAGCCACTACCATTGCATTGACACCATTTTTGAAAATATGCCTGTGAACACCTGTGTTAAAAACAACGACAGGTTTTTTAAATAACAGCGCTTCGCACATCGAATATTCGGTTGATGTTGACCAAAGCGAAGGTATCAAAACCATTTTTGACGAAGCTACAGCTTCGGGTAAGCCTTTTGACCATGTGGCACCGTTAACAGCTTCAACATTGTTACTTTTAAAGGTGTTTGCAGGTAACACAGACAATGGATAAAGTTTTAGTTTTTGTGCCGGCAATATTTTAAAAGCCTCTATTAAAACATTCAACCCTTTGTGGCTATTGGGTTGTCCGTAGAAAATGGAATAGTCTTGTTCGGGCATTTGTGGCGGGATTAGAGAAGTATAATCAAACGGCACCGTAAATCTTACTATTTTATCTGCAGGAACGCCGTATTTAAATAATATTTCGTCGAGCTCACTATTACTTGATAAAAATATATCTGCTTTAAGCGCCTGCTTGTGTAGCAATGTTTTTTTTATAAGTGCAGGAATGCCCCTATATGATGTGCAGCCCTTGGTTAAAGCATTTAAATAATTACCCCCTACACACAAATTACATTTTTCGCCGTTTCTAAAACCAAAGCCCTGTTCGCAATAAAACTGCATTGTCCAGGGCTGCAATACAACTTTAGCACCGCTTTTTTTAGCTTCGGCAATAAACTGAGGTGGCTTACCATTATCAAACGATGCAAAATGAACAATTTCGGGCGAAAATTCATGTAAAACTTTCCTGAGCTTAATTGCTTCTGCGCTGGTAAAAAAGATATTGGTGAATCTGGAATATAATCCCGCCCGTACGGGTATAAATTCAACATCATTTTCGTGATAAAAAGAGTCGGGGTTGGGATCATTATTTAATACCACCAGTTTAACTTGATGATTACCTGTTTTTAATATCTTCGTTAGATATCTTACAACCCGCCCGCCTGATTCATGTTTGCGTGTAGACTCACAAACTATTAATATTTTCATTGTTCCTCTTAACTTAGGTTTTAAATATCTACTCAAGGGCGTTAACTCGAATAGTATATTAAAGGTAGTAATTTGCTATTAAATTATTTAACACTTGTCAACAAAACCATATAAACAACTGTTTTGACGACAACACAACAGCAGTGATTATTGAGAAATATAATCCCTGATAGTTTTAGCGATATAATCATAATGATCTTCGCCCAGGCCAGGCCATACGCCTAACCAAAATGATTGATTCATGATAATATCGGTATTAGTTAATTCGCCCACAACGCGATGCTTTACATTAGTATAGGCTGGTTGCCTTAAAAGGTTACCCGCAAACAATAAACGTGTACCTATTTTATTATCCTCCAGGTGTTTTACCAACATATGCCTGTCTGCTGCATCTCCTTCACGTAAGGTCATCAAAAATCCAAACCATGAGGGATCGCTGTTCGGGGTTGGTTCGGGCAAAATAAATATTTCCTCAAACTCCTTCATCCGCTCATATAAAGCCCTGTAATTTTGCCTGCGCTTCTCAACAAAACGATCTACCTTTTTTAATTGAGATACACCTAAAGCCGCCTGCATATCGGTTACTTTTAAATTAAAACCAATATGCGAATAGGTGTACTTATGATCGTATCCATAAGGCAGCGTACCCAACTGTTGCGAAAACCTGCAACCACACGTATTATCTTTTCCTGGCTCACAATAACAATCACGTCCCCAATCTCTAAAGCTTTCGGCAATTTTAGCTAACTCCGGGTTATTAATTAAAACTGCACCACCTTCTCCCATAGTAATGTGATGGGCCGGATAAAAAGAAAATGTAGCGATATCTCCAAAAGTACCTGTTTTTTTACCCTGATAAGTAGCACCTAACGAATCGCAATCGTCTTCAACAACCCACAAATTATATTTACCCGCCACTCTCATTACTTCATTCAGATCAAATGGATTGCCAAGTGAATGCGCAATCATGATAGCTTTTGTTTTTGGAGAGACGGCTTGTTCTATCATCTCGGCTTTTACATTATGCGTAGCAATGTCAACATCCACAAACACCGGCACTGCTCCAAACTGGACTATTGGATTAACAGTAGTAGGAAAACCTGCAGCAACAGTGATTACTTCGTCGCCTGGCTTAATTGCTCTATCACCCAATTTTGGTGAGGTTAGGGTATAAAATGCAACTAAATTAGCAGATGAGCCTGAGTTAACTAACAAAGATTTAGTGGCTCCAAAATATGAGGCAAAGTTACTTTCAAACTGGTTTGCAAACCGGCCAGCAGTTAACCAACCATCAGCAACAGATTCCATACATAAAAGTAAGTCGTCTTCTTCAATAATCTTACCGGTAACTGGTATATAATTAACCCCGGGTATGCTTGGTTTAAATGTTTTTAAATCAAAATCAATTTTCATAGGTATATTTTGTTTTTTCTGATTTCAAAATTCTTTTTATTGCGGTATCCAAATCATATTCTACTTTCCAACCAAGTTCACTTAATGGCTTGATGTTGGCAAATGAGTCTGGTATTTCACCGTTGCGGGGCGCTATGGCCCCAAAGTTTAATAAATGTTCTCCCGAACTTAATTCGGCTATTTTTTCAACAAATTGCTTAACTGATATCGATTGCCCGGTGCCAACTTCAAATTCGTTATAATCCTTTAACATATCATTATGTTGCAGTACGCTTATGTAAGCGTTAACAGCATCTTCAATGTAAATAAAATCTCTTTTTTGCACCCCTTCTGTAAGTAATATTCTTTCGGTGCCTTTTATAAGTTGTTTTAAAATACTTGTTACAAATTTACTCTCAGAGTCGTTTTCACCATAAATGTGCTCCATTCTTAAATTTACTATTTTAAGCTTTGAAGCCAGGTTTGGCAAAAGGCCTTCAAATATCCGCTTTGATGTGGTGTATTCATTCAAATAATCAAGTAAAAATTCTTTTTTTCCAAAAAAAGTATCTGTATTGATAAACAATTTGAGATGATGCTTTAATCCTGTTTCAATTAAAGTTAATGGAAATACAACGTTAGTATTTATAACATCCGACAATGAACTGTTACGCCCGTAATGTGTTGCCGTGTGTAATATTGCATCAATTTTATTGCTTTTAAACAGCTCGTCTATCTCGCGCTCACTATTTTGGGCTGTGATAAACGGAACATAGCGGCCCTGCAGGCTTTCAATTCTCCGTATATCCGAACTGTGCCTTAAATACGCTATAGGTTTATAACCTTTTTCAATAAGCTTTCTGAGTAAATGGCTGCCTAAAAATCCATTTGCTCCTGTTACCAATATATTTTCTAAACGGCCCATTCAATTTTTTTCTGAGCAGCTCTTTTAGTGTACTCTATAATCTGATGTTTTCTTTTATTAAACAAATCGTCAACTTCAAAATCTGCCTTATAACCTTCAACTGTAAATTCAGCAGTCTCATCAAACGATAACACGGGTCGCCATTTAAGCAGGTTAACCGCTTTTGATATATCAAGCTTTAAAAATGTTGCCTCATGCGGTTTATTGGTATCAGGCGGAATAAAATATCCTCCTGCAGGATCTATCTCGATCATTTTGTCTATAAGAGCCTTAACAGAATAGTTAGCTGTATCTTCGGGACCAAAGTTCCAGGCTCCGCAAAAGTTACGTCCATCCATAAACAATTTTGCGGCTAAATTTAAATATCCGCTTAGTGGTTCAAGCACATGTTGCCATGGGCGTGTTGCAAAAGGGTTGCGCACCAATAGCTTTTCGTGCCTTTTATATGCTCTAAAATAATCGGGTACAATACGATCTAATGCCCAATCGCCGCCGCCGATAACATTACCAGCTCTTGCTGATGCAATCAAGCATGTTCCGTCTTTAAAAAATGAATGCTGATACGAGTTTGTTATTAACTCGGCACAACCTTTTGATGCACTATACGGATCCTTGCCCCCCATAGGGTCATTTTCACGGTATCCCCAAACCCATTCGTTATTATCGTAACATTTATCACTTGTTACATTTACAGCAACTTTAACGGATGGTGTATTTCGGATGGCTTCAAAAAAGTTTACTACACCCATTAAATTTGTTTCGAATGTCTCAACGGGTTCTTTGTAGGAAAGTAATACCAAAGGTTGCGCTGCCAGGTGAAAAGCGATATCTGGCTGAACATCGTTAAAATAGGCAGTCAGCTTTTTCTTATCTCTCACATCACCTTCTAAATGGTGGATGTGTTTATCTAAATTAGTAGTTACAAAGTTATCATGTTCAGAAAGCGGATCTAACGCATAGCCATATACATCGGCTCCCAGTTGCAATAACCAGATAGCGAGCCACGAGCCTTTAAAGCCTGTATCGCCTGTAATTAGTACTTTTTTTCCTTTATAAGTATTCCCAAAACTCATGTTACCACTTTTTCCATGGAGCCGCATTGCTACTCCACATTGAATTTAAATCATGTTTATCCCTTAGTGTATCCATAGGGCGCCAAAAGCCGGTATGTTTGTATGCATTCATTTCGCCGGCGTTCGCTATTTCTTCCATGGGTTGTTGCTCCCAAACTGTACGGTCGCCATCTTTAATATAATCAAAAACTCCGGGTTCACAAACAAAAAAACCACCGTTTATCCATGCGCCATCCCCTTTAGGTTTTTCCATAAAGGAGTGCACGCTTGAATCATCTAATATATTTAGAGCACCAAATCTACCGGATGGCTGCACAGAGGTAACTGTGCACAATTTATTGTGACCTTTGTGAAATTTGACGAGCTCTTTAATATCTATGTCGCTCACCCCGTCGCCGTAGGTTAGCATAAATGTTTCGTTATTTATGTAGGGTTGGATACGTTTTATACGACCACCTG
>Ga0075038_10016471_pt1 | contig 10424 bp, 6 predicted proteins | sample OrgsoiRN2013_055_FD_67573 | JGI IMG/M metagenome (GOLD analysis project Ga0075038, IMG submission 67573) | Permafrost soil microbial communities from the Arctic, to analyse light accelerated degradation of dissolved organic matter (DOM) -... | ecosystem: Environmental > Terrestrial > Soil >... | reverse complement strand
CTGACGACGGCCGTCCGCGAGACTGACACGGTCAGTCGTTACGGTGGCGATGAGTTCCTGATTCTCCTCAGCAACGTATCGAGAAAATCGGATGCGATGGCAGTTGCCGACAAGATATTGAGTGCCTTCGACTCCCCGCATCCGATAGGCGACCACAGCCTGCGCTTGTCAGCCAGCATTGGCATCAGCGTATACCCCGAGGATGGGACCAACGCCCAAACGCTGATCGAACAGGCCGATGCCGCCATGTACGAGACCAAACGAGCAGGGCCTGGCAAGTTTCAGTTTCACGGCGAGCAGGTCCCCGGCTTCCTGGGTCCAACGCCTGGCAACACCGTGGACCGGCACGTTGAGATTATGTGCGAAACCAACGAGCAACTGATCATGACAGCCCTCGGTGCTCAAAAGCTGCAGTCGGCTGCCGAACAGGCTCTGCAGCAGCAGAAAGATCTACTGGCCAAGGAAGCTGACGAATTGCGCAACCCGCTCACGCCATCAAGTAGTACGGCGGGTTTGTTGGCAAGAGTAAAACTGGCTGACTTGCCTCGCATCCAGGCGACCATCGAACAGCAGGTTCGGCACATGTCCCGCTTGCTTGAAAACCCGCTTGATATAACCCGTGTCGATGCCGAGAAGCTGAGACTGGACCGCCAGTCCATCAATCTGAACAACGTCATCAACGAGACTGTGGGAGCTTGTAGCCCCTCGATGGCTGTACGCTTCCAGCACCTGAAGGTGCAGCTCTGCGAGCCCCCCGTGTTCATTGAAGGGGATGCTTTGCGACTGGCTCAAGTTTTCTGCAATCTACTGGTCAATGCGTCCAAATACACGCCCAAACACGGCGCGTTGTCGCTCTCCATGCACAGAATCGGCCGGAGCGTAGAGATCGTGGTGGCCGATAGCGGGATCGGCATGACCGCGCAGATGTTACCTCTGATCTTTGACCCCTATGTTCAAGACATCACAGCAATACGCTTTAGCCGTGCAGGTCTCGGCATCGGGCTCACGGTGGTCCGAGAACTGGTACAGGCCCATCACGGCAGCGTAGAGGCTAAAAGTGAAGGCCCGGGTTTAGGGAGCCAATTCATCGTGACTCTCCCCCTCCCCGGGCTGTTGGAATCGGTCTAGTGCTCCTATCCATGGGCCGGCCGAGAGGGCACGTAAGGCAACAAGCGGTCGGTTTCCTTTTTGACCACGGCGTAGCACTCGCAACTCAGTTGTTCGAGCTTGGCCCTGTCCAGTACCTTGATATGCCCGCGGCTGTATTCGATGACCCCCAGGCGTTGCAGCTTGCCGGCGGCATCGGTTACGCCTTCCCGGCGCACGCCGAGCATGTTGGCGATCAACTCCTGGGTCATGGTCAGTTGATTGTCCTGCAGGCGGTCGAGAGACAACAACAGCCAGCGACACAACTGCTGATCGATGGCGTGGTGCCGGTTGCAGACCGCAGTCTGGGCCATCTGGGTAATCAATGCCTGGGTGTAGCGCAGCATCAATTGGAGCATCTCGCCGTGGCGATTGAACTCGTCCTTGAGCCGCTGGCCAGGCAACCGGAAGGCGTGCCCGGCACTCTGGACAATGGCCCGGCTGGGCGTACTTTCGCCTCCCATGAACACAGCGATGCCGATCAAGCCTTCATTACCAACCACTGAAATCTCCGCCGAGGCTCCGCTTTCCATTACATACAACAGGGAAACAATGGAGTCGGTCGGAAAGTAGACATGACGCAGGGCATCACCGGACTCGTAAAGCACCTTGCCCAACGGCAGGCTGATCAGTTCGAGGCTGGGCAGCAGGCGCTCCAGCGCCTCCACGGGCAGAGCGGCCAGGAGATGGTTTTGTTGCGGCTTGGGAACATCGAGCATATACGCCACCGGTCAAGGAAAAGTGTCTCGATAACTATAGATTAGGCCAAACACGCCGATCAGTTGCGCTCAACGCACTAGGCCAGGGACTACACAACCCATCGAAGTGTCCGACTATCTCACTCAGTAGGTTTGAGTCCAGCATCGGGACTATGGATCACTGTCGTCGACGCCCTCGTCGACTGAATGCCCAATCCCCACGCGGTGGTGCAAACTCGGCATCTGGTGGGTCTCCTGGGCAGTTGTCACCTACAGGAGAGAGAATGACACTTGCCCTTACGTTCTACGACGCGCTGACCACTGTCAGCATTCCATCAGACAAAGCCAAAGCGGTTGTACAGGCTTGGGAGACTGAAGTGGAAAATCTCGCATCAAAATCCGACCTAAAACAAGGTGAAACGCATTTAACACAATCCATCACCGCACTGGGTGCTGAATTTCGCTCATCTATCAAAGAGCTCCAATCCTCTCTCCGGGAACAGGGCGTCGAGCTGAGAGCTGAACTCAAGGAACAGCGGGCCGAGTTCCGTGCTGAGCTCAAGGAACAACGAGCCGAGCAACGGTCTTCCACCCGAGTCTTGCAATGGAGTATCGGCGTGACCTTTCTCTGTGTCGCGGCGCCTTTTATTAAAAATGCGTTCGAAGTGTTGGCCAAGTCCTACTGATTGGAATGCCACCTGCCAGGGCCGCCTCGACCATCAGGTTGAGGTTGTCCATGGTCATCGGGCCCTCCACACAGCAACGCTGTCAATCGCTGAGTCCGCGCCCAAGAGAGAATTCACTTGACTTACTGGTCATTAACCGAGCAATTAGTCTTCTGCTGGGCAGTAGCGCCTTGGGCCCGGCGCTACCCTCCTCCCGCAGTTTGTGCATAAATCGTCGTTCAAGGAGGCAAAGGGCGCAGGCTTGATCTATTCATAAACTAACTAATGGATTAATTAGAGAGCCCATGAAAGAGCAACCCCGGCGGCAGGCGATTTCTCGCACCTGGCAGGCTCTTGCTCCTGCCGGTGTACTTTGCATCGCCCTGCTCACGGGCTGCGCCGTGGGCCCGGACTTTGTCCGGCCCGGTGTCGGCAAAAATGCCGGCTATTCGCAGGAAAAACTGTCAACGACGACCGCTTCAGCGGATGTGACAGACGGCGGCGCCGCGCAAAAGCTGGTCGAGGGCATGGATATTCCCGGCCAATGGTGGACGCTCTTTCGCTCGCCAGCCCTGAACGCACTGGTGGAAGAGGCACTGAAGGCCAATGCCGATGTGGCCGCCGCTCAGGCAGCGCTCCATCAGGCCAACGAACTGGTTTACGCCGAGCAGGCTTCGCTGTTTCCTTCCCTGAGTGCCGGTGCGTCCCGTACACGAGAGTTGCCATCGGCAATCACCACGTTTGGTTCGCCCTCGCAGATTTTCACCGTCAACTCGGCATCCCTGAGCGTCTCTTACGCCCCGGATGTTTTCGGCGGTGTCCGCCGCCAGATTGAATCGTCCACGGCCCAGGCCGAATACGAGCGCTACCAACTGGAGGCGACTTACCTCACGCTGACCTCGAATGTCGTCAACACGGCCGTGACCCTCGCGTCCCTGCGCGACCAGGTGTCTGCCACCGAAGCCATCATCCGGCTGCAGAGCGACCAGCTTGAGCTGCTGCGCTCGCAAAGACGGCTCGGGGCGATTGCCAATAACGACGTGCTCACCCAGCAGGCCTCACTCGCGCAAACCCGCGCGACATTGCCGCCCCTGCAAAAACAGCTCGCGCAAACCCGCAACCAGCTGATGGCCTATCTCGGCCGTTTTCCCAATCAGGATCGGGGGGAAAGTTTCGATCTGGCCTCCCTCCATCTGCCCGAGCAATTGCCGGTCAGCCTGCCCTCGACCATCGTCGAGCAGCGGCCGGATGTGCGCTCCGCCGAGGCGCAACTGCATCAGGCCAGCGCCAATATCGGCGTGGCCGTCGCCAACCAACTGCCGCAATTCAGCATCACCGGCACCCTGGGCTCCAGCGCGCTAGGTGGCACCCGACTGTTTTCGGCCGGTACGGGGTTCTGGAGCCTCGCCGGATCGGTCAGCCAGACGCTCTTCGACGCCGGCGCACTTGAGCATCGCAAGCGTGCTGCCGTGGCGGCCTATGACGAATCCGCCGCACGTTATCGCAGCACCGTGATCGCCGCCTTCCAGGATGTCGCCAACGCACTCAGGGCGCTGCAAGCCGACGCCGATACGCTCAACCAGCAGGTGCAGGCCGAACAGGCCGCCCGCGAAAGCCTGGATCTGGCGCAGGCGCAGTTCCGCCTTGGCGCCGTGGGTTACCTGAATCTGCTGACGGCGCAACAAACCTATCAGAACGCGGTACTCACCCGCGTCAAGGTCCAGAGCACCCGCTATAGCGACACCACCGCCCTCTTCCAGGCACTGGGCGGTGGCTGGTGGAACCGAACCGATGTGGCCCCCGCCTCCGTGGGCAGCCCCGACCGTTTTTGAAACAGCGAGAAAAAACCATGGCTGACGCCAACACTGCCGCTGCTCCATCGACCCAGCCGACTGAACCTGGCGGTGCGCGCAAACGCCGACTGCTCAAGCCCATGCTGATCATGATCGCGGTGGTCCTGGTCATCGTCGCCATTATCGCCGGTGTGAAGTTCAACCAGATCTCGAAGCTGATCGCCCAATCGAAAGTACCTCTGCCCCCCGCCGTGGTAACGGTCATGCGCGCCGAATTCTCCGATTGGCAGCCGAGCGTTTCCAGCGTGGGATCGATCAAGGCGGTACGGGGTGTCGATGTGACCACCGAGGTCGGCGGTATCGTGCGTACCCTCGGTTTCAAACCGGGCCAGGAGGTCCCGGCCGGGGAGCTGCTGGTCCAGTTGAATGCCGATTCGGACATCGCCCAGCTTCACTCGCTCGAAGCCACCGCCAGCCTGGCCGGCACGGTCCTCAAACGCGACAAGGCGCAACTGGCGGTGAGCGCCGTGTCCCAGGCGCAAGTCGAAGCGGACGAGGCTGACTTGAAAGCCAAGGTCGCGGCGGCAGAACAGCAACGGGCGTTGGTGGCGAAGAAAACCATCCGCGCGCCCTTTGCCGGAAAGATCGGGATCACCAGTGTCAACCCCGGCCAATTTCTCAACCCTGGCGACAAGATCGCCACCCTGCAAACCTTCAACCCCATCTATATCGACTTCAACGTGCCGCAAGCCCAAGTAGGTGCGATTTCCCTGGGTCAAGCCGTCGCGGTCACGGCAGGCGGCCTGCCCAAGCAGACCTTCGCCGGCAAGGTCACGGCCATCGACACCCGGTTCGATCCGACTACACGCAATGTCGTGGTTGAAGCCACCGTCGAGAATCCGAAGCAAAGCCTGGTGCCCGGCATGTTTGCCCAGGCCGTCGTGGAATCCGGCGCGAAGCAGCGCTACCTCACCGTGCCACAGACCGCCGTCACCTATAACCCTTACGGGACGACTGTGTTTATCGCGGTGCAGAAGAGCGACCAGGGCAAGGATGCGCTCACGGCGCAGCAGACATTCATCGAAACCGGGCCGACCCGCGGTGACCAGGTAGCCATTGTGTCCGGCGTCAAGGAAGGCGACCAGGTGATCACCAGTGGCCAGATGAAGCTCAAGAACGGCTCATCGGTGAAGATCGATACCCAGGGCGCACCCTTGAATGACGCGGCTCCCAAGCCGCAAGAACAATAGGTCGCCGCGTCCATGAAGCTCACCGATATTTTCATCAAGCGACCGGTCTGGGCCGTGGTCATCTCGCTGTTCATCCTGATACTGGGGTTGCGCTCGATCTTCGGGCTGCCGGTCAACCAGTGGCCACGCACCGAAAACACCGTGGTTACCATCACCACCAGCTACTACGGCGCGGATGCGGCCACCGTGGCCGGGTTTATCACCCAGCCTCTCGAGTCAGCCATCGCCCAAGCCCAGGGCATTGATTACCTGGCCTCCTCGAGCATTACCGGAATCTCGACCATTACCGCCACCCTGCGGCTCAACTACGAGGCCAGCAAGGCACTCACGGAAATCAACACCCAGGTCAACTCGGTGAAGAACCAGTTGCCGGCGCAGGCCCAGGAGCCGGTACTCACGGTAGCGGTCGGACAGACCACCGATGCCATGTACCTGGGTTTCTACAGCGATGTACTGCCCACCAACAACATCACCGACTACCTGTTGCGGGTCGTCAAGCCGAAGCTCGATTCCCTCGAAGGCGTGCAGACGGCCGAGATCCTTGGCGGGCGCCAGTTCGCCATGCGCGCCTGGCTGGACCCGGGCAAGCTGGCCGCCCACAACGTGTCGGCGCAAGACGTCTCCGTCGCCCTGGCCAACAACAACTACCTGTCCGCCCTGGGTTCGACAAAAGGCCAGATGATCACCGTCGACCTGACCGCCGGCACCGACCTGCACACCGTGGATGAATTCAAACAGCTGGTCGTCAAGCAGAACGGTGATGCGCTCGTGCACCTGGAAGACGTGGCCACGGTGACCCTGGGGGCTGAGAACTACAACACCAGCGTCGCGTTCTCGGGTAAGCGATCGGTGTTCATCGGCATCAAGGTGGCGCCGAATGCCAACATCCTGACGGTCGCCGCCAACGTCAGAAAGGTCTTCCCCGATCTGCAATCGCAACTGCCGACGGGTGTCAGGGGCGAAATCGTCTACGACTCGACGGAGTTCATCAATACGTCGATCTACGAAGTGGTGAAAACCCTCGTCGAAGCCATGATCATCGTCTCGATCGTCATCTATATGTTCCTCGGCTCGTTTCGCGCGGTGATTGTTCCCCTGGTGGCGATACCGCTGTCGCTGATCGGAACCTTTTTCATCATGTTCCTGCTGGGCTACTCGATCAATCTGCTGACCCTGCTGGCGCTGGTATTGGCCATCGGCCTGGTGGTCGATGACGCGATTATCGTGGTGGAGAACGTCGACCGTCATATCAAGGAAGAAGGCAAAGGGGTAATGGAGGCCGCCATGATCGCGGCCGGGGAACTCGGCGGCCCCATTGTCGCCATGACCGTGGTGCTGATTGCCGCGTACGTCCCCATCGGGCTGCGCACGGGTCTCACCGGCGCGCTGTTCAAGGAGTTCTGTTTCTCGTTGGCCGGCGCCGTGACCGTGTCGGCCGTGGTCGCACTGACCCTCTCGCCGATGATGACTTCGCGGCTGTTCAAACCGGGTCAGGAAGAAGGTCGATTTGCCCGCCTGCTGGATCGCTATTTCGACCGGCTGCGCCACCGCTACCACCGGGTGCTCTCGGCCGGACTGAATAGCTGGCCGGTGCTGGTCACCTTCGGTTTTATCCTGTTCCTGCTGGTGGCCGCCAGCGGCATGACCGCCAAGAGCGAGCTGTCGCCGACCGAAGACCAGGGGCTGGTGTTCATGCAGATCCAGGGGGCCTCGACGGCTTCCCCGCAACAGATGGAGCGGCTGGCCGACCAGGCCTTCCAGATTTCGAAAACGGAGCCTGAATACGCCCAGATGTTCCAGCTCACCGGGGTCCCTGCGCTCAATCAGGGACTGGGTGGCGTGCTGCTCAAACCCTGGGGGCAGCGCAGTCGCTCCCAGGCGGAATTGATACTGGAGCTGCAACAGAAGTGGAACCAGGTGGCCGGCGCCAAGATGGCGGCCTTTCCGCTGCCGTCACTACCGGGAGCCCAGGGTTTGCCGGTGCAGTTTGTGATCACCACCACGGAGTCGGTCGAGAATTTGAATGAGGTCGCCCAGGCGGTCATGGCAGAAGCCCAGAAGCAAAAGCTGTTCTGGTTCTCGGACCTGGACCTGAAGATCGACAAGCCACAAGCCAAGCTGATCGTCGACCGTGACAAGATCGCCGCCCTGGGGATGACCCAGGCCGATGTCGGCGCGGCACTCTCGGCGGCGCTGGGTGGGAACTACGTGAACTATTTCTCCACCGCCGGGCGCTCGTACAAAGTCATTCCCCAGGTCCTGCAGGTCGACCGTCTCAACCCCGATCAGATTCTCGACTACTACATTCGCACGCCTTCCGGCGCCATGATCCAGGCGCGCACGGTGGCGCATATCGAAACCAAGACGGAGGCGGAATCCATCAACCACTTCCAGCAGCTCAACTCGGCCACCCTGTCAGGCGTGAGTGGTGTGTCCCAAGGTGAACTGCTGGCGAAACTGGACAGCATCCTGCACAACGTCGCGCCATCGGGCTACACCTCCGATGCGTCGGGTGAGTCGCGTCAGTTCATGCAGGAATCGGGCGGCTTCGTCGGCCTTCTGCTGTTCTCCATTCTGATCGTTTACTTGGCACTGGCCTTCCAGTTCGAGAGCTACCGCGATCCCGTGGTGATCCTGTTTTCGGTGCCGCCGGCACTCTTCGGCGCCCTGGCCTTTATCACCATGGGCTTCGCCTCGATCAACGTGTATACCCAGGTGGGGTTGGTGACCCTGCTGGGGCTGATCACCAAACATGGGATTCTGATCGTGCAGTTTGCCAACGAACTGCAACGCGCAGGTCACAGCAAGCGCGAGGCCATCGAAGAAGCCGCGGCGGTGCGCTTGCGGCCGATCCTGATGACCACCGCGGCCATGGTGCTGGGCGTGGTGCCGCTGGTCTGGGCTTCAGGGGCCGGCGCGGCCGGGCGTCACGACATGGGGCTGGTGATCTTTTCCGGTCTCTCGATCGGCACCCTGCTGACGTTGTTCATGGTCCCGGCCATGTACATGTTCATTGGCACCACTCACCATCAGGAGGCACCGGAACAGCCGCTGTCTACGCCCGCAGTGGAGGAGTCCTAGCGCGCCAACCTGTCTCGCACAAAGCGCACCACTTCCGCCGATAGCTCAGTATCTTCAGGTGACCCCATGAAACCGCCATGGGGCATCGCTTCAAACACATGCAGCTCCACCGGAATCTGGGCGCGCCGTAACGCACGGTGCATGCGCACGGCGTTGGAGAGAAACAGATCGCGCGTGCCGCTCTGCAGGAAGGTCGGTGGAAATCCTACGGTAAAGTCCGCGAACAACGGCGACAGATAGGGATCGGACAGGCAGGCACCGTCGGCGTACAGCAGATTGCTCGGCATCAGGGAGTTGGGCAAAACCACATCAACGCCATGGTTGACCTGAAAGCTGTCGCCAGACTCGGTCAGGTCGAGCTGAGGAGACAACAACACCAATGCAGCCGGCAGTGACAGACCTTCATCGCGGGCGCGAAGGACTGTGGCAGCGGCGAGGTTGCCACCCGCCGACCGACCGCCAATCACGATGTTGTTCGCGGCGTAGTGTTTGAGAACATGGCGGTAGATCGCCATGCAGTCGTCCAGGGCTGCCGGGTAAGGGTGATCGGGCGGCAGGCGGTAGTCCACGCTGTAACAGCGTATTCCATGCAGATCGGCCTGCATGCCCGCGCCGATGCGGCAAGCCTCCCCGCCTCCAAATACCAGTGCGCCGCCGTGCAGGTCGATATAGACGAAGTCATTCGAGGTCGTATTGACTGGCGTGGCCACATGCACAATGGCGCCGTCGATGTTGCAGGTCTCTACGTTGGCACGCAGCCGCTCGGCCTGGCCCGCCAGGGCCGCAAGATAATGCTGGGCAACGCCTTCCTGCATCCGGCGCCAGGCTTCATGGTTGTCTGGCGTGGGCATGGCGTGCAAGGCGTTGAAGGGCACACCATCATCACGTACCAGACGGCGCAACGAAGCCTGGGCCTCGGCGCTGATCGACTGCGGAACTGGAATGATCCGCAAGGCGACCTTCACTCCGTCACTCATTGTCTGCACTCATGTCGTTGAACCTGAGCGGGCGAGTGGCTCGCTCAGGAGCGGGGTCAATAAGGGATACCCGACGGAAAAAAGCCCGTTCAATAGAAATCCGGTCGGCAATTAAACCAGTTTTCGAAGCAGACAGCCGAGCCAGACTTCGACGATCTAGCTCGCCAACGGCTTTTTCAGCATCACCGGGATCGACAGGGCAATCAGCGCGGCGATCACGCAGAGCAGCCCGGCGATAAAAAACGCTGGCGTGTAGGTAGCCAGCAAGGTCCGTGTCAGCCCGGCGCCGTAGGCGGCAAAGGCCGCGCCCAGTTGATGGCCGGCAAACACCCAACCGAAGACGATATTGGCCCGCTCTCCGCCGAACTTCTGCGCCACCAGCTTGACCGTCGGCGGCACGGTGGCAATCCAGTCCAGGCCATAGAGCACGGCGAAAAACGACAGGCCGAACACGGTGAAGTCGGTAAACGGCAGGAGCATCAGCGAAATGCCGCGCAAGCCGTAATACCAGAACAACAGCCAGCGGTTATCGAAACGATCCGACAACCAGCCCGAGCCCACGGTGCCGAAAAAGTCGAAGATGCCCATCTTCGCCAGGATACCGGCGGCACTGGTGGCGACCAGGCCGAAGTCGCCGCACATGCTGATGAAGTGGGTCTGGATCAGCCCGTTGGTGCTGGCACCGCAGACGAAGAACGTCAGGAACAATACCCAGAACGTCCAACTGCCCGACACGTCGCGCAGCACCTTCAGCGGGCTGATCAGCATCTGCAGCAAACTGCCGCGGTGGGCGGGTGCTGGCAGAACCTCTTTC
>Ga0075038_10241744_pt1 | contig 10454 bp, 8 predicted proteins | sample OrgsoiRN2013_055_FD_67573 | JGI IMG/M metagenome (GOLD analysis project Ga0075038, IMG submission 67573) | Permafrost soil microbial communities from the Arctic, to analyse light accelerated degradation of dissolved organic matter (DOM) -... | ecosystem: Environmental > Terrestrial > Soil >... | reverse complement strand
CGACCTGCGCGCAAAATCTATGGGGTATGTGCAGGGTACAGAGCGTAAGGATGGTGCAAGTTGTTCCCGGCGAGGATGTAAAGAACGGCTTTCCTCGGTTGTTAAAGATTTACAGGTATTAATTTTAGCCATTTATAAAGACACCTTATCTCTTAAGACTAAGATGCGCCTCACACTGTTGCATAATCTTTGTCATGGCGGAAGTTTTCTATGCCAATAGTGTATCGGTTATAGCATATCGGGTAGGTCACTTGTAATGAAAATGTTGCTTTTTTGTCAATCTGGTTATATAGATTTAGGGTAAATGTAAAATTCGTGAGCCAGGTCACTAAACGCCCCAAATGTTACCAAACAAATTGTAGGGTAATTGTAATCATAATGTGAAAGCCATATACTTCTCTAAGGTCTCCGGAACTCCCTGTAGTAGGAGCACCCAGCGTTATTTAATGCGTCATTTAAGCACAAAGGATTGGTAATATTGGGCACATGTCGCGTCATGGTTACCCGTTAACGCTGTCTGATCCAGCCAGGACCGGAGGAAGGAAAAATAATAATAGCTGTGTGGGAAAAACCGTGAAAAAACAAAGGCCTGTCAACTTGGATCTGCAAACGATCCAGTTTCCCGTTACTGCGATAGCTTCTATTCTCCACCGCGTTAGCGGAGTAATCATGTTCGTAGCCATCGGTATCCTGCTCTGGATATTGGGGCTCTCCCTTTCCTCCGCCGAAGGTTATACCCAAGCCGCGGCTATCATGGATAGCGTTATCGTCAAGTTCATCATGTGGGGCATTTTGACCGCGCTGGCTTATCATGCCATCGGTGGCATCAGGCATATGCTGATGGATTTCGGCTACCTGGATGAGACGTTGGTCGTGGGGAGATTATCGGCAAATGTTACATTTGTGATCACTATTGTGCTTTCAATTCTGGCGGGAGTACTCGTATGGTAAGCAATGCTTCGGCACTAGGACGTAACGGGGTGCACGAGTGGTTATTGGTTCGGGCTTCCGCCATCGTAATCTGCCTTTACATTATTTATATGCTGGGGTTCATCGTATTTACCGATAACCTCAATTATGATGTTTGGCGCGGTTTTTTCGCTTTACCCATGACGAAGGTCTTTACCCTGCTGACGCTGTTTTCCATCCTGGTGCATACCTGGATCGGCATGTGGCAGGTATTAACGGATTACATCAAACCGGTGGCGCTGCGGCTGTCATTGCAACTGGCTATCGTTGTCGTGTTGTTGGTGTATTTACTTTATGGAACTGTCGTGGTGTGGGGTGCGTAAATGAGTTTGCCAGTAAGAGAATTTGACGCTGTGGTCATCGGTGCGGGTGGCGCGGGAATGCGTGCCGCGCTGCAGATTTCACAAATGGGCCTCTCCTGTGCCCTGGTTTCCAAAGTTTTTCCTACCCGGTCCCATACCGTGTCCGCACAGGGTGGCATCACTGTGGCTCTGGGTAATACCCATGAGGACGACTGGCAGTGGCATATGTACGACACCGTGAAAGGTTCCGATTATATCGGTGACCAGGATGCGATTGAGTACATGTGTAAAACTGGCCCGGAAGCGGTGCTGGAACTCGAGCATATGGGATTGCCGTTTTCCCGCCTGGACGATGGACGCATCTACCAGCGCCCGTTCGGCGGTCAGTCACGCAATTATGGCGGTGAACAGGCGGCGCGTACCGCCGCCGCCGCTGACCGTACCGGTCATGCTTTGCTGCATACCCTTTACCAGCAGAACCTCAAAAACCATACCACCATTTTTTCTGAATGGTACGCACTGGATTTGGTGAAAAACCAAGATGGCGCGTTTGTCGGTTGCACTGCACTGTGCATCGAGACCGGTGAAGTGGTCTATTTCAAGGCGCGTGCCACTATTTTGGCCACCGGTGGTGCCGGGCGGATCTATCAGTCCACCACCAATGCCCATATCAATACCGGCGACGGTGTTGGCATGGCGCTGCGTGCCGGTGTGCCGGTACAGGACATGGAAATGTGGCAATTCCATCCCACCGGCATCGCCGGTGCGGGGGTGCTGGTCACCGAAGGTTGCCGTGGTGAAGGCGGTTACCTGCTCAATAAGGACGGCGAGCGTTTTATGGAACGCTACGCGCCCAATGCTAAGGATCTGGCCGGCCGCGATGTGGTCGCCCGCTCGATCATGATTGAAATTCGCGAGGGTCGCGGCTGCGATGGACCGTTAGGGCCGCACGTTAAGCTCAAACTTGATCACCTCGGGAAAGAGGTACTGGAGTCAAGATTACCGGGTATCCTGGAACTCTCGCGTACCTTTGCCCATGTGGATCCGGTGAAAGATCCGATCCCGGTTATCCCGACCTGTCACTACATGATGGGCGGCATCCCCACCAAAGTGACCGGCCAGGCGATGACGGTGGATGCCCAGGGCAAGGATGTGGTCATTCCCGGACTGTTCGCGGTAGGCGAAATTGCTTGCGTATCAGTACACGGCGCCAATCGCCTCGGCGGCAATTCTTTGCTGGATCTGATCGTGTTCGGTCGTTCCGCCGGCATGCATTTGCGGGAGTCCCTCGCTGAACAAGGGCCGTTCCGCGATGCCAGCGAAGACGACATCAACGCTGCCCTGGTACGCTATAACCGCTGGAACAACAACCGCACTGGCGAAAATCCGGTGGAAATCCGCAAAGATCTGCAGGCTTGCATGCAAAACAACTTCTCGGTGTTCCGTGAAGGTGACGCCATGGCCAAAGGTTTGGCGGAATTAAAAACCATTCGTGAACGCCTGCATAACGCCCGCCTTGACGATACCTCCAGCGAATTTAATACCCAGCGGGTGGAGTGCCTGGAGCTCGATAATCTCATGGAAACCGCCTATTCCACTGCGATGTCCGCCAACTTCCGTACCGAAAGTCGTGGGGCGCACAGTCGCTTCGATTATCCGGATCGTGACGATGCCAACTGGTTGTGCCATAGCCTTTATTTGCCTGAGAGCGACACCATGACCCGTCGAAAAGTCAATATGCAACCGACATTGCGCCCGGCGTTCCCGCCGAAAGCGCGTACTTATTAAGGGCTGGGGGCTCAAAGTGATGAAAGTTGAATTTTCGATTTACCGTTATAACCCTGATATCGATAACCAGCCGCGTATGCAGGATTATTCCTTGGAGATCGAGGACGGCCACGATCTGATGTTGCTGGATGCGTTAATCGAACTGAAAGAGCAGGATCCGACGCTGGCGTTTCGTCGCTCCTGCCGGGAAGGGGTCTGCGGTTCCGACGGCGTGAATATGAACGGAAAAAACGGACTGGCCTGTATTACCCCGGTATCCACTCTACGCAAAGGCAGTAATAAAGTGGTTATCCGCCCATTACCGGGGTTACCGGTGGTGCGGGATTTGGTGGTGGACATGGGACAGTTCTATGCCCAGTATGAAAAGATCAAGCCTTATTTATTGAATAACGGCAGAAATCCACCGGCGCGGGAGCATTTGCAAAGTCCACTGGAACGGGAAAAACTGGACGGATTGTACGAGTGCATCTTATGTGCCTGCTGTTCCACCGCTTGTCCATCATTCTGGTGGAACCCGGATAAGTTTATCGGCCCGGCCGGACTTCTGGCGTCTTATCGTTTCCTTATCGATAGCCGCGATACGGAACGCGAAGCACGTTTGGAAGATTTGAATGACGCTTTCAGCGTATTCCGCTGTCATAGCATCATGAATTGCGTCAACGTCTGTCCGAAAGGGCTGAATCCGACCAAGGCGATTGGGCATATTAAAAATATGCTGGTACACCACAGTGCCTAATGCGCTTGATGCCACAGCTTACGTTGTCCATCCGGGTGGCGCAGGACGTATACCGAAGCCGGTCAGGCAGACCGGCCTATGCGGGCGCGCAGATGCGCCCGCATAGGCCGGACGCCATAATACAGCCAAGGTCATAGACAGCACAGGAAATCTTTGAAAGCCGGTAAATCGAGGCACACCCGATGAGCTGCTTTTCAAAGGTTCCTTCGGTTCGGTTATTTACGCCGACTGTGGGTAGGTAATACACCGGTTGAACCGCTTATATGTTGAAACAAACATGTTAACCACGGCGAAAACTGAGCTTAAACAGCTTAAGGGATCACAATGCAGAACGGCGCAATGAAGGCCTGGCTGGATTCCTCCTATCTGGCGGGGGCGAACCAGTCCTACATAGAGCAGCTCTATGAGGATTTTTTAACGGATCCTGACTCTGTTGACGATAGCTGGAGTACAGTATTTAAACAGCTACCCACCTCTGGAGTCAGCCCTGACCAACTCCACTCCAAGACCCGGGAATATTTCCGGCGCTTGGCCAAGGACGCTACGCGTTATACATCTACGGTCAATGACCCGGATAACGATGCCAAGCAGGTTAAAGTCCTGCAGCTCATCAATGCGTTTCGTTTTCGTGGACACCAGCATGCCAACCTCGACCCGCTGGGCTTATGGCAACAGGAAACCGTTCCCGATTTGAATCCGGCTTTCCATAACCTCACCGAAGCCGATTTCCAAGAGAGTTTTAACGTCGGTTCCTTTGCCATCGGTAAGGAAACCATGAAGCTCGCGGATCTCTTCGACGCGTTGAAGCGAACCTATTGTGGTTCCATCGGCGCTGAGTATATGCACATTACCAATACTGAAGAGAAACGCTGGATCCAACAGCATATCGAATCGGTAGTGGGGCAACCGAGCTTTAGCCTGGATGAGAAACGGCGTTTTCTCAGCGAACTGACGGCGGCTGAAGGTATCGAGCGCTACCTGGGAGCCAAATTTCCCGGTGCCAAACGTTTTTCTCTGGAGGGCGGCGACGCGTTGATCCCCATGCTGAAGGAGATCGTTCGCTACGCGGGCATAAACGGCACCCGCGAAGTGGTGCTGGGCATGGCGCATCGCGGTCGCCTGAACGTCTTGATCAATGTGCTCGGCAAGCAGCCGCAGGATCTGTTTGACGAGTTTGCCGGCAAGCATAAAGAACATTTGGGTACCGGGGATGTAAAATATCATCAAGGTTTCTCATCAGATGTGGAAACCGATGGCGGTATCGTCCATCTGGCGCTGGCCTTCAATCCCTCCCATCTTGAGATCGTCAGCCCGGTGGTGGTGGGGTCGGTGCGTGCGCGTATTGATAGACTCGGTGAACAGAGCAGCAAAATGGTGCTGCCTATCACCCTGCATGGCGATGCGGCCATCAGTGGGCAGGGCGTGGTGCAAGAAACGCTGAACATGTCCAAGGCCCGTGGCTACGATGTTGGCGGCACGGTACGTATTGTGGTGAACAATCAGGTGGGATTTACCACCTCGAATCCTCACGATGCCCGTTCGACTCAATACTGCACCGACATCGCCAAGATGGTCCAGGCGCCGATTTTCCATGTCAACGCCGATGATCCCGAAGCGGTGGCGTTTGTCACCCGGGTTGCGCTGGATTTCCGCAATACCTTCAAACGCGACGTCATGATCGACCTGGTGTGCTATCGCCGCCACGGTCATAACGAAGCGGACGAACCGAGCGCGACACAGCCGCTGATGTATCACAAGATCAAAAAACACCCGACACCGCGCAAAATCTATGCCGATAGACTGGAACGTGAGGGCGTCGCCACTCTGGGGGACGCCACCGAAATGGTCAATTTATACCGTGACGCCCTGGATCGCGGCGAGTGCGTGGTGAAAGAGTGGCGGCCAATGAACATGCACTCCTTTACCTGGGCGCGTTTTCTCAATCATGACTGGGACGAGGCTTATCCCAGCGAGGTCGAACCCAAACGTTTGCAGGAGCTGGCCCGGCGCATCAGTGAAGTGCCGGCCGGCGTGGAAATGCAGCCACGGGTAGCCAAGATCTACAGCGATCGTGCCCTGATGGCCGCCGGCACCAAGCCGTTCGACTGGGGCGGTGCCGAAACGCTGGCCTACGCGACGCTGGTGGATGGAGGTGTGCCCATCCGTCTGTCTGGCGAAGATACCGCGCGCGGCACCTTCTTCCATCGACACGCGGTGGTGCATAACCAGAAAAACGGGTCAACCTACACGCCGCTAGCCCATGTGCACAACGGTCAGGGCACCTTCCGGGTGTGGGACTCGGTGTTATCCGAAGAAGCGGTACTGGCTTTCGAATACGGTTACGCCACCGCCGAGCCACGGACATTGGTGATCTGGGAAGCGCAGTTTGGTGATTTTGCCAACGGTGCACAGGTGGTTATCGATCAGTTCATCAGCTCCGGCGAGCAAAAATGGGGCCGGATGTGTGGGCTGGTGATGCTGCTGCCCCACGGTTACGAAGGGCAGGGGCCGGAACACTCCTCTGCACGGCTGGAACGCTATCTGCAACTTTGCGCAGAACAGAATATGCAGGTCTGTGTCCCATCCACGCCGGCGCAGGTCTACCATATGTTGCGACGTCAGGCGTTGCGTAATATGCGCCGACCGCTGATCGTCATGTCGCCGAAATCTCTGCTGCGCCATCCCATGGCTATCTCGTCGTTTGAAGATTTGGCGCAGGGCGCGTTTATGCCGGCCATCGGCGAAATAGACCCGCTTGATCCGCAGGGAGTAAAGCGCGTCGTGATGTGTTCTGGTAAAGTTTATTATGATTTGCTGGATCAGCGCCGCAAAAATGGTCAGCAAGATGTGGCTATTGTGCGTATCGAACAGCTTTATCCGTTCCCGCACCAGGCGGTACAGGAGGTTCTCAAGCCATTCTCCCATGTACAAGACTTTGTCTGGTGCCAAGAGGAACCGCTGAACCAGGGAGCGTGGTATTGCAGTCAACATCATCTCCGTGAAGTCATTGCTTTTGCAGCATCGCTACGTTACGCGGGACGCCCGGCATCCGCCTCACCGGCGGTTGGGTATTTGTCCGTGCACCAGACACAACAAAAAAATCTGGTCAATGACGCGCTGAACGTTAATTAAATATAAGGATAGATAATGAGTAGCGTAGATATTCTGGTTCCCGACCTTCCTGAATCTGTTGCCGATGCGACTGTCGCCACCTGGCATAAAAAGCCTGGCGACAGCGTCCAGCGCGATGAAGTGCTGGTTGATATTGAAACCGACAAAGTGGTGCTGGAAGTGCCCGCTTCCGAGGCGGGCATATTGGAAGCACTGTTGGAGGATGAAGGCGCGACCGTGACTTCACGCCAGGTGCTCGGGCGTCTGCGTCCCGTCGACAGCACCGGTCAGGAAACTTCAGAAAAATCTCAATCTAAGGAATCCACGCCGGCACAGCGTTATACCGCCGGTCTGGAAGAACACAATACTGAAGCCATCAGCCCGGCCATTCGCCGTCTGATAGCCGAACATGACCTTAAGGCGGAAGCGATCGTCGGCAGCGGCGTCGGCGGACGTATTACCCGCGAAGATGTGGAAAAACATCTCTCCAGTAAAACGGCGACCGCGGTTGCCGCCCCGGTTGCGGCACCGGTCATAACTGCGGTTCCCGCCCTGGGCGAGCGTAGTGAAAAGCGCGTTCCGATGACCCGCTTGCGTAAACGTGTTGCCGAACGTCTGCTGGAAGCCAAAAACAACACCGCCATGTTGACCACCTTTAATGAAGTCAACATGCAACCGATTATGGATTTACGCAAACAGTATGGTGAGGTGTTTGAAAAACGCCATGGTATCCGCCTTGGATTCATGTCCTTCTATATTAAAGCGGTGGTGGAAGCGCTAAAACGCTTCCCGGAAGTGAACGCTTCCATTGACGGTGAAGATGTGGTTTATCACAGCTACTTCGATATCAGCATCGCCGTATCTACCCCGCGCGGGCTGGTCACGCCGGTGTTACGCGATGTCGATGCGCTGGGCATGGCGGACGTGGAAAAATCCATCAAGGAACTGGCGGTAAAAGGACGAGACGGCAAGCTAAAAGTGGAAGAACTGACCGGGGGTAACTTTACCATTACCAACGGCGGCGTTTTCGGTTCTTTAATGTCAACACCTATCATCAATCCCCCGCAAAGCGCGATCCTGGGCATGCATGCCATCAAGGATCGCCCCATGGCGGTTAACGGTCAGGTGGTTATTCTGCCAATGATGTATCTGGCGCTTTCTTACGACCACCGGCTGATCGACGGTAAAGAGTCGGTGAGTTTCCTGGTGACGGTGAAAGAGATGCTAGAAGATCCGACCCGTCTGCTGCTTGACGTTTAGCGGATAACGGATACGGCCCTTAGGGCCGTATCCGTTTTTAGTCCTTGGAACGCATCGCGAAATTGCCGGTGTTTTATGATTTTTGCGTAGAACCCTTTAATGGTGGCTATAGTACGCTGCCGTCGATACCCCAGACGAAGATGGAAATAACATCATGAACTTACATGAATATCAGGCAAAACAGCTGTTTGCTCGGTATGGTCTGCCTACCCCCACGGGGTTTGCATGTACCACTCCGCGGGAAGCGGAAGAATCCGCCTCCAAGATTGGTTCCGGCCCCTGGGTAGTGAAATGTCAGGTGCATGCCGGCGGTCGCGGCAAATCCGGCGGCGTTAAAGTGGTTAAGAGTAAAGAAGAGATTCGCGCCTTTGCGGAAAACTGGCTGGGTAAACGGCTGGTCACCTACCAGACCGATGCCCTGGGCCAGCCGGTACACCAAATTCTGGTGGAAGCGGCAACCGATATTGATAAAGAACTTTATCTGGGTGCGGTGGTGGATCGTGCTTCCCGGCGCGTAGTTTTTATGGCCTCTACCGAGGGCGGCGTGGAAATTGAGAAGGTCGCCGAACAGACTCCGCATCTGATCCATAAGGTAGCACTCGATCCGCTGACCGGACCACAACCCTTCCAGGGCCGTGAACTGGCGTTCAAATTAGGACTGTCCGGTAAGCAAATCGGGCAGTTCACCAAAATTTTTATGGGGTTGGCTACGCTGTTTCTTGAGCGGGATCTGGCGCTGGTGGAGATTAATCCGCTGGTGATCACGCGCGAAGGCAATCTGATCTGCCTGGACGGCAAACTCAGTGCAGATGGTAACGCCTTGTTCCGTCAGCCTGAACTGCGCGAAATGCGCGACCCTAGCCAGGAAGACGCCCGGGAAGCCCAGGCCGCGCAATGGGAACTGAACTATGTGGCCCTGGACGGCAATATTGGCTGCATGGTCAACGGCGCCGGATTGGCCATGGGGACCATGGATATCGTGAAACTCCACGGCGGCTCGCCAGCCAACTTCCTGGATGTTGGCGGTGGAGCAACCAAAGAACGGGTCACCGAGGCGTTCAAAATCATCTTGTCGGACGAAAATGTCAAAGCGGTACTGGTGAATATTTTCGGTGGTATCGTGCGTTGTGATCTGATTGCCGAGGGCATTATCGGCGCGGTGGCGGAAGTGGGCGTCAACGTACCGGTAGTGGTGCGTCTGGAAGGCAATAACGCTGAGCTTGGCATCAAGACGTTGGCCGAAAGCGGCCTCAATATCATTGCCGCCACCAGTTTGACCGACGCGGCCCAACAAGCGGTTGCTGCGGTGGAGGGGAAATAATGTCCATTTTAATCGACAAGAATACCAAAGTCATTTGCCAGGGGTTTACCGGTAGCCAGGGGAGTTTTCATTCCGAGCAGGCGCTGGCCTATGGTACAAAAATGGTCGGTGGTGTAACGCCGGGCAAAGGTGGCACCGAACATTTGGGGTTGCCGGTATTTAATACCGTGCGCGAAGCTGTGGCAAAGACCGGCGCCACGGCATCGGTGATTTATGTTCCTGCGCCGTTTTGCAAAGACTCGATCCTGGAAGCCATTGACGCTGGCATTGAACTGATTATTTGCATCACCGAAGGCATTCCCACCCTGGATATGCTGGTAGTGAAGGCGAAGCTGGAACAAACCAGTGTGCGCATGATTGGCCCTAATTGCCCCGGTGTGATCACCCCGGGGGAATGCAAGATTGGCATTATGCCCGGTCATATTCATAAGCCTGGTCGCATCGGGATTGTATCCCGTTCAGGGACGCTGACCTATGAAGCGGTAAAACAGACCACCGATACCGGGCTGGGCCAGTCAAGTTGTGTAGGTATTGGCGGCGATCCCATCCCGGGTTCCAATTTCATTGATATCCTGAAGCTGTTTGAGCAAGATCCACAAACCGAGGCTATCGTGATGATCGGTGAAATCGGCGGTAGTGCGGAAGAAGAAGCGGCAGCCTACATCAAGGCGCACGTGACCAAGCCGGTAGTGGGTTATATTGCTGGTGTTACCGCGCCGAAAGGTAAGCGTATGGGCCACGCGGGGGCGATTATCGCCGGCGGTAAAGGCACGGCGGATGAGAAATTTGCCGCGTTGGAGGCCGCAGGGGTTAAAACCGTACGCAGTCTGGCGGATATTGGGCAGGCACTGAAAGCCCTGCTGGCGTAACCCAATACCTGTCAGCTTGCGGGTTGTGGGTAAGGCGCGGCACAGTAACGCACGGCCACTTTTGGCGCGGTGGTTCCTGTGCCGCGTTTTTTTAAAAG
>Ga0075038_10173952_pt1 | contig 10595 bp, 8 predicted proteins | sample OrgsoiRN2013_055_FD_67573 | JGI IMG/M metagenome (GOLD analysis project Ga0075038, IMG submission 67573) | Permafrost soil microbial communities from the Arctic, to analyse light accelerated degradation of dissolved organic matter (DOM) -... | ecosystem: Environmental > Terrestrial > Soil >... | reverse complement strand
GCGTAGTTATACCACGAGTACCCGTCGCGGCGTTCGCGGTCAACTTCGGCTAAGGAATATACTACTTTGCTATCGCGGTTACAAAAAAGCGGCTTGTGGGTTTTAAGTTCGTAGTAACGAGTCCAAATTACTGGTGCGGTCGGGTCTTCCACCACTACCCTGTCGGCAGTTGAGATGCGAAAGGGCGTAACTAATCTCGGCGCCTGGATCACTTTTACCCGGATACCCTTAATCTCCGATTCCTTAAACCATACCACCGCGTCTTCTATCGCCTTAACAACTTCCTTTTTAGGGTGCTCTATGGTCATCAGGTAACTAACCAAATTGGCGCTTTCCTGGTTGCAAATGCTCGGTGGTTCAAACTTACGTGCCCAGGCGGGTTGCAGGGTAACCTCGTCATATTGCTGGCACCAGGCGGTGGGTTTACCTGCATCGTTTATCTGGGTTTTAATAATGCAATCCATGCCCATATCATAAGCCGTTGTTAATTTTTTTCGGGCTGGCTTATCTAAAAAGGCATACTGGGGTTTATTATCTACTACGCCCTGCAATAGTTCCATAATCCCCTGAAAGGTACCATCGTTATAGGTAATGCACCTGCTGTAATTATCCTCCAGCGGGAAATATTGCGGCCAGCCACCGTTTTTGTATTGCGATGCCATGATATAATCAAAACCCTTCAATGCGGCTGCTTTGTATTTCTCAGCTTTGGTAACGGTGTAAACATTGCATAGTACATCTATTTGGGTAAAGGTACTTCCGTTATCGTAGGTAGTGTTTAACTTGCTTTTCGCGGCGGCCACGCTGTCTTTCTGATCCTGGGTCAACACGGCAAATACGTCGTAATTTTTAGGCCAGCCTCCGTTGTCCTTCTGAAACAGCAGGATATTATCGGCAATATTGGTGATATCCGTCGCCGGGTATTTGGGCCTGCCCGCGCGTGCGTTAATTACGTTCGCTTTATCAAAAATACCGTACCAGTGGCCGGCATTATCGGCAAAGGGGCGCGGGTCTACCTGCGTGTAGGTAAATGCAGCGCTGGTTTGAGCTATTGCCAAACCCGTGCAAAGCACCGGGGCAAGCGCCAGGCATAGCTTTAATAAAAGCTGTTTTTGGGGTATCAAATTCATTTTGTTCATTATTGATGGTTTTATAAGTACTTCTGTATATATTTTAAGAAAAGGTCCCAATCTGACGGGATAGTGCCGTGCCCGCCGGTGTGCATAAAAAAGCCAAGCGGGTTCATGGCTAAGGATTGGTCGCCGCCGGCCGGAAGTTCGGTTGGCAATGTACTGCCTTTGCCATACAACGCATAAACAGGGTTAGCCGCCACACCGGCCAATAACTCGCCATGCGGATCAGACCAGTAATCCGTATTACCGGTTTGCATCAACAAATAGCGCGGAGCCATCAAAGCAACCAGCATGTGCGCGTCAACCGGCGATGAGTTGAAATCTTTAGCGTAATTGTGCCAGTTGGTGGCAAACTGGTAAAAGTATCGTGTGCTATCGGTCATATGGGCAATGTTCTCGCCAAAATCACGACGGCTTAAAGCCGCACCACCCTCGCCCGAGCAACTCTCGATCACCATTTTAAAGCGTGTATCATGCGCACCGGCCCATAACACTGTTTTACCAATACGCGATGTGCCTTGTATCGCTATGCGTTTTGCATCAATTTGTTTATCGGTTTCAAAATAATCCATGGCCCTGCTTAAGCCCCATGCCCAAGCAGATATAGCGCCCCACTCGTTAGCGGCAGGCTTAGCCTGGCCGGCTTTTAAATAGGTGCCAATAATGCCGTACTTGTACCCGTCGGCAAAATCAGGTTCAATATCGCCATAACCTATGGTAGCAAAGCCTATACCCTGCGATGTAAATTTCTCGGGGTCTATGCTGCCCAGTCCGCGCCTTGGTGCAGGCGTCTTTTTACCATCCCTGCCAATTGTCATGCCTTGTTTCACACCAGGGTCGTTAGGCGACATGCTTGAATTTGGCGAAAATGAAAGTGTTAACAGCACCGGAACCGGTTTGGTAGCATTTGCTGGCAAATAAACCAAAATATCCATTTTATGGTCGCTTGTATCCTTTGTAAAATAAACGGTAATTTGCTTACGGATTGCCTTTCCACCAAACACAGGCGTGCCTTTATCAAATACATTAAACTTTAAATCAGATGGCTTCCCCGGCATGCGGCCAAACTGGTTATCTTCAAATAATTTAACAATTTCGGGGCGGCGCTGGGTTTCCCAGCCTTTAATGTCAGTGATCTTTTTGCCGCTTTTGGTTGTCAACACATCCGGCAGGGTGTAGGTGCCTACTTTGGCCTCATCATAATTTACAGGCATCCCCGCTTTAACGTTTTCAATATTTGCTGGCTTAGGCCCCATTTGGCTGTAAGCGCTGTTGCATAAACCCACCAAACCGCTTACCGCGATAATAGTGCCTTTTAAAAAGTGTTTCTTCATCATTAAGCTTTTAAAGGTTAATCAAACTTATTTTAAAACATAAGGTGTAGCCGGTGCCGCTATTGGATCCGGGAATTTTGGCGGATCGACCGTTACTGCGTCCTTCGGAATACTGCCGCTTACATTATATACCGTTACCAGCGGCCCGGTGAAACCTGTTACATTAATGTCACTTATCTTGGCATTTTTCACATTCACCAACGATATTCCCTTTTTGCAGGTACCGCTAATACCGCTCAACACAAAGCCCTGAAGCGGTTTATTTGGATGGATCCCCGTACCACCATCAACCAGCACCGGCACGTCTTTTACACGAATGTTAGTGAATTTAAAGTTTTTGGTTGTCGGGATACCTTCATCGCCCGGTACAGGCACTTGATCTTGCAACCCGCTGCCCATCAGGTTAAAGCGAAGCATACCGCCTTCACAGCCTTCAACGTCCAGATCGTTACAGGTAATGTCTTCCAGAAACGCGCCACGGCCTACGCGGCTTTTCATATATAGGGCAAAAGTTTTGGCGCCTACAAACTTGCATTTCTCAATCCTTACCTTGCGGATACCGCCCGAAGTCTCACTACCGATACCGATACAGGCAAATATCAAACCTTTAAATGTGCAATTGGTAATAGTTACGTTTTCGGTGGTGCGAAGTAATTTATATGCTTCCATCCCACGGCCTGATTTAAGCGAAATACAATCATCGCCGGCAGTGATATCGCAATTATCTATTGTAACGTTGCGGCACGAATCAACGTCTATACCATCACCGTTACCGCCGGTACTGCGGATGGTTAAATTTTTGATGGTGATATTATCCGAGAACGTCAGATGCATAGACCACATCAATTGGTACTCAGTCGAGAAACCATCAAAGTTGATACCCTGACAATCAATAGGCTCTATTAAGGCCGGGTGGCGTAAGCCATTAACACCGGTTGGCCTACCGCCAACGGTTTTGCTACCCGCAATTTTCCCCGGGCCCGTGATGCCAATATTATGCGCGCCCAAAGCGTAAACCAATCCCGAATAACCCTGTATCCATTTACCTTCCCAGCGCACTTGCATCACTGTATAATCTTTAAAATCCGATGAACCACGGATAACCGCGTCCTTCTCTAAATGCAGCGTGGTATTTGACCTTAAAGCTATCGCGCCGGTCAGATATTCGCCCGCAGGTACGGTTACTATACCGCCGCCCAGTATACTGCACCTGTCAAGCGTTGCCTGAATGGCTACTGTATCTTTGGTGGTGCCGTCCCCGGTCGCGCCAAAATCCTTTACGTTCAGGGCAATATCCCCCGTCGCAGATACGATTGGTCCTTTATTAGTAGCGCTTGTGTGATCGACTTGCTCAGTACTCAAATTTGCAGCTAACGATGTTGCCGGAATGGCTAACAGCCCTAAACCGGCTTGTTTTAAAAAGGTACGCCTTACGCTCATATTTTGGTTAGTCTTGGTTAAAGTTTTTGAGATTCAATTATTTTACAGTACCTGATGGATCCCATCCGCTCAATACTGTTTTAACGGTTATCAATTTAGCCTCGGCAGCGGTTAACTGGTGCGACCAGTCTACACGTTTTGCCGTATTTGCGCCCGGGCCGGTATTCTCAAATTCGTAATACCTGGCGGTTGCCGACCGGTGCTCGTTGTTCCAGTCCGTCCAGCCCTCCGGTTTTATCTGCGGCCCCATATTGGTGTGCATATAAACCACTTTTGAGTATTCCCGCCACGGCCTGCCCAACGAAACCATGTGCAGATTAGTATCCGCAGTTAAAGTGCAATTGTTAAACACAAAACCAAACTCGTGATTTTTGGGGGTTGATGAGGCCGTAATGTGTGAGTTCTTTTTGCTGTGGATATGGCATTTCTCAAACCATGCCGCAGCCGCGCCGAATATAAAATCGGTAGTGCCCTCTATGTAACAATTATAGTAATATTGCCTGCTGGTTTCGCTATTCAGGAATACAATATCCTGGTTGCCTACCAACCTGCAATTGTTAAAGATGGCTTTATCGCTATGGCATTCTATCGCTATAGATTGCCCGGCATTAAAGCCTGCATCATTTTGTATGGTGATATTTTCAGCAGTAAAATCATTACCCAACACCAAAAAACTATAGGACGACCGGCTGGTAAATGTGCCGCCTGTGGGCGATACTTTGCCGGGATGGTCATCATAGGTCAAAATAGTCCCGGTGTTCGATTCGCCTTGTATCGTTACAAAGTTTTTGGTGCTGTCCAACTTAAGCTTCTCCTTATAGGTGCCATTTTTAATATAGATCAGTACCGGCGTGGTATTATTTAATGGTACCGCGTTCAAAGCTTCCTGCACGGTTTTGTACGTACCGCTGCCATCCTGCGCAACCACTATGCGTTTTTGGGCGATGGCTTTGCAGGCCATTGCGATCAAGATACAGGCAATCAGTTTTTTCATTTAACGGTAGGCGCTGCGGCTATTACGCCATTCATTTTCACATTATCGTAAACCATATTGGTTACGTTGTCAACCGAGGTTGGGGTTTTTACGCCGCGGATATCACAATTTACCACATGCAAGTTTTGCACAGGCGATTCAGGATAAACATGGGCGAATACACCAAAGTTCCCAGCTTTCTCAATATCCAGGTTCTCTACCCAAATATTGCGGATGGTTGGCATAAAATTGCCGGGCGCCGCGCCTTTCGGGGTCTCGTAATACATATTGAAGGATACCGCCGCGTCTTTAAACGTACCCACTTTAATATCTTTCATAAATACATTTTCGATAATCCCCCCACGAAATGAGCTGGTCTTCAAGCGCAGCACGATCAACAAGTTTGGCGAATCCATCTGGCAGTTAACCGCATAGATGTTTTTTGCACCGCCAGAGATTTCGCTGCCGATACCCACACCGCCGTGGCCGTCTTTCATGGTACACCATTCCACAATATGATTTTCGGCCGGGCGGTTGATGCGCCTTCCGTCTTCGTCACGGCCCGATTTGATTGCAATGCAATCATCCCCGGTATCAAACAGGCAATGGGTAATCAATACGTTTTTACACGATTCCGGGTCGCAGCCATCATTATTTGGCCCGTGCGATACTACTTTAACATTATCAATGGTAATATTTTCAGATAGTAGCGGATGCATGAACCACATGGGCGAATTCTTCATCAACACATCCGAGACAAGGATATTTTTACAGTTGACCAAGGTTAACATATTAGGACGCAGGTTGAACCCATCGCCCAAAACACGTTTTGTGGGATCAAGTTTTGCCTTGTTCATGTCGGCCAATTTTGCGCGGGCAGCTCCAAAGGTCCAATTCCACCAGTGTGTCCTGTCGGCCTGTCCATCCAGCGTACCGTGGCCGGTGACAGCTATGTTGGTTGCCCCATTGGCGTAAATCAACGATGAATAGTTCATACACTCAATGCCTTCCCATCGGGTAAACACAATAGGATAATCCTTACTATCGGTGCTGAATATGATCTTCGCACTATCAACCAAATGCAGGTTTACATTATCCTTTAAGCAAATAGCACCGGTTAACCAGGTCCCTAATGGTACGGTAACCGTACCACCGCCGCTTTTGCTACAATCGTCAATGGCTTTTTTAAAAGCTTCGGTATTATTTGTCTTGCCGTCAGCAACAGCACCGTACTTGGTTATCGGGAAATCGGCTTTTTTAAACACCGGGGCTTTAATCAGTTTCCTCAGTTTCGCCATTTCGGCCAATGGCTCGGCGCTTGATTTCCAAGTGGTTGCTGCACCCTGTGCAAACGATGTAGCGGTAAACAGCAGGCACGCTGCTACTGTTAAAATTGTTTTGGTCATAGCTTCTCTTTTAATCACAATTAGTTTTTTCAGGTCAATAAATATTACTTAGGTGCTTTTGGGTCCCATCCGCGCAGTACCAATGCTTTGGTATAAGTTTTTGCCTCATCATCCGTCAATTGGTGCGACCATGCTACCCTTTTTTCCGGCTGATAGCCGGGGCCGGTGTTTTTATATTCGGCATAGTAGGCTGTTTTTTCGTTGGCCTCATTCTTCCAGTTATCCCAGCCGTTGTCCTTTATCACGGCGCTGAGGTTACATTTTAGGTAAACCACCTTGGCATACGGGCGCCATGGCCTGCCTAACTGAAACGAGTTATCGCGCGAGCTACCACTGATATCACAATTCAGCAAAACATATCCGTACTTGGTGGTATCGGGTGTAGATGCCGCGGTAATATACAGCCCGCCTTGTTTGCAAAAAATCTTACACTTATCAAAAAAAGCTGTCGACGGGCCGAAAATAAAATCGGTAGTCCCTTCGATATAGCAATCGTAATAATACTCGCGGCAGCCCAGCCCGTTAGTTAGTATCGTATCCTGGAAACCAAGGAACCTGCAATTAAAAAACGCGGCCTTATCGGCACCAACGTAAATAGCCAGCGCCTGCCCTACCGGGCCCGAGGAATTTTCGAACGTGATATTCTTCGCTGTAAACCCTACGCCCATGGCATACACTGATGCTGTCTTGGATGTACCCAACGCCTTACCTGAAGAATCAAGTTTAGCGGCATAATCGTTCCAGGTCAGGATGGTTTTGTTCGCATCTTCACCCACCAGGGTTACATTGGTTTTAGCTTTCGATACGGTGATCCGTTCCTTATAAGTTCCTGCTTTGATGTAGATCTCGGTCACCTTTTCAGACATATCCGGAACGGCATTTATAGCTTCCTGTACCGTTTTATAATTACCACTCCCGTCTTGCGCTACAACAATGCGCTTTTGCGCGTTTGCGGTTACGGCAAAAAGCAAGCTTACAACTATGAGTATTCTTGTTCTCATTATTTCACCTGTGGATTAACAGTTGGAGCATTCATGCCGTGTACTATACGACTTTCCAGGTCTGATATATGCTGCGCTTTGATGTCGTTTAGCACAATTTCCGCCATCCGGCGCGCACCGTATTCGTTAAAGTGGGTGTTATCTTTTTGCCCGCGAGGATAGTTCGGATGCTCGGCCGAATCGACCTCCATAGCCAGGTATTTTACGCGTGTTGGCCCCATTTCCTGGTACAGTTCGCGGCTTTTTTTATCAAGGTCAATCACGGGCACATTCATTTGTGTACCAACTTCAAATACAGCGGCGGTATACTCCACATGCGTTTCTTTGGCTTTGCCGTCTTTATCAAAACTGCGGCGGCTTACAGGGGTAACCAAAATTGGGATGCCTTTTTTCTCGCGGGTTTCAGTAATAAATTTAATCAGGTTGGTTTTATAATCTGGTACCGAGGTGTACCTGGCGGCGTACTGAGGCTCTTTCGCTTCATCGTTATGACCGAATTGCATAAAAACATAATCGCCCTCCTTTATGCTATCAGCTACAGGCTTCCATAAACCTTCGGATAAAAAGGTACGGGTACTGCGGCCACCACGCGCATGATTGGCAATGGTAACCGTTTTATCAAAATAGTTGGCAAATGGCATCCCCCAGCCGGTTATCGGGGCCTGGCGGATGGGGTATAAACACATGGTTGAATCACCTATCATCCAGATGGTGATGTTTGTGGGCGCGGGTACGGTAAATGACACCAGCGTAAGCAGGCATAAAGCTTTTGCAAAGAGGGCTATTTTCTTTTTCATGGTGGTTTTATCTTTGTTTAACTACTGCCGGGGTGGTAAGTGTATCTTGAGTTACAGGCGCTTTTTTAATAGGCGCGGGCGGCATCCTCACTTTCACTATCCTATCAGCAAGCGGGAGTTTTAATGCACGGATATCTGCCAATACAATTTCGGCAATTTTACGAGCGCCTAATTCGCTGAAATGGGTATCGTCCGATTTCCCTCCGGGATAGTTCGGGTTTTCGCCTGGGGCTACGTAATCATATAGGTATTTTGAATCATCCGGGCCATATTTTTGCACCAGGGCCTGACTTTCTTTATCCAAATCTATCAACGGCACTTGCTGATCGGCGGCTACTTTGCGCACCAGTTCCGAGTATACATCATGCGTTCCTTCAACCTGTCCGCTGGCGTTAAACTTGCGACGGGCTACGGGTGTAATCAAAACGGGATTGGCATTTTTGGCTTTGGTGTCGGTTATAAACTTCACCAGGTTGGCTGTGAAACCGGCTTCGTTAATATAAGTAGCTTTGGTGGGTACCTCGTCATTGTGACCAAATTGTATCAGCACATAGTCACCTTCTTTCAGGTTGTCCGAAATCGATGCCCATAAGCCTTCGGCTATAAACGATTTGGTACTGCGCCCATTCTTTGCTTTATTATCTACCGTTACGGTTTGATCAAAAAACGCTTTAAATGGCATACCCCAACCTGTTTCGGGATAGGCCCTTACATCCTTGATAGACATGGTCGAATCCCCGGCCATGTAAAGCGTAATATGGTCGGGCGGTAGCAGGAATGACATCAGCGCCAAGGCCATAAAAGGGACTACTATCAGGATCCTATGCTTATGGTTATTAAGTTTAAGATAAATGTTATTCATAGCCAAAATGTTTGTTAAGATCAGTAGTTACCACACAAACTTGAAAATTCCATTTTGCTTCAAGGTTTAATTTTTGATTGATTGAGTTCAAATTCTAATAATCCCCTTTAAACTATGCAACAAATCTTATACATAGCTTAATGTGTGTTAGATATATCCCATGTGTCAATTCTCTTTCGCTCCTTCGCCAAATCCAGCTGCTCACGTTCGTCAAGACAACATAGGCTTTCTTAATCGAAGCCTATTTTTTTGTTGGGTCCCACTTGCCGTCAAACGTCCATTGCACCGTAATGTCTTTGGCTTTGGGCGCGCCGGGGGCGGTTTCTAAATTATCCTTAAACCAGGCATAATCGCCGGCCTTGCGGTGGTCGTTGTAATAATATTCGCGCGGGCCCCAATAAACCGGTTTAGCTGTAGCCGCCATATAAATTCGGGCGTCTTCCAAGTTTTCGTCAAACGTGCAATTGATGAGGTAGAAGTGCGAATCGTGGTGGTAGCGACCCAGTTTATATGGCTTCGGCCCTGTGAACGTGCAGTTTTTTAACACGCTTTTCATGCTTTTATCGGCGCTGCCGTCGTGCCATATGGAAGCTGTATTGCTTTGGCAAATAAAGGTGCAATCTTCTGCGTAACTCCATCCGTGCGGGCAGTAAAAATCAACCCCGCCCTGCATGGTGCAGTTTTTAAAATAAGACATCCCTTCCTTTGAATCCCATGGGCTAACGGTATCGGCACCCCAGGCTAAAAGGTTACAATTGATCACCTTTAACCTTGTCGCTTTAAAGCCCCTTAACCCAAACTGGTGACTGGTGCGGCCAACGTTTATTTTTTTTAGCTGTTGAGTAAAGCGGTCTTTATACTCAAAAGGGATGGAGTCGCGGGTGTCGTTCCCAAAGGTATTGCTGATGGTAAGGTCGGTTATGGTAATGTCATCGCCATCCAAATTAACTACGCCGCTGTATTGGTCACGATTTAGCAGTGAGTATTCTACATTGGATATGGAACCGGTTATGATGGTTTTGTCTTTGCTCTCGCCCTGCAGAAGCAGGTTGCATTTACCTATGTAAAGCTTCTCGGTATAAGTGCCGTTCTTTAAAAATATGGTGCGCTGTGTTTTTGACGAATCGGGTATGCTATTAACCGCCGCCTGTATGGTTTTAAAATCGCCGCTACCGTCCAGGGCAACAACTATCCTTTTTTGGGCGAAGGTTACTACTTGACCGACAATCAGGAACAAGAGAAGTAAAGCTTTCTTCATGGTTGATTGTTTTTGATTATGGCTTCAACGGATCCCAATCGCCAAAAATGGCGGGCAGTGTAATTTTGTCCGCCTCCTCTTTTGTCAGCTGTTTCGACCATTTTACCCTTCCCTCGGGATTGGCGCCGGGGCCTGTGCTTTTATACTCGGCATAACGGGCGGTGGCTTCGTTGGCGGCGTTGCCCCAATTGTTCCATCCCACGGGTAAAATATGATCGCCAATAGTACAGCGGATATAAGTTACACTCGCTGTAGGCCTCCAGGGGCGACCAAGGTCGACACCATGCAGACCAGTATCGGCAGTCAATTTACAATCAAAAAACACAAAACCGAAGGCCGAAGATGCCGGGGTGGATGCCGCAGTAACGTGCGAGTTTTTCTTGCTGTGCAT
>Ga0075038_10073628_pt1 | contig 10638 bp, 9 predicted proteins | sample OrgsoiRN2013_055_FD_67573 | JGI IMG/M metagenome (GOLD analysis project Ga0075038, IMG submission 67573) | Permafrost soil microbial communities from the Arctic, to analyse light accelerated degradation of dissolved organic matter (DOM) -... | ecosystem: Environmental > Terrestrial > Soil >... | reverse complement strand
CCTATACCGGCGGCACCATCGGTATGCAACGTTCTGAAAATGGCTATATCCCGGTATCGGGACACTTGCAGCGCCAACTGGCGCTCATGCCTGAGTTTTACCGCGACGAAATGCCTGACTTTACCGTGCATGAGTATGTCCCGTTAATCGACTCCTCCGACATGACCCCCGACGATTGGCAGCACATTGCCCAGGACATCGCGAAAAATTACCACCGTTATGATGGCTTTGTGATACTCCACGGCACCGATACCATGGCATTCACCGCATCGGCGCTATCGTTTATGCTGGAAAATCTGAATAAACCGGTAATAGTGACCGGTTCGCAGATTCCGTTGGAGGAACTTCGCTCTGATGGCCAGACCAATTTTTTTAATGCATTGTATCTGGCCGCCAATTATCCGATCAACGAAGTCACGTTATTTTTTAACAATAAGATGTTTCGCGGCAATCGTTCAACCAAGGCACATGCCGATGGTTTCGACGCCTTTGCCTCGCCCAATCTACCGCCGTTGCTCGACGCCGGTATCCATATCCGTCGGCTGGCAAGCGAGCGTCCCCAACCGGTAGGTGCTCAATTGATTGTCCATCCGATAACACCGCAACCGGTAGGGGTCGTCACGCTGTATCCTGGCATTTCAGCCGATGTGGTGGGCAATTTCCTGCGCCAGCCGGTCAAGGCGCTGATTTTACGCTCCTATGGGGTGGGTAACGCCCCACAACATCCGGCATTACTCAATGAGATTAGGCAAGCGGTGGATCACGGCAGTGTAGTAGTAAACCTGACGCAATGTTTTTCCGGCCGGGTCAACATGGGGGGTTATGCCACCGGCAATGCCCTGGCGCAAGCCGGGGTCATTAGCGGCTATGATATGACCGTGGAAGCCAGCCTGACCAAACTGCACTTTTTACTCAGTCAGCAATCGACGGACCTGCCGGGGTCAAATCCGTCGCCACTGAAACCGGCGTTGAGCACGGAAGATATTCGTCGACTAATGCAACAGGATTTACGCGGTGAGTTAACCGCTAACGATTAATCCAGAGGCGGCTATGGGCAAAGCACTACTGCTGATAGATTTACAGAATGATTTCTGCCAAGGGGGCGCGCTGGCCGTTCCGGGCGGTGACGAGGTTATCGACGTGGCAAATCAGGCCTTGGCATGCTGTCGGCAGGTGAATATACCGGTCATCGCGTCCTTGGACTGGCATCCACACAACCACGGCAGTTTTGCCATCAATGCGGGACAAAACATCGGTGGTACGGGGGTTCTGGATGGTTTACCACAAGTGTGGTGGCCCATACATTGCGTGCAGGAGAGTGAAGGCGCACGGTTGCACGCCCGATTAGACCAGCAAGGGATCATCAAACGGGTTTACAAGGGACAGCAGGTGGAGATTGACAGTTACAGTGCTTTTTTTGATAACGGCCACCGCCGGAAAACCGAACTGGACGAGTGGTTGCGTACGCATCACATCACCCAACTGGCGGTAATGGGCCTGGCAACGGATTATTGTGTGAAATTTACCGTGCTGGATGCGTTATCGCTGGACTACGCGGTGGAGGTAATACATACCGGGTGCCGCGCCGTTAACCTCTCGCCAACCGACGGCATCCGGGCCATGGCTGAAATGTGCCAGCAGGGCGCAAAAGCGATTACGCTTGATGAATTTTGCCAACGCGCACTCCTTTGCTGATGTCACGCGTTTGACGGCGCGCGCTTAGAGCTTAAACCGCCCCAACGGCGGCGTGTTACCCGCTAACTCATCAAGCAGTTCACGCTTGCTCTTCATCACCACCCGACCGTCGGTGCCAATGCTCATGTGCTCCGGTTGATGATTATGCCGTGCCTGCCATAACATCACCACCTGCAGACAGTTATCACGTTGCTCGACCGTCAAGGCCACGCCGTCCGGCCACTTGCCCAGTTCCACCGCCGTTTTTAACCGCTGGTAAATTTCCGGCGTTACGTTTGCCATTAGCCCATCAACGTCCACGAAGAATTCCTTGCATAAGAATAATTAGCTGAATCGATTAACTTTACGATTTTATCGTCAAAAAAATCGCCTAGGCGGATCGCATTCAACGCCGGGTTTTTATCCGACGATCTCCTCGCCGTTTTCCTGATCTTTAAAACGCAGCGACGCGGAATTAACGCAAAAACGGGCGCCTCCCGGCTGAGGACCATCGGGAAAAACATGCCCAAGATGCGCGTCACAATGGCCACAGCGGATCTCAACGCGCTGCATACCATGGGCGTTATCATCCAAATACCGGATGGCGGTGTCATTCACTGGCTGGTAAAAACTCGGCCAGCCGCAGCCCGAGTCATATTTTGTTTCAGAAAAAAACAGCGGCGTATGACAACAAAGGCAACGGTACTGGCCGGTACGCTTATTTTCCAGTAACTTACCACTAAAGGGCGGCTCGGTGCCCCTCTCCTGCGTGACGTGGCGCTGCATGTCGGTTAAGGAATCGGGCGTTAACGGGGTGGGATCATTTTTAGCCATAAGTACGATTCTCTGCCGGATAATAAAATTTACAAAGCTCATTCTGTCATATTATAACAAATAATTAACAACGTTGAAGTCATTTTTAGCATAAACTAAAGGACGAGAAACAACGTGAGTGGTAAGTGTGACGCACATCACACTTAACTGCCAAGTGCAGTTTACACGGCGGGCTCAGGCCCTCATCTTATTGGTAGCTGTGCGGGTAGCGGAATGAACAATTAACGTTCAAAAGGTGCGATTGGGTTTGATTTTTAGCAACAATTGACACGATTCCGCTTGACGCTGCGTGAGGTTTTTGTAAGTTTACAAGCAACCTTTTATTCACTATTAAATAGCTGGTGGAATATATGACTATCAAAGTAGGTATCAACGGTTTTGGCCGTATCGGCCGTATTGTTTTTCGTGCCGCGCAGGAACGTAAAGATCTTGAAATCGTTGCCATCAACGACCTGTTAGATGCTGACTACATGGCTTACATGCTTAAGTACGATTCAACCCATGGTCGTTTCAACGGCACCGTGGAAGTAAAAGATGGTCATCTGGTGGTTAACGGTAAAACCATCCGTGTCACCTCAGAACGTGATCCGGCTAACCTGAAATGGGGTGACGTTGGTGTCGACGTGGTTGCAGAAGCCACTGGTCTGTTCCTGACCGACGAAACCGCACGTAAGCACATCACTGCGGGTGCCAAGAAAGTGGTCCTGACTGGCCCTTCCAAAGACAATACCCCAATGTTCGTTATGGGCGTCAACCATAAATCCTATGACGGCCAGGATATTGTTTCCAACGCCTCATGTACCACCAACTGCCTGGCGCCGTTGGCTAAAGTACTGAACGACAAGTTCGGTATCATTGAAGCACTGATGACCACAGTGCATGCCACCACCGCTACCCAGAAAACCGTCGACGGCCCGTCTCATAAAGACTGGCGCGGCGGCCGTGGTGCGTCACAGAATATCATTCCGTCCTCAACCGGCGCCGCTAAGGCTGTGGGTAAAGTCATCCCGGAATTGAACGGTAAATTGACCGGCGTGGCGTTCCGCGTTCCTACCCCTAACGTTTCCGTCGTCGATCTGACTGCGCGCATTGAAAAAAGTGCAACGTATGAAGAAATCTGCGCGGCAATGAAAGCGGCAGCTGAAGGCGAACTGAAGGGCGTCATGGGTTACACCGATGAAGACGTGGTTTCCACCGATTTCAACGGCGAAAAACTGACTTCCGTGTTCGATGCCAAAGCCGGTGTCTCTCTGAATAAGAATTTTGTGAAATTGGTCGCCTGGTATGATAACGAAACCGGTTATTCTAATAAAGTGCTGGATTTGATATCCCACATCGCCAAGTAATTATAGTCGCTATACCTTCTTGATTTCGCATTGCAACAAAGCGACAAGTGAGGAAACCCGCAGTTGCCTCAGGTCAGTGATTCGGGTGAACGAGCGTAGTCAGCACTTTTGTAATGTGAAAAATGTATAGCGCATACGGCTTATGGTTATGGGGGCGACAGTAATGTCGCCCTTTTTATTTGACTCGCATGTTAACCCAAGAAGGTCCATTCCATGCACGACTCTCTTTTTGCGTTACCGATTAAAGAGCAACTCTCTGCCGCCATCAGCTTGCGCCAGCTTGATGAATTACCGGTTATCATTATTGACCATCCAAAAGTAAAGGCCGCCATTGCGTTGCAAGGCGCGCATTTGCTGACCTGGCAACCTGCTGGCGAGCAACCGGTATTATGGTTAAGTGATATTAGCGAATTTAAAGATGGCGTGGCCATCCGTGGCGGTGTGCCCATATGCTGGCCCTGGTTCGGCAAGGTTGCCAGTCCTAACCATGGTTTTGCGCGTATTTTGCCGTGGGAATTAAGTTCTCATCACGAAAATGTCGAACAGGCTACCTTGACACTTACGCTGAGCGACAGTGCCGTCACCGAGCAATACTGGCCTAAGCCTTTTACCCTGAGCATCAAATTCGTGTTGGGCAAAACCTGTAGCATCGAACTGCAAGCTGACGGTGATTTCCAAAATACCTGTGCATTACATAGTTATTTCAATATTGGCGACATCGCTCAGGTTAGCGTCGGCGGATTGGGGACGAGTTATGTTGACAAGGTCAACGGCGGCGTTAGCGCGCGCCAGGAAGGCGAAGTCACCTTTAGCGGTGAAGTGGATAGGATCTACACCCACCCGGAAAGTGTCAGCCTGATCCACGACCAGCTGAATAAACGTATCATTGAAATCCATCATCATCATTTCAGCGACGTGGTAGCCTGGAATCCCGGTGCGGAATTAGCCCATAAAATCGCTGATATCACGGATGAAGGGTATAAAACCTATGTGTGTGTGGAAACCGCACGCGTCAATAAACCGCTGAACGCCTCACATGTCGCACCCGCAAAATTATCGACAGTGTTTAGTCTTCGCAAGGGCTGATTTTTTGCAGTGACGTCAGATACGGGTGAGCCGGTCTCTCTGGTCCCCACCCGTACGTTTTAGTCAGACAGATTCAGGCCGGTGGCCCATTTTGGATGAGGATCACACAATATCCAGATGTGTTTTCCGCGCAGGCGCAGGAAAAGCCTTGTCCAGCGCTTGCAGTTGTGCTTCGTTCAGTGCCACCGTCAACGCACCGGCATTCTCGGTTACATGATCAATACTCGCGGCTTTTGGGATAGCCATCACACCTGGTCGGCTGATAACCCACGCCAACAGCACCTGTGCCACAGTGATACCCAACTGGTGAGCAATATCCTGCACCGCCTGGTTTTCCATTAAGCCACTGCGCAAATTACCGGCCTGCGCCAGTGGACAATAGGCCATTACCGGCAGCGACCGCTGGTGGCACCAGGGCAGCAGATCGAACTCAATACCCCGTGATGCCAAATGATAAAGCACCTGATCGGTCATACAACCGCGCCCCCCCGATAATGACCAGAGCGCCTCCATATCCGCAACATCAAGGTTCGACACCCCCCAGCGTTTGATTTTACCCTCCTGCTGAAGTTGCTCCATCGCGGCAATGGTGTCGGCGAAGGGAATAGTCCCGCGCCAGTGCAGTAAATAGAGATCAATATAGTCAGTTTGCAGACGACGCAGACTATTTTCACAGGCTACAGCCGCTTTTTGGCCGCCGGCGTTTTGTGGATAGACCTTCGATACCAGGAACACCTCGTCTCGCCGCCCACGTATCGCCTGGCCCACCACCTTTTCCGCCCCGCCATCCGCATACATTTCCGCGGTATCAATCAGCGATAAACCCAAATCAAGACCGTGGCGCAATGCGCGGGCCTCAGAGACAACGTCGCTGTTTCGCTCCCCCATATACCAGGTACCCTGACCGATAGCGGGCACACTTTGTCCATCCGGAAACAGCACCTGTTTCTTCGCCATACCTCCTCCTATCATGCCGGACTGTCGGAACGCTCAATATTGGTGCAAATATATCGACATGCACCAAAGTATTGCATGCCATGCTCTATTTAGAAGCTATAGGTCATTCCTACACCAACCAGGGTAGCGGATTTAGCATCTACCATAGGGCTATCCTTTACCGCATCGCTTAATCGGGTATAACGCGCCATGACCGAAGCTTTCCAATTTTCATTCAGCGCATAAATAGCGGTAAGCTCGGCATACGGTGACCAACCACTACCGGCCTCATAGGCGTTTAGCCCGCTGCGCCGGGACTCACTGCGGCTAACACCATAATAATAATCATTCTGGTTGCTGCTGTCCCAATTGGCGCCAATGCCCGGTAAAATGGTCAATTGATCGCGGCTAAACGGATAAAGATAAGCCAGATCGGCAGTGAAGCCATTACTATTGTCCAAGATATCGCCCAGGTAGGCAGCGCGGATGATACCCCATTGAGAGGTATATTTATAACGCAGACCTGCCATCACCGTACCATCGCGCCGGTCCAAATGTTTCATATAACCATAATCATTGGAGCTGGGCTTAAAACCGAACGGTGAATATTGCGCAGTCAAGGACAGTTGATTTTGCGGATCATTCCATAGGTAGTAGCCAGCACTTAGCCCTTGAAGATAGACACTATCACCGTCATAGTTCACTATGGGTAAAGGTAACGTCTTATCGTCGGCGCCTTTGTAAGGGCTGGTGGCGTGCAACGCGGAGGCGCCCAGTGACCAGGTTCCAGCCAAAGCCATTGGTGTGCAAAGGCTTGCGGCAAGCGCAATACCGAGGAATGAAAAAGTATGAGTTTTCACAATCGATGCTTCCCGTGGTGTAAAAAAAAAGTGTACTGGATAAATATAACCTAAAAGTGTAAATGAAACAGGTGCAAGTTGCCGAGTATTTACAGAAATAAACAATTACCATCTAAATTATATCTTAATTTTATATATGCTTTTGAATCAACCAATACCGAGCCACAGGCCGCACCACGCAAGGCTTCAATGTAAAAACGTTAATTGAGTCATTGATATTACTTGAAAAATGCGGTAACACTTATATGACATTTGCCAGATGCCAACTAAACTTTATTATAGAGAAAGGTTTTCCCTCGAATGGTAGCCTACGTGGCGAACAAAGTTGGCATAGCTGTTGCTGTGTAGTGGTAGCTACCTAAAGGAGAAACCGTTTTTTTCAGGAGCTGCTAAATATCGACCTTGGCTCCTTTTAACCTGTGCTAATAACGAAGGACGGGCATCGCCATGAACATATTTGACCAATATCGTCAGCGCTACGAAGCTGCCAAGGACGAAGAGTTCACCCTGCAGGAATTCCTAACGATCTGTCGCCAGGACCGTAGCGCATTCGCTAATGCCGCGGAAAGGCTACTAATGGCTATCGGTGATCCGGTGATGGTGGACACCGCTCACGAGCCGCCGCTTTCCCGTCTCTTCTCAAACCGCGTTATCGCGCGCTACCCCGCGTTTGTAGAATTTTATGGTATGGAAGAGGCCATCGAGCAAATTGTCTCTTATCTGAGGCATGCAGCCCAGGGGTTAGAAGAGAAGAAACAGATTCTGTATCTGCTTGGTCCAGTGGGCGGCGGTAAATCTTCCCTGGCGGAACGCCTAAAAGCGTTGATGCAGCGTGTGCCTATTTATATCCTTAGTGCCAATGGAGAACGCAGCCCGGTTAACGATCACCCGTTATGTTTGTTCAATCCCACGGAAGACGCCACCATTCTGGAAAAAGAATACAGTGTGCCCCACCGCTACCTGGGAACCATTATGTCTCCTTGGGCAGCCAAGCGTTTGCACGAGTTTGGTGGTGATATCACCCGCTTTAAAGTGGTTAAGGTCTGGCCGTCAATTCTGGAACAAATCGCCATCGCTAAAACCGAACCCGGTGATGAGAACAATCAGGATATCTCGGCCCTGGTGGGCAAAGTCGACATCCGCAAACTTGAAGATCACGCTCAAAACGATCCCGATGCTTATGGTTACTCAGGCGCTTTGTGCCGTGCCAACCAGGGCATCATGGAATTTGTCGAGATGTTCAAAGCGCCAATCAAGGTATTGCATCCGCTGCTGACCGCCACCCAGGAAGGTAACTACAACGGTACCGAGGGCATTGCCGCCCTGCCGTTCAATGGCATCATTCTGGCTCACTCCAATGAATCAGAATGGGTACAGTTCCGTAATAACAAAAATAACGAGGCATTCCTTGACCGGGTGTACATCGTTAAGGTTCCTTACTGCCTGCGGGTATCGCAGGAAATGAAGATCTACGAAAAGCTGTTGATTAACAGTGAGCTGTCTGAATCTCCGTGCGCACCAGGCACCCTGGAGACCCTGGCGCGGTTCTCGATTCTTTCGCGTTTGAAAGAACCGGAAAACTCGAGCATCTACTCCAAGATGCGGATTTATGATGGTGAAAGCCTTAAGGATACCGATCCCAAGGCTAAATCCTACCAGGAGTATCGAGACTACGCTGGGGTTGATGAAGGCATGAACGGTTTGTCGACCCGTTTTGCCTTTAAAATCCTTTCGCGGGTTTTCAATTTCGATCACGGTGAAGTCGCGGCCAATCCAGTGCATTTGTTCTATATCTTGGAACAACAAATCGAGCGTGAACAATTCCCGCAGGATATTGCTGAAAAATACCTTGAGCACCTTAAGGGCTATTTGATTCCAAAATATGCGGAATTTATTGGTAAAGAGATTCAAACCGCTTATCTTGAGTCCTATTCAGAATATGGTCAGAATATATTTGACCGGTACGTTTCATATGCTGATTTCTGGATTCAGGATCAGGAGTATCGCGATCCCGATACAGGTCAATTATTCGATCGAGAAGCGTTAAACGCTGAATTGGAAAAAATTGAAAAACCAGCGGGCATAAGTAACCCGAAGGATTTTCGTAATGAGATTGTCAATTTTGTACTGCGTGCCCGCGCCAACAATAGCGGCCGCAATCCGAACTGGACCAGTTACGAAAAACTGCGTACCGTTATTGAGAAGAAGATGTTCTCCAATACGGAGGAGTTGCTGCCGGTTATTTCATTTAATGCAAAAACGTCCACCGACGAACAGAAAAAACATGACGACTTTGTCGACCGCATGATGGAAAAAGGGTACACCCGTAAGCAAGTTCGCCTGTTGTGCGAATGGTATTTGCGGGTCAGAAAATCGTCTTAACTGCAGTAACTTATTGCTAATGGCGTTGCTGCCTTGGGCGCGACGCCAAAACAATATCACTGCAGCGCGTGGACACCGTCGTCCGGAGGAGAAATATGGCCTATTTTATTGACCGTCGACTTAACGGTAAAAACAAAAGCATGGTTAACCGCCAGCGCTTTTTGCGTCGTTATAAGTCGCAAATCAAACAGTCGATTGCCGGGGCCATCAACAAGCGTTCGGTTACCGATATAGAGAGCGGGGAATCCGTCTCAATTCCCAATACCGACATCAATGAGCCTTTTTTCCATCAGGGACGAGGGGGTCTGCGTCATCGCGTGCATCCGGGAAATGATCATTTTGTTCCAAACGATCGGATTGAACGACCACCAGCGGGTGGCGGCAGTGGCAGCGGTCAGGGCAATGCCAGCCAAGATGGCGAAGGTGAGGATGAATTTGTCTTCGAAATCTCAAAAGATGAATACCTTGATTTGCTGTTCGAGGATCTTGCTCTGCCTAACTTGCGCAAAAACCAGCATAAACAGCTTAATGAGTTTAAAACACATCGCTCCGGCTATACCTCCACAGGGGTACCGGCCAATATCAGCGTAGTGCGTTCGCTGCAAAATTCATTGGTTCGGCGCACTGCCATGACCGCCGGTAAACGGCGCGCCATTCGGCAGTTGGAAGAAGAGCTGGCGCTCTTGGCCAATAGCGAGCCGGTACAATTGCTTGAGGAAGAACGGATCCAAAAGGAGATTGCGGAGCTGAGGCAAAAAATCGCCCGCGTGCCGTTCATCGATACCTTTGACCTGCGGTACAAAAACTTCGAACGCCGTGCCGAGCCCTCGAGCCAGGCGGTCATGTTTTGTCTGATGGATGTTTCCGGGTCGATGGACCAAGCCACCAAGGATATGGCAAAACGCTTTTATATCTTATTGTACTTATTCCTCAGCCGTACTTATAAGAATGTCGATGTGGTGTATATTCGCCATCATACCCAAGCCAAGGAAGTGGATGAACATGAGTTTTTCTACTCCCAAGAGACTGGCGGCACCATAGTGTCCAGTGCGTTGAAATTAATGGAAGAAGTGGTAAAAGATCGTTATGATCCGGCGCAGTGGAACATCTATGCGGCGCAGGCCTCGGATGGCGACAACTGGGCGGATGATTCTCCGCTGTGCCACGAGCTGCTGGCCAACCGGCTGCTGCCGATGGTGCGTTATTATAGCTACATTGAAATTACCCGCAGGGCGCATCAAACCCTGTGGCGCGAATATGAGAATTTGCAGGACAAATATGAAAACTTTGCCATGCAGCATATTCGCGATCAGGAAGATATTTATCCGGTATTCCGTGAGTTGTTCCACAAACAGGTTAATGAAAGATAACGTTCAGCACTTAATCAGCCAGACTGCGCTTGCTTGTTTTCTGGCTGATTCCACACAGCTCACCGATATTGCCTCACGCCGGTTAGCTTACGCCTCTTCGCGATAAACCTCCGTACGGTTACGGCCATTCTTTTTAGCAAGAAACAACGC
>Ga0075038_10015156_pt1 | contig 10640 bp, 7 predicted proteins | sample OrgsoiRN2013_055_FD_67573 | JGI IMG/M metagenome (GOLD analysis project Ga0075038, IMG submission 67573) | Permafrost soil microbial communities from the Arctic, to analyse light accelerated degradation of dissolved organic matter (DOM) -... | ecosystem: Environmental > Terrestrial > Soil >... | reverse complement strand
GCAAGGAGTGTGCCAACAGTCGCAAACACCAGCGTCGAACCGAGCGCGCTCAGACAATCGAGGAAGATCAGCGTCGACACTTGCGAGCGCACTTTCTCGACAGTGAAGATGCGCGGCGACCCGAAATTGAACAAGTCGATCGCAACGAAGAAGAATGCGACGAGCGCATACGACTTGCCGAGCCACTGCGCGTCCAGATAGCGCAGCGCAAGCGCCACCGCAACAAAATTGCCGAGCGCCGGCAATGCGGACGCAAGCATCACGTAGACGACGTCCCGCTTCATGTCAGCCATATGCTTTCAACGCCTCGCAATAGTGGCGGTACTGCGCTTGTAGGTCCGAATAGCGGAAGCGGCGCACGGCTTCGCGCTGGCGTTGTTTCTGTTGATCGCGCCACGGCGAATCCATGGCGATGCGCGCGATCTTCTCGATTAGCGCATCGACGTCGGCGGGCGATACTAGACTCGCGGGCTCAAGCACTTCCACGACGCCGCCAACGTGCGTCGCGATGACCGGAATGCCCAAGGCCATCGCTTCGAGCAGTGCTCGTGGCATGCCCTCCTGTAGCGACGGCAGCACGAAGAGAGCATGCTGGCTCACTGTGCGAAGCACGTCGTCGCCATTCAATGCACCCGCGAATCGCACGCCGTCGCCAAGCCCCAGTCGCGCGGCGAGTCGCTCAAGCTCGGCGCGTAGCACACCGTCGCCGATAAGCGTGAGTTCGATCTTTAGCCCGCGCTCCCGCAGCGCGGCCACCGCGCGTAGCAGTATCCCGTGGCCCTTGCTTTCATTGTGCATCATCGCGACGTTGACGATGCGGAACACGCCGGCATCAGCATCACGCTTGACGCGCGCATCGTCGCAACGGTCGAACAGCTCGTCGGGCAGATACGCATCGCTGAAGCCGAACGAGCGAGCGTGTGCGCGCGGCGGATAAGCGGCCTGTAACGCGCCGGCCGTCACGTAACGCACGGTTCGGCCATGTTTCGCCGCATGTCGCGTAGCCCAGCAGTGCACGCGGCGAGCGATGTGCCGCAGCGGATGACGCGAGGCTGCATCGCTGAAGTAGTCAGCGGGATCCGCAACGATTTCCGCTGAGAACGGCTTGCCCGTCGCGCGACACAGCAGCATTCCAATGAGCGTAAGGTTGCCGGGAAAACGCAACAGCAGCAGGTCCGCGTCGTGAATCACACGCCAGATGCGCCACACGAGTCGCGGCAAATGCCTGATCAACGCCATCACGCCGCGAGGGCCGCCCAGGTCGATGAATTGCGTGTGCTCGCCGGTAACCAACTCGCCATGCGCGCGCTGCACCGGAAACGACCGGGCTGCGATTCGCACGCGCGCGAAACTTTCCGTGAAGCGAGCCGCGAACTTGCGATGCCCCATGTGTGGGCTAAATATTTCGTCGCCGACCTTCAAAAAATTGCCGTCAATCAAAAGCGTGATTGAGGGATTGGTTTTAGCTCTGATCAACTCGAGCAGTTCTGCATAGCGATTAACAGATCCGCCGGCCAACTTCTGCCAGAACGGTGCGGGGTCGCGCCTGAGTTTTTCGATTGAAGCAGCGACCTCCTCGGGATCAAAGCTTTCCGCATGGAACGCGTATTCTGGCAATCCGAGGTCCCCATACGCAGCCTGACCTTTGCGCTCGTAGGCAATGTGAATGCTCGGCAACCCACCGAGCACGCTTTCGAGGCTGCCGTGCAGTCGCACCGATACGACGATCGCATCCTCAGACCGGATCACATCGCGCAGCGCAGGTGCGGACTCGACGCCGAACACGCGTTGATAGAATACGTCGTCGCTGTTGCCGCGTCCGGCGCTCTGTACTGCGAGACTCGCATCCGGCGTCAGTTCGACCAGGTGCCGCAGCTTCGCGATATAGGCATCCGCATACGGCTTGTCGCTCAGGTCGCGAAACACGAAATACACCTTGCGTCTCCCGTCGCGCACAGGGGAATCATTGGACGCGAGTTGCGGCGCGTGCGGCCGCTTGCTGATTTCCAGCACGACCAGATCGCCGATCCGCACTGCATGCCGATGATCCAGCTCGAGCACGCTCTTGTCGTCGCGCAGGAACATCGTGTCGACATGACGGCGCACGAGCCATTTGAGCACGCGGCCTGGCGCCGTCGAAAACGGCCCGACGCTTTGCGGCAGATAGATTCGCGAACGGGGCCCCCAGAGCGACGCACACACGATCTGCAAACCATGGGCAACCAGCGTCTTGCAGCCTTCCTTCCATGTGCCGCCACGCAGATAGCCGCCGCCGACGCCGAAGAACACCGGCGCACGCCGGAGCCACGCATGCGCGAGCGTCCTGACAACGAACTGCCAGAGTGAAATCAGTTCGACTTGCGGATCATCGAGATAGCCGACGAACGACGCTGGGTCCAGACACACGACCGTGATCCGCTGGCTGAAACCGGCTTCACGAATCGCACTCAGGCTCAGCTTGACTAGCAGCCCATCGCCGCTGTTGCGTGAGCTGTAAGCGTGTAGAAGGTAGACGTCAGGCGTTTTCATAGCAGCTCATCAACGATTTGAAGAATTTATCTGCGTTGAACGCGTGATCGAACACGTGACGCGAATTCGCACCCATGCGGCGGCATTCGCCGATAGACAGCGAGTTGAGCTGCTCGGCGAGGCAGCCCCCCGTGAGTTGGCGCAGAATCAGACCGTTGTAGCCATGAATGACCTGCTCCGGCAGCGAGCTTTCGCTCGATACGACCAGCACCTTGCCGGCTCGCATCGCTTCGATTGGCACGAGTGCAAACCCTTCCCAGCGCGACGGAACCACGATCACGTCCATCCTATGCATCGCGCGTTTCGTTTCTTCGGGGCCGACCCAGCCGTGATACGAGATGCGCGACGCTTCGCCCGGCATCGCCGCGCTCCCGCGCACTGCCACCCCGAATACGTGCACATGCAGGTTTTCCTTCAGTAACGGCAATGCATCGACGAGGATGTCGAATCCCTTCTGATAATCGAGCCGGCCGAAATAGCCGATCTGAATCTGTTGCGGCGACTGCGCAACGGCTTCGATTTCGTCCGTGATCCGCTCGGCCACAGCGTCCGTTGGGATGCCCGTGTAGACAAGCTCGATCTTGTCAGGGGCAATGCCATGCCTGCGCGCCGCGCGCACTTCGTCGAACGACATACAGAGAATGCGCGTGCAACGTCGCGCCAGCCATTTCTCCGCCAGGGCGAAGGCCAACGCGGTCACGCGCGAGATGTCTTTCTTCATGAAAGACCACGCGTGCGGCATGTACAGCACCTTTTCATTCTCAAAGCGGCTGAGGCGCACGTAAACACCCGGATAAGAGCTATGGCAATGAATCACGTCGGCACGTAGCGGCTTGATGAGCGTGCGAACTGCACGCGCAATTGCGGCGAACCTGAGCGGATTCCGGCTCGACCGGTACGACACGACGTGAATGCCCTCGACATCCAGCTTCGCGACGTCCATGTTGCGCGGATCGCATAAAAGCACGACCTCATGCCCGCGATTGCGCTGCTCCACCATCAGTGCCGTCACATAATTGGCGACGCCACCGATCCAGGTTTCAACTACGTGGATTATTTTCATTACTCACCCAAGCGTTTTGATAGGAAAGGCGCAATTTTTTTTGTCTCAGCAACAGCGCCATCGGCAAAGCGAACAGCACAATCCACCGTATCGCGTAGTAGGCGAGGACGTTAGAATCGAACAGGAAAAACAGGAACGGCAGCGGATATGACACCACCTTTACGGGTAGCCATCGCCAGCTCGCACCGAAGCCAATCAGATTGATCCATGCGATCAGCCGCGCCACTACGACAAACGACAGCAGATAGCCGAACACCCCGAAATTGACGAGAAATTCGCCGGGCATGCCGAACAGCAGCGTCGTCTCGTCGGATTGGTTGGTCTCGGTTTCGCGAACGATATCGCTCTTCTCGCGGGCGAAGGTTTCCGGCTTGTCTTTCCAGATCGCCTTTGGGACGATCGCCGCCGCTGCGCCGACGAAGCTGCGGCCCATGCTGAGCGTGTAGCCAGGCTTCGACACCGAATCGAGCGCCTGCACTTGCACGTCGAATCGCGACAGATCGCGAAACAGGAAGAAGCTGAGTGGTCCCATCGACAATTGCAGCATTCGCTGGTCCGCAAAGTTTCGCGACAGGTTGCCGAGCTCCGAATAGTCGATGCCGAACTTGAGCGGAATCATCGCGAGACCGCCGACGGCGACGCAGATCGCGACGATCTTCGCCGCGCGCCGGCTGATGTGCGCAACGAAGGCGTGATAGATAAGGCAGGCGAACAGCACGACGAACACAATGCCCTGCCGATTGCCGAATACGCCAGACGACAGCCATCCGAGCACGACCAGTTGGGCGAAGGCCGCTATCTTCATCAAGCGACTGCGCCACGGCCGGAGCATCACACATGCGAAAATCCAGAGCGGCGCGGTATTGGCGAACGCCTGCACAACACCGAGCCCTTCCAGCGGATCGTTTTGCGTAACGGATGTTTCGAGGCGATCCGCATAGAGCTGCGCGATCTGCTGATAGCCGCCGAGCTTCGCGTAGATGAACGCTAGCGCCGCCAAAGCCAGCAGCGTGAACACATAGACCCAACGACTCACGACGACAGACCGGCGCATGTCCCGCACCACGGCAGGCGTCGCGCGCCTTTTGCGCATCGCAATGAACGTAAAGTTCATCGCCCAGACGCCGACGATGTTCAGCATGAACCACTCGATCGTCGCTGGGTTCTGCTCGGGCAAGAGCGTCAGATAGATCTCGTCGTGCGTGATCAGCTGGCCGACCGGCAGCACGCAAAAATACACCAGCGCGAACAACCGCCACAGCCGCAGTAACTCGTTATCGGCCTTGATGCACCAGATGCTCACGGCCCCAAGCAGCAGGAGACAGGCCGTTAGCGTATTGGTGCCATCGAGATAGAGTGCCGCGAAGAGGCCCGCTACCGCGGAGCCGCCAGACAGCAGCCAGAGAAACGGCAGCTTGTCGCGTTTTCGCGGCGCCCGGCGCCATATCGCTCGAGGTTCGCTCATTTCGCCAGCTTTTTCTGGTTCTGATACTGATAGGCGACGTAGCGGTACGCGCCGTACTTCGACCGATAGCCAAACGCGCGCGCATCCACGCCGTTGAAGATCACGCCTTTGAGTGGCGCGTTCGCGCGTTGCAGTTGCCGTGCACTTTCTGTGAGCTCGCCAATCGTCGTCGTTTGAAAGCGTGCGACGAGAAACACCGTACCGGCGAGGGCCCCCATCATCGGCGCATCAGCGACTGCCAGCACCGGCGGCGTATCGATGACCACCATGTCATAGCGCTCGCCGAGCGATTCCATCAGTCGGCTCATGCTATCGCTGAGCAAAAGCTCCGACGCATTGGGCGGAATGCTGCCGGTCGTCATCAGATCGAGTCCCGGCGACACCTCCTGCTGAATCGCGGTTTCGACCGTCGCTTGGCCCGCGAGCACGTTCGACAGACCTTGGCCACGTGCGCGACCGAAGTACTGATGCAAGTGTCCACGCCGCATGTCCGCATCAACGAGCAGAACGCGCTTACCACCGCCGCACAGCACGGCCGCGAGGTTGGCCGAGATGAACGACTTGCCGACGCCCGGCGCCGGGCCGGTCAGCAGCAAGCGATTGTTCGGAGCCTCAAGCATCGCGAAGCTCAGTGCGGTACGCAAGCTGCGCAAGCTCTCGATCGATGGCTCACCCGGATACGATTCAGCGAGCAGGTACTTGCCTGGCTTGCCCGCTTCCATGGCCACGACCAGCGACTTCTGCACATTCGAAAACGGAATCGTGCCGTACACGTTGAGTCCCGCGTAACGCTCGATGTCCTGCGCGTCTGACACACCGCCGTACAACATCTCCCGTGCGAACGCGACACCGATGCCGAAAATGAGACCGGCGATCACCGCAAGGCCGATCACGAGCAGCGGCTTCGGCCATGCAGGCTCTTCCGACACCCGTGCATAGTCCACCTGACGAACGTTACCTACCTTGCCAGCCGCGACCAGCTTCAACTGCTGGATGTTGTTCTGCGTGTTGACGTAGATGTCCTGGCCGACCTGCACGTCGCGCATCAGCGACACGGCATCCTGCTCAAGGTTTGGCAGACGCTTCATGCGGCTGTTCACGTCGCCGAGCTTGGCGTTCATCTCGTCAATTTGCTTATCGGTCGCGACGATCGCGGGATGACCCAACGCATAGCGCGTCGCTAAATCGGCGCGCTTCTGCTGCAGGTCGAGCAGGCTGCTTTGCGTCGCGACGCTTTCCTGCAAGAAGGTTTGTGCTTCGAGGTCCACGTCGAACGTGCCGCGCTGGTTGCGCATCGCGTTGTAGCGCTTTTCCGCGGCTTCCAGATCGTGCTTGAGTCCCGGCAGCAAGCTTTCGAGGAATTGCGACGACTTCTCCGCTTCGGCGCCCTTGCGCTTCACGTTCTGCGCGACGTATGCCTCGCCGATCTGGTTGAGGATCATCGAGATCTGCTGCGGATCACCGCCACGCAGTGCGCCAGTGATGATGTCGCTTTGCTTGCCTTTCTGCTGTATCTTGAGGGCATCTTGCAGATCGGTCAGCGTCTTAAGCTTCGGATGGCGCGTCAAGTTGAACGAGGCGCCTGGCTTCGCGTGCACGTCCGCTACGAGCAGGTGAAGATGGCCGACGCTCTGATCGACGTCTACCGGCTTGCCGATCACGCCTTCGATCGGCCCGTCGAGATCGGACTGCGTCAGGCTGAAGCGGTGGTTCTCGAGAAGCGTCAGCCTGAAGCGTTTGTCTTGGAGATCCTTCGGCACGTCGAATTCACGCACGTCGATGGATTCGGTGCCCCAGCAGAAACCACCCCAGCCGAGAAGACCCGGATCCGAGAGCGACTTCGCGCTGTCGGCGATGCGCCAGCCGATCAGAGGAAAATAGCGCGGCTGCGCGTCAATATATAGACGCAAGTTGTGCACCGCTTGATCAACAACCATCCGCGATTGCAGGATCTCAAGCTCGCCTTCGGCTTCCGTCTTCACGTCGAATAGCGACGAAACGTTGCCGAGCAGCGAGCTCGCGCTCGTCGGGTTGTCTTCCTCGACCTGGATCATGATGTCCGCTTCGTACGTCGGTCTAGCCAGAAACGCATAGGCCGTCCCAAGCAGCACAACAACGGCGAAGATGCTCGCAATCAGCCAGCGGCTCGCTATCATGATATCCAGATAGCGGACGAGGTCGCTGTCCTCTTCCGCGTAATCCTCGACCATCGGGTCCAATCGGTTATTCATGTTGTTCTCTAGTTAAGCCATTGCTTTTATACGTGGCGCCCATGCGTCGACGCCCCGTCGAATCAGTTCGAATGCATCATAGAAATGCGTAATCGGTTTCCTGTACGGATCGGGCACATCGAAGCGCTCGATTTCTCCGAGCCGGAACACCTTGCCCGACGCGCCCGGATGCCGGCGCATGATCTCGTGCTTTTGGGCCGCGTCCATGGCGAGGATCAGATCGACGCCGGTGACGAGACTCACATTCAGCTGTTGAGCACGATGCGCGGCGATGTCGAGCCCCGACTCGCTGGCGACGTGTATGGCGAGAGGATCGGGCGCTGACCCCGCGACGGCGTCGAGCCCAGCTGACAGCACCGTGACGCCGCGGACCTCACGATCAATCAGGTATTGCGCCATTGGGCTCCGACAGATGTTGCCGACACACACGACCAATATCCTCTTGATCATTTGGTCACGATCGCCGTAGTTAGCGCCGCGTTGATGGCGGGAAGCAGCAGGGTGAGCACGCGGGAGAACCGCACGAGGCCATTGCTGTCGACATAGACGATGTCGCGCGGATTCAGCTCGAACTGATTTGCGAGCAGCATCGAAACTGGCGAACGCGCCGCAAGGTGATAGACCTGGGGATGCGGTCCGAGCGAATTGCGGATCACATAGACCTCGGATGCGTCGGCGGTATTGTTGTTCAAGCTCCCTGCTTGCGAGATCGCTTCGCTCAGTGTGAGCCGACCGTTGCGCAGCGGAATCGCCGTCATCGGCCTGTTGACTTCGCCCATCACGTACACGCCGTTCTCGTCGCGCGCCAGTACGCGCAGTAGATCTCCGTCGCGCAGCACGATCTTTGCGGGATTGACGCCCGTGTCGAACATGTCAGTAAGGCTGATCGGATATGAGCGCCCGTCGCGCACGACCACGAGGCGACTCTGGTCAGCCGCATCACTAAAGCCTCCCGCGCGGTTGATCGCGTCGTAAAGCGTCATTGGGATGTCATTGAGCGGTAGCGCGCCCGGCGTATGCACCTGGCCGTCAACGAATACCTGTTTCGCGCGGAACGATGCGACGCGCACAGTCACCTGAGGCTTGATGAATACGTTGGCGAGCCGAGCGGTCAGTTCTCGTTGCACTTCCGCGGGCCGGAGTCCCTCGACGTGCAGGCTGCCGCCATAGGGGAACTGCAGGTTACCGTCCTCGTCGATCACGAACCCCGGCACGGGATCCGACGCACGGGTGGCGGTCTGACCGGACGGCGCCTGCGCGGCAGCCAGTTCCGGGTGATCCCACACCGTGATCTGCAACACGTCGCCCTTGCCGAGCGTATAGACGGCGGGAGCGATCATAAGATCACGAAGCTGGGCAGAGCGGGTCTGCGCGAGCTGGCTTTGCATCTGCGCGATCAGCGTCACATTAATGTTTTCTATCGGCACCGGTATACTTGCTGCCGGTGTCTGCGCATCGCCGCTCATCACCGGCAGCGCCGCTGGTGCACTCATCTTCATGCCCGGCGCAGCCGCGCAGCCAACCAGACTCATGCACGCGGCAAAGACGGATAAACCGCGCGCGATCCTCAGGCTTTTGCCGATCGCCTTGACATCCATTCTCATCGTGCTGCTCCGTGAAACCTATTGGCCGTTAGCGTGCTAAACGCTGTCGCTCGGATATTGCAGCGGCGTTGTCGCACATTTAGTGTTGGTCGAACCCTATACTTCTGATGGGCTTTATTCGGAAGGGGTGCTTGTCGATCAGTGGCGGTTCGGATAGAACTGCGCGAGCATAAGAAAGCAGGCCGCTACGATACGCGCACGTTCGATCCGCCCGTAGCGTAGATGCTCGACTCTCCTCTACGCATTACTTCAACCTTTCCTCTACGAATCTTTTGATGTTGGAACACGTTTTCTGAGCCCTTCGCGACTCGAGCTCAATAAGCCTGCTTGCTCGAAAAACCACCTAACAACGTCGCAAGCACAATGCGCATATCGAGCGCGAACGACCAGTGTTGGAGGTAATAGAGATCGTGCTCAACGCGGGCCACCATCTTCTCGATCTTGTCGGTCTCCCCTCTGAAACCATTGACCTGCGCCCAGCCGGTGATGCCCGGCTTTCCGCGATAGCGATCGAGATACCCCTCTATCAATGGTCTATATAACTCGTCGTGTTCGAGAGCATGCGGACGTGGCCCCACCACCGACATCTCACCTCGCAGGACGTTGAAGAACTGCGGCAATTCGTCAAGACTCGTGCGGCGCAAAAAGCGCCCGACCGCGGTGACTCGCGGGTCATTACGCGTTGCTTGCTGCACTACGCCGTGCGCCTGACCGTGAGGACGCATCGTGCGAAACTTGTAGATGCTGAACACTCGTCCATCAAGTCCCTTTCTCTTCTGCCTGAATAGAACCGGCCCTCGAGAAGAAAGCTTGATGGCAATCGCAATGCCAACCAAAACGGGTGATATGACCAGCAGGACAACCACAGCGAAGAGCCGATCGAACGTCTCTTTCTCCGTCATTGCATCTCGACTCATGGACGAAGCGGACAGGCTGATTGCCGGCGCACCAAACAGGTTCAAGACTCCACCGCGATTGACCGAAAGACCCTGAACGTCGGGGAGGAATCGAATGTTCACGAGCGTATCGCGGAATAGCTCGATGCATCGGTGCACCAATCGTTCTTCCGACAAAGGCAAAGCAAGCCACAACTCCCCTATAGCGGTCTCACGCACGTGTGCCGCCAGTGTGTCCAACTGATCGAATACGGGCGAGGAGGATCCCGGCGCGTCGGTAGTCTCACCTGCTCTCCAGTCCAGTTTCGCCGCGATTCGGAATCCCGAGGTAGCATTCTCTTCAATGTCGTTCACTATCCGGTGATAGTGGGCGCCACAGCCCACAACAGCAACGGGCCGAACGTCCAACCCCACCTGCCTGAAGCGACCCAGCGTGGCGTAAATCGACATCCGCACCGCGACAAAACCGGCCCCCGTCAGACATGTCCAGTACAACAGCCATGTCATCGGCACGGTCTCCAATCTGTCCAAGCCCAGAATCAGCAAAGTTCCAGTGGCCTGCACCACTCCCCATGCGAGCAACAAGCGGATCGCCAACTGGGGCATTGAGCGCGCCCTCCATGATCGATAGATCCCGAATGCGGGAAGCACGTTCGCCGCGAGGGCAAGTGAAATAGCGACAAATACAACGAGTGAAAACCGATGTGGCATGACGGTCCCGAAGGTCAACCGATCAGCTGCAGCAGCTCCCGCCATGATCAACACGACATCGCATAGACGCGCTAGAAATCCCTTCACCCCGTTTCTCCCTTCAAATCGTACTTGCGTGTCTACGCCCGCTAAGCCGATAGC
>Ga0075038_10189713_pt1 | contig 10649 bp, 7 predicted proteins | sample OrgsoiRN2013_055_FD_67573 | JGI IMG/M metagenome (GOLD analysis project Ga0075038, IMG submission 67573) | Permafrost soil microbial communities from the Arctic, to analyse light accelerated degradation of dissolved organic matter (DOM) -... | ecosystem: Environmental > Terrestrial > Soil >... | reverse complement strand
GCTACCCTAAAGGTTGATAAGGACGGCAACGTAAATACGAGCGTAGTTACTGCGGCCGATCAGCAAAAATACGGCGAGATTAGTAAAAGCCTCGATCCGCATGATGTAAACTCGGTTTTAAATTTTGGCTCTGATGTACAGGGCTCGATGGAGAAATACAGTAACCAGTTCTTAACTTCGGTACGTACCTATAACTCGGGTGAAGTTGGGGGTTTGATCACCGAACTATTGACTGAGTTAAATTATATCGACGTTGATGAATTGAACCAAAGCGGTTTAAAGGGCTTTTTGATGCATGTGCCATTTTTAAAGAACCTGGTGATGGATGCCAAGAAGCTTTTTGCCAAGTACGATACCGTGGTTGACAATATCGACAAGATCACCAATAAGATAAAAGCCGGCCGTTTAAACTCGATCAAGGATAACAGTTCGCTGCAAACCATGTTTGACAGCAATGTGGACTATATCCACCAAATGGAAGACCTGATCATATCTGGCCAGCTAAAATACAACGAGCTCAGTGTTAAGCTTGCCGAAATGGAAGGCCGACCGGCAGATTACAACGACTACGAAATTGCCGATATGCGCGAGTTTGTAACCCGTTTGGATAAACGTCTGGCCGATCTGAAGGTGGTTCGCTTTATTATGATGCAATCGCTGGCGCAGATACGCGTGGTGCAAAACAACAATACCTCCATCGCCGATAAGGCACAATCTATCATATCGACAACCATCCCGGTTTGGAAAAACCAACTGACTATTGCCGTGGCGCTGCAAAGGCAAAAGGCCAATGTGGAGATGCAGAAAAAGATATCGGACACGACCAACACCATCCTGCAAAAGAACGCCGATATGCTGAAACAGAACAGTATAGATGTGGCACGCGAGGGCGAAAAGACCGTGGTATCGATAGATACATTGAAAAAAACCACGGCATCGTTGATCGAAACATTGAACGAAGTAAAGAGGATACACGAAGAAGGCGCGCAAAACAGGAAGAATTTAAACTCGGAATTACAAAATTTAGAAGCCGAACTAAAGAAAAATGTGACGCAGGTTGGCTAAATTTGAATAATGGATGATAACAGGAAGGCGATATTAAACGATTCGAACAGGATAATCAGCAAACTGCAGTTACTTTCTGTTTTTTTTGGCGATGATATTATTTACAAAATTTATCTGCGCAGCCAGGTTATCCACCAATTATTTGAAGATAACATTGAACTCGATATTAATAAACTGGAGCTGTTTCACCTCCAGTTTACCCAAACTTTAATTGAGCTGCTGCGGCAGATAAAAAAGAACAACGAGAAAAGTATCCTCATTTTATTGGACGAGATCCAGATCAATAAGGACCTGATCGATAAAATAAAAAGCTCTTTATTATCTGCCGAGCAGTTTCGGAACGATCAGCAACGCCAGGCCTTAAAAATCAATACCTCGTTGCGCAAACTGTACCAGGCTTTATCCGATAATACATCAGATTACCCTTTCTCGAAAAACATCAACGCCTTTAGCACCGATTACGCCCAGGACTTTTTTTACACCGCTGAGCCATCGCTAATGAGCGAAATGGTAAAATATGTTCCTACCGAAATTTACAGCAACGCTTATGCTACCATCCACAAAAAACTGATGGGATTGCTGTGCAAATACGATTTTAGAAGTAGCTTTTACTGTGGTTTGAAAGCCGGCGACCAGGTACTTGAGGTTTATAATTTGAACGATACCGACCGCTATTTTATTTACTCGCCAGCCAAACAGCTTTTTCTGTTTTGCGATGTAACTAAGATTGATACGGCTAATCTAAATACTGAACTATCGAAAAAAGGGCAATTTATACAGGAGCTGACCGACAAGGACGACCAGTTGAACAACAGCATCAATATTATCAAAACAACGATCCCGGCTGAGATTAAGAACCTGTTGGTTGAAAATTACCGGAAATTAAACGATATTAACTTCTTACAAAATATAAGCGATGTTGATGTACAGGCAAACATGCTGAAAAGCATGCTCAACACCGATATCATCTAAACACCCATGGATATACTACACAACTTATTAGGCGACGATATCAAAGCGGGCCTGCTGATTATTTTAAACCTGATCGTGATCGAAAGTTTGCTATCGGTTGATAATGCCGCCGTGTTGGCAACCATGGTGCTCGATCTGCCAAAAAAACAGCGCAGCAAAGCCTTACGCTACGGTATTTTAGGCGCTTACGTGTTACGCGGCGTGTGTTTGTTTTTAGCGGCGTGGCTGGTTAAAATATGGTGGTTAAAACCACTTGGCGGTTTATACCTGCTGTACCTGGCCTTCGATTATTTTAAAGGAAAGGCCAGCGAAGGCGAGAACGGCGAAGAAAGTGTTGATAAAAGCCAGAACTGGATTTATAAAAAAACAGTTGGCTTAATTGGTACGCTTTGGGCAACGGTGGTGCTGGTGGAGATTATGGACCTTGCCTTTTCTATCGATAACGTTTTTGCGGCAGTTGCCTTTACCGATCATGTATTTTTAATTTATGCCGGTGTGTTCATCGGCATATTGGCTATGCGTTTTGTGGCGCAGGCCTTTGTTAAACTGATGGAGAAGTTTACTTTTTTAGAGACCATCGCTTTTATCGTGATCGGCGTGCTGGGTATTAAGCTCACGGCATCGTTATACGTACACTTTTATCCGGATAGCGCAGCAACCAAAGTAATCAGTGGCGAGAAGGCAGATATCTTCGTATCGGTGTTTACTGTGGCCATTTTTATTTTACCGGTGCTAAGTTCGCTGCTGTTCAACTTCCCGAAAAGGCATACCATTGAGCCGCATGTAGCCGAAGAAGCCGAAGACGTACTGGATAATCAATAACCGATATATGATCAAACTTTTAGCCACCTGGTTTGGCATCGGTTATATTAAAGGCGGCGGTACCATGGCCGCAGCAGTTACCTGCGGATTGATCTGGCTACTATGGCCAACAACCGCCGGGCAAAGCAACTGGATCTTCATCGCTATCACTATTTTGATTACCCTTTTGGGGATATGGCTTGGCGACAAGGTTGAACCCTTTTGGGGAAAAGACAGTTACCGTGTAGTAATCGACGAAGTAGCCGGCATGCTGGTGACCATGATATGGATTCCGCACAATGCCTGGTTGTTGCTGACCGGCTTTATCCTGTTCCGCTTTTTTGATATGGTAAAACCTCTCGGCATCCGCAGGCTGGAAGACCTGCCCGGCGGAACCGGTGTAATGTTAGATGATGTTTTGGCTGGTGTTTATGGCAACATTATACTGCAGGTCGTAGTGTTTTTTATGCGCTAAACAAACTCATTAATAGTTTGCACTTATTACTGTGCCAAATAAAGCGTATAATCGGCGGTGCTTTTTTCGACTATAAAATTGGCATAACCTTTAAAGTTTTTGAGATAGGCAGCAACTTTATTTGCCTCGTACGATTTGGGTAACATAACATAGATGGGGCCGGCATGCCCGTTATAAATGTCCTGCCCCTGTTCGGCCTTGCCGGGCTCAAAGGTTATAACGCGATTATTGCTGATCTCGAAAACCAGATCACTTGTCAGAAAAACAAATAGGGCATTATGCTGCTGTTTATCGAGCATGATTATGTGGCTCAACATAGGCTGATCGATAAACACTTGTGCAAAACCAGTATTGCCATGGCTGGCCCAATGAGCATTACGATCGAACCCGGTATACATAAACCGGTAGCTTTTGTAACCAATAAATAACCATATTGCTGCAAAAAAAACAATATACGGTGGCCTTAACTTGCTGACTATATAAATTATACCTGGCGTTATAATAAACCCTATCAGGCGTAAGTGCCTTGCCTCGTATGATATGTTGGCCTGCCGTAAATAGCTTATACCAAAAAACAACACGCCTGCGATGTAAAATATCACTAACATCCATCGGTAGTCGATGTAAGTAACACGTTTTGCTGTGTAGATAACAATGAATAGGCTCAGCAACGCTAATATGACCGTCCAGATCACGGGCTGATTGATCATACCGTTGGCCATGTCGTCGACAGAAAAACCGGTAACCAATGGCGAAGCTATCGGGAAGCCAAATGTTTGCCAGGTTAGTTTTATACCATTCACGTTTGATGCGGGGTTGCCACCCTTTGACAAATAGCCGATATAAATTATCATTAACGATAAGCAAACAGGTACGCCCGTTATGATGCCGTTAATCAACCATGCCTTTGGTTTTTTGTTTAACGATAGCCTTATCCAGAGATAAAGGGCCCCTGAAAGATATATCCACAAAAAAGACGATTTAAGAAAGAAGCCGAGAAGGCCCGAAAAAAATATAAACACAACCAACTGCCATTTGGCGGTTTTAAAGCAGGTACATCCGTACAAAAACCACCCCAAGAAAGCAAAAACGGTTATTTCGCCACCGTTGTAAAATATAAAGGGTATGAGGTAAGCTTGCTGGCAAGCTATAAAAGCGATGCTGATTGCTGATATGAGGTTGGTAAAGCCAAGGTTTTTAAAAAATAAATATAAACCGGCGAGCCCGCTTAGCGAGCAAATAACTATAGCAATAACAGTTCCCTTGCTTATACTGATACCAAACAGGCTACTAAAAAAGTAAGGCACCAGGTATTGCCCCGGCGACCACCATGACATAAAACCATAATTCTGTGCAGCGATATTGGCATGGTCGGGACCGGCGAGTATATTAAAACCCGAGCCTCTTTGCATGCTTCGCAATACCTTAAAACCCCAGGCAGGGTCGGGGAAAATTGCCGGTGGGTGTATGAAAATCAGAACGCCGGCAACCAATGTACAAACGCCTATGAGGGCGAGTAAGAGTTTAGCCTGATTATTTGTGGCCATTATTGGAGTTTACCAAAAGTAATAAACTCCCGCAAAAAACCAAAATTGAGCACATTATCAAAAGTACGCTGAAAACATCCAGCTGCTTTGTTTAAAGCGGCAAACTAAAGTAAAAAGTCGACCCGACACCGCTTTCGCTTTCAACCCATATCTTCCCTTCGTGGCGCTTGATGATCTCGGCGCTTAAATATAAGCCTATACCAAAACCCGAGATGTGTTGCGTGTGGTTACTTTCAACCCGGTAGTAACGATCAAACAGTTTTTCTTTGTCCTGTGGTTTAATGCCCATGCCCTCATCTTTTACATTAACCTGTGCTCTATTGTCTATTATATTACAATTTACCTCGATCAATTTACCTTTTGGAGAATATTTCACCGCGTTGCTGATCAAATTATTAATAACCGACCCTATTTTATCGCGGTCGGCATTAACGATAACAGGTCTGCACGGCTCAAATTGAATAACATGGCTGGATATCGTTAATTCAGTTTCCTGGATCACTTCTTCTATCAGTTTTTCTAAGTCAAACCGTTGTTTGTCGATCATAATCTTACCCGATTCCAGTCGCGAAATATTGAGGAAACCATTGATCATGGTGCTCATTTTCTTTACCTGCACGCCGGCTTTATCCAGGGCTCCGGCCACAAAAGCATCGTCGCTGTTTTTGAACTTCGAATTTAAAACCTGTACCAATGCGGTAAGTGTTGTTAACGGCGTTTTCAACTCATGGCTCACCATCCCGATAAAATCATTTTTCCTGATCTCATCCTGCTTTTGCTCAGTAATCTCGTGCAGTACCCCTGTAAAATACCGGTTAACATCATTATCATCTTTCTGAACTGTTCCTATCCCCCTAACCCATCGTATCTTACCATCGTTATGCCCCATTATCGGGTATTCCATATCAAATTTTACACCTTTAGTAATTGAGGCTTCTACTGCATCTGCGACAGCCTGGCGATAATCGGGCTGTATTTGGTTAATAGCAAGCTCGTAAGGAACTTCTTCATCCGCCGCAAAGCCAAAAAACTCTTTTAAGCGCGGCGAGGTATGAAACACGCGGTCGATAACATTAATATAGTACGAACCCATGCCCGCCGCTTCGATAGCCATACGCAGGCTTTCTTCGGTACGTTCAACCTTCCTGCGGGCCGTTACCTGTTCGGTAACATCTACGGCAACTACGATAATATCTGTGGTTAACCCGCTATCGTCTATTATGGGCTGGTAAACAAAATTCAGGAAAAACTCTTTCAGATCGCCCTCGTTATCTAACAAGGCACGAACCTCATTGCCGTAAAATGATTCTCCAGAAGTATAAACATCATTCAATATTTGCAAAAACGGCTGGCCCTTTAGTTCGGGCAACGCCTCGGATAAGAGCAGCCCGATCACTTTGTGAGATTTTCCCCAAATTTGCAGTATCATTTCGTTGGCCGATTCGATAACCAATTCCCGGCCATGTAATACGCCAATGGCAACCGGTGCTTCCTGTATCAGGTATTTAAACCGCGACTCACTTATGGCCAGTTCGCCTATAGTGCTTTCTAATTTACCCTGGGTTTCGATTAATTGAAGATTTGTTGCTGCCATATCTTCATTGGCAACGGAAAGTTCTTCATTGATAGATTGCAATTCTTCGGCGTATCTTTCAAGCAGTTGCCGCGATTCTACTTTATCGGTGACTTCGAACGACATCACCAATACACTCGTTATTTTGCCATTTGCATCTGTGAGCGGCTGATAACTATAATCTACGTAGGTGTGTTTTTTACTGCCATCTTCGTCAATAAATAAAACCGGGCTTTCTTTTACTGAGATCGTTTCGCCGGTTTTTAGTACATGCCTCAATTGTCCCGGGAAAGGCTGATCTGCCAACTCGGGCAATATCTCCAGCAATGGTATACCAATCGTAGTTTCTTTAGTTCTGCTCCAGTAGGTGAGGTTGGCCTCGTTTATCATTTCTACAGCCAGGTCCTTTTCGCTGATAACAACCACGTGAGCAGGTAGCATATTGAGCATCTGCTCCATGCGATGCTCATAGGTTTTACGGTCGGCAATATCAATACACGAGCTAATATATCCCGCGAATGTGCCATCCGGGTTAAAGCGCGGCGGGCCTTTGGCCAGTAGCCATCGGTAGTCGCCATTTTTGTTCAATACCCTAAACTCACCGGTAAAGGGAACCTTATTTTTAAAAGCCGATAAATAAACATTTAACCAACGGTCTTTATCATCAGGGTGGATAAGATCGGCCCAGCCAAATTGCAGCAGCTCTTCCATTGATTTGCCGGTAAGATCCGTCCAGGCTTTATTAAAATAGATCGCATTGCTCGATTCATCGCTCATGGCTATCATCACATCGCTGCTTTCGGCCATGGTGCGGAAACGCGCTTCGCTTTCTTTAACGCTTTGTATGGATTTTACTTTTTGTGTTGTTTCCATACAGATAACCAGTACCCCACCTATGTTACCATTCTCTTCGCGTATCGGGCTGTACGAAAAATCGAAATAGCAATCTTCCAGATAACCGTTGCGGTGAAGCGGCACCATAAAATCCGGGAAACCAAAATTTTGCCCTTCCATCACACCGGCAAACATAGGCCCTATCGTTTCCCATATCTCGGCATAAGTATCGCGGGCGCCGCCACCCATGGCCTGTGGGTGCTTTGTTTCGCCATTAATCGGCCTAAAAGCGTCGTTATATAGTTGGGTGTAGTTTTTGCCCCAACAGATCAATACCGGGAATTTGGTGGTCAGCATCATGCTAACCGTTTGTTTTAACGCCGAAGGCCATAATTCAGGCAAGCCTAAATCTGTATCCGACCAATTCATGGATCGGATTAGTTCGCCCATTTCGCCGCCGCCCTGCAAAAAATGTGGTAATGGGTTATTTAAGTTATGGGATGACGGCATTGCGGGCTATAGGTTGAATTCATAAAGTTATCATTTTAGTTATGTTTCAACACATAAATAAATAATAACTCCCCACCCTAAACAACTACATGTTATTAAATGTTTTGGACAGCGCCGACCTTGATAAAGTTTTTATGCAATCAAATTACAAGTAATAACCTACAAATCCTTCTTATCCAGAAATACCCCTGTACCATTCATTTTAACCGGGCCGTAATACAAACCATTATTGGGCTTAATGCCATATTGGTCTTTTAATTTTTGATGCAAAGCTTCGGGTTGTTTGTTGCCGTTAACGATCAACTCATCATCACTCAGGCCAAACCAGTCTACCGTGGATGCATCGGTTACAACCTTTTCGGCTACGAGAGCCGCAAGTACGCCGCGCACACGTTGCTGGTCGGCAGAGATATCGCTGTAGTGCTTTTTCTTTGGTGCAACGTCTGCCCTTTTGGGCGCCACATCGCCACCATACAAAAACGGCTTAGCGTCGTTTTTTTGGCGTTTAACATCGCCTGTTTGGGGATCTCGTTTTTCGGTTGCATCAGCACTCCTTTTTTTCTTTGGATGTACCGATTCGAGCTCCATGCTCTGACCATCGGCGTCGGTAAGCTTTAGGTAACTCGATTTCGTATCCCTATCTTCGTAATTTTCGGCGTACATATCCTTGTTTTTCGTGGCAACTTTAAACGAGTGGGGCTTGTCGATATGCTTACGAACAGTATCTGCATCTTTACTTTCCCGGTCGGCTTTTTGTTTTGCACGTTCGCGAGCGCGCTCATCGTCTCGTTGCGTTCTATTCTCGTCTTTTCTATCCCGGGCGGTTTCCCGGTCGGCACGTTCATCGTCCGAGCGTTGTATTCTGCTGTCATCTTTGTGATCGCGGGCTGCCTTTTGGTCTGCAAGGTAGCGTGCCCGGTAATCTGCCAACTTTTGCATTCCATCTTTTATATGTTCATACTTATTTTCGTTTGCTTTGGCGATCATTTGATTGATACGGTTCAGCAGCGGTTGGTAATGACTAAACTCCACCGGAGGTATTACCACATCGTTAATGGTAAATGCCACCAGTTTCTTGTTCTCGATCTTAAAGTAATAGTGATTATTGGCGTCGTCTGTTACGGTCACTTCCCTGTTCAGGCTGTCGGCGTTGGTTTTGTTAAACTGCACGCGCACCAGTTTGGGCAAGGTATCGGTTAGTTGCCCAATGGCTGCGGGCTCCTTCAACGTATCGATACGTAACTTTGGGGCATGTACTTTTTTACCTGCAGGGGGCGGAGGTAATACATGATGTGGTGTGATATTGCTAACCACGGCCATTACCTGTTTTTTTATAAAATTTGCGCCGTGTTTAACTTCTGAATTAGCTTTTGGTACAAAAGTAAAAAGCAACAAGACCACAATACCAGATAAAAGTACGATCTTTTCGGCTGCGTTCAGCTTTTGATTTTCCTGACTAACCATTCGGCGCAGGCGGTTCATCAATTGGTTTTTTCGCAGGCTCAAAGCCATTGCATAACCTGTTTTATTCTCTTCATAATTCTGAAAAGCCATCAAAGCTTCGAGGTAGTTGCGTTTTTGCTGCACATGCGCCAGCACGATATCATCACAACAGATTTCGCGCTCATCGCGGATAAGAGCTGATATCCACCAGATGGCCGGGTTGAAAAAGAACACCGTTTCGACCAGGCTTTGGATAATATTCACCAAATAATCGCGGCGTAAAATATGCGCCAGTTCGTGATAGATCACCGATTCGATCTGCCCTGGTGAAAGCTGCAAGATCATACCGGCAGGTAATAAAATTATCGGCCTTAAATAGCCGATCGTTACCGGTACATTAACCAGTTTCGATTCTTTAATGGCAACACTGCGCACCATGCCCAGCTTTTGGCCTAATGCAGCAACCTTGTCTTTCCACCCGGCACCAATATCCAGAACGCCTACACTGCGCACACGTTTAACGTAGAGCAATTCGCGCGTTAGCCTGACACTCTTTAAAACGAAGCACAGTAACCAAAGCGCAAATATCCAGGTTGAATACTGATCAAAAAAACCAATAGCACGGGTATAGTCAAAACCATCAATCGTTACATAGGCATTAGTGGTGGTAATGATGGTTTTCCCGGCAACGTTACTGCTCAAAGTGATCACCGTGGTGGTACTTGCAGACTTATCCAACTCGATAAAAAGTGTGAGGCCAGTGGCTAAGACAAACAACATTAATATGCCGCACAACAGGCGGTAGCGCCAGCTTGCCGGCACTTTTTTGGTAAGCGCGATAACTGATCCGGCGAGCACAGCGGCTATAACACCTATCCAAAGCGAGTGGATCAATGTCCAGCAGATGGCCCTGATGGTATGCTCGGAGATATAGTGGTTTAAAAATGTTGCTTTCATAACCTTATTGTTTTTGATCTATCTTTTTGATCAATTCTTCAAACTCGGCCATCTCTTGGGCCGACAGTTTTTTATTACCTAATAATTGCATCATCAGATTACCTGCCGAACCGTTGAACAGGTTATCGACAACCTTGTCCAACAGGGCGCCTTTGGTCTTACCTTCCTCAACCGCGGCACGGTAAATGTGCGTCATCTGGCTATCGTCCTTTTTCAATAAAGCTTTCTCTATCATGATCTGCATCAGCTTCAAGGTCGACATGTAAATTACCGGACGTTTCTCCTGGTTGATCTGGTCGTTAACAAAGCGGGCTGTCGACGGGCCGAATTGCCACAACACCTGTAGTATTTCCAGTTCGGACTTGGTTGGCTCGGATGATACTGCTTTATCCTTTTTTGTTGACTTCATAAAACAAACATAAGAATAATTTCTTATGTTCCAAATTTTTATTTAGTATTGCCTGCAGATAAC
>Ga0075038_10147808_pt1 | contig 10875 bp, 6 predicted proteins | sample OrgsoiRN2013_055_FD_67573 | JGI IMG/M metagenome (GOLD analysis project Ga0075038, IMG submission 67573) | Permafrost soil microbial communities from the Arctic, to analyse light accelerated degradation of dissolved organic matter (DOM) -... | ecosystem: Environmental > Terrestrial > Soil >... | reverse complement strand
GCCGGAAAACTTTGGTTATATAAGGTGGTCGAGTCGCTTTTGAGTACGTATAATTTGTATTTTGTTGCTTTCGCCACACTGTTCCATTGTAGCGAAACCGGCAAGCTCACTGTTTGTTTATTGGTTGGCGAAACCAGGGTAACTACCCCCGGTGCGGTATGGTTGTAGGTAATGACATTGATAGCCGACCATTTGGCTTGGGCAGTATCGTTCTCTGCACGTACCCGCCACTGGTAAGTCTGATCTTTTGGAAACGTGTAATTAACCTGCAGGCCGGGATAGACCTGGTTTAAAATAACTGCGCTTTCATTCACAAAATTATTGGTGTCTATTTCGAGCTGGTACTTGGTCGCGCCATACAAACTTGTCCATTGCAAAGTTACCGAATTTAGATTGGTCAGAAACCCGCTTGCGGGAGAAGTCAGCAATACGTTTTGCTGTTTGATAGAGGAATACAATACGCTAAAGGAATACGGGTCGGAATAGGGGGTTTGGCTGCTGCCATTCTCGGCCCGCACGCGCCACTGGTAATTACCAGGGTTCATGGTCAAAACAAAGGTGTTCTTTTTTACTACAGTGTCCATCACCAACACTCCGACAGAATCAAAACGGGGGGAAACTACCTGTAAGCGGTATGTCAGCGCATTATCTACCTGGTCCCACCAGAAATTGACCGTATAGCTGGTACTTTGGTATTTGTTGCCGGGCGCCTCCAACGTGACCTTGCTACCCGAAATTGATGGCTCAATAAAGTCCTTACAGGAAGATAAAAACCCCATTAGCGTAATGATGATGAGTCCCCAGGTTAGTCTATTTGTTTCCATGATCTGTTAAATTTACAAATTTCATTTTTTTATCTCCATCAGTATTTCCATTACCGTTTTCCTGGCTGCTTTATCAGAAGTTCTTTCTTCTACCGCTTTCAAAGTAACAGACCGGGGAACCCCTATGTTTTGCTGCTCTTCTAAATGATTTAATGTTTTGACTAAAGCAGAATAATTGCCTTCAAAATCAAGCTTTTGGATGATAAAGTGACCCGTATTAAATGCGGGATCCTGGTTAGGTACACCTGAAAGTTTGACGTCTTCACGTTCAGCTATTGAAGCTATAGTTGCGAGCGTGTTACCTCTTAAACTCAATGTATCCGCTTGATATCGTGCCAATATCATTTCGAGGTTCTTTGTTTTCCTTTCCAGATATCCCGGTTGATAGGCAACATCGGATGCCTGGGTTAATTGCGTTTTAAGGCGTGAGTTGACTTGAAATGCAGCTATCGTTTTTTTGAATGCGAGTTGATAGCAAAGCAAAATCAGCACGATTGTTCCCGCGATGAGCCAGTATTCCTTTTTATGTAAGAGTTCTTTTACCATGATTAATAGGACACGCTAATGGTAAACTGCCCTGTGTTCGCTTCGTTGTTAAAAACATAATTATCTAAAGTGACATCTTTGACCCAGTGCTGGGTTTTTATTCGTGCTATCCACTCGTTAACCGGGATTACTTTCTCCGAAAGCCCGGCTATCCTGATCTGCCTGTTTTTAAAGATCGGCGTCCGCTGCGCCCTGCTTTCGTCATTGTCTACCGGATCCATATCAACCTGCTTCCAGGTCACCTCCTGAGGTAAACACGACGCCATTTGGTCGATCAAACGTGCTTTGCTCACACCATTATCCCAACCCAATACCTGCAATTCAAGTTCTTTTGATTTGATGTTGTCCTGTATGCTTTTGATATCGCTGAATGTTCTTGCAGTGCTGCTTACGCGGTACGCCAGCTTTATATTGTCAGCATTAAGCGAAGAAAAAAGAACAAAATTGATCAGCAACAATAAAAACGTAATAGCTAATACTATTGAACCGTATACTTGCAGTTTCTTTTTTGACAAGGCTTCGGCTTCGGCTTTTTCTAAGGTTTCTATATTGGCTTTTATTGGCTCGATGCGCTGCGACACCACCAATTGAAAAGCCGAAACGTATGCCAATAATAACTGCTCATCGATTTTCTCTGATTCTACTTTTATCGGGAAAGGCGACTTTGCGGCTTCGTCATATTGATATTGGACCCAATTTCCTTCCTCATCCCTGCTAATCTGATGCCCGTCAAAAATGAGCTCGGTATCGTAGAGGTTCAGTTGTGGCAAGATGGTAAACACGGGAAACGGGCCTAAATTCAACATGATCGGAACAAATCCAAGTTCTCGAATTTGGTCGATGATCCTGTCAGCATCCGATCTGCGGATCGCAGAAACAAACGACCAATTATCAGATATGAAGTTCTGTACGTAAAACTCTTCAATATTGGCATTCGGAAGTATTTTTGAGAAGTTATTTTGAGACAATAGATCAATCCGCTCGACCTGCTTGTGGACGATGCCTTTCCCATTGATATTTACAGCGACCAGGGATTTGGACTCAAAATGTTTACTTAATTCTTCAAAAGATTGTAAGCCCACTATCTTGGTTTCAATATCAAGCCGCTTCGCGTTCGCTATAACGTTACAGGCGTTGATAGCCAACGAACCGTCGCGCCGGATAGTAACCCCGACGCCGACCGCCTTATTGATACCGAGATACTGTTGAAGCATTTCCTGTGCTTTAAATGTTCTAATGAATAATGGTCGGCTTAATAAATACTAAGGTCACGATCTTCGTATGTGTCTTACTCTTGCTGCTGAATATCCATTTCAATACCGGTATCCTGGATAAAAGAGGCACGCCGGAAGCCGTGTCGCTATCCTCTTCCCGCTCCAAACCGCCCAATACAATCATATCCTCATTATGCGCTCTTACAATAGATTCAAACTTACTGGTCGAGGTCGGTGGTGGTGCATTCGTTGGTGGTGTGCCGATAAAATCGGTAATATCCACCTTGATGGCCAATGTCACCTGGTCATCCCCGGAAACAATGGGTTTGATATTGATCACCAGATTGGCTTCAACTGCATTGTATTGCTGACTGAAAATACTGGTGGGGTTAGTTAGCGACGGAAGGACATTCTGGGTTTGTATCAGGTAATAACGTTTCGAACCGATACTTAATGTCGCAGTATGACCATTTAAAGTGGTTAGCTTAGGTACAGAGTGTACCTGTACGTTACTGTTTGACTCCAATGCATTAATGGTCGCGTAGAAATTTGGAGTCACGTGACCAAGGTTAAGGTGTGTTACCCCGCCCAGCCGGTTAAGAAAATCATTAATGGAACCAGAACCAAAGGTATAGTTAACGCCGGGCAATACAGTGCCGCCAGTTTTTACGCTATCCGCTACCCCGGCGGAGATACCTGTCGCTACGGTTCTTCCTTTGTTGATGTCGACCAGCGTTACTTCGATCATGACCATCGGCACCAGCTGATCGAGTTGCTTGATATAGGATTCCAACTCAGCTATCTGCGGCCCAGGTCCTGATAACAATAGTGTATTCTGCTCCCGAAACTCTTTGATCTCAACGCCCTTCTTCCATTCCAACGGGATCATAGCTTGCACGGTATCGATGGAGCGGTTCTGTAGCATGATCACCTTGCTGTTTCTCAAACCCTCCAGCTTTCTATCCCCAATGAGATAATTGCCATTTTCTATTCGATAAGTGTAATCCGTTCCCTGGAACAGTGAACTTAGGAAATTATCATAGCTGATATCGGTGACATGGGAGGTAATTGTCCCCTTAATTTCCGAATACAAAAAATAGTTTTTGCCCATCTCTTGGGAGGCCGATTTAACCAGATCCTGAATGGAAGCGTTATTACAATCAAGCGAGATCATTTTTTGACCGCCAATGGTACGGATAAACAAACCCAAATTACCGGCAGTGGCATTTTGAGCAATTGGCTTAAATACTTTCCTGACAGCCGTATTCTTATCCCCGTTCACATACTGTTCTTCGTTTTCGCCCAATGGCTGGAACAGGTAAAAGTTGTCATTCGTTGTGACCATTTTGATATCATTAGCGAAGGCCAATTTTTCTAAAGCAGTTTCAAACGGTGCATTCGCAAAAAATGCGGATACCCGCTTGCCGGATAAACCCGAACCGACCACGATATTCTTCCCGGATAGCTGTGTGATCTTTCGGGCGACAATGCTCAGGCTATCGTTTTCCAGTTCCAGGCTCAAGGTATTATCTGATGCGTTATATTTGGCTTTGATTTCCCTTACAGGATGAACATTGAGACTGGGATCCTGATACTGTAATATAGTAATGATCGAACCCGTAAAAGAAATATCAAGATTGTAATTCTTTGCCAGGAATACCAGGATATCAAGCGCCGTAACGTTATTGAAATTGTTGACCACCCGGATATTTAATTTCGGATCGATATTGATACTCAGATTATTCGATTTCGCCAACGCGGATACGAACTCCTGGATCGACACCCCGTTTACCGACAACTGAACGGTACTGTTCAGGCCGGGAACGGTAGCAGACAATTGTTCCAGCTGGCTTTGAATAACCTGGATGCGGGGTTGTTGCTGCGCACTTACTTCAAGCGAAAAACACAATACCGTACTTAAAATAAATAGAGTCAATTTTTTATACATGCAGCAATTTTAATAATTAAATAATAAAGGATATATCTCCTCAAGGCTTGTCATCCCCTCGCTGAAAATCTGAAAAGCGTTTTCGGCAAGCGTCTGTATCCCGCGTTCTTTCAGCATCTCGTTTACATACATATTCCCATTCTTAATCTCCATAGCCAATTCCTGATCGACCGGAATTACCTCGTACACAGCTTTACGCCCCTTGTATCCCGTGTAATAACATTTCTCACAGCCGTTTGGCGTGTAATGCTTGGCTACAATGGAATAGGGTTTAAATTGTTTGGGATATAATTCAGCGTTCAACTCGTTCTCTTTTTTACAATGCGGGCAAAGCAACCTGATCAGCCGCTGTGCAACCGTTGTGTTCAATGTATTGGCCACCAAAAACGGCGGGATACCCATATCGATCAACCGCGATACAGTTCCCCATGCGGAATTGGTATGAATGGTCGACAACACCAGGTGCCCGGTCAGGGCGGCCCGGATCGCCATGTTGGCGGTTTCGGTATCCCTGATCTCGCCGACCATGATTACATCAGGGTCCTGGCGCAAAAACGTCCGCAATGCCGCCGCAAAACCTAACCCTATCGATTCTTTGAGTTGCACCTGATTAACACCTTCCAAGGTATATTCAACGGGGTCTTCAACCGTTAGGATATTACGGGTTTCCTTATTTAAAAGTTTCAGGGTTGCGTATAGGGTGGTCGTTTTTCCCGAACCTGTGGGGCCGCTGATCAATAATATTCCGTTTGGCCTTTTTACTCCCTGGAGATAATTATCCAGATCAAACGCAGAGAAACCAAGGGTATTCAGGTCTATATCCGTTGCATCGTTATTCAGTAATCTCAATACAACCTTTTCACCATGTAAAGTCGGCAGAACGGAAACCCGGATATCAAACTGCTGTTCTTGGTGCTTGAAGTTAATGCGCCCGTCCTGTGGAAGTCGCTTCTCAGAAATATCCAGATTGGATAGTATTTTAATCTTATTGATCAGGGCGGGGTACTCTTCCCGCTTTAATAAATAGCGCTCTACCATCATCCCGTCTATCCTGATACGCACCCGGCATTTGTTTTCGTAGCTTTCGATATGAATATCGCTACTTTTCAGATTTTTGGCCTCGCCGATCAGGTTTAGCAAAAAGTCGTCGGCATCTTTGTGGATATGTAGTTGAGTAGCACCTTGTGCCGCGCTGTCCTTGATGTAATATTTGGAAAGTAGTCTGGCGATTTGCGCGGCCGGAATAGGCTCGACTTCAATCGTTAAACCCAATAATATTTCCAGTTCGGATTGAAGATCCTGTGTGTTGGTTCCGTCCTCACAATATATGATAAAAATTGTCCCTGCTTTGGATTTTGGCAATATGCGGTAGTGCCATGCCTGATCTTTGGTCAGCAAATGGATATTATCTGTTAATAATATGATATCCTCCGTCAGGCTCATCTATATAGGTAGTGCAACAACCAGTTGTCACTGGTTAAATCGATATTCTTATCCAACAATTGAACCACTAAAAATACAATTAATATCAGCGCCTGCAAGCCAGCTAATGGAATTTGTTGATTATTTTTTACTGAGAATATCCGGCACAGTAATACAAAAACGCAAATAATAATTAAACTGCTGATATAGAAGAGCAGGTAGTTCAAAATGGAAAAATAAAACGCAATGCTCACTAAAAACAGAATGTCTCCCCAACCTAATAACTCTCTGCTGATATTAACCCACTGTCTCTGTTTTATTGAAAAATAAAGGCTCACCAATAAAAGCTGAGCACCGATAAATAAAAGATCGATTGAGGCGGATAGCCATTGCATGCGGATTAACTGGTGGCGTACAAAATAACCATCAATGCTAAATAAGCAAACCAATACGGGAAACCAGAACCAATAGACTGCGCGGCTTTTTAAATCCTGAACGAAAATAGCGACAAGAACAAAAACGATTAGAGTTTGAATGATCAGCACATCAGTCTGGAGTAACTTCTCTCAAATTCTTATCCTGGTCAACCTCCCATACGTTAAACGTACCGTTTCCGTTAAAATCAACTACCGCTGTCGCTCGTGCAGTGAAGGTAGTGCTGGTCGCGTTCACAATTTCGATACGATAGTTTGCCCGTCCGTCTTTATCCGTACTGAGTTTCTCCTGCAAAAAGCCCAGGGCTTGCAAGTCAGTCGTGTATTTTGATTTTTCGTAAAAGTAGTTTTTTTCTAAGGTGTGGATATGCTCCAGTTGTTCTTTAGCCTCCAAGCTTTTGGCTTTGGTGATCAACGGCAATAAATTCGGCAGTGCCAGCAATATTAAAATACCAATAATGCACAGCACGACCAATATCTCGGTTAAAGTGTAGGCTTTAAGGCGTTTGATAGAGACGGTAGACAGGTATCTCATAAGATTTAATTTAGCCCCAAACTACATGTTTACAATATACAAAGCAAATATTTTTAGAAATGTTGTTAATAAGTATTTCTACAAGGGAACTCCCCCGGCACAAATCAATAATAGCAAAAGGATAATTCGGTTAAACAAGAATAATAAATGTACTATGATACTCCGTTGATAGCTTATCCGGGTCTATCAGCCGGATAGGGTTGTTTTTTACATAATTGTAAACGTTCCATCGCCGGTTTTTCTCCGCCAGAGGGTCAACGGTCGAAAACCACATCACTTCCTGATTAGCATTTACATCACTATAGCTGTTTATCTATAATAGTCTTTAAACAAATCATCATCATAGCCCGTTCCGTACCATTGACCTTTTATATAATAATAGTGTTTTGGCCCTAAAGCAATAATAGGTAATAAACCGCTTATTTGTAGCTTGTTTGATTGCTGGGTTTTAGGATCGTTAATGGTGAATGATTGAGTTATGCTTTTGTGAGTGGTAAAAAAAATATTTCGATTCGAATCGTAGTTTAAGGTTATTTTCTTATTTCTTATATAGCTTTTTTGTGGAGAGGAACTTGACTTATGTCGATCATAAACATTAGCTACTAACTTGAAATTACTTTGATCATTTCCAGTTATATTAAATTTAATTACATAAAGGCTTCCATCGATATCACCTCCAAAAGCCTTGCCAAAGGAATTCGTCAGCATAGCAACATTAATCTTATTCCCTTTTACAGTTAAAATCACCGTATTTCTTATCTGTGAACCTGTGCCACCTCTTGTGTCATAAACAATTTCAAGAAACTTATGATTCAGTACATGGACTTCGTTCATGCCATTATAATCTGTCAAAAAAAGGCTGTCGGTTCGGCTAGATATTTTTGCGCCATACCGTGAGTTGTCAGTGCTGTAATTCGTTATGCTAATTTTGGTCGTGCGGCCTTCATAAGATTCTATTGAATAGGATTGCGCTTTTGCACTATTCCAAATCGTGCAAACGGTAACGAAAATTAGTTGCAATTTTTTTGTCATTTCCATTTTATGTTAATTATTTTGGTCTATAAGCTGTAGTTCCATTCTTTTGCTGGAAAGTTATTACCATTGTTGCGGGGTTATATTGTGAGCCTGACGAGTTTAAAGTGGCAGTTGAATTCCAATAGAAAAGGTGAGCATCCGGGTTACCAAGACCCTTTAAGTTTGAATAATCTGTCGCCCAATTTTCTTTAGAAAAAGCTTCGATTGCCGCATGAAGTCCCTTATTAGTACCCTTTAACATGCCAGCTATCCCACCTTTATAAGTCATGGCGATATGATACGCCTCATAACCTAGATCTGGTTTCCCTGGTTTTGAATGGTCTTTAGTAACATTATAATTACCCGCCACATTTCCGCCAGAGATTGCATCATTTCCTCCATAGCTTGTATGTAATGCCCAATTTGGATCATCCAAACTTGTACCTGATTCATTTATCCTATTTTTAATTGAGCTTGCAATTGCTTGAATCCCGGCTATATCATCATTGCCTGAACCTTCAGCAAATGCTATTGCAACTGCTTGGAGTAATCCAACTGGGTACGTTCCCTGACTGGCGTCCTCCACATTCGAATCGTCACTTGAAACACCGGAGTTATCTGCCCCTCCTCCAGAATCACCGGGAGCAGTTGTCTCCCCGCCCCCCGAACCATCGGGAGAATCGTCGCTTTTCCCTGCGAGACTTTGCATCGCGCCCATATTCGCGGCGCCCCGATCCATTGGAGCGATGAACATCCCGTTCTTATCGAATCGGCTGCGCCCTTCGGCGTCCATAAGGGCGAAATCACCATTGGGACTTTTGTCAGACATGCCATCCGGGTCTATCAGCCGGATAGGGTTGTTTTTTACATAATTGTAAACGTTCCATCGCCGGTTTTTTTCCGCCAGAGGGTCAGGGGTTGTCCACCTTGCAATTATAGGATCGTAGAACCGCGCGCCATAATCGTATTGGTCGTTTAATTCCTCCTGTTTCTCCCTCCCATTGTAAAGGTACTTATTACCTGCATTCTGCAAAATATGCATATTCAAGCCAAAGGGGTAATAATCATCCTCGCCCACCTGGCCGTTCAACTGGTCAAAAGTCACCCTGTTATTACCCAGGTTATCTTTCAGCGTATATTCATAATTAACATTGGAGCCGGATATGATCGCCCTGCCTTCCTCCGTCGCGACAAAATCGATGGTTGTCCCGGTGTATTGTATCCCATCTATATATTCGGTAACTACGCCGTTGGCTACTTTTTGCAGTTTGCGCCCAATAGCGTCATAGGTATAGCTCAAGCCTTTGCCAGGTATGCTGGCAGGCAGATCAAGTATGTTGTAGTTGATCGTATTGCCGAGACCATCGCTGGTGGCATTACCGTTATCGTCATAAGTGTAGTTTCGGGTTGCGAACCCCGCTCCGCTTACCGTACTTAAACGGTTACTTTGTCCCCCATTCTCGTAAGTATAAGCGAGGGTCGTATAGGATTGGTTACTTCGGGTCAGGTTTTGTATATTCCCCAGGTTATCATAACCAATATTCGTTTCGCTTAACCCGGCCGAAGAATTGCCGTTATTCAGCCTGTTCAGTTCATCATAACTATAGGTTGCCCATTGGTACCCGCTGTGCGGCTTGTTGTACTCCTGCTCAGCGATATTACCGTTCCATTGAGGCGCTGCGCCATGGGTACTCGAATTGTAGTCCAGGTGCAAGTCAAAATACCCGGAACTGCTGTGTATGAGCCACCCCCGTTCGTTGTAGGTGTAGTCGGTACTTTGCAAGCCATTTCCCACCGTTTTATTATGCACCTGACCGACCTCATTATAAGCCTGCTGGCTCATCAGCACAGCCGCTAAGTTGTTGGTAGCCTGGTAATTCTGGTAACGTCGCCCTCTGTGATCAAAATAATACGCATTGTCGACACGCAAAGCCTGCGAGCCATTGACATAATGGTACCGGTAAGTATTGGACACCTGGCCGTCAAAATTATAAACAATCTGATAACTATCATAATTTAACGTGTTATACGAACTGCCAAGAAAATGCTGCTTAAACTGCTGCACGACTCTTGCGTTAGCATCGTAGTAGTTTACGCTCCAAAGCATAGGGCCGTATGTACCGTCGTGGTTCAATACCGTCACCATACTCGCTGTCAGCATACCTGTAGGATGGCTCTGTACCGCACCGGGCCAGGGGCCATACGGGTTCCCCGGGAAGGAATAGTCGTCGTAATAGCTGATGGTCAATACCTGCCCCGGCGGGTCATCGTTGTTGTACCCTGTCGCGGTTGAATTATCCGGTGTCGCAAAAACCGGCGCATGGTTTTGTGACCAGTCCGCCAGCCAAGCTTCCCTGCCCCGGCCCGGGCTGCCCATGTTATGGTCCGCTCCGTCACCGGAATACCAGATACCTGTGATCACAACTCTTCCCTGCGCATCGTAACGCATAAAAGTCCATTCCTGGTTGTCTTTTCCGCGCTGGTTCGCATTTTGACCGAATGTCAGCTGGTCCAGGTTATTATACACCATGAATACCCAACCCATGGCGGGCAATTTTTTCTCTGCGAGCCGGTTGCGTGCATCATAATGATAACCATAGATACAATGCAAAAAAACGTCGTCCGTCTCCAGGAAGCTTTGAGGATACGGATGACCGGGCGTTATGGGTACCGGCGGCACAACATAACACAACTGGTCCAGGTCATTATAGATATAATCCGTTTCGAGGTCTCCGCTGGGCCCTTGCGACTTTTTACAAATCACATGCCCCTGCTTATCTTTATACTCTAAGGTATAGTGCCCGTTCTCATCAGTTGAACTGATCTCATAGAGCTGATCAGCCGGATAGTAGATATTGTTCCATGAGGCACCGTTTCCGCTGCTATTCACCAGCCATAAGCGGACGGCGTGGCTCAGGTTCGAACCGTCGGTATTTGT
>Ga0075038_10086459_pt1 | contig 11056 bp, 4 predicted proteins | sample OrgsoiRN2013_055_FD_67573 | JGI IMG/M metagenome (GOLD analysis project Ga0075038, IMG submission 67573) | Permafrost soil microbial communities from the Arctic, to analyse light accelerated degradation of dissolved organic matter (DOM) -... | ecosystem: Environmental > Terrestrial > Soil >... | reverse complement strand
TCTTTTTTGCCTAAGCGGCATATTTCATTAATATAGCTGGCGTATTGCCACGTCATGAAGAAGTTTTGTGCACTTTTCATTGTATCCGCAAATATTTCAGACCATGTACCTTTAGTTTTGCTTCCATTTTTTTGCCAAACATATTTCATTTCAGGGCTTAAATTATTGGCGTTTTTTTGTAAATACCGAATTAGGTTTTCCGGAACCTGAGACTTAAATAAGTCGAGTGCTTGTTTATTATAATCTATATCCTGGAATGCTCCCACTTCGTTTTCCGCTTGGATCATTACAACAGTATGTTCTTTGTCTACTTCTTTTATTCGTTTCATTAATTGCACAAATGCCTTAGCATCTGCAATTTGAGTTTCCTTACAAAAAGCTGAAATTACTTCGCCAGTGCTCCCATTGCTTTGCTTCAGTTTAAAAAAACGTTTTGAATCCTTTTTCACCCAAAGTGGTGGGTAAGTGGAAAGTCCATTTTTCCAACTTCCAAACCATAGGAGACAAAGTTTTAGTTTGTTTTGGCGAGCCTGGGATATGATCCCATCAATAATAGAATAATCAAATTTACCCTCCTGAGGTTCTAATTGTTCCCATGCAATAGATGCGAGAACTGTATTAAGTCCCATTTCTTTTAATTTAGGGAAAATGGGCGCCAAATATGTTAAATTGGAGGATGTAGAGTTATGCAACTCTCCGGCAACCATAATAAATGGCTTACCATCAACATACAACCGGGTTATATTACCCTCATGCTTTAATTGAGGTAATTCCTGCGCGTATAAAAAATGAAATTGTATAGCTGAAGAAAATAAAAGAGTAAGTAGAATTAACTTTTTCATAAAATAGATCTTTTAATGATTTCAACAAAATCACAAGTTCCTGTTGAATGTTTAATTGTAATGTAATTTGTTTGGACATTTCAGGAGGCCTGATCAAGTGATTTCGTGCTGACTTGGGAATACCCAGGCATAACCCTCGTAAACTAAAAAAGGCTTTTCATTCTATTTTTTTTATAAAATTTTGATTCTGTAGTAAAAGCCAAAAACTTGGCCGCCGATAAGTTTTAACAATTTTGGTTTTTGATTCGAGGGGTAAAGTTCCAGAAATGGAAATTGAATTAACGGGTACAAAATTTAAAAAATGGAGTACAAATGTTCAAATTAGCAATAAGCCTTTTGCTTAAATGAATAAACCATACCTGATTGGTCCAGGTTGACCAATATTAAAATGACTATCGTTAGTGATAAAATTCAGAATTTTGAGCGAGGAAAATAAATTGGCGAAGAGGGATCAAGATTGTCCATTTTTGGGGATTCGTGAACCCCTTTCTTTATAGTGCTGATGTCGAGCACCAAGCTTACCTGCTCCCTTTTGCTTGATACGTTGCAGTTTTCATAAACATAGGCCATATCTATCATTAAATCCAAATGCTTATTCAATAAAGTTAATAGTATATTGGGGCTTTCGCTATTTATCCATTGTTCTCCATCCCAATCCTATTCTGATCTTACTCCGCTTTAGTTTTTTAACATCGGCATAGGATAGCCCGGTATAACAGATAAAACAAAAATGTCTGGAAGAAAAAAACATTTTACATCAACTAACTATTAATTTGCTTTATTAATCCTTTCAGGCATTAAGTGGCAGCACGAATTGTATGCCACCAGACGTTTTTTGGGCAAGCCTGAATCCGGCCATCGCCCAATCCATACTCTTCCCTTAACAGACAGCGAATAGCCTATCTTATCACCCTAATGTCAAAAATATCGCCAGTAGTCAATCCGTTGGTAGCCAGAAACTTAACAACTATGTCGTTCTCTCGTTGCAGTTGGTCAGGTATGATGTAATCAACCGTAAAAAAACGATCCCCTTTGGCACCGTCCAAAACAACATGTGCCACTCGTTGGCTATTCACGTAAACATCAAAATCCCGATCCTTATTCCCACCGTAATATGTGACCTGTAGTATCTTGCCTATCGGACTCATTTTCATTTTATAAGTAAGGAACCCGGTTGTGCTTCGCCAATGACGGTCACGCAATACACCAGAGTTGCTATTGTTCTCGGCCATCAAGTGATCCGACTCTGATTGTTGTTCACCAGGTGAAACCTGATCAATAGTACGTTGTGCAAGCGACATCAGCAAACGGTCGTTCTCTCCCAACTCATTTTGAAGCTGCTTCTCTTCTCCTGGTTTCGCTATAGGCCAATAAAGCATATAACGTGCATCATATATTTCAAAAAAAGGCTTTAGTTTTATTTCTTTATACGCTGGTTGATAAATCATATCTGTCAACCGAAATGTAAGCGGTTCGTTAGGTACAGGTTTTAGCTCATTCGAGATGTCTTTTCCTTTGTCAACCAATAGGGGTGCATTGCTCAGAGGATATAACGGACCATGTGCAATATGGCCGGAGCGGCTGTCATCAGCCATTAACCCAATCTGGTCCTGGGTACCCGTAGCAGCTGCTAGAACGATAGGGCCATGTACTATAGAAACCCATGATGAGTGATCCGGAAGTTGCTCCATTTTGTCTGCCATAGGGAGGGAAACACTGATCATATCATTATTTGCCCATTGTCGTGAAACTACAACATAAGAACTTGAATCTTTTTCTCCTGAGACCGCAATGCCATTGACCGTGATTTTATATCCACCATCTTTAACCCATACCGGACGTCGGATATAAAGTTTGAATGCCTTAGGCTTTTCAAGATTAAGTTTTAATTCGGTGTGTTCCTCTAATGGGAAGTTATTGGTTTGGGTGAGCGTAACCCCTTTTTCCTTCCAATTTAAGATAGAAGCAATAAACAAGTTGATATAAAGGTCTTCTCCCTGATGCGAATAGATCATTTCACCATATTTGCCGTGATTCTCCATTCCCGTACCAACACAACACCAAAAGCCATCATCAGGCTGTGAATAAACCCGGTAATGTTGCGGCCTGATGGGTGTAAAATAAACAAATCCTCCATCTTTCCCCGGCCGCTGAGTAGATAGGATATGGTTATACAGCGTGCGCTCATAATAATCCATGTATTCTCCTTCCGGTTTGGTTAGGAATAATTGCTTAGTCAACTTAAGCATATTATAACTATTACAAGATTCGGGGCCCTGGTCTGACTCCACCATAGTTGAGAAATCTGTTGCTGGATTAAAGTGCTCATGTACACTATTTCCACCTATTGAAATGGAGCGATTATTAACAACTGTTTTCCAAAAAAAACGTGCAGCATCATCATAATTTTTATCATGATCAATCTGAGCGATACGCTCAAACCCAATCACTTTAGGAATTTGAGTGTTGGCATGCACACCATCTAACTTGTCTTCGTGAGCCTCAAGAGGCAATAGAATAGCCTGATGGCTAAATCTTTTGGCTAGTTTAAGATACTTATCATCCCCGGTTATAGCTGCAACATCGGCAAACACCTCGTTCATACCGCCATGTTCGGTTCCAAGCATTTTCTGCATCTGCTGTTCGGTTAAACCGGCAACCTCCTGATCCGCCCAATCGCTCAATTTGATCAGAACATTTTTAGCTGTGCTATTACCTCCGATAAGATAAGCATCCCGCAAGCCCGCATATAACTTGTGTATATTGTACCATGGCACCCACTTTTTACGAAATAGTGTAAGGTCGCCGGTTTTTACCTGCGCCCACATTTCCGGTCCACCTGGTATACCTCCTACATAACCGTCATTCCGATTTTCCTGGCACCGCTTCAACTCGCTAACCATATAGTCAAGCCGTTGTTTCCATTGCGGGTCGGCGGTTGAGGCATACATCTGTGCTATAGCCGTCAGGTAATGCCCAGCAATGTGCCCATCTAATCCGCTACTTTCCCAATTGCCGTAACTCTGGGCTTTGGGTTTCAGCCCAGCCTCACGCAAAAAGGGAGCCAATAAACGATCTGGTTTCAGTTTTAACATATAGTTTGCGTCGGTTTGCTCGGCCGAAAGGAAGGGGCTATTCAAAAGTTTTATTTCAGTAAGGGGAAAATCCTGTAGTACAGTCTGAGCGGTTACCGGCTTTGCATAAAGCAATGCAAACAGTGCGATAGCAATTAGTGGGTTATAAATATTGATTGATCTCATGCGTTTTAGTCGTGGCCTCAGATTTAAGGCTATTTTTAAAATTTGTTCTATTTAACTTTTGGTCTGATATGGCCGTCCTTGTCGAATTCAATAGGCACAATAGCCGCCTGTTTTTGCACCGGGGCATCCGCATCGTTACCAAACATCGTACTCCACCAATTTCCACGTCCATCCTGAAAAAAAGTGTTATGCCCTGCATAAGGTACCGATACGTAACGCGCCGAATAAGGCCCCATTATATTAGTAGCCTCTGCTGTCATGCAATGATAACGTTCATAGTATCGTTCTGCGCATGATAAATAGTAGCGACCGTTGGCTTTAAATAGGTAAACACCCTCAAAACCGACATGCGACATATCGGTACAAGGCCTCGAAGGATGATGATGCTCGATATCATTATCAGGAATTGCGCATTGAAGGAGCTGTGGCTTATTCTCAAGCCCACTCATATCATCTTTCATAGCGGCAATACGGCCATCACCATATAAAAAATAAACTTTCCCGTCATCATCCTGAAATAAGGACGCATCGATGCCGCGTGTCAGTGGTGCATCTGGCGTATTAACACTGACATAAGGGCCTTCGGGTTTTTTTGTTTTGCTTTCCAGCAGACCTGTACCCAGGCCAGTTATGCAATAAGCGATATAATAATTCCCTTTTAGATAATGAATTTCAGGTGCCCATAACGCCCGCCGCTTGAGGCCATTTTTTTCGGTCCACTGCTTTTGCCAGGTACCATCTTTTTCAATACTCCAAACAAGTCCTAAAGGTTCCCATTTATTTAAATCTTTCGACTTCCATATTTTAATACCTTCATTGTCGGTCATAAATTTGGGACCAAGTGTTCCAGTAAGATAATAATAGTCATCTCCACCTTTACAAATACTGACATCCCTTAGCGGTTCATCAAGAATGGGTTTAACCGGGGGCATGGCCGGTTCACCGGTGTGCGGATAATCTTTAACTGTTTTTTTTGATGGGGTGGGTACCACATCAGTTTGTGCACGTACAGGCTGGTATAGACAAGCAGTCAGTACAAGGATGGCGATATATTTCATAGATTTAAATTGCACGTTAGAAGTTACCATGTCATTTGCCTTGTTGGTGTCATTTCTATATTAAGTTATATCAATTTGTAATAAAGGAAAAACGAACAGCCAATTAGCTATGAAACATTAGGTTTGTTACCAGCAAATATAATGTCCGCCACGTGCTTGGGGGGTGAATATTTGTTAAATATGGTTGAATATTTATCGAAAGGTTCGATCTAACGTCAATGTTAATACAAGCGATCAATGTCGGCTCTGACTTTCCGATGGATTTCATTTTGGTATCTTATATGGTGTATTCACAAAACTGACATTACCCGAACATTACCCAATAATCTATCATTTCAAAAACTAATCCAACGGCTGCGCTGGAGTAGTGGTCCGCTTTAAATATTCAGAAGGAGAGCAACCAAATTTGGCCTTGAAACAAGTCCCAAAGTATTTAGCATCATTAAAACCAACAGTATAAGCAGTTTCAGCAACATTTCGGGTTCCTGCGTCAAAGTATTGTTTTGCGCGCTCCAGTCTTATATGCCGTACAAATTCTACAGGAGTAAGCTGTGTCAGGCTTTTAAATTTATTGTAAAAACTCGTTCGTCCCATATTAACCATTTCAGCAACTGTATCAATGTTAAAATCAGGCTCTCCCATTTCCTCTTCAACGATCCGCAGTACATTTCTTAAAAACTCTTCGTCCTTTGAGGTGATAGTGATTTGACTGGGACTTAACTCAACTATGGTATTTCCAGCTATTAGACTGTCGAATATTCTTTTGCGCTGATTTAATAAACCGGCAATAGCAGCGAAAAGGAACTCATTTTCAAAAGGCTTGGTAATGTAATAATCAGCTCCGTACTGCAAACCCTTAATCTGGCTCTCTATCGCACTCCTGGCGGATAATAAAATTATAGGTATGTGGCTGGTTAATGGATCATTTTTTAATTGGTCGAGCATCTGGATGCCGTCCATCTTTGGCATCATAATGTCGCTGACGATGACGTCCGGATGATGCTGACGTGCTTTTTTTAGACCATCCTCGCCATTCTTAGCTGTAATGATATGATAAACCGGCTCTAATTGATCTTTGAGGAACCTGCGCATATCTTGGTTATCTTCAACCAGCAATAACACAGGAAGATGGCTGTCGTGATTTGGCGCGTTAAGCTCAGGCAAAGTTTTGCGGGCAATTGATACGATATTTTCAGCCAGGTTTTCCGGAGCATTTAGATTATCACTTTTACCCCCAACCTGAAGATGCTGGCTACGGGGGATCGTGAAAGAAACGGTAAGCCCTCCATCCGGATTATTGAGTGCCACTATCTTTCCTTCATGCAGATCAATAAATTCTTTGGCTAATGCCAGTCCTATTCCTGTGCCTTTCAGGTTTTTATCATGACCGTCCTGCTCTCCTTCGAAATAGAGTTCAAAAATATCTTCCAGTTGCTCAGATGGCACGCCAGGCCCCTCATCTGTTACCTCGATGCAAATCATATCGTTTGCAACCTGCTCGGTAATCTGAACGTTTATCTTTTTGTTGGACGTGGTAAATTTATAGGCGTTGCCTATCAGGTTATATAGTACCGTTTCCATTTTTTCGGCATCAAACTGGGCGTAGACTTCGGGGCTGGATGATCCGACTTTAAAATCAATTTTCTTTTCATGCCCCAGGTCAGCAAAATATCCGTTTATTTCCCGGATAAAGGCAACAAGTTCAACCTGAGAAAAATTCAATTTGGCTTTCCCGCCTTGCACTTTTCTAAGATCAAGCAACTGATTGATGAATCTGGTCATCCTGCCTGCATTTCGGCGGACGATATCGATATGATCCATCCCCCTCTTCGACAATTGTTCATGCTTTGAAATTTCCTCTATCGGGTTCAGGATCAAGGTCAGCGGCGTCCGAAGTTCGTGAGAAATATTTGTAAAAAAACGAGTTTTAAGTTCCGCGATCCTCCGTTCAATGGCGATGCGTTGTCGCAATCGAAGCAAGGTTATTGCAGTACGTCGAACAATTTCAAGTAGCAATACCGACAGTAATACATAAATAAGGATGGCCCACCAAGTGCGCCAAGGCGGTGGCAATACCGTGATCAATATTTTTTTTTCAGGAAGGTTCTTATACAAATCGCCATTGATGCATCTGACTTCAAAGGTATAATGGCCGGGAGATAAGTTAGTAAAAGTGGCTATGTGCTGACTTTTATTGTTTCGCCATAAGGTATCCCAACCCAAAAGCCTATACTGGTAAAATTGTTTATTGGCCGACCGGTAATCCAGCACAGTGTAGTCAACGCTAATATTATTTTGATCGTATTGTAAGGTAATCGCACCATGGTTAAGGCCTCTCTTCAATGTTGAATCGGCGCTGTTGGTGCCGATGTCCTCGTTATTGATCTGTAGATTGGTGATAACCATCGCTCCGCTTATAGCATAGTCATGGATTTGCTCAGGTCTAAAAATAAGGTATCCTTTGATCGTACCAAAAACCAGACTGCCATCCCGCATTAGTTGGCACGAAGCCTCAGAAAATGCCGAACCGGGTACTCCATCCGAAGAATCATAGTTTTGAAACTGTTCCGTCTTGGGGTTAAACCGGGACAGTCCATTTTGTGTGGCGATCCAAAGATGATGCTTTTGGTCTTCTACGCATGATAACAAATAATCACTCGGCAAACCGTTTGCCGTAGTATAAACTTTAAATTTGAGCGTTCCGGTAGATTGGCTATTTAATGCCAGGCTCAATCCCCCTCCTGAAGTAGCCAGCCACATTCTATTTTCTGAGTCCCGGTAAATAAACTGAATATCGTTGTTGCCGAGACTTGTTTTATCACCAGGTTGCTTGTTAAAAGTGTGAACTTTAAAATGTGCCGGGGCGATAAAATCAAGTACCAACAGGCCCTCTGTAGTTCCCAGCCACAGTTTGCCGTCTTTGTCTGTCGCTATATCCCTTATTTTTCGGAAATGATTTTTAGGATATCCGTACCTTGTATCCTCCATGCGCAAAAAATGCAATCCTTCTTTAGAGGGAACGGCCAAATTTAATCCCCCGTCAAAAGTTCCAACCCATATCCGCCCCATTTTATCCTCCAACAGTGAGTATACCTGGTTATTGCTAAGGCTCATATGGTTTTGAGCATCATTCTCAAAATGACTTAGCTGATACAGGGATTCATTATCATTTACCGGATCTGCTCTATATAGCCCATTATTTTTGGTTCCGAGCCACACGGAGCCTTTATGGTCTTGCATGATCGAATAAACCATTCCTATACCATTTTTTGGCGGGTTAATAAATATATTTTTTAGCTCCTTGCCCTGATCCAGCAAGTAGAGCCGGCCGTTTTTTGCTCCTATCCAAAGCCTGTTCTTCCGGTCAGTTAACAACCCTCTAACTTCATTATCTGATTTAAGGTTCCAGGGATTAACAAGGAGATGCTGGTTGAAATCATTGGGTTGAAAGACTATTTTTTCGATCCCCCGCTGATCAGTATGTAGCCAAAGGATTCCGTCAGGATCATAAAATAGGATATTGACCATGTTGGAAAAACGAAAGTCTGGTGTGTTGGGCTTATTGTAAAAGTATTTTATACTATCAGCCGGTGGATCGAAATAACCAAAGCCTCCACCTTTCATATTTGCCCATACCCGGCCGGTAGCATCTTCAAATACCTTGTAATGATTGCCGGAATAATTATACTTTATATCATTTGGCTGAACGAATTTTTTAAACTTCTTTTTGGCCCAATCATAACGAACGATACCCTCTCTTTCAGGCTCAAGCCAGATATTGTAGTGGCTATCTTCAAAAATGGTGTATAAAGGAGTCTTGGGGCTATACACCATCCTTTCCAATCGCAGGTTTTCGGTATCCATTGTAACCAGTTCGCCATCGGTCGTAGTGATAAAAAGGAGGTGTCCTTTCTTTTCCAATGCCAACCCATTCAAGCGAGTTTCGCTAACTTTTATGGAACGAACGGTTTCTTTATTTTTATCTAAAATGGTTAAGTTACCATTAGCTGTAGCAAAATAAAGTGCTTTACCCGACTCTGCAATAGCGGTATAACTTTCATGCAGATGATCACCCCATGCCAATTGCTTAACCGTGTATGTCCCCCTATTTTCTTTGATTAAGGCGGCTATTCCGTGAGGTGTACCTAACCATATTGTACCGTCACTGCTTTTAAAAAAACAGTTGATTTTATTGTCCGGCAATTGGAATTTTTTCGAACCGTTTTTTTTATAAATATAAAATATACTGGGATATTCAGAAGTTATGGGTACACCTATCAGACCGTCATGAACGGTAGATAGCCAAAGCATTTCATCGCTGCTACCAATAATCCTATCAAACGTCAGGTTAGGCTTGCTTTGTAAAACTGATGCCAGCGAAAGGAACGCACCTGTGTTTTTATCAAAGCGATAAATTTGTCCATCATAAGCTCTCAGCCATAAATGGCCAAACTTGTCTTCTGTGATTTGGTCAATGCGGTCATTTTTGAGCTGGGACTTGTCGCCAGGTGAAGACTTGTAGGGAATGAAATTATGGCCATCGAACCGATCGATGCCATCCCAGGTGCCAAACCACATAAACCCTTCATGGTCTTTCAGCATGCAGGTAATGATGTCATGAGAAAGGCCATCTTCAGCAGAATAGTGTTCAATTTTGCATTTTGGCTGCGCAAATAATTGCGTAGTCAAAATCAAAAAAATCGTAAAAGAATAAATTGAACGCACCATATCAATATTGTAGTTACTTACACAGGCATCTGGACTGAAAATATATTTGTCTTATGTCTGCCGGACTTTTGATCATCTGGCTAAATATAATAATTGGTTACACCGCTAAGGTTAAGTAATAACGAAAGTCTGCATAAAAATTGTAATTCGAGCTATGGAGATGAGCAAGCCAGATAACAATTTGCACCTTTGCTAATAGATAGCTAACCTGTATGTATAATTTCAGTTGAACTGGTTGATTTTATTAAATTCAGCATACTAAAATGCTGCTTTTCCTCATGCCGCTGGACATCAAAGAAATCGCAATCAGTCCTGCAACAATATAATTAAGACGGACACCCAATGATATCCGTCTAAAGCGCCTTGTATGTTGACGAACGAAATTGATAATAATTTTTTCGTTTTCGGTTTTCCGATAAATATTCAACCTAATCTGATAAAAATTCACCCCCTGGCAGGATTGGCTAACACTATGTTTGTTATCGCTACGAGGCTGGTAGCTCAAACCTGACCTCATAGCAGTATAAAAATACAACCAATTTTTAAACCCCAATATTGCAGAAAGTGAAGCGCTGCAATAGAAACCTTAATGAAAGAAATTATGAAAAGAAAATTACTTTTTTTCCTCGTGTTTATTACCTGCCACTGGGCTTTTGCGCAGAATAAAACCAGGTTGGTAACTGGTACAGTGACGGACAATCTCACCAAAGAGACTATTGTTGGGGCTACAGTCATTCTAAAGGGTACTACTATCGGAACCCAGACAACCGCCGATGGTAAGTATAAGATTTCCGTGCCTTCCTCAGCAGCAGTATTGGTGTTCCGTTTTATTGGGTATAAAACACAGGAAGTCAAAATTACTGACCGAACCCAGGTAGATGTAACATTGGAATCTTCTTCGCAACAATTGAACGAGGTTGTAGCAATTGGTTACCAAACCGTTTCCAGACGCGAACTGACAGGTGCAGTTTCATCTGTAACAGCTAAAGACTTGAAGAACAACCCAACGCTTTCCGCAGCAGAAGCGCTGCAGGGTAAGTTGGCCGGTGTACAGGTGGTTGTTTCAGAGGGTCAACCAGGTGCCCCGGTCGATATTTACATTCGCGGCCGGAATTCGATTACACAAAGCGGCAGCCCGCTATATATCGTTGATGGCGTTCAATTGGAT
>Ga0075038_10116678_pt1 | contig 11077 bp, 4 predicted proteins | sample OrgsoiRN2013_055_FD_67573 | JGI IMG/M metagenome (GOLD analysis project Ga0075038, IMG submission 67573) | Permafrost soil microbial communities from the Arctic, to analyse light accelerated degradation of dissolved organic matter (DOM) -... | ecosystem: Environmental > Terrestrial > Soil >... | reverse complement strand
GCCGGCGTGGTTTTTAAAAAATCTTCATTCTCGCGCAACGATACCCGGTAAACTTTGTTCAGCTCGGGACTCCATTTGTCGTAGCTCAATTCGTAATTGAGGTATAAAAGGATCACAATAAAGCTCGACAGGCCGGCTGCCAACCCCATAATGTTGATGGTGCTATACGAGATACTGCCCAGGGTATTCCGCCATGCGGTTTTTATGTAGTTACGTATCATGGATCGAAAATGTTGAATTATTGAGTTATTGATTGTTGGATTGCTGAATTGAATTAATTGTTATCATCCGTTTCAATACTGACTATTCACAACTGCCTACTCACTCCTCAGGCTATTAACCGGATTAGCCACCGCAGCTTTTATCGACTGAAAACTGATCGTTATAAACGCAATAAAAATGGCTATCGCGCCTGCGAGTGCAAGTATATACCATTGAATATTTACGCGATATGCAAAATCCTGCAGCCACTTGTTCATAGCGAACAAGGCCAAAGGGGTTGCTATCAATATTGAAATAATAACGAGCTTGATAAAATCCATCGAAAGTATGCCGACGATGGTTGATATGTTTGCGCCTAAAACTTTGCGTATCCCGATTTCTTTTGTGCGTTGTTCTGCAGCATAAGCAGCCAGGCCGAATAAGCCTAAACAAGCAATCACGATAGCCAGGGTGCTAAAAGAGATGAAGATGGTCCCCACACGCTGTTCGGAGCGATAAGTAGCGTCGAAATCCTGGTCCATAAACGAATAGTTGAATTGCTGGTTGGGAGAAAACCCCTTCCATTTATTTTCGATTTTCGACATTAATGCGGTAAGGTCGGAAGTGTGCAGGCGAACGCTGATGGCGCCGTTATCGGGAACATAAACAAGCGCCAGCGGTGATATCTTATCCCGCAGGGATTCGAAATTAAAATCCTTTAAAACACCGATAATATGAAATGGCTCGACGTGGGAGAAGTCGCGGTAAACAACCTTATTAAGCGGATCCTTTGCACCGAATTTTCGTACAAACGCCTCATTTACAATAATCGCATTGCTATCGGTGGACATTTGTTTTGAAAAATTACGGCCGTTAACAAGCTTTATACCCATCGTATTGATATAATTTTCGTCGACTGTCCAGAATTCGGTAAGGATGTCTTTTTTGATATCGATGGTAGGATCAGGAAATAAACCTGTTTTTAACCGTTCGTCGCCCGTTGGCTGGTACGACGACATGGTGGCGTTGATAACGCCGGACAACTGCTTAACTTCCTGTTTAAAAACATCCGCCTGCTTACCCAGTACATTGGTGTTTTTTATAACCAGCACCTGGCTGCGGTCGAACCCGAGGTTTTTGTTGTGAATATAATTTAGCTGGTTGTAGATAACCAATGTGCCGATAATGAGGAAAATAGAAATGGAAAATTGAAAAACCACCAAAAAGTTTCTCAAAAAGCTGCGTTTAAATCCTGTCGACAACTTACCTTTTAGTACGTCGATCGGTCGGAAAGCAGAAAGATAAAACGCAGGATATGATCCGGCCAGGAAGCCAACAAGCAGAACGATCAATAATAACGAAGGCAATAACCAGGCAAGGCTATGGCCTGTTATGACCAGCTCCTTGCCCGACATTTGGTTAAACAACGGCAGGAGCGTCCACGCTAAAAGTATCCCGATTATAGCTGATGCCAGGGTGACTAACACCGATTCGGCCAGGAACTGCGCTACCAGGTACTTGCGCGGCGAACCCAACACTTTACGAACGCCAACTTCGCGCGCACGGTTTGACGAACGGGCGGTAGATAGGTTCATGAAATTAACACAGGCGATCAGCAATATAAATACGGCGATAAGTGAGAAAATATAAACATATTGTATGCTCCCGGTGGGTGCAAGCTGGAATTGGCTGTCGTCGCGGAGATGAATATCGGTCAGCGGTTTTAACACTACTTTCAAATGGTTTCCGTTGCTGGTCCAGGCGGATGGTGAAAAGGAATTTTTTATTTCGAGTTTTGCTATTTCTGTTTGTAACCGCGCGACATTTGTCCTTGGTTTAAGCAATAAATAATTGTGCAAACCGCTATATCCCCAGCCGTGCGAACGGCTTTCGGGCCGTGACGAAAAAGACAGGAATAAATCATAGTTGAAATGCGATTGGGCAGGTATATCTTTTATAACGCCGGTGATTTTAAAAACGCTGGTATCGTTAATTGTGAGGGTTTGCCCTACCACATCGACCTTGTTAAAATATTTTTTTGCCGTGCTCTCGGTTATAACCGCTGAGTGCGGCGCGTCTAAGGATGCGGCCGGTTTTCCATCGATCATCGGCAAAGTGAATACGTCAAACAATGAGGATTCCGTAAAAACCACCCTCTTTTCCTGGATATTTTCATTCCCTTTCCGGATGTAAAATTTCTGCGGGGAAAGGAACAAGCCGGAAACGTCGATGAGCCGCGTCGATTTCTCAATTTCGGGGAACGTTCCTTTTAAGGCAGCAAGTAAAGGCTCCTCGGAGGTAGCATATAAACCGCCATTACCGTTTAGTTTTGCGTCTATCTCAACCCGGTATATGCTGGCTGCATTGGCGTTATAGCGATCGTAGCTTAACTCATCAACAACATAAAAAACGATCAGCAGGCAGGTAGCCAGGCCAACGGATAAGCCCAATACGTTTAAAATGGTAAAGCCTTTGTTTTTCAACAGCGACCGCCAGGCGGTTTTGATGTAGTTTTTTATCATGATATTTTTGATTTCACCAATTACTTTTTTGATTACTCCGATTACTTGATATAATTGCCTACTCACTTCTCAAGCTTTCTTCGACAGCCATAGCTCACTCTGAGCGAAGGCTGTTCACCGGGTTAGCTACCGCTGCTTTAATTGCGTGGAAACTCACTGTTATAAGGGCTATTAAAGAAACAAGCCCTGCTGCAAATAAAAATATCCATGAACTGACCGCTATCCGGTAAGGATAATTTTCGAGCCATTTGTGCATTGCCCACCAGGCCAGCGGCGCAGCTATAACTGCGGAGAGTACAACCAGTTTTAGGAAATCAGTTGAGAGTTTTCGGACGATCAACTCAACCGAAGCCCCTAATACCTTGCGAATGCCAATCTCTTTTTTTCGCTTTTCAGCGGACAATGTTGCCAGTCCGAAAAGGCCGATACACGAAATAAAAATGGTGAGTATGGCGCCAAAACTGATAATCTGTTTCCACCTGGCTTCTTTATCATATTGCTGGGCTACTTCAGCGTCTTTAAATTTATACTGGTAAGGTATGAGCGGAAACTCGGCTTTGAACTCTTTTTGGATACGGTTCAGGGATTCCGATATATTCTTATCGTTGATCCTGACAAAAACATTACTCCATGGATAATCGGGCTTCATGCTATACAAAATCGGTGACATTTTTTCAGTGAGCGACAAAAAGTGATAATCTTTTACAATGCCTATCACGTTATATTTCTTTTTATTATAAAAGAAATCAACCACCTGGCCTATCGGATTTCTCCAGCCGGCCTGTTTCACAAACTCTTCATTAACCAGCACCGAATTGGCACTGTCCGAGATCATGGCTTTTGAAAAATTCCGGCCTTTTATCATAGGCACCTGGAACAAAGGAAGATAGTCTTCATCTATATGCTTCATATCGAATTGCATCTGCTGCCCGTTATTGATATGAGCCATAGTACCCCAGCGCCCGCCCTGATCGGCAGTTACACTTATAATCGATGCGTTTTTTAACAGTTCATTTTTAAATAAAGTGAACTTTGCTTTATCCAGGGCAAAATCGCTATTAATCGATACTACATTCTTATCATTATAACCCAGATCGAAGTTCATCAGGTAACTGAACTGGGAGTAAATGGTGATCGTAGATATGATCAGGAACGTAGCCAAAGTGAATTGCAGAATTACCAACCCTTTGGAAAGATAATTTTTACCAGCGTATTGCGTGCGATTATATAAGGACTGAACCGGGTTAAAGCCAGATAGAACCAGCGCCGGGTAAAAGCCAGCCAGTAAACTTGTAAGCAGGAATATGCCGATATAGCCGGTTATTAAATTAAAACTCAACAAATAAGAAAATGAAAGCGCCTTGTTGGCCAGTGTATTAAAAAACGGTAGCATTAATTCGACCAAGGCGATAGAAAATACAAACGCGATAAAACTCAGGATGAACGATTCACCAAGGAACTGCATGATGAGTTGCTTACGTTGCCCGCCTACAACCTTTCGGATACCGATCTCCTTCGCTCTTTTTAGTGAGCGGGCAACAGTAAGATTTACAAAGTTGATGCAGGCTATGGCCAGTATAAACAGAGCTATACCGGTAAGAATATAAGAATACATAGGATTGCTGTCATCTACCAGGCCGTTGTCGGCGGGATAATCAGTACTCGTATGCATCTCGAGCAACGGCTGCAGATTAAATGTACGCTTATCCCGATCCCCCCATTTTTGCGCAGATTCTTTGATCTGACTTGCAGCGTCGGTCAGGAACACCTTGTTCATTTTGGCATCAAGCGTTTTAATGTCCGTACCGGGCTTTACAACGATAAAGGTATTCTGAAAGAAATTCAGCCATTGATCGTCGATATGGTTTGCCCTCTTCGGAAGCAGCATTTTGATTTTGATTGACGAATTTTGCGGCGACTTTTTGGTCACTGCAGTTACCGTGAAAGGCTGAAATTTATTGTCCACTTGCATATCAAGCGTCTTTCCAAGGGGATTTTCTTTTCCAAAATATTTTTCAGCTACTTCTTCGGATATTACAACGGAACGCGGGTCGTTTAGTGCATTTTTCGGGTTGCCATATAGTATAGGAAAAGTGAAAACCGAAAAGAAATTACTGTCGACGTACAACGCTTCCTGATCAAATACTTCATTTCCGCGTCTCACAGTATAGTCGCCGCCTTGTATCCTGATAAAGTCCTGTATTTCAGGAATTTGCCTTTTAAAACTCGGGCCGGGCATATCGCCTGTGCTCGACATTTTATGCACCTGACCATCCTTCCCTTTGGAGTCTACTACAAGGTGATAAATATTTTGTGCGTTAACATTGAACCTGTCATAGCTCACCTCATCCATGGTATATAAAAAGATGAGCATACAAGATGCCAGGCCGACACTAAGCCCGACGATGTTGATCACAGAAAATGCTTTGTTTCTCCAAAGGTTTCTGAAAGCGGTTTTGATGTAATTCCGTATCATGGGTTAACAATTATTGAATTATCGATTTAATGAATTGCTGGATTGTTGAATTGCTATTTATCATTCAGTTCAAATACCTCTATTCGCTCCTCACCACTCACTATTGATTATTCACTTCTCAAACTCTCTTCGACAGGCATGCTCCTACGCTGAAGCTTCGGCGCAAACATAAGCTCATTCTGAGCGAAGGCTGTTCACCGGGTTGGCAATAGCTGCTTTTATCGATTGAAAACTGATCGTGATCAGTGCGATAGCTGTAACCATTCCTGTCGAGAGTACAAATACCCACCAGCTTATATCCGTTTTATAAGCGAAATCCTGCAGCCAGCTGTTCATGGCATACCATGCGACTGGAAAAGCGATCAGCGAGGCTATGAAAACCAATTTCAGGAAGTCTTTGGATAGCATGGCTGTTACGTTTTGTACTGATGCGCCCAGCACCTTTCGTATGCCGATCTCGCGGGTGCGGCGCTCGGTCGTATAGATGGCCAAACCTAAAAGGCCAAGGCAGGCAACAGTGATGGACAGGACAGTAAACACGGTAAATACTTTGCCAATGGTTTGGTCGGTTTTATACAAGGCGTCGTATTGCTGATCCAAAAAACTGTACTCAACTGGATTATCGGGCATAAAGGTTTTCCAGATACCCTGTATCTTACTTACTGCCCGTGCATAATCGCCGGGTTTAAGCCGCACGCCGACAAAAGAGGTATTAAGCGAGTAGGTTTTCGAGGTGGTGTAAAACAATGCCCATGGTGTAATAACATCGTGCAGCGATTCGGTATTAAAATCTTTTACGATACCTACTACTTTGAATTTGGTATAGTTGCCGCCGGGATAAACCAGCGATTTGCCTATCGGGTTTTTCCAGCCCGCCCGTTTGGCAGCCGTTTCGTTGAGGATGACCGAAGCTGAATCGTTAAAGCTTTTGGAGAAATTGCGACCGCTGATGATATGCAGCTTCAAAGTGGGTACAAACGATTCGTCGACGATATAAGAGGATATAGAAAGGTTTTTATCCGGCGCGCTGACATTTTCAGGCGTTGTTTCGGGCGTATAGTCATCATCGAAATATTTCTCCGAGGCGGGCAAACTCGTGCTGACCGTTGCATTGGCTACTTCAGGTAGTTTCAATACCTCGTTCTTAAAACTTTCTTCATTTTTGCCAAGACGTTCAGCATCGCCCACTATCAACACGTTTTCCTTGTTGAAACCGAGGTCCTTTGATTGGTTGTAAAGCAATTGCTTATAAACCACTATGGTGCAGATGATCAGGGTGGCCGATACCGCGAACTGGAAGACCACGAGTACGTTGCGGGTAGAGAAACCTGTTTTGGAAGTCTTAAAATCAGCCTTGCCTTTTAAAACCGAGGCGGGTTTAAATGAAGTGAGAAAAAACGCCGGGTAACTGCCGGCAAAAAGAGCAGTTAAAATGATCAATAATATTAGACCCGTCCAGGCTTGCCATTGTGATAGCGCTTGCATATCGAGCGATTTAGCCGCCAGGTGGTTAAACCCCGGCAACGCCAGAACAACAATTATAAGTGCTATCAACGCTGCAAACGCTGTGTACAAAACCGATTCGGATAAAAACTGGCCGATTAGTTGTTTCCGACCCGAGCCAAGCACTTTGCGAATTCCCACTTCTTTTGCCCGTTTTGCAGATTGAGCCGTCGCCAGGTTCATGAAGTTTACACAGGCCAGCAGAATAATGAAAAGTGCTATCGCCGAGAAGATGTAAACATATTTGATATCGCCCTGCACAAAATACCGGGTGCCAATGTCTTTTGAAAATAAGTGGACATCAACCAGTGGCTGCAGCAGCACCTCGTATTTGCCGCCTTTTTTTACGAGCTCGTCCAACGGCTGACCAATGCGTCTGAAAGCGGTCGCTGCCTGTACCCTGACCATCGCGGGAAAACGGGCTTCCAATTTTTGAATATCGGCGGCTGAATTGGGCACATTATTGCGCAGCTTAATGTAAGTGCCCATTTGCAGCCATATCCAGCTCCAGTTAAAATGTTTTACCGGCGGTATTCCGAGATTTGATTGCAGCATATCGAATTGCAGCGACGATTGTTCGGGCAGATCTTTTAAAACTGCTGTTACGGTGAACGGCATACTGTATTCGTCGAACGTTATATTTTTACCAACAGGCGAAACATCGCCGAAGTATTTTTTTGCCGCACTTTGGGTAAGCACAACAAAATTGGGGCCGTTGAGGCATTTATTACGATCGCCTTCAACCATTTCGTAGTTAAAAAACTGCAGGAAATTTGAGTCGACCGCTAAAAGACTTTTTTCTGTCAACGCGGCACTGCGGCCGTTTTTTATATAATGGATGATCTCGTCGCCTGGTTTATATATCCGGGTATAGCTTTCAATTTCGGGAAAGTTATTTTTCAACGCCAAACCTACCGGCGGGGGCGTATGGCCGGCCACAAACTCGTCATTGGCTATTTTTTCGTGCGTATTTACACGATAGATCCGATTGGCGTCTTTAAAAAACCGGTCATAGCCCAATTCATCCTTCACATACATGCCAATCAGCATCACGCAGGCCAAACCAATAGCCAGTCCGCTGATATTAATGCTACTGCTCACCTTGTTCCGGACAAGGTTGCGCCAGGCGGTTTTAATGTAATTTCGTATCATCCGTTGACAGTTATTGAATTATTGATTTAATGAATTAGTGAATTGCTGATTGTCAATGTTTGTTGTATTGTTGTATTGCTTAACACTTACTATTCACCACTTACTACTCGCTTCTCAAACTGTTTACCGGGTTTAGCAAAGCGGCTTTGACCGACTGGAAACTGATGGTAATAAACGCTATGAGTATGGCGCCTATCCCCGACACAGCAAAAACCCACCACGATATGGCTACCCTGTAAGCAAATCCCTGCAGCCAATAATGCATGGCTAACCACGCTATAGGTGCCGCAAGTGCGATAGCGATCAACACCAGTAAAATAAACTTTTTGGAAAGCATCCCAACAATGGTTGAAATATTTGCCCCCAACACCTTCCGTATCCCGATTTCTTTTGTGCGCTGCTCGGCAGCGTAAGCCGCCAGGCCAAACAGACCCAAACACGCTATTATGATTGCCAGGGAAGTAAATGAAACGGCGATCTTCCCCACGCGCTGCTCGGTATCATATAAGTTTTTAAAATCATCATCCAGAAACGAATAAGCGAACTGCTGACCCGGCGATAGCTTTTGCCATTTGTTTTTTATTTGCGACAATAACAGCGGGATATCGGCTGACCTGAACCGTACAGAAAAGGCACCGTTTCTTCCATTCAATGTAAATATCATGGGCGTTACATTTTCCCTTAACGAGCGGAAATTAAAATCCTTCATGACCCCAATAATATGGTAGGCCTTGGTCACCCTGGCCTGGCTATCCTGCGGGACGTATACAATTTGATTGAGCGGATTTGAATAGCCAAGCAATTTTGCCGCGGCCTCGTTTACGATTAAGCCGGTAGAATCGGTTCTCATTTGGTTGGAAAAATTTCTGCCGGCGGTTATCTTTATACCAAGGGTCTTGACGTAGTCTTCATCAGCGCCCCAAAATTGTGTTTGCAGCGCCCTTTTTTGATCGAGCACCTGATCTTTGAATATTGTGGTACTATTACCATAATTCCAGGTCGGCAAAGCCTCCGAAAGGCTGGCACTTTGTACGCCGGCCAGTTGCAAAACCTCCTGCTTAAACGTTTGCGCGCTTTTTCCAAGCGTCCAAACATTCTGTACAACCAGCACATGCTCGCGGTCGTAACCGATGTCCTTACTTTGGATGTATTTGAGCTGGTTATAAATAATCAATGTGCCGATTATCAATGTAATAGAAATAAAGAACTGGAAAACCACGAGGAAGCTTCGAAGAAAACCGCCTTTAAATCCACCGGCCAGTTTGCCTTTTAGCACGTCGATCGGATTGAAGCCTGACAGAAACAAGGCCGGGTACGACCCTGCCAGACAACCTATTACAATAATGATTGCCAATAGCGAAGGCAATAGCCAGCTAATAATTTGCGGGGTTATCGTTAATTCCTTACCCGACATCTCATTAAAGAGATGAAGAAAACCCCATGCTGTGAAAACCGCTATGAGTGCACCCAACAGCGTAACCATCATCGACTCGGTTAAAAACTGCGCAATAAGATATTTGCGCGGAGAGCCCAGCACTTTGCGTACGCCTACCTCGCGTGCCCGGTTTGACGAGCGTGCAGTTGACAGGTTCATGAAATTAACGCAAGCGATCAGCAGGATGAATATGGCTATCGCCGAAAAAATGTAAACTGTTTTGATGTCGCCATTCGCACCCAGTTCAGCCACCCGGTTCGACTCGAGATGTATTTTCTTAAGCGGCATAAGATTAAGCCTGACATAATTACCTGCCTGCTCAAATTTGGCAAAGTCGAGGTGAAGGATACTTCCTAACTGGGGGCCGGCTTGTTTTTTAAAAAACCCGGGTAGCTTGGCTTCCAGTTTCTTATAATTGGCGCCTTGTTTAAGCAATATATAGGTAACAAAATTGCTGCTAAACCAGCTATTGTCCCTGCTTTCGGCCAAAGTTGGCAGCGATACTAAAAAATCAAAATTAAAGTGCGATTGGCGTGGGATGTCCTTTATTACACCGGTTATCTTATACTGCGCGGTATCATTAAATGTGAACACTTGTCCCACCACATTGGTACGGTCAAAGTATTTTTTTGCAGTATGTTCAGTTATTACAACCGAATGAGGCTCGGTTAAAGCTTTAGAAGGGCTGCCATCGATCATCGGCAAAGAAAAAACGTCAAAAATTGAGGGGTCGGCGTAGAGTACGTTATATTCCTGGATGTTCTGATTGCCTTTTTTTACCTGGAACCCGCCCTGGCTTCTAAATCTTACTACCTGCTCTATTTCCGGGAAATCGGCCTTAATAGCGGCTGCCAGGGGCGCGGGCGATACCGCGTAACTATTTGCGATGCCCCCGAATTTTATATCGTTGTTAACCCGGTAAATTCTATCGGCTTTTGTGTTAAACCTATCATAGCTCAGCTCATCGAATACGTAAAAAACAATCAACAGGCAAGTTGCCAGGCCCAGCGCAAGTCCCAACACATTGATCGCGGTAAAGCCCTTGTTCTTTAAAAGATTGCGGAAGGCCGTTTTAAGACAGTTTTTTATCATTTCAATGATTGGTGAGTATAAATTTGACCGGGTGAGTCTAAAATACCGGCAACACTCAGACTAACCCCTCCAGACGGAGAGGGTTAGCAGAGGCACTTGACTATATAAACTTTCTTTACCGGCCGACTGATTTTCGCGGTATTATATCATGATATTCTCGACGACGGTTTGACCATCCAACAGTCGGATGATGCGGTGGCTGTAACGGGCATCATGTTCACTGTGTGTAACCATTATGATCGTTGTTCCTTGTTCGTTAAGGTCGGTTAACAGTTCCATCACCTCGTTACCGTTGCTGCTGTCCAGGTTACCGGTGGGCTCATCCGCTAATATTAGTTTTGGCTTGTTCACTACAGCTCTGGAAATAGCGACACGCTGTTGCTGACCCCCCGACAACTGCTGCGGATAGTGGTTCCGGCGGTGCATGATCTGCATTTTATCAAGCACTTCTTCTACCCGTTTTACCCGCTCGGCAGATGGCACGCCTGTGTAGATCAACGGCAGCTCAACGTTTTCGAATACTGTTAACTCATCGATCAGGTTAAAGCTTTGAAATACGAACCCGATATTATGCTTGCGCAGGTCGGCACGTTTACGCTCGGTAAAGTGGGCCACTTCAACACCATTGAATACATAGCTTCCGGCGTCCGGGTCGTCAAGCATGCCCAGTATATTGAGCAATGTTGATTTGCCGCA
>Ga0075038_10063053_pt1 | contig 11145 bp, 8 predicted proteins | sample OrgsoiRN2013_055_FD_67573 | JGI IMG/M metagenome (GOLD analysis project Ga0075038, IMG submission 67573) | Permafrost soil microbial communities from the Arctic, to analyse light accelerated degradation of dissolved organic matter (DOM) -... | ecosystem: Environmental > Terrestrial > Soil >... | reverse complement strand
CGCGCTGTCGCATGTGGGTGGCCCCGGAGGTTCGCGATCCGGTGTTGATGCACGCGCCCACGCGCAAGTCGGTGGCGTGCTTTGGCGCCGTCAGCCTGAGCACCGGCCGCTTCGTCTGGCAGGTGTGCCCTGTCTTCAACGCAGAAACGTTTGTGTCCTTTCTGCGCCGGCTACTGCGTCATCGACGTCGTGGCAAGCGCATCGTCGTCGTGCTGGACAACGCCAAGTACCACCATGCCAACATGCTCAAGCCACTGCTGCGCAAATACAGGCGGGACTTGACGTTGTTGTTCCTCCCGCCATACACCCCGCAACTGGCACCTATTGAACGGGTCTGGAAGCTGACAAGGCGCCTGGCGCTGCATAACCGGTACTTCGCCACGCTCGCCGAAGTCCTCTCGGCCGTCGAGGCCTGTTTCCAGCACTGGATCGGACCAAACGAAGTTCTACGACGATTATGCTGCATTATTTAAGACGCTGTGTTTAGTTTGCCCGATGGAGTCCCACGCTTACTTGAATTTCGAATCAACTGGGCTGTCCCATTCCGCTATCAGGGCTGGATAGCGATGTCGTAATTGGTCGCAAATGGCTGCCCCTCGGCGTTGACAGAGAACGTTAAACTCTTGCCGTCAGTGTGAACCGGTAATTGGGAAATCGAGGAACCGTCGACGCCAAGCGCGTGTACGGTGACGCGCTTGTTCGGTACGTGTAATACGATCGTCGCGGGTATGCGTTCCATCTGTAGCGGGCCTGGCACTTGGTACAAATTCGCCGATGGTAGGTTTCCCGTCTCTGGACGAATAGTCCACCATGTAGCAGGTAAGTCGGTTGATTCGAGCCGTTGCGGCCCGGCACTAACTTTTCCCATCGCAAAACCGGGCAACGACAGCAACAGACGCTTAGAGCGCTGGAGTTCATTTCCGTCCAGGCTCGTAACAAACGCTGTGGCGAAGCCGCTACTACGCTGGCCAAGCGTTAAATCTAGCACGGATGACCGAGTGGCCTGATTCACCGGCAAATAGCCAGAGATTCCAGCAGCGTAGGACGATCCGAAAATGATCTGGCGCGCTCGGGCATCATAGAAGAGGTAAGACGATGTTTGGGGTGATCGCAACGACTGAATGTCGAATTTTTCGGAGTCTCCGACTTGAATCTGTCGAGTCTCTGCGATCGATGGTGCGACACCAAAATGTTTTGACAAGTAGGAACCGAGATTACCCGATATATTGTTTAGTGCCGCGGTGATCCTGTTGTCGAGGGTCAAGGAGATTACAGTTTTCGGAAGGGTGGTCCCCGGCAGAATGCCGCGAAAATAGCGCGCGCACTGCGCGAACTGCGCAAGCTTCGTCCAGTCACCTTTTAAGCTAAAGTCGGAGGGTGTTGCCGTCTCCCAGTTTCGATCGTGCGAGTACGAATATAGGATCAACCCGTCCCAGTCCTGACTAACTGCGAACTGTGTAACCACAGGCAACAGGTCGGAAGCTTGCCGATTGGGCCAAGGTTGGTTGAATTCACTGACTACAAACGGTTTATTTTCGGCTCGCGCGAATGCAACGTTTAACAGAGTATTTTCAAACGCATCCCCGAGCCAGCTGTTCGAAATTCGCCAGTCCGACCAGTCCCATTGGCGATGGGGGAACCAGTAATGGTCGATGTAAAAGTGAGCATCGATATAGTTCGCATCGCGGTTGACATCAAAATTGGCGAACCCGCCGTGTTTCCAACGCCCAGAATGAATGATTTGCGTCCCCGATACTGGCACATCCGGTCCGGCCACGGAGCGCACCGCAGAAGCTATTTCAGAGATATAACGCTGATCTAACTGTACAAAAAACCGAGCAGCGTCATTCGCGTCACTCGACTTCAGGTCCGATCGCTTGAGCGGTAGTGGTATGCTTTGCAGGTGATGTGTTTGTTCATACTTAGTCCACTCCCGTGCCAGTTCGTCGCGATATCGACCCGCTACAAGTGTCGGTAAGCGATCCTCTTGCCAGTTGTCGATCAATGTGGATTCGTTGTCTACTTCGACAAGAGCGAGATTGGGCGCGTTACGAAGGTCCAACGCGGACAACAAGTTTTGTACATATTGTTTTTGCCAGCGGACCATATCTGCGTCGAATATCTGCAATGGCTTGCTTTGCGACGGGATGAAATCACCGCGCTCTGCGGGAAACGTGTGATTGACGTGAAGATTTAGGTCAACATAGATGCCGTGCCGACGTAGTTGCGAAATGAATTGCTTGAGCGCCTTCGTCGCTCCGCTGTCAAGGTCGGGTTGGGATGCGTCAACGAGAATTCCTGCGGGATAAACATTGCCTTGTCGGGCTGGTTGGTCGATCGCATGCAGCCGGACAATATTTACTCCCAGTTTGGCCAGGCGCGTCGCTAGTGCTTCACCATCTGTTTTTGACGGAAAATTCGCTGACAGGGCGAGACTGACGCCGAACAATCGAATGCGTTTGTCATCGGCGGAGTTGGGCTGCAGGTCAGCACCGACGGTAAAAAAATGCCCGTTACGGACAACGACTCGGTCAGTGGGTCCCAGCGGCATCTGCTGTAGCCCTACCTGATCTAAAGAGCCGGATGCCTGGATCAGGGCCGGGACCTGGCCGTACCAGATGGGCGCCGAATTGGGCTGCGGCAGAAGCGCGGGGACCGTACTGAGCGCGGCCAGCGTCCAGGTTCTGGTGGCACGTTTGATATATCGCTGATTCATTGTTTGTACGATGCGTAGCTTGAGGGTGCCCATGGGGTAGCTGTAGATTCCCGCTCCTGCGCAGTAGTCCGTGAGCCGTAGGCTATGTGGAACATGAAGATCTGCAGGAGGTACAAGTGCGAGAGTCCGGTCGAGTAGTGAAAGCCGAATACATAGAGCTGCGCGCAGAAGAAACCAATGGTGCCAAGGGAAAATGCGTAAGAAGAGGAGTCTCTCAATTCCATGCGTCGCCAAATCGTCAGATTACCCAACGCCTCTACCAATGGGCGAAACATGAGCCATACGTAGCCTATCGCTGCAACGCCGTAAACCATCAAAACTGAGATATACCAGGAGTCCTTGTAAGTTTCGCCATCGTTGGTAATGGCTCCGAGTCCATATCCTTGCAGTTTAAACGTGGCTGGAACGGAAGCGTATTGCGCGAGTCGACCGACCGACGACGCGTCAAGGTCCGCCTTGTTGACGATAATGAGCGCAAATGAAAGAACCAACACGGTGAGCGGCGCGATAGATAATTTTGCAAACGACTTCGTGTGGAACGCTTGTATCTGAGCAACTGAAAACAACGCGAGCGCGCAGACAACCCAGCCTATACGGACATTCGCGACGATCTCGCCCCAGGCCAGCAGCGCCGAGATCAGCGTAAAACCGAGCCGCGATGAAAAGCCGCGGGCCGTGTAGATCGAAATGATCGCGTAGGTGAGCGCGAATGCGTTAAATAAACTGTATTCAATGGCAGAGATAAAAAATCCGGTTGCGCGGAGTTCATCGCCTCGCATGAACTGGTATTGCAGAAGGTGGGCATCTGTGTTGATGCTTTCCTTGGCTTGTGCGACAAAATCGTAGTACCAAAGCTTGGTGAAATCTCCGGAAAAGGTCCAGTTTTCGTAAATTGCGAAGATCGCCATCGTGCATGCAATCGTCAGTAGCAAGCGTATCAGTGCCCGCGGAGACACTCTCTGCGACGCGCCAGAAGATGCAAGGAGCAGGGCCAACAGTATTGGAACAAAGTATCGTCGCCATTGTTGGAGGCCATCTCCTAGGCCACTACGCGCGGAACCCACGGCAAAACCGAGCATGGATAACACGAGGATCACGGATGTTATTCGCAGCACGCCGCGCGAGAGTGATGCAGGGCTTCCAGGGCTGCTACGCATTAGGTTGAACAAGAGAAGGGCTGCGATAAATATCTCTTTCCACGCTTTCGAGATGACAAGAAGGTTCGGACCGAAGGTATCGTTAAGTGGCACAAAGACTAGGTCGTTCACGGTTACAAAGACGATAACAATGTAAAAAAAATATTTACGCAATCGCGTGAATAGCAACGACGCACAACCTACATATAATGCAAGAAACAAAATTGTTAGCAGCTTATCCAAGTTAGCCTCGAATTATTATCATCGGCACACCTAACCCGCTTAAGTGCGTAGCCCATAAAGCTTGTGGCGCTAGCAGCTCTTGTCGTGCTAGCACCGTGACTTCTTTCTTCGACGCCGACCTGTGCACCGTAAAAATTCAGCGTCAACTCCATAAGCAAATTTTTTCCGCTATCGTCGCGTAGAACATCAAGGACCATGGCGTGTATCACCTGCGACGATAGTGTTAGCCTAAGCGAACATGGTTAGCAAGTTCCGTCATGGTCTTCGTGAATTCCGCCAAGTCGAGGAAATTGCACACGCGAGTGTTGTCCCAGCGCTAAGTAACTCACCTGTATTCTCGGGAAAGGCCTCCTATGGCGGAATCCGTCAATGATATGGCTGAAAACGTAAAGTTTCGACCCGTAGAATGCGAACCTTCTAACCGGTGATCTCTGCGTTGCGCCGTCAGCTGGGCCCATAACTAATGCAACGGGCTGTCGTAGTACAGTGAAGACGTGATGCAAATCATTCAATAGACGGCACCCTCCATAAGACCCGAGAACTCGACGTCTGACAGCGACGAAATAGGCAGATGTTCCGCACCTGCGTAACGCGCTCACGGGAGAGTCTCGACCGGGGGGCAAGCGGTTCACCCGTTTGGAACGTCGCCCTAGGTCTACCGCTAAAGACGCCATCGCCTGTGCAGCCAAGGATAAGAAATTGAACATGAATGATTTTTCGTATTTTGATGAAGGAAAGGTGCAGTACCTGAACATCAAATTACATCCTTTCAGTGCCATTTTATGCCGTGTGGCTAATGCGTTAAAGGGTATTGTGACGACCTCACGCGCCTCTCTGGCATTACTGTCCGTGCTCGGTGGATGCACGCTGGCGCCGGGCTCATACTCGGGGATGCAAGCTCCTCGCACCGTCGTTGGTCAATCGACGTCCGACCAAGGCGTCAGCGAGCTAGTTCAAGATGGAATTACTTTTCGGTTGCACGCACTAGATAGTGCATCGCTCTCGCGCCTTTCCGCATCGGTTGATAGCGATGTTCTCAGGAACGCCATGCCGCCGGTCCGAGGCGCACCTACCTATCGCGTAGAGAGCGGCGATACGCTGCGTGTGATCGTTTGGGATCGACCGGAATTAAACAACCCTGGGTTCTCTTCGCTCGGTGCTTCGATCGTTTCTGTTGGTACCCTTGGGACGACAAATTCCCCCGTTGCCAGCGCTGCCGGGAACCTCGATCCGATCGGCCGCGTAGTGCAGTCCGATGGCACGATCTACTATCCATACGTGGGCAAGATCAAGGTGGCCGGAGAGACCACCGATGCAATTCGCCGCGACCTTACCGTACGCCTGGACAAGGTGGTGCGGGACCCGCAACTCGATGTATCAGTTGCATCGTACAGAAGCCAGCGTATGTATGTGTCCGGTGCTGTGAAAGCGCCCGGTGCGATCGCACTAACCGACACGCCTGAGACAGTTGCCGACGCGATTTCGGGTGCTGGCGGATATACAGATGGCGCGGATCTGGACGCGGTGACATTGAGTCGTGGAGGGAACCAATACAAGCTAGATCTCTACGCGTTCTTCTATAACGGAGACGTGTCCCAGAACGTGATGTTGCAGGACGGTGACGTGTTGAATCTGCCGGATCGTCGCTACAAGAAGGTTTTCGTCATGGGGGAAGTAGTCAAGCCTGTCTCTCAGATCATGCCGACCGGGCGTTTCACGCTATCCGAAGCGCTTTCCGATGCGGGCGGTTTAAACCCACTGTCTGCCAATGCTTCACAAATTTACGTTTTTCGGAAAGGTCCCGGGGCAAGCGTCGACGTCTTCCAGCTAGACGCAACGTCGCCGGCGATGCTTGTGATTGGTGATCAGTTCGTGATGCAGCCCCGTGACATTGTGTTCGTCGATGCAGCGGATATCACACGCTTCTACCGGGTGGTGTCGCAGTTGGTGCCATTCGCCAATGCCTTTTATTTCGGCATACAGCCATTGAAGTAAGAGTTCATCACCCTTTTTTCAAGCAAACGGAGCGCATGTTGAACCTGCTGTTGATATGCCACGCTAACGTGTGCCGAAGTCCCATGGCGGAATCAATATTTCGCAATCGATTGTTGGATCACAAGAAGACCGTGATTCAGTCGGCGGGTATTGCAGCTTTGAGTGGCTCTCCGATTCACCCAATCGCCCGAAAAGTACTCGCGAGCCGGGCTTACCCGATACGCGAGGATGCGAGTGCAGCGAGACTGACTGCGCCGATGTTGAGCTGGGCTGATCTGGCACTCGTGATGGAGGGTTCGCAACGTGGCGAACTTATTCGGCGCCATCCGTTTGCGGCGGGGAAGGTATGGCTGCTCGGACACTGGCTTGCCTGCGATGTTCCTGACCCGGTGGATGGCAATGACGCCGTCTTCAATGCCACGCTCGACCTGATCGAAGCTGGCGCGACGACCTGGCTTCCAGCGCTGACAATGCAACTGGCCGTTTGAGTAAGCACCCCAAATCCATGAATACAGAAATAAATACGAATATTGTTTCACCGTTCAGTCCGACACCGAACGACGATGACGTCAGCTTGTTAGCGTTGTGGCACAACGTGGTCAGCCATCGGCGGTTATTTGCTCGGATTGCGGCTAGCGTTATTTTGCTATCCACAATTTATCTGCTGGTTGCCCCTCCCGTTTACAAGGCAAACGTTCTTATTCAGGTTGACGAGTCGCAGGGCTCGGCGCTTGGCGCGCTGTCAGACGTGGCAAGCGCGTTAAGTCTTAATAAGTCGATTGATGGTGAGCTCGACATCCTTACTTCTAAAGCAGTGCTGGGTCAGGCCATTGATGCCACCCAAGCACGGGTGGCGGTCTCGGTGGCAAATCGCATACCCGTGCTTGGTCGCCTCTATGCTTTGTTCGAGACACCGCCCGACGGCCTTGCCGCCGCGCCGCTGGGTCTCACAGGTTTTGCGTGGGGAGGCGAGTGTCTAAAGTTGAGGAATTTTGACGTACCTTCGGCGTTGTACGACGATAAATTTCACCTCAGCGTGGAACCAGAGGAGCGCTGGATATTGACCGACCCGGATGGTGCGGTGGTCGCCCGTGGCGCCAAAGGGCAACGCGTCGAATTCGATATTCACACAAAGTATGGACCTGGGCGCGGCGTGATCGACGTGCGCGAGTTGAGTGGGCGACCGGGTACTAGTTTCAAACTTGTCGAGTCTTCGCTCCAAACGACACTGGATGAAGTTTCGAAGCGGCTAAAGGTAGAAGAAACGACGAAAGATTCCTCTGTGATCCTTCTTTCATTGAAAAACCGGGACCCGGAACTTGCTGCGGCGTTTTCGAACGAAGTGGCTCGTGCATATGTGACGCTAAATGTACAGCATCGTGCCGAACAGGCGCGTTTGAGCCTGAAGTTTCTCAGTCGGAAGTTGCCTGCGTTTTTGCAAGAACTGGAGCGCTCGGAGGATCGCCTGAACGACTACCGTATTCGCACTAAAACAATCGACGTTGAGGCGCAGACGGAAGCGTTGTTGACGCGCATAGTGGATGTGACTAAGCAGAAAACGCTGGTTGATCTGAACCTGCAGGCGACGCGCGAACAGCTTCGTGCTAAGCACCCGGTGATACAGGCCTTGGAGGCACAGGATTCAGCGCTCGACCAGGCCCTGAGCACCATCGATAACCAAGTGCAGGCACTTCCGTCGACGCAGCGAGATTACCTGCGCCTCGCGCGTGATGTGGAGGTGAATACGCAGTTGTACACAGCCTTGCTGGCAAATGCGCAACAACTCGAGATCGCTGAAGCTGGCACTACCGGGAACGTTTCAATTATTGATCTGGCGACCCCTCCGGAGGTAATGGACTGGCCGAAGGTGCCCCTGGTGATTGCCGGTGGAATATTCGGCGGGCTGCTGATCGCGTTCGTTGCCGTACAGGCGCTGGCTGCGTTTCGGGGCGTATTACGTGACCCTCTCCATGTTGAGCGGCTAACGCGGGTGCCAATCTTTGCGGTCGTGCCCTCCAGTTCTGCGCAGATACGGCTCGTAAAAGACAGTAAGCGCGGCAACATGCGTCACATGCCGTTGTTGGCAAGCAAGGACGCTGCCGACGCAAGCGTGGAGGCGCTACGATCGCTGCGTAGCACGCTCAGATTTGCCCTTTTTGACGCACGCGATACGACAATTCTTTTCACCGGCCCAACCCAAGGCGTGGGCAAAACCTTTGTCGCAGCAAACTTTGCTTATCTCCTCGCGCTGAACGGTTTGCGTGTCCTGATTATCGACGCGGATATGCGTCGTCCAGGACTAGGTCAGTATTTTCCGCTGACGTCAGTGCGCGCGGGATTGGCCAATGTACTATCAGGTGACGTCAAATTTGATGACGCTATTATCAAGTCCGACTTCGAGCGGCTCGATATTCTCGCTTCCGCGAACAGGCCACCTCCGAATCCGGGGGAGTTGCTTGAGCGACCAGCATTCGCGGCACTATTGAGTGAGGCGAACCGCCGCTATGACTACGTGATCGTCGATTCTCCGCCTGTGTTACCTGTTAGCGATGCAGTAACAATTGCGCAATCTTGCGGCGCCGTTTTTTTGGTATCACGCGCTGATGTGACGAACGGGCGTCAGTTGATCGAGACGATAAATCGGCTAGATCATGCGGGTGTGAAAATCGCAGGACAGGTGTTCAACGGCTTCCAGGCGACACAATACGGGTATGGATACGGCTACGGATACGGATACGGCTACGGCCAAAAGACGAAGAAAGACGCATGAAAGCGCGCATCTAGAGCGCAATGCCCCGCAACAACAGTGCTTGTGATACGTATCTAGTCATCCTCTCGTCTAGTGGAGGAGACTACAAGGAAAGTACACGGGGGAAAGCTTGATGGTGTGACTTGCCGACACCAAGAAAAACAAGGGAACGCACAGCGTATGATCTCCGCTCCTCTCACGGTGAAACATATTGGCATCACAGTGTTCGACGGGTTTGCGCTCCCCGAGGTTGCTTTGACGATGGAGGTTTTCCAGGCTGCGAATGCGCTCGCCGAGGCTACCCAATGCGGGGGAACACGTTACGACATTCGCCTGTTGTCGACCGCTGGTGGAAGGATCGAGAGTTCCTCTAAGGTACTGGTTTGGACAGAAAGCGTTGACGAGTGTCATCATGCATGTATTTTTCGTGCGCTGTTCATCGCGGGCGGCACTGGTATAGGCAACGCCATGCGGGACGAACGTCTTACTACCTGGCTGCGTCGAGCGTACCAACGTACCGAAGCAATATCCCCGATCGCCGAAGGTCGGCTACTGCTGGAATCGCTTGGATTCGGGCCGGACGACTGGGGCGAACAAAGGCACGAAACACTGGAAGCTGGTCTTCGCATGCAGACCAAGTCCAGGAGCCCGCTGCAAACCGCGCTGCGCATTTTGGAGAGCGACTTCGGCCCCGAGGTTGTTCTCCGGATAACCCGCCAGATAGCGCCTCGTAAGGATACCCGTTTCACTGGGATCCTCTTCAAACACCAATCGCTTAATGTCAGCGAGAAGATCCAGGCCTCAGCCCGATGGTTGACGGTGAATAGCGATAGGCCAATTGCGATCGATGACGCAGCTCAGGTGGCCGCCATGAGTGAGCGCAATTTCCTTCGGCGCTTCAAGATGGAGATAGGTTTAACACCGTCGGTCTATCTGTTGTACGTCCGACTAGACATGAGTTGTCGTCTGCTAACTGAGACTACGCTGCCTGTTGACCAGATCGCGCGTAGTTGTGGAATGGGGAATGGTGGACGGTTGTCAAAACTTTTCCGTCAACATCTAGCAACCACGCCAACGGATTACCGCCTGGGTAAGTGAGCTGTGAGCGTATCGCCATGACAGCGCTGTTTCAGCTTGTTTTCAATAGTCATCCTGGATCATGTATGAACTCCGCCCGACACGTGTATTGGACCCGACTCATCAAACACCATGCGAAGATCCTGTCAATTGGGCTGATTGTTGGATATGGTTGCTCAGCAGCGCATGCGCAAATGCTTGATGAATACGGTGACGACTCGGTATACCGTTCACCTCTGAAGCAAGCGCTGGGTCAGAAGCACCACTCGCGATCATCGGTCGATCCGTATATGGCATTGATCGAACGCAACGACCCCTACTATCTTTTGCGGTCCGGCAGTGCCCATTCGGTCCTTGAGTCGCCGGACGCATTGGCAGGCACCGGGTTGCCGGATCTCACTGTAGGATGGAGTGGCCTGTCGTCGAGACTCGGTCTGGCAGGAAAATCAGGATTAGCAGGTGCCAGTCAACTTGCGACCGCCGGCGGGTCCTCCCCGTCAACAGTGAAACTTCATGTGGGCGTAGGCAGCAGTCTCGCGTCGCCAGGGCAGCCGCGTCAACCAGGACAATGACGAGTCAAAGTCGCTCGTTTCCGATAGTCTCTTTGTATAGATGCCGATGGCGTTGTCTGGAAACAGGGGATGGGGTCTATTTACTTAGGATAACAAAGAACGATGCCCCTTGAACATGTCCAATCCGGCCATATTCCGGGGAGCGGACGTCCAACGCGTATTACCCGAAAAGTCCCCTGATGGAGGGATAGGTCGCGAGCTACGTGTGGCATGGTAGCAAGCAGCTAGCGTCTTGGTTCGGAAGCCCCATAAAAAGCGGGATGCGCAGGTGAAATCTCTCTCGGGTACAACCAATACTCTCCGCGTCTCACGAGCAACGTCTTTACCTCCTGTCGATCCGCCGTTACTGAGCTTGACCCTCGGGGCTTTCCGCTCAAGGTCGAGCGCTGATATGTGTTTGGAACCAGGTGATGTACAGGCCTATGCGCTGGCAAGGTCGTTCGTTTTTTTCCCGTCCAACTTAAGGTGTCTGCGCATTCAATTTGAGTGCGTTGCCTTATCCGCGAAGCTTTCTTTGACGTCGGATGCGGCATCGTCTGCTAACGGAACTCAACCTTCATTGTGTTGAGACTCCTTAGCCGCAGGAGCGCCGATCAACAATGCACAAGGGTGTCAAAGTCCGGTGGGGATATCCGAACCCGCTGGTGGCTTGGTGCG
>Ga0075038_10087722_pt1 | contig 11246 bp, 7 predicted proteins | sample OrgsoiRN2013_055_FD_67573 | JGI IMG/M metagenome (GOLD analysis project Ga0075038, IMG submission 67573) | Permafrost soil microbial communities from the Arctic, to analyse light accelerated degradation of dissolved organic matter (DOM) -... | ecosystem: Environmental > Terrestrial > Soil >... | reverse complement strand
CCGCTCAACATTTTCAGGGCTAAGCCCATTTTTTCTCATGGCGACGTACTCGCTGAGAGGCATCTCACCCAGATAGACCACTTCACCCGCCTCAACTTTAGCGATTAATTGCTTCTCCTTTATCTGTTCGGTCTGGAATAGGTTGGTATCATCGGCACCAAATTGGTTATCCAAACTCTCGTGGTTGATGGTTGATGGTTTTTCCTTTATCAATTCCAAATAACCTGCAAGAGACGTAACAGGAACCTCCTTGTTATGGTGGCTTTCGGGACTGTTACTTTCAGATTGTGGCGTGAACCTTTCCAGTGGCATAATTTTGCTCGCTAAGTACATTATAGCACTTATGGTTAAAAAAATAAGGATTACTTTAGAACTGAAAAATTGTACCACAGCCCATGGCAATCGTAAAGATATTGTCCCGCCACAATCCTTCGTATGACTCGCTCGTAAAATACGTTTTGCGATACGTCTCCAATGAAAAAAAGTCGAACGACAGCCTGACATACACTCAAAACCTGCGCTCGGATAACATTAATGGCTATGTCAAAGAGTTTATAGAAAATGAAGCCTTCAGGCGCAATGTTCGTACTGATCAAATCCATTTATTTCACGAAATCGTATCCTTTGGCGTAGCCGAAAGGGAAATCATCACCCCTGCCATGATTGATGATCTGGCGCGAAGATACATGCGGCTGCGGGGCGATGCAAGTGTGATGCTCGGATACCCTCATTTTGATCGGGATCACATACATCTGCATTTCTGCGTGTCGGCACTCCAATACCGAACAGGGAAATCTGCGGGGCTTTCCAAACAGCAATTGCAGGAATTGAAGCTATCATTTCAGGAATACCACAAGCAGCACTATCCCGAACTGACCAAAAGCGCACCCCAACACGGCAGAGGGGGAGCATACCTTACGCACGGCCAATGGCATGCCAAGCGGCGCAAAGAAGTTGAGCAGACTGTACAACAATGCTTCGATAAAGCGAAAACTCAAAACGAGTTTTTGGCATTGATGCGCGATGCGGATTTGCACCACTACGAGCGCAACGGAATAGCCACAGGCATAACGCACGAAGGCGTCAAGTTTCGCTTTTCAAAATTGCTTGAAGATAGGGAATTAAGCAGTTTGCCTATTGATCGAAGCGAGGAAGAACAAACATTGGCTGAAATACGAGATATACGCATCCGTCAATCTGAACGGGACGACAGGTCGCGTGATATGGACGAGAGGGAGCGATAACTAAACAGATACCTCCGTACTTGTCACCCAATCCATTTTTTTTATGATGGCTATCTGATTTTTAATTTTATACGGTTGCAAAAGTCCCATGTTTTTTGCCGCAATGTAGATACCCCATTCCGGCCTACTTGACTGCTTCCTGCCGTCTGGATAGGTTTTGCCATAGTTTCTTTCGCATAGTAATTCGTTGGCTGTAAGCCACGCAGTCGCTGGTATCAAAAACACTTCGGGAGCCGCTCCGTCACGTAACAATACTAAAGCAAGATAAAGGTTTCTATAGGTTTCATTTAGTGTTTTCCATTCTTTGGCTTTGGTGATAAAGACGTACGATGACTTTTTTAACCGCACTGATTTTACTTGTATGTCGATATGTATAGCTCTATCCAACCGCACCACAAAGTCTATTCCTTTGTCGTCTACTTCACTCGTATACACATCAAACCCCTCTAATGTAAGGAACACTTTTACCCAATACTCGCATACCTTACCCACTTGGAGATGACTAAGGTTATCGTAACTAAACTCGTTAAAGTAATCGGTGTTCATTGCAGCCGTTTTATTTTTGATGTTTGGGGTTATTGCGCCATGTCTTCGACCGCGATCTTAATTACGGGCAGGGGAGCAAGCAAATTCTTTACCTCATCGGTTAAAGGCATTTTCCTAATCATTTCCTGAAAAAACCATATGCAAGTCCAAGTAACGTCTTTAAAGATATCAGCCGATACGGTGATTTTCTCGCCCGTCTTGAATGGTACGTCGATAGCTAAGTATCCGTAATAAAGCGCTTCTACTTGTGTTCTTTTAGACTTAAACTCTACCGTTACAGGAAACAGTTCGCCGTTAACCTGGGCATGCATTTGCTGCTTTACATATTTTAGCATCAGACCATCAACCTCTTTAACCCGGCTTTCATGATGCACAAAGCAATTGCGCACTTTATTAATAGATTCGACCTCGTTTCTAAGTATGAGCGGTGTGTTAAGCAGCTTTTCAATTGTATCTAATAGTGTCGGAACATTAGCCGTCTTAGATTTAATCGAAATTTTTTCAATCGCTTCGCGGGCGGCGGTTTCGTTTGGGAACGGGTTGTCTTTCGTCGTTTCGGCCAAAGAAGCAGTCCCCAAATAAATGGCGATTTCTACAAGCGATTGTGTCATGCCAACGATTAAATCTTCAAAGGCTTTTTTGAACACCCAATCCGAAATGTGCTTAGCTGATACCTCAGAGTTTCCATCCTTGTCTGAAAAGACGATTGCCAAACCGTCTGTTTCTAACGGCGTTAACTGCTCGACTGTACGATCTTTCGTGGCGTGGATTGTAGCTGTTACAACATTGCTGACATACGCAATGTGCGTTATAAATTTAGTAAATCTATCGGTGTCAAACTTTATTTCAATCGTTTGGTTCGGGACTTCTGACATGGTCGTATCGTTGTGTACTACTAAGATACCAAACGCATTTTTAATCCGTGCAACATAGGTAGCAAGATAGTGTGTCAATGGAGGGACACGCCAATACGGGGATTATCCCCGTACCCCCTTTTTTATTTTTAAACAACAAAGCTCCGCAAAATTGAAGGGCTTGTGTTTAAGAAAAGAATGCAAAACAATTATTTTTGGCTTGGCTTCATAACCCGCTTTGGCTACAATTTTCTTTAGGGTAGTACCTAATCTTAAAAATCATTGACCCGACATCATTCTTAGAGCTATCGCCAAGACAATAAAAACAAGTATAAAAACAACATGTGCGATGTTTTTATACTGTTCTTTTACAAAGCGAAGCAAAACTAAAGCAAATACCGCAAACCATGCCAAATATTTTGTCGACGAGGAATGGATTTCAAGATTAGCAATTGCCAAAAACAATATCACGGCCCCAGACAGTATTAAAAATAAAATATAATACAACTTGTTAATTTTCACATCTTTCATGTCAGTATATTGGAATTGTATCGATCATTGTGCCATTATGATTATATAATTGCCACATAATAACAGGCGTTGATATCGGTGTCCCCCTGAAGCTTGGAGCCTTTGTAGTGTTACTAATAAATGTGATGTCCTGGCCACTATGCTGTAAAATTTCCTTCACAGCTTCAATACGGCCCGCTAACTCCGTAATTTTGTGACTAGTCAACGCCATAAAAGCGCCAGGTACCTCTAAGCCAACTTTCGCAATTCGTCCTAAAATTACCCCTGCTCCGTACCAACCGATATTAAGACCAAGATCATTTGCTGAATTCAATCCATCTTCTATCTGTTCCAACGTCTCTATAGCTTCTTTATTGCTCATTTGACGTAATGTTGTAGTACTTGTTACGCCAAAAATCGATGTTGTTGTACCTACTTTAATATCCTTTATGTAAATCTTTTTCCCGTTTTGAATTATGTAAGAGTCACCATTCTGATTAGATCCCGGTTTCGTCGGATTGTTTTCAGGATCATCTGGCTCTGGTTTTGAGTTATCATTATGGCCGGCCGCTCCATATGCAGCAGATTTTTTATCTTGTATGTCCTCCCATTCAAATGCATCTCTTATGCTGGCATTTGCTGCAGTTTCTTCCATATCTCCTTCATCATTTGTGCCATACGAATGCATGCCATCAGGGTCAATATTTCTTATGGGATTATCATATCCATAAGTGTATGGATTCCAGCGACGGCTTTTCTCCGCCAATGGATCTACCGAAAGCCATCTTGCAACAACGGGGTCATAAAACCGCGCGCCGTAGTCATATTCTCCAAACTGTTCCCTTAGCTCCTTCTCGTTATAAAGATACTCGTTTTTACTACCAAAATAACTGAATACTTTACTTAACCCAAATGGATAATAATCAGTTTCTTGTATACTTCTGGCTGAAAGCGTGGTTGGATCTTTGTCAAAGTTTACCCGGTTGTTGCCCAAATGGTCTTTTAACGTGTATTCGTATTTAAATCCTCCACTGCCGTCCGGTACTGCCCTGCCTTCTTCTGTTTGAATCAAATCAATAACGGGTTGTCCTGATGTCCAGGTATATTCAATACCCTTAATATAAAAACGGCTGATGTTATTATCATTGTCTAATTCCTGTAGTTTCTCGCCCGTCCCGCTATAGTAATATATTATATCTTTGTCGCCGCCCACATCATCAGGCTTACCGAAAATATTAAAATCCATGTCGATACTTCGGTCGCTCCTGTGATCTTCAACTAAGTTTCCATTGTCATAAGTTAATTGCGAACTGGAAAGCAGCCCTGAATAGGACAATAATTGATTACTTTGTGACTGATAATTATAATTTAACGCTACTCCATTGCGATACAATTTTGACATATTGCCGCCCTTATCATAAATAATACCTGTTTCGCTCAGGTTACTGCCCGGCGAAGATACCCCATCAGTCAGGCGATTAAGTGCATCATAGGTGTATGTAAACCATCGGTTACCAGACAGGGTGGTAGCTTCTTCTTCGGCTATATTGCCATTGTATTGCAGTGTTGCGCCCTTGGTATGGGTGTTATAACGCATTTGTTCTTCAAACAATGATGTGTGAATATCGGTAATCCAACCCCTTTCATTGTAGGTATAAGCAATATCCTGTAAAAAACTGGTACCGCTATTTTCGCTATGCAAGTGCTTTAACAAAGGCTGGCCTAAATCGTTGAGGTCGATCTGGTTCAGCAATACGTTTGTACCCGTTACTGTTGGCGTATTGATCTGTTGCCAGGTCTGCTTTTTACGGCCCATATGGTCGTAAACGTAGTTATTGACAATTACAACTGACGGGGTGGTTCCACCTGTAGCCGCGGTGTAATGTTGCCTCGTTGAAACGTTTGCCTGGTTATCAAAATTATAGGTACTGTTAATATGGTCGTAATTTCCTATGTTCAGATAGCCGTAGCCCTTTAGATAATGTTGCGAGTACACGTCAGTTAGCCTGCCGAGATCATCATAATAATTTGCACTCCATAATTTGTCCGACAAATACAAGACTTTTGATACCGACGCGGTAGGTAAGCCTTGTGTTAACTGGTTATGGCTGGTATGAAAGTCATATGTTGCAGGCAAATTGGGAATGGCATAGTCATCATAATAATTAACAACTAAGTTTGTCGCCCCGCTTGTTGGCCAGGTTACATTAGTGTAGTCGCTACCCGGTACCCGGGTCTCATATTGATTGGTATTTAGATCAGCTTGTGTTTGCAAAGTTGTCCTGGTGCTGCTTCCCCCTAATGTGCCGGTAGTTACAATTCTATTCAGGTTGTCATATTTAACAAATGTCCATGCGTTGCCGTCGTACGACGCAATAGTTTGATCCAAAATATTATAAACCCCATACTCCCAATTTTTGCCTGGTATTCGCTTTTCAATCTTACGATTACGGCCATCATAGCGATATTGATAGCACAGATTATCCAGTACGGTTTGGCTAATGCTTCCATTGTCAGGTTCAGCCTTAGGCGTTAATACAAAACTGAGATTACCGGCATAATCATAAACATAATAAGTAGATAATGCTACACCGTTGTCGTCAAATTTCCTTTTTAAGACCACTCGACCATCTTTGTCCTGATAATCCTCAGTTGTCCGTTTTTGCCCATCGGTACTTACCCAGTTTTCGTCTTTTGTGACTGTTAAATACAATTCTCCGGCGTTATAGTAGCCATTATCGGTAAGTATCCTTTGATACTCCAAGCCCGAAGTAGTAACCGGCTCCGCAGTATAAAATTTAACATTGTTTGCAGCATTAACATCATACACCGTTTTTTGGGTATGACCCGCGGTAGGCTGCCAGTCATCACCAGTGGCACCTTGTTCAATAACACGGTTAAGCGGAGATGGCTCGATGACACTTAATGAAAATGGAGAATTTGTAGCTGTAACTCCGCTTGGCGGGGCGGTATAAAAACTGCTTTGCCCAAGACCTGACTGTAAGGCGTCAGTTCGATACGAACCAGGCGTAGCCGAGCCATCTGTATAAGGCAGATATTTTTTTGATTCGCGTCCATACTCGTCGTAAGCGACCGGTTCTATTAAATCTTTGCTGGCATCCTGATTTGCTTTGACATGCACCGTTTGAATGGGACGGCCCAAGCCATCAATGTACTGAATTGTTTGCGTAACCTCGCACGTGTTTTTCGACATCAGGGTACTCGCGTCGGTAAATGGTTGTCGAGGTGTCAGGGTTTGAATATAGTTTTGATCCGAACTCGGTGTAGCGTTCAAAGGCGTACAGGTGACAAAATTTGCCGGCACAATCTGCACATTAAAACCCGTTGTACCCAAAGCCGAAAAGCCCGGATTTAGCGTTACCCTTTGCGTTGCCGTGTACGTGCCGCTTGTATTGGGACTGCTTAAGGTTATGTTGGCTTGTTGCGCGGCGCTTCGGTTGATAGTACATAAGAAGGCAAAACAAAAAAACATTGCTGCAAGCCTCACTTTAGATAATCTATATGATTGAATCATGTGGTTAGTTTCTTGATTTAGTTATTTTGTTTATTGGCCTGAGTAATGGTAATCGGTGTGTTTCAAAATATTGCCGTTCTTGTCCCTTACGTTGATCAATCGGTTGTGCACATCATATTCGTAATAAGTAATCTGGTTTTTGGCATCGGTGCTGCTGGTTAATCCGGCACCGGGGTCGTAGGTATAGGTGGTCATCTGCGAACCTTGCGGGTATACCCGAATATCATCTACATTGATCGTTGACCCGCTTTGGTCGGGATAAAACTCCAAATAATCAGGACTGGTTATCTGAAGGTTTACTTGATGGAACTGCCAACCATTGGCATCAACTGTGCCGTCGATGGTATTGGATGGTATATAATAAGTATCGAATGACATTTTTCCTCCTTTAGACCAGTAGCTTACGATATAGGTAGCAGGCGGAAGTTGGATATTGGTTTCCATATAGTTACCTGGCCCAAACAGGAAACTTCTTTTGCCGGTTTTCGCATCGTTGGAATAGAATGCCTGGTTATCATTATTAATGCTGATATGTGTGCCGTTATTATCTTCGCCTACATCACTATCAAACCATTCTTCAAAACTGGTGTAAGCAACCTGGGTAGCTGGGGCACCTTTAACTTCGGCGATCAACTTTTTCTTATTGTATCCCCACATATAGCTAACACTTGTCCCGCCCGGTAAGTTGGCAGAGGTGAGGTTACCGAAAACTTCATAGCTATTAAAGTTAATCCTGTTTTCAAATAACGAGCCTGGTGCCGATGGATCTGCCACTTCAACTGAGCTATTGGGATTTACTGTCGGGTCGTACTGCTGGATAGGTGCGATTGAGTTTAGCTTATAGATATTGGCGGGCACTGGTTCGCCAGTTTGCGGATGAGCCTTATAATCATTAACAGTTACGTCGGTATAATAGGTGATCTCCCCTGCTCCAGAGGGAACCGTACTCGTCTTTATTGTGCTTATTACAGGCGAAATGTTGTTCATGGATACCATGCTTCCCATTACGCCACCCGATGCTGTGCCTGCATAGTCAAAGGGATACTTATAAGTGGTTTGAGTGTTCCGGTTGCTACTGTAAAGTGCCTTGTCGCTGATGACACCGGGGCTAACCTCAAATGTGCTTCTGGTGGCTATGATTGGTCCTGAATTGCTGGCAAAATGTGTTTCGCTTCGTAGAAACTGGTCAAAATAGTTACCCTCTGTATAGTTATATGCTGTTATGTTATCCGATATGGAATGCAGGTCACGGGTGTCACTTGAGCCGGCATATAAGGTCTCAGTTTTCTTATTCAACATCATTTTTTCCGCATTTAAGTTGCGTACCTGGCTGAGGTTTTCGATAATAAAAGGAGGCTCTTCCTGATCAAAAATAATATAACTTGAATTGACGCTCCCAACAGTGGTGGAAGAAAGGTAATAGTCGTAATTGATTGCTTTAATTTGTTTGCCATTAGCATCAAAATATGCTTGCTGGGTCAATGCGCCGCGACGTGCCTCACGGGATTCCATTTCAAAAAACGGGAAATAGGTATCTGTCCGTATACCGCTTAGATCAGAAAGTTCCGGGCAGCCGTTGACAGTATTGGTGAACGCACCCTCGACATCCTGGTCAGTGGTATATTGATACGATATAGAGCCGTTAGTCCCGCTGGCACCGCTCTGTGTTTCCACTACCGATCCATATCCTACGTAACTGCCTTGCGAACTGCCCAATATACTCTGATTTTGCGAGAAGCGTACAAGGCTGGATGTTGCGGGAGAGCCTATTGATACAGGAAATGCAACCTGGGGATACGGCCCTCCTAAAAGACCGTTTTGGTAATTGTATGTTTTAGATAATAGAATGTTACCAGTAGGGGAATAATCTGTTATCTGCTTGATACGGGTGCCTCCGCCGGAAAAGAAATCATTGTCGAACTTATGGATCTCATACACATAGGTCGTGTAACCGCCTGTGGGATAGGTAACCTTATTCAGCGTACCGTCGTCAATAGTAGACGGGTTGCTCGAGCGCTCGATACCGTCAATGGTAACAGGAGAGGTGCTGTAGTTATTGTTAAAAGGCAGGTACTTCGCTTTGCTCGATATTCCGCCGACATATATCTTAGGAAAGGGAGGGTACCCATATGGCCCCGGCGATGCGCCGTTCGCGTTATAATAACCCCAAATATCTTGTTGTACCGATAACCGCTCAGGCAGCTGATTTCGGTTTTTGTAGGTAAACGAAAACGGGGGGAGCACCGAATTGTCCGATCCCTTTTCCTGAACGCTTTCCAGGTATAAACGATAATTCTCCTGCGCCGTGCCGTTAGAGGTATAGGCATAGGTCAGGTTAAAGCCTTTCCGAAAAACAGGAGTATTGGTGAAATCGTTAACATATTGATTAATCTCGGTATAAGCGCGGTCCCCGGTCAGATCCTGCCGGCTATGGTCTGCCTTAAATTCAATATAACCGTCATCGTATACAATTTTTTGTAAAACCTTAGGGTATTTAAGCGAAGTAAATATGGTATTAAAATTTCCTCCTCCCCCGGCGCATCCCATATTGTAACTCATGCTTAGTACAGTCGAATAGTCAAACCCTGTCGGCATGTCTGTGCGGTAATAGAGCGTGACGCTTTTAAACGTGACCGGATCTAAAATTTTGGTCAAATACCAAGAGGTTGTGCACTCACCACCCGTCGTTATCGTATTTTCGGTGGCCTCGAACGTGTAAACGAGGCCATCTTCCGAAGTTATCACAAATTTGTTGACCCCGTTATACGGGCTGCTTATTTTGATCGGATCCCTGCTAAGGCTAACGGCGGTGCTTCGGTCAGAAAAAAAGAATTTCCCGCTCTTTCCTGCAAAATTATAATAATGAATATCCGGTTCGAGATCATTCGACGTATACCGCGCACCTATTAACCCTCCAGTGATTATAGAATGTTGATCACCTGACACCTGATTATCAAAATAGCCTCTTTCTTTTGTCATGCCATCTATGTAGTTTCCAGATACGTCATCCGGCCAACCCTTTACTGTTCTTGTTACCACGCCCCCTGCGTTGAGTACCCAACCGATACCTACTCTCGAGGCTATTTCATCAACCTTTATCCCCGAGGCGTGGTAACTTAAACTGATCGGCAGGGTGATGCGCCCCGTTTTTATTTCAAATAATGGGATTTCAATTTTGGGAGTACCGGTGTAGGTACTTACCGGGTGCTCTACATATTTACCTAATGCAGAAGCTTCAGGTGAAGGCGGTTCATAATTGGGAAGATAGCCATTCGTGCCACTCGTTTGTGCGAACAATGCATTTGAGAAAGCGGCGTAAAAGAAGAAACACAGGTATAACTTTTTCATGTGTTATGAAGAGTAGATAGTATGAATATAAAGATTGATTTAATTCTTAGCAGCAATTTGACGGCTCAGTGCCTCTAACTGATCGCTCAGTTTCTTAAGCCTTTCTTCCTGAGATTGGTTTATTTGCTTCTGCTGCTTGTTGACATCCTGCTGGCTTTTAATCTCATCGTCTTTCTGAATCAGGTATAAGGTCAATTCTTCAACTTTCTTTAGCAGGGTCTTGTTCATTTCACCCAAATTAATGCCGTCCTTTTCAACAATTGCGGCAGCGGGCATATCCGGCAAATGCTGGTTCTGGTCTATGTAGCCTTTGACCTCCGAAAGCGGTTTTAACGCATAGCCTTTCTTAAATACAAAATCAGGCCAACCGGTAGTTTCCACATAAATCTGTTTGGCGTAGGTTGCCGTCGGAGTTATGCGGAACTGGATTCTTGATTTGACATCAGCATCGGTGAGCGTTTTTACGGCAGTACCAGTGTTTTCTATAGGTGCAAAATATATTTCCCCATTGTTTATGCCGTTATATATCACACCACCGCCATTATGAAAACCGTCGCCGCTAACCGTCCAACTCGTTGTTCCAACTCGTGCTGCATTGAAACCCAAATAGCCTGTTCCAAATAAACTACCATTGCCAGCATTGCCTAAAGCGGTCTTGCTTGTACCCTCGTTTACCTGGAGATTATTTCCTCCAGATAAAATATACCCGCCCATAGCTAAGGCGTATATTTGAGAACCAACATCGTCCAACTGTATAAAAGTTTGATTACCATCTCCTGCAGGATCACCTATAAGTATTAGTCCATCCTGCAATGAAAAAAAACCATCACTGTACTTATTTGAGTAGTAAGAAAAACCAGAATCGCCACCGAGCAAATATCCCCCCTGGCTACCTCCTAAAGGACTACCCAATGCATAATTGCCTTGGACAAGTAGTTTATAGTATGCTCCGGGATCTGTCGTAGTGCCGATTGCAACGGTGCCGCCGTTATAGTAAACGCATGTTCCATTAGTCGACCATTGAGCAAAAGAGCAGTTTACAGTGAAAACCAGTACGATAAGGGATAGATAAACTTTTTTCATGTTTATTAAGGTTGAGGTTTTATACAACTATTCAATATTGATTAAAGATGATTCAGCCGGATGCTTTTGACAAACGACAATCTGCAAAAGTTATATAAACATGCTTCGGGGAAAAGCATATAGTTC
>Ga0075038_10051277_pt1 | contig 11329 bp, 6 predicted proteins | sample OrgsoiRN2013_055_FD_67573 | JGI IMG/M metagenome (GOLD analysis project Ga0075038, IMG submission 67573) | Permafrost soil microbial communities from the Arctic, to analyse light accelerated degradation of dissolved organic matter (DOM) -... | ecosystem: Environmental > Terrestrial > Soil >... | reverse complement strand
AGCGCACTAAAATTAAAGCACTATTAACCGGCGAACAAACCGGTACCGAAGTTACAGTAAAGGGATGGGTACGCGCCTTTCGCCAAAACCGTTTCATTGCTTTAAATGATGGCTCAACCAATAGCAATATCCAAATAGTTGTCGATTTTGAGAACACCGACGCAGCCTTGTTGAAGCGCATTACTGTTGGCGCGGCTATCAGCGTAAGCGGGATATTAACCGCATCATTAGGTCAAGGACAAGCTGTAGAGATACCGGCCAGCACTATTGAGATCTTAGGTGATTGCGACCCGGAGACTTACCCTATTCAGCCCAAAAAACACAGTTTAGAGTTTTTACGCGAGAACGCCCACCTGCGTTTCCGCACCAATACATTCGGGGCGATATTCAGGGTGAGGAACAATCTGTCGTTTGCCGTACACAAGTTTTTCCAGGAGAAAGGCTTTGTTTATTTGCATACGCCGGTAATTACAGCATCGGATGCTGAAGGTGCAGGCGAAGCTTTTAAAGTGACTAACCTTGATTTGGATAAACTGCCAAGAACAGATACCGGCGAGATAGATTACAAACAAGACTTTTTTGGCAAGGCCACTAACCTTACCGTATCTGGTCAGCTGGAAGGCGAACTGGGTGCTATGGCCCTGAGCGATATTTATACCTTCGGCCCAACTTTCCGTGCCGAAAACTCCAACACTACCCGCCACCTGGCAGAGTTTTGGATGATTGAGCCTGAGATGGCTTTTTACGATTTGGTGGATAACATGGATTTGGCCGAGGGCTTGCTGAAATATGTGATTAAATACGCGCTGGAATATAACCGGGAGGATATAGAGTTTTTGACCCAACGCCTGATTGACGAGGATAAACAAAAACCACAACAGGACAGGGCCGAAATGAGCTTGTTAGACAAGCTGCAATTTTGTTTGGATAACGATTTCGAACGCATCACTTACACCGAGGCTATCGATATCCTGCGTAACTCATCACACAATAAAAAGAAAAAATTCCAATACCTGATTGAAGAATGGGGTGCCGACCTGCAATCGGAGCACGAGCGTTATTTGGTAGAAAAACACTTTAAAAAACCGGTGATCCTGACCGATTACCCTAAACAGATAAAAGCCTTTTACATGCGCCAGAACGAACCTGATGCCGAAGGTCGCGAGACAGTACGCGCTATGGATATCCTGTTCCCAGGCATTGGCGAGATAGTAGGTGGATCACAACGCGAAGAACGTTTGGAAAAATTGGAACAACGTATGGACGAGATGCATATCCCCAAGGATGACCTTTGGTGGTACCTGGATACCCGCCGTTTCGGCGCTTGTCCGCACGCCGGCTTTGGTTTAGGTTTCGAGCGTTTAGTGCTGTTTGTTACCGGCATGGGCAATATCCGCGATGTGATTCCCTTTCCAAGGTTTCCGAAGAACGCGGAGTTTTAAGCTTGATTTCACAGATTTTAGAAATGATTTCACCGATTGATTAGCAATTAGACCTGTAATATATGTTAACCAACGCAACCCTTAAATCCTTTGTACCAACGGTAAAGCCGGACGAAGCAAAAGTTTTTTACCGTGATATGCTTGGGCTAAAGTTATTATCTGAGGATGCTTACGCCCTTGAATTTGATGCCAACGGAACTTTGTTTAGGGTGATCATTGTGCCCGAGTTAACTCCGCACCCTTTTACTGCGCTTGGCTGGAACGTAAGCGACATCCGTTCGGTAATTACCTCCTTAAATCATAAAGGCGTGGTGTGCGAAAAGTACGGCTTTATGCTACAGGACGATCTGGGTATATGGACATCTCCAAACGGATCAAAAGTGGCTTGGTTTAGGGACCCCGATGGGAATATATTATCTTTAACCGAGTAGTTTCGTTCCCTCGTTTTCTCCCTGAATTTACCCTGTGGTGCAGGATGGTTTAATCCCTGCAATCGATTATATTTGCTTAGCCGGATTGTCCGGATAGCCAATTATAATTATCGTTTTACCATATGACATTTAGCAAGAAAATTGCCTGCCTGGCTTCGTTTATTATCGGTCTACAATCGATTGATGGTATTGCACAGCAATTGCCCTCGCCAACAGTATTATGGCATGGACAGGAGCGTGGACTGCGGTATAAGCCTGAAGCCAATTCCTTTATGATCGTTAACGGCAACCGCCTTTTTACAAGGGCTTTATATGGCACCAATACGGCATTTAGGGTCGAAACCGGCGATAGGCCCGAGTTTTCGATGTATATGCCGGGCATGGGCGGCAACTTGAAATTTGGGATAGCGGCAGGCGGCAAAAGCATTTGGTTAACCCAGGCTAAAACCATTACTGCCAGGTATCGCGCAGGCGCTATGCTGTATGATATTGAAGACCCTATGCTGGGAACCGGCAAATTGCATCTGGAGATATTGGCTTTGGGCGATGCGGAAGGCCTTATCGTTAAAACACAGTTTGAAGGGCTGGCATCACCTGTAGACCTTTACTGGGCGTTTGGAGGTGCTACGGCCAAAAAATTCTCTCGCGATGGCGATATGGGCCCCGACCCTGAATCGAGTTATTACCTGAAACCGGATAATTGTAAGGACAATAAATACACATTGGATAAAGGCACCTTCACCCTGAAATACGGTACAGGCCAGATGGCAGGCGCGGATGGGCGCTATTTTGTGGAGGATGCCAAAACGCCTGCCAAACCGGCGCCCGAGCAAACACTGGTAGGTGTGTTTAACCCCAAGGCCGAAATGAAACTTGCCGATGCCACCCATCTGGCAAACCCGCTTGATACCTATGGTTCCACTGCCGACAAAGCCATGATAGTGAGCGGTAAATTAAGCGTGAGGTACGATGTTAACTATTTTGTTATCCAAAACCCGGCAAGCAAAGCTGCGCCCGTGTATGATGACCTGCCCAAGGTATTTCAACAGGCTGATGATGCCCGTGCGGCTATAGCCAACCGCATAAAAGTAAAAACCCCCGACCCCTATATCAACAATGTGGGCAGTACCCTTGCCCTTGCATCTGATGGGATATGGGAAGCACCCAGTTATATGCACGGCGCTATAGGCTGGCGTATGCGCCTTGACGGCTGGCGGGGTCCTTATACCGCCGACGCTTTAGGCTGGCATGACAGGGCTAAAACCCATTTTGAAGCCTATGCCAAGTCGCAAGTGACTGAACCCGCAAGTGGTCCTGTGATTGCCGACACAGCTCAGCATCTTTCACGTAGTTTAGAGAAAATGGGTGTCGGCATGTTTACAAGTGGATACATCAGTCGTGACCCGGAGGGCAAAAACCTGCGGGCGCACCATTACGATATGAACCTGGTTTATATTGACGAATTGCTGCGCCACTACGAATGGACGGGCGACAAGGCCTTTATAAAAGAGACCTGGCCTGTGCTAAAACGCCACCTGGAATGGGAAACCCGCAACTTTGATGCCGATGGCAACGGATTGTACGATGCCTATGCCGCCATCTGGGCCAGCGACGCGTTGGAGTACAGCGGCGGTGATGTAGCCCATACATCGGCCTATAATTACCTGGCCTACAAACGGGCGGCGCAGATAGCTACCATACTTGGCGAGGACCCTACGCCTTACCGCAAGCAAGCTGAAAAGATATTGAACGCTATGAACAAGTTGTTATGGATGCCTAAAGAAGGCCACTACGCCGAGTTTAAAGATCGTTTGGGTAACCAATTGCTACACCCATCCAGCGCCTTGTGGACTATTTATCACACCATCGATTCGGAAGTGCCCGACAATTTTCAGGCCTACCAAAGTTTGCGCTATGTAGATAACCAGATACCGCACATCCCCCTAAATATCAAAGGCATAGACGAATCGGGGTACTATACACTCTCAACTACTAACTGGATGCCTTACCAATGGTCGCTAAATAATGTTGTCCTGGCCGAATCAATGCATACCGCATTGGCCAACTGGCAAGGCGGCCGTACCGATGCTGCATTCAGGCTGTTTAAAAGCGAGATACTGGCGTCTATGTACATGGGTGGCAGTCCCGGCAATGTGGTGCAAATATCCTATTACGATGCTATCCGTGGCGAATCGTATCGCGATTTTGGCGACCCTATAGGGGTGTTATCACGTGCGCTGGTCGAGGGGCTTTTCGGTATCGTACCCGATGCTTTGAACAAAACCCTGACCATCCGTCCGGGTATGCCTTCGTATTGGAAATTCGCCTCATTTGAAACACCAGACATCTCGCTTGATTTTAAACGCATCGAAAAAACAGATTTTTACACCATCGAGCCTAAACTGGAGGCAAAACTTGACCTGAACTTTAAAGTAATTGCCCGCGGACAAGTAAAAAGTATAACTATAAACGGCAAACCTGCAACCTGGAAAAACCTGCCCGATGCGGTTGGCGATCCTATTATCAGCATAACAGCAGCCCCGCAAAGCAAGTATGAGATAGCAATTACATGGACAGGCGCTGCCCCCTTTTGGTTTGAGGGCCAAAAAAACTATGCAACAGGCAGTAACATTAACTTAAATTTCCCGAACGCCAAGGTGCTGAAAGTGTTTGACCCTGAGAAGGCACTGACTGGTTTGCATAACACGGCCAATACGGTAATGGCTGCTGCAAGTAATACAAGCGGAAACTATACCGCGTTTATACAGCTTAGCCAGGGAAGCTTAACATGGTGGGAGCCCTTTAATTTAAAAGTTAATAAACCACTTACTTTAGTACCCGGAAAGACAACCGAAGAAGATAACAATACTTTTAAACTGCAAAATAACACCACCAAAAATGTAAGCGCATCGGTAAAAGTAAATGGCTATAAAACATCGCTTACTATCCCGGCAGGAAAAACGTCGGATATGATCAGTGTTCCCGAACGTGAAATGATAACGGGAACAAATAGCGTCAATATCTCCGGTGCCGGCACCACGCTAACCGAAAAGCTATACAACTGGAAAGCTACCAGCCATAATAAACTGGAAAATGTTAACCTGGCTGATGCTTTTAACGATAAGGTTACACAGATATTTAGGAACAAATATTTAAGTCCGCGGCCAACAAGCACTACTTTACAATTGCCCGTGCAAGGTATTGGCGACTGGCCCAAACCCACTGAAGTATTCAACGTAGATGACAGTGGCCTGCGCAAATTGGCGGGCGATAAGAATATCATCACGCTCCCACAAGGAATTACCTTTAGTACGCCGGGAGAAGCGGGCAAGAACAATATTATGTTCACCTCTCAATGGGATAATTACCCTCACGATAAAAGTATCGCGCTAAGCGGAAAAGCATCGCATGCCTGGTTCCTGATGGCCGGATCGACCAACCCTATGCAAAGCCAGATGGACAATGGCGAGTTGCTGGTGCAATATACCGATGGCACTAAAGATACCCTGGCGCTAAGAAACCCGGAAACGTGGTGGCCTATAGATCAGGATTATTATACCGACGGATTTGCCTTCGCGTTGAAGCAAGCGCGTCCGCCGCGTATACATTTGGCAACGGGAGAGATCGTAGCGGGTGATATATCCAAACAACGGTATAACGGAAAATCTATTAGGGGCGGGGCAGCAACGGTGCTCGACATGCCGCTCGATCCAACAAAAACATTAAAATCGCTTACGCTGAAAACGGTTGCTAACGACGTGGTAATCGGTTTAATGGCGGTAACATTATCAAGGGAATAATTATGAAAAACCTGATCGCACTTGTATTAATCGGCCTAACGCTTAGCGGCTATCAATCCGTCCGGGCACAAGTCAAAAAACCACAGGGTGTTATTGTCGCCAGCCCTGATGGGATGATCAAACTTAACATCGAAAATAAAGGCGGCTTGTTGCTATACTCGGTCAGTTATAGGTCGAAACAAGTGATAGAGCCATCAGGCTTGGGGTTGATCGTTAATGATAAAGAGATAGGAAGCAATGCCACTATCGGGACTACAACCAATACGTCCGCAAACTCAACTTATTCATTTCGTGGTGTGCATAGCGTAGCCGTTAACCACTATAACGGCGCGAGCACCAGCCTTAACAGTAACGGTCAGAAGCTTACCCTGGAAACAAGGGTGTTTAATAATGGTGTAGCTTTTAGGTACGTGGTTAATGTTTCGGGCACCTCTGTTATCTCTAAAGATCTCACCTCGTTTATCATCCCGGCGGGCAGTGCAATATGGTCGCAAAACAATATTAAGGCGTACGAAGGTAAATACACAAAAAAAAACGCAGAGGACTTTAAAAAGGGCGAATTGTTGGGCCCACCCGCTACTATTGAACTACCCGGCAACCTCGGGTACGCCGCCATTACAGAAGGTGGGCTGGTTGACTTTGCGGGGATGTCATTGATTGCTGATAGTAACCGGGTGTTTAAAGCTAACCTGACGGGGAATACCAATAAAACCGGGGTGATAAGTACGCCATGGCGGATAGTGGAGATCGGTGCAGATCTGAACACTTTGGTTAACTGCGATATCATCGCCAATGTGTCGCCGCCGATGGATCCTAAATTATTTCCCAATGGATACAATACCGATTGGGTAAAACCGGGGCGCAGTGTATGGTCGTGGTTGGCGGTGAAGCGATCGATCACGCTGGATAATATGAAGGCATTTACGGACTTGGCTGCCCAATTAGGCTTTGAATACAACCTGGTTGATGAGGGTTGGGGCAAATGGAAGGATAGCACTCGCGATAATATGGCCATGATGAAGGAACTGGTGGATTACTCCACACCTAAAGGTGTGAAAATATGGGTGTGGAAGGCCTATCCGGATAGGGCGGGAATACCTGGTATCAAAGATTCGACAAAAATGGTTGCATTTTTTGAACAGTGTAAAAAGATAGGCGTAGCCGGGCTGAAGATAGATTTTTTTGATTCGGAGGGGCAAGAGGTGATAGATTTTTACCAGGCGGCCTTGAAGGAAGCGGCAAGGCTGCATTTGATGCTGGATTTTCATGGGGCTGATAAGCCAGCCGGGCAATCGCGCACCTGGCCAAACGAAATGAGCCGAGAAGGTGTGCGCGGAATGGAAAACCAGCCACCCTGGGCACCTGCCAATACAGTAATACCTTTTACCCGTTACCTGGCTGGCCCCGGCGATTTTACGCCTATGCATTTTGGTAACCGGCTGGGCGAGATAAGTTGGGCGCAGCATGTGGCCAGTATGGTTATCTATACGTCGCCGTTTTTGTGCCTCGGGGCCGACCCGCAGAGCATATTGGATAACTCATGCCGCGATATGATTAAAAGCATCCCACCAACCTGGGACGAGACCATCGTGTTGCCACAAAGCAAAATTGGCGAACTCGCGCTGTTTGCCCGTAGGAAAGGCGACACTTGGTTCATAGCCGCTATGAGCGCATCGCCTCAGCCTAAAACTATAAATATCGACCTCTCGTTTTTAAAAATCGGCAAGTACCAGCTTTCGTCGGTAAAAGATGACGCGCAAAAGCAGGCAGGTGCCGTGCTGGAAACATCAACTATCGTAGGCAAGTCATTGACCATAAACCTTAACGCAACCGGCGGTTTTGTCGGGAGGCTGAAAAAAGTAGATTAGTATTCGCACAGGCTTCGAGAAAAAAATAAGCGGACAATATTTTTGCTTAATATTTAAACTATTTTTATAAAAAATTGTCGAAGCCCCTGTACCCTACATCCTCCTTTCATGAATTTATTAAAATCCCCCGTTCTAAAGTCGTTATTATTTATCATGCTGCTGTGCTGCGTTCAGTTCGCCCAAGGGCAAGCGCCGTCGGCAGGCATTAAAACCGTTATCGCCAAAATTGATACCTTTAACAAAAAGCTACCTGCCGAAAAGCTGTACCTGCAATTTGATAAACCCTATTATGCCGTTGGCGATACCATTTGGTTTAAGGCATACCTGCTTAACGGCGATCTAAGTTACTCGCCTTTGAGCAGCCGTTTATATGTAGAAGTTGTGACCGATAGTGGCAGCGTAGTTAAGCGGCTGGCCTTTCCTATAGCCTATGGTGTTACCTGGGGGCATATTCCATTGAGCGGGGTGCGGGAGGGTACTGTAAGCGTAAGGGCTTATACTAACTGGATGCGCAATTTTGGGCAGGATTACTTTTTTAACCGCGCCTTTTACATATCAAACCCGCAAAAACAAACTTGGTTGATTAATGCCGGCAGCCAGTTGGCCGATGCCAATAATGTAAAAATGGCGGTTAAGTTCACGAGCTTAAATAGCCAGTCGACAGGCATGAAGCCATTACAGTTAAGGGTGATGGACGGTAAAAAGACACTTTTTAAAGGTGCGGCTCAAACTACGGCCGATGGAATGCTTGATGTTACATTCCCTTTGCCCGATAAAACGTCCGTCAAAAACCTGGTACTGGTAGCCCAGGACAAAACCAATACAAAACAGCAGGTAAATATTCCCGTTAGCACCCATCGCGCAAAGGACGTGGATGTTCAATTTATGCCCGAAGGTGGTTATATGGTGGCGGGTTTGCCATCGCATGTTGGTTTTAAAGCTTTAGGTGATGATGGCCGTGGCGTGAATATCAGCGGAAAAATTGTGAATGCCAAAGGTGAAGAAGTGGTAGCTTTTGGGTCGGCTTATAAAGGCGCGGGCACTTTTGAACTTGCCCCGCAACCAGGCGAAGTTTACACAGCAAAGGTTAGCCTGCCCGACGGGCAAACCAAGGATATGCCCTTACCCGCTGTAAAAACATCAGGAACAGAGTTGCGCGTACGCAATATTATGACCCGCGATAGTATCGATGTATCGGTGTTTTTATCATCCGATTTGGTAAAGCCGGGTGGGGCATACTATTTAATTGGCCAGTCGAGGGGCGCCGTGTGTTTTGGCGCTGCCATATCTACAGCCAAGGCCTTTGCAACCGTTCACGTGGCCAAAGGGCTTTTCCCCAGTGGGATAGTGCACCTTACCCTGCTTAGTGCGCAAAACCAGCCACTAAACGAGCGCCTGACTTTCATAGATCATCATGATAACCTGAAAACGGAAATCGCGACCAATCAAAAAAATTATGCGCCGCGCGACAGTATCCCGGTTAAAATAAAAGTGACCGATATGTTTGGTAAGGCCGTACAAGGCAGTTTCGGGGTGTCAGTTACCGATGATGCTCAGGTAAAGGCAGACAGTACCGGTAATATCCTTACACGTTTCCTGCTATCGGCCGATTTGAAAGGCTTTGTAGAAACTCCGGAAGCGTATTTTACGGGCGATAAAACCTCGTGGCTGGCGCTTGACGCGTTGCTGCTTACCCAGGGTTGGGTGGGTTACGATTGGAGTGCCATTAATACCGTACCGAAGCCAAGTTTTCAGCCCGAATATGAATATACGGTTAATGGTTATGTAGGCAACCTTTTCAATAAGCCTATTGCTAAAGCGCAGGTTGTTTTATTAAGTAAAGGCAAGTACAGTTTTATAAAAGATACCGTTACCGATGCTAAGGGGCGTTTCATTTTCCGCAATTTCCCGCCGATTGATAGTGTTACGTTTGTGTTAGAAGCGCAAAACGCGCGGCACAAAGTGATCAACTCGGGCATTACGATTGATGAAAACCAGGCGCCTGATATTATAAAAGGCAATACTGCGCCGGTAATGCCATGGTACGTAAATAGCGACCCCGCGTTGCTTAATTATGTAAAGACAAATCCGGCGTACCATGATGATTTGGACAAGGCGCAGTTTGGCCCGCAAGGACGCATGCTAAAACAGGTAAACGTGCGAAATACAGCCATTGTTAAAGGATCGTACAACCTGAACGGAGCTGGCGAATCCGATCAGGTGGTAGACCAGGAGACGATAGAGAATGCCAATAAAACATCGCTGGCCGATTTGCTTGAGCAAAAAATTACTGGGTACCACGAAGGTTATTTGCCGCGCGGGCACGATCTGTATTTCTTTATCAGAGATAGAAGGGTACGCTTTGTGTTTGATGGCATTGATATTAATCGCTTTTACCAGGCACCGGACGGTGTGCCTACGTCAAATGATTACTATAACTATGTTAAAGGTTACCTTGATTATTTTACTGCCGAAGATATTAAAGGCATAGAGGTTTTATCGAGCTCAAAAAACGTGGGGTCTTATAATAACCGCAATTTGAGCGCCGATGAGATGTTGTCCGAAAATCCCGCGGGTGGACGTGGATCAGCAACGGCTTATATCGAGATCACAACCCGGTCAGGCAATGGGCCATTCACACGCAGGGCTACCGGTATTTACGTTTATAAGCCACTTAAAAATGCCCCGCAAAAGCTATTTTACAAGCCGCGTTACACCGTTAAAAATCCAACCAGCAAATATGGCGACCTACGCTCGACCATCGATTGGGAGCCAAATATTGTAACTGATAAAAATGGCGAAGCCACGATATCGTTCTTTGCTGCTGATCAGCCGACAACGTACACCATTACGCTGGAAGGCACGGATTTGTTAGGGAAAATTGGATATCAAACGCAGAAAGTTACCATTGGACCGAAGTAAATTTATCAAAATTTGGTAAATTGTAATATTTTACCTAATTTTGGTAAAGCATTTCTAAATGAAGGTTATTATTGAAGATCAATATTTAGCAAGTATTTATAAAAACAGTGGCAGCTTAGGTAAGCCGAAATTTGGTCAAGAAATAGAATTAGCTTTTATAAAAAGGGTTATTCAGATAGAGCAGGCCGCCGACACTGTTACTTTAAGAAAAATTAAATCGTTGCATTTTGAACAATTGAAAGGCGATTTAAAGGGAAAACATTCAATTCGGGTAAAAGATGGTTTCCGGTTAATATTTAGGGTGCATAATGATAACAACAATAAAAGAGTTGAAATAATCGCAATAGAAGAATTGAATAACCACTACGCAAAGTAAAAGGATATGAGCAACGTATTTGATAAAGAAGGACATAAGATAAAAACGCTTGCTGCATTTCATCCTGGAGAGTTCCTTTTGGAAGAAGTAGAGGAACGTGGATTGAAGAAAACAGAATTTGCAAAAAGTATTGGTTTATTGCCGGGCAATTTAAGCGAATTGTTTAAAGGTAAACGCCATATTAATGCCCGGATGGCTGTTAGACTTGAAAAAGTTTTAGATATCAATGCAGAGTATTGGATCGGCTTACAAACAGCTTACGACTTAACCATCGCAAGAGAATTGGAACACTGCGCATAAAACAGCTGAGAATAGCATATAACAAGAACGCTCCGCTGAAATTCATCCAGCAGAGCGTTTTGTTTAATAATTTTTTGACTGGCTCTACTTCGATTTTTTCATCGACGCTGTAGCAGGCATCACGTCAGCCCAAATTTTTACCGGGCCTATCAAACCAGATTCGGGCAATGGCGCCGGACCGCGACCGCCG
>Ga0075038_11433450_pt1 | contig 11338 bp, 11 predicted proteins | sample OrgsoiRN2013_055_FD_67573 | JGI IMG/M metagenome (GOLD analysis project Ga0075038, IMG submission 67573) | Permafrost soil microbial communities from the Arctic, to analyse light accelerated degradation of dissolved organic matter (DOM) -... | ecosystem: Environmental > Terrestrial > Soil >... | reverse complement strand
TAATGTACAATGGGAAACTATTATTTAAATTTGCGTAAATCTTACAAAAACTATCTCAGTGCGAATTATAATCTGATACTTGATTATATGCGCGCGTTGTTCGCCAGCCTGCCCTCCCTCGCCGGTTGATATGCTTGAACTTGATACCTCACAGTTAGCCGGCTGGCTCAGCCAATTTTTCTGGCCCCTGGTGCGCATCCTGGCGTTAATCGCCACTGCACCGTTGTTTGGCGAAAAATCGATCCCCGTACAGATCAAACTGGGGCTGGGGTTGATGATCACCCTGCTGCTGGCGCCGCTGCTGCCGCCGGTGGATACGCCGGTGTTTTCGGTGGCCGGTTTCTGGCTGGCCATCGAGCAGATACTGGTGGGCTCGGCGCTCGGATTAACCATGCAGTTCGCTTTTGCGGCGATTCGCATGGCGGGCGAGGTGATCGGGTTGCAAATGGGCCTGTCCTTTGCCACGTTTTTCGACCCGGCCAGCGGCCTGAACATGCCGGTATTGGCCCAGCTCCTTAATTTGCTCGCCATGCTGGTCTTTCTCAGCCTCAACGGCCATTTGTGGATGATTTCACTGCTGGCGGACAGCTTTCATACCCTGCCCATTTCCGGTGGCATGCTAAACGCCAACGCCTTTATGGCATTGTGCCGCGCCGGCGGCTTGATTTTTATTAACGGTCTGATGTTGGCCTTGCCCATGATCACGCTGTTGTTGACGCTCAACATCGCACTCGGTCTGTTGAACCGGGTTTCACCGCAGTTAACGGTATTCGTAATAGGCTTTCCCCTTACGCTGACCCTCGGCATCCTGACCTTTGGTCTATTATTACCGTTATTGGCACCGTTTTGCGAGAAACTAATGGGTGAAACCTTTGATCTGCTGGGGGATATTCTAAACCAGATGCCGCACAATTAAAAAGGGTATGTTATCCGTTGTTACCCGAATAACATACCAAAGAGTACCGTGGGCAATCCATCGGTACTCAAGCCGGTCTACCGCCCCGAACAAGTCCCGTCGTGCTTTACGAGTTGATCTGGAACAGGGATAGCTTCTGCATGCTGTTAAAGGTGCTGTAGGCCGCCTGTAGCGCCACCTGTTGCAAACTATAGTTGGAAACGGTTGAGTACCAGTCCGCGCCGGTCAGGTCGCTGATGCGCGTGGCGTAAATGGTGGACCGATCGGTACCGACGCTGTTCAGGCTATCGAGTTGATTGAGCTTGCCGCCTACCGAGGACTGCACCGTCAGCATATTGTCCAGCGAATTGCTCATGCCACGCGTTGCTTTGGCCAGGGAGGCGGTATAGGCTGCGGTGGTGGTGCTATTGGCGTTTTCCTGCGGCGTGTTCAGTGCGCTCATGGCGGTGTCGATGCTGTTGAACACATTGGTTTCACTGGCAGTACCGTCCGGCTCCACCGTATAACCGGCAGCCAGATGATTAAACACCTGGGCGCCAGTGTCGCCGATGGTCATTACGCTGCTATCATCCACCTTCTGGGTGATGGCCTGCGTGCCGCCAACGTAGCTGACCGCGCCGGTGGTGGCGTCCGCAACAAAAGGCGCCGAATTGGTTTTATACCCGGCAAAGACATAGTTGCCATTGCCGTCCTTGCTGTTGGCCAGCGAGAGTAGCTGGTCTTTATACGTTTGCAAGGTGGTAGACAAGGATTGGCGGCCAATGTCGCTCAGTGTGCCATCCCCCGCCTGTACCAGCAGCGTCTGTACACTATGGACAACATCGGTGACCTGATTTACCACCGTGGTTTCAAGGGATAGACTGGCGGTGGCATTGCTGCGGGCCGCCGTATATTGGGTGCCGAGCGCTTGTGTATTTTGCAGCCCAATCGCCTGTGACGACGCAATAGGATCATCCGCCGGCGAGTTTACCCGCATCCCGCTGGCCAACTGCACAGCGGTAGTCTGCCATTTGGAGTAGGAGGTGGTGATACTGGATAAATTCTGTTGATAAATCATGCTGGTACTAAGACGCATGGGGTTTATCCCTTTTACTGTGAATTTTGGCTAAAGCCGTCGGGCGCCGGTTAGTTATTAACAGCCGACAGAATGGTGGTAAATAGCGTACCCGCAGTGGTCAATACCCGGGCGTTAGCCTGATAATACTGCTGGTAGCGCTGCAAGTCGGCATACTCTTCATCCAGATTAACCCCCGAGATTGACTGTTGCTTAGTGGTAAGCTGGGTGACAATATTGGTCTGTGAGGTGGCGGTAATAGTGGCATTGCTGGCCTCGGTACCCACTGAGCTTATCAGTGACGCATAAGCGCTGGATAAAGTTGAACTGCCCCCGACCACTTTGCCGGTCTGCAGCGCCAGTAACGCCTGGGCATTGCGATTATCACTGGCGCCGTTGTCGGTGCCGGCCTGGCCGGCGGCAATGGCGCTCGGATCGGTTACCGCCACCGACATACCGGCAATGACATTGGCCGTCGGATTAAGCGTGTATTGATCATTTGCCGCCGGGGTGCCGTTGATATTCATCGCCAGTCCATCAAAACCCAGGGTGGAGCTGCCATCACTATTTGCCGTCGTCGTGTAGCTGACGCTGGTGCCGTCGCTGGCGCGAGTCACCTGCCAGGCACCGCCGGTGTATTTCACATTATAGCTGCTGGCCTTGACTGCACTGGTATCGGCAAAAGTCGCGGTTAACGTTGCACCACCGACGCTATTTTTGGTATTGGCGATAACGGAAGGCTGTCCGTAGTTAAAGAAATTGGCGCCGGCATTGCCATTTAAATCCACCCCCTGGACGTGCTGGGCGTTAAAACTGCCCGCCAGCGACACGGCAATTTGCCCCAGTTGGTTGCGCGCAGTGTCAAGCGGGCCGGAACGAAATGCCAGCACCCCACCGACACTGCCGGTGGTCAGATTTTTTTCGTTGATCACCGCAGGCGAGCCAATACCGTTGTCATAGGCCAGCACCGTGCGGGTCGCGTCGGACTGGGAGGCCACTGCCTTGACCTGGGCTGCGGTATTGCCCTGAACCAGCGTGAGACCGCCGGCGAAGCTGACGGTTACCGAATTGTCTTTCTGGGTCGTGGTGGTGACGCCGACCAATTGATTCAGGTTGTTCACCAGTTGGTCGCGCTGATCAAGCATGGCGTTAGACGCACCGTCACTGCCCTGGCGCACGATTTGGTCATTCAGATTGGCAATCTGCGTGGCATAGGTATTGATCTGATCGGCACTGGTTGACAGCTGTTTATTAACGGCGTCATCCAGATTGCGCAGATAACTATCGTTACTTTGAAATTGACTCACCAGACTTTGCGCGCTGCCAATCACGGTTTGACGTGCGGCGGAGTCGCCTGCATTGCTGCTCAGGGACTGCAGGCTGCTGAAAAAGGTGCTCATCGAGGTTGACAGGCTGCTGGTGGTGCTCGAAAACAGCGAGTTAATCTGTGAAATCTGGTCGGAGTAACTGGTCGACGCGGCGGAAGTACTGGACGCGTTGCGCAATTGCCCCATGACCAGCGCGTCGTAGGCCCGGCTAACCCCGGTCACCTGGACACCGGTACCGGTGGAGCCATTGGTACCCATCTCGGCCAACTGTGTGGTCTGGCGGTTGTAACCGCTGACATAGACATTACTGATATTGCTCGCCACGCTATTAAGCGCGTTCTGGCCGGCGCTCAGCCCGGTCAAGGCAATATTACTTAAAGAACTGGACATTACGTTTCCTTTTATCCGGATCCGCCGGCAAGCCTAAGCATCACGACAGCGACAGACGTCACAACCTCTGTATATTATCGTCCGCGACCACACAAACTTGAGCCCGTTGGGCAAAAACATCCCGGGCGTAAAACCGAGATTAAAATAGTCCGCCAAGATCGCGCGTATACGCACCCGCCGCCCGCTGGGCAGAATGCTTTAACTGCGTAATAATCTGGATGAGCTTGGTGGCATAAGCCGGATCGGTGGCATAACCGGCCCGCTGCAGAGCATAGGCCCCGGCTTCCGGTTGAACAGCGGCCACCACCTCACGGTAGCGCGGATTGGTGGTCAGCAGATGAATATAGTCCCCCAAGGCATCCATATAGGAGTCGTAGACTTTAAAACGCTGCTGCATCTTAACCGGTTGGCCATTTTGGTATTCGGTGGTGGTCACGGTGGTGGTTTTTCCCTGCCAATCATCTGAGGCTTTGATACCAAACAGGTTGTAACTGGGTTGGCCGTTGGCGGTGGGGATTTCTTTTTTGCCCCAATTCGATTCCAGTGCGGCCTGGGCCAGGATCAAATGATGAGGTATACCGCTTTGCTGGCTGGCGAGCATGGCCGGAACCGACAGGCGATCGGTGAAACTGTCGCCGGTGTGGGATTCCACCGGCGTCGGTTGAGCTGACTGTTGCCGTTCGCGTCGCCAGAACTCCCCGGCCAGAGCCGGTGACATGTATTGCGCATTGATGGCGCTGGCGCTCAACGGAATGTCACCCGCCGCCAGTGAAGCGGTTTTCGCCGTCGCCGGATCGGCAGGGTTACCGGCAAGGTTACCGGCAACATTATCGGCAATCGCGTCGCCATTGACTCCCGCGCCCTGCGGCCCTAGCTGTTTTACCATCATATCCGCCAGCCCCAACCCTTTTGCCGACAGCTGCTGCGCCATCTGCTGGTCATAAAGACTGGTGTAGATTTCGGTTTGATTGCTGCTCAACAAGCCGCCTTTGGGCAACGCCGCACGCATGCTTTTCAGCATCATCGTCACAAACACCCCCTCCACCTGTTTGGCGACGGCTTTTAAGGCAGCAGGATCGGATTTTGCCGCTTGTTTGTGCAGGTTTTGCAATGATTTTACGTCAAACGCAGCGGAGGAGACATCAAAGGCATCATTATTGAGCTGCATCAGATCACCTCCAGCGTGGCCTGCAAACAGCCGGCGCTATGCATGGCCTGTAAAATCGACATCAAATCGTTCGGCGTGGCGCCCAGTGCGTTCAAGGTACGGATGACGTTATTAAGATCGGCGCTCGAACTGACTTTTTGCAGCGAACCGCCACCCTGGTCAACCGATATCTGCGTTTGTTGAGTGACCACGGTCTGACCACCACCAAACGGCGTGTTCGGCTGGCTGACGTTTTGCTGGTTGTTCACCACCACCGACAGATTTCCCTGAGCGACGGCGCAATTATCCAGCATAACGTTGCGGTTCATCACCACCGATCCAGTACGGGAATTGATAATCACCTTGGCGTCCATTTCGCCAACCATGATATTGATATTCTGGATTTGCGCGATAAAACGCACCTGACTGCTTTTGTTGGCCGGCATTTGCAGTTCAATAGTACGAGAATCCAGTGCCCGGGCGATGCCCAAGCCGTTTTGGCCGTTGATCGTGTCGCTGATACGCTGGGCCAGCGTGAAGTTTTCTTCTTTCAGCTGCAAGGTCATGGTGCGACTGGTGCCAAAAGTACTGGGCAGTTCCCGCTCGATTACCGCGCCGTTGGTGATACGGCCACCGGACAACTGATTAATCTGCACTTTGCTGCCGCCGGAGGAGGCCCCGGCACCGCCCACCAGCAGGTTACCCTGCGCCAGCGCGTAGACCTGGTTATCTGCGCCCTTTAACGGCGTCATCAGCAGCGTTCCCCCGCGCAGGCTTTTGGCCGAGCCCATGGAGGAGACCACCACATCGATATTCTGGCCAGCGCGGACAAACGCCGGAAAATCGGCAGTAACCATTACCGCTGCGACATTTTTCAGCTGCATATTGGTACCGGACGGTACCGTTATACCCATTTGCGACAGCATATTGCTTAGACTTTGTTTGGTAAAAGGAACTTGGGTGGTTTGGTCACCGGTGCCGTCCAACCCGACCACCAAGCCGTAGCCAATCAGCGGATTGCTACGTACGCCCTCGATATCCACCAAATCTCGCAGACGCACCGCGTTGGCCGGTTGAATTCCCAAGCCCAACAGCAGCAGCAAACTCAGAGATAGCGCCCAGGCGTAACGCCAACCGCGCATGGCACCGGCGGCGAGCCGGCTTAGTTTCAAAATTGAAATCCACATACTGCTGGCTACCTGTTTAGAAAGGTGAAATATTGAGGAAGAAACGTTGCAGCCACCCCATATCTTGCGCTTCGTTGATATAACCTTTGCCGACATACTCGATGCGCGCATCCGCCACCTGGGTCGAAATCACTGCGTTGCTGCCGTCCACGGTGCGTGGGTTGACGATGCCGGAGAAACGAATATATTCAGCCCCCTGATTAATGGCGATCTGTTTCTCGCCCACCACGCGCAGGTTGCCGTTGGCCAAGACCTGCGCCACGGTAACGGTAATGGTACCGGTAAAGGTATTTTTGGCGGTGGCGCCGCCCTTACCGTCAAAGGTATTTTTGCCGCTGGAGTCCATATCAACCTTGCCGTTGCCCAACAGCCCGGTGAGCATGCTAGGGGTAGTGGTAAGCTTGACGGTATCGCTGCCATCACGCGCCGCGTTAGCGGTGGAACTTTTACTGGCGCTGACGTTTTCTTGCAGCGTAATGGTCAGAATATCGCCTACGTTACGCGGCCGCCGGTCTTCAAATAGCGGCTGATAACCGTAGTTCATCGGCTGCACCGCCTGAAAAATCGAGCCGTTGACCATCGGAGTCGAGGCGGGTGCCGGTTGGGCCGTGGTCTCACCTTCGACCAGATTTTTATGGGGCATATAAGCACACCCACTCAGGGTCAGTGCGCCCACGGTCAGGAACCAGATCACGGGTGGCAATGCCACCCCATTGCGCTTGGTCGGTCGGGTCGACGCGATGCTATCATATTGTTTCATATTACAAATTAATCCTGGCAGACCGGGTAACCCGGGCCGCGACGGGCGGAATTTACCGGTATTACTGCCTGTTATTCACGTCACTGCGGCCAAAAGTGACGCTGTCACTCAAATGCGTACCAAGATTGATATAATCCTACAATCAAGGTGACAGTGTCACAATAGGTACATTACATGGTGGTAAGCTTTTGTAGCATGGCATCGGATGCAGTCACGGCTTTACTGTTGATTTCGTAAGCGCGCTGCACTTGGATCATATCCACCAATTCTTCCGCCACGTTGACGTTCGAGGTTTCCACATACCCTTGGTATAACACCCCGACGCCGTTTTGCCCCGGCGCGGAGTCGTTCGGCGCGCCAGAGCTGTCGGTCTCCTGATACAGATTTTCGCCGAGACTTTGCAGACCCGCCTCATTAATAAAATTGCTCAAGTTGATTTGGCCTACCGAACTGGTAGCGGTTTGCCCGGGTAAGGTCACGCTGACCGCACCGCTGCGTGCTACGGTTACCGTCAGCGCATTGGCGGGAATCGTGATCGCCGGCTGCACTGGGTAGCCGCTGGAGGTCACCATCTGGCCATTCTGGTCAACCTGGAACGAACCGTCACGCGTATAGGCCGTGGTGCCATCAGGCATCTGCACGGCAAAAAAACCTTTACCGTTGATCGCCAGATCCTTGGTATTTGAGGTTTGCTGCAGGTTACCCTGGCTGTGCAAACGCTCGGTGGATACCGGGCGCACCCCGGTACCTAACTGCAGGCCGGAGGGTAAGGTGGTTTGATCGGAGGACTGCGCGCCGGGTTGGCGGACGGTCTGGTAGAGCAAATCCTCAAATACCGCACGCTGGCGTTTAAAACCGTTGGTGCTGACGTTGGCCAGGTTATTGGATATCACATCCATATTGGTCTGCTGCGCATCCAGACCGGTTTTGGCAATCCACAAAGAACGGATCATCCGTTATATCTCCGATTGAGTTAACTGATTGACAGCAGTTGGTTGGCCGATTCGGCGTTTTTATCCACATCCGTAATCATTTTCATTTGCATTTCAAAACGTCGTGAGCTGCCAATCATGTCCACCAGGGTTTCAGCGGTATTGACGTTACTGCCTTCGAGCACGCCGGGCATGATTTTTATGGTCGGGTCGGTCGGTAAGGTATTGCCATTTTGCGCCTGGGCAGTGGCGGTCAGGTGAAATAAGCCATCGTCGCCACGCTCCAAATCGGTAGGCGCGGGCTTGACCCGCTTAAGCTGACCCACCTGGCTAATAGAGTTCGGCGCATCACCGTCGCCTAGCGCCGAGACCGTACCGTCGGCACCCAGAGTAATGGATGACTGAGTCGGTACCACCAGCGGTCCGGAATCACCCACCACCGGGTAACCCTGAATGGTCAACTGTCCGGTGGCATCCACCTCAATATTACCGTTACGGGTATAGGCCTCGTCGCCGTTAGGCATCTGCACCACCAGCCAACCTTGATCTTGCACCGCGGCGTCCAGCGGACGCCCGGTATCGTTAAGCGGCCCCGGGGTCATCAGTGCACCCGGCGTCGATGCCACCACCAGCGTGCGGGTGGGCAGTGTCGGTCCGTCAATCGGCACCGCGCGCATAGCGGAAAGCTGCGCCCGAAATCCGGTGGTGGACGAATTGGCCAGGTTATTGGTGATCACCGCCTGCTGATCGAGCGTCTGGCTGGCGGCACCCATCGCGGTATAAATTGCATGATCCATAGGGCTACTCCGTCAAAAACTTAAGTCAGGCTGACCAGCGTTTGCATAATGGCGTTTTGCGCTTTGATGGTTTGCGCGTTCGATTGGTAGTCGCGCTGGGCCACTATCATGTTGACCAGTTCTTTGCTCAAGTCGACATTGGAGCCCTCCAGTGCGCTGGAGGTCAGGGTCCCGAAGTTACCGTTGCCGGCGGTACCGACAATGGCCTGGCCTGACGATGCCGTGGCGCTCCAGGTATTGTTACCATCGGATTTCAACCCTTGCGGGTTGGCAAAGTTGGCCAACACCACTTGCCCCAGCAATTGGTTTTGGCCATTGGAATAGGTGCCGGTAATGGTGCCGTCATTATTGATGGCATATTTGGTTAAATCCCCGGCCTTATAACCATTGGCGTTTTGACTGCTAACGCTGCTGGCGGTGGCGTACTGCTGCTGGGTCCCGGTGAAATTCAGAGCAAAGGACGATGCGTTGGAGCCGTTTATCGAGGCCATATTGATGTTAAAGGTGGTGGCACTGGTAGCAGTCAGCTGGCCGCTGGTATCGAACTGCAGCGTGCCCAGATTTTGCGTCGCCGCAGTACTACTGCTGTCAGCGGCATGCACCTGCCAGGTGTTATCGGCGGTTTTAACAAAATACGTGCTGATATTGTGCGGATTGCCCTGGCTATCGTAGCTGGTCATCGGCTGCGAAAAACTGTAGGTGGACGAATCGGCCGTATTGAAGTTGGCATCCACCAAAATTGGGGCACTGGAGGTTAATTTGGCCACCATGGTCGCGGTGGTGGTGGCCTGGGCCGCCAGTCCCGCCGTGGGGATGGTCAGATTAACCGGCTGGGTACCCTGCTGGATAGTGGGGGGGGTACCGGTGGCGGCGTAACCGGACACGTGCAACCCGCTGTTGTTGACCAGTTGGTTACTCGCGTTTTTCGAAAAATTGCCGTCACGGGAGTAATGCACCGCGCCGCTGTCATCCACTAAACGAAAAAACCCGTTGTTGGAAATGGCAACATTCAGCGCGTTGCCATTACTGTTTACCGTGCCGTCGCTAAAATTCTGTGTGACTGCGGCGACTTTGACACCAAGACCGACCTGGGAGCTGGCGAATACATCGGCAAAGGATACCGACCCAGATTTAAAACCGGTGGTTTCGGAGTTGGCGATATTATTACCGATAACGTCCAGGTTGTTAGAGGCGGCATTCATCCCGCTGACCGCTTGTGAAAAACCCATTTGATTCTCCTGTGGTAAGGTTGGCAAACCCGACGCGCGGGTATCGTTGACCGTTAAATTATCTGCCGCACCTGATCGAGGGTAACATTGCCCGACAGGCCAAGATTGAGCTGTGAAGCGCCGGTGGTCGAGGTATTGACGCCATAGACCTCGGCATACTTAAGTGGTGTGGCGGTCACCGCGCTGCCGCTGGACGAGGTGGCGGCAACACTAAAGGTGTAAGAGCCGGCAGGCAGCGCCGCGCCCGCGCTATCGGTACCATCCCAGCTGTAGGTATGCACGCCGGCGGTTTGCGCCCCCAGATCGTCGGTGCGCACCACAGTGCCGTTGGCATCTTTAATGGTGACAGTGGCGTCGTCGACAGCGCTGTCCAACGAGAGGCCAAAAGGCGTAGCGGTACTGGTGCTGCCCACCAAAATAGTATTGCCATCGATCATCACGCCGTGGCCCACCAGGGTTGAGGCCTGTAAAGTCTGGCCAGTGGTGATCTGCCCGGAAATAGAGCCCAGGGTGGTATTGAGGTTTTCAATCCCGCTCAGGGTGCTGATCTGCGCCAACTGGGTGGTCAACTGAGAGTTGTCCATCGGGTTAGTGGGATCCTGGTTTTTCAACTGGGCCACCAGCAGCGTCAAAAATTGACTTTGTAAATCCACACTGGTGCTGCCTGCAGCAGTGGTGGCGGCAACTTTGGTGTTGTCGACCGGGTCATTCAAACTAACGGAAACGCCCATCGTATCCTCCGGTTATTGGCCAAGCGTCAGGGTTTTTTGCATCAAGGTCTTCGCGGTATTGAGCACATCAATGTTGGCCTGGTAGCTACGGGAGGCCGACATGCTGTTCACCATCTCTTCAACCACATTAACGTTTGGCATGCGAACATAGCCCTGCGGATCCGCCAACGGATTGCCTGGCTGGTAAATCAATTTTTCCGGCAGCGATGATTCCACCACATCACTGACCTGCACCCCACCAATCTGCTGTCCCGCCTGGGCGGCCACCTGGAATACCACTTCTTTAGCGTGGTATGGCTGACCATCCGGCCCGGTGACGCTGTCTGCATTCGCCAGGTTACTGGCGGCGACATTCATACGCTGCGATTGGGCGGTTAACGCCGAACCGGAAATTGCGAAAATCGAGGTCATTCCCACGGGCCATTACTCCTGTAAAACCGACATCATGTTTTTGATCTGCCCGCCCAGTACCGTCAGGTTGGTTTGATACTGCAGGCTGTTCTCCGCAAACTGGGTCCGTTCACGATCCATATCGACGGTGTTGCCGTCCAACGCCGGCTGGTCGGGTACCCGATAAAGCAGATCCATCGTCGGGACGGAGGTTCCGGCCTCGGGAATATGGCGCACCGACGTGGTATTGAGCGACAACGAGGTCTCGCTGGCACGGCCCAGGGTCAGCGCCTTATTCAGCTCGCTGGCGAAATCAATATCCCGCGCCTGGTATCCGGGAGTATCGGCATTGGCAATATTGGCGGCAAGAATCTCCTGGCGCTGCGCGCGCAGATTCAGGGCCTCCTGCTGAAATTGCAGGGCAGCGTCAAGTCTATCCAGCATCATGGGTTCCCAAAGTAGTGAGGAAAATTCGCG
>Ga0075038_10145714_pt1 | contig 11436 bp, 4 predicted proteins | sample OrgsoiRN2013_055_FD_67573 | JGI IMG/M metagenome (GOLD analysis project Ga0075038, IMG submission 67573) | Permafrost soil microbial communities from the Arctic, to analyse light accelerated degradation of dissolved organic matter (DOM) -... | ecosystem: Environmental > Terrestrial > Soil >... | reverse complement strand
GCCGAATCGACGACCTGCAAAGTTATCGCATCTTTAACCGTGATATTATTGATACTGCTCCATGAAACTGATGGATTCTGAAACATTTTATCTTTAACTGTCAGGGTATCATTTACATGAAGTACAGGGCGCAGGGACTTAACATATGGCTCGGTACCGGCAAAGCTATTCCTGCTCATCATTAATGAGAATAGTATTACCCAACCCAGAAACACCTTTTTTACCAGCCTGCGCATTTACTTTTCTATAAGTTGATCAATTCGTAACCTGCATATCTCCCTGTCAATTTTATGCTGCTGCCTGTCTTCTGTATCGCAGTATACCTATCCAGGTATTTGCCCACATCAGCAGTATCGCTGCACTCGCCTACAGTAATGGCTATTGTTTTTTCATTGTCTTTGCGATCGGGCGCTTTGATATTGGTCAGCCTGGCATAAACCCGGTTCACTTTTTTACTCAGCGTATCAAATGTGAGGGCGTACTCTTTACAGGTAATATGCCTCTCGTTAACAAAAGCGATGGTTTCGTTTTTGCCGGTAACCGTATCGGTCAGGTTATAATAATCAGCGCTTAACACCTTACTCATTTGCGAAATATCGGGCAGTGGCGCATCAATAAAGCTTTTTTGGGTGGTAACAATTACCCTTTTCTGATCATTTTCTATACAGATATACATTCCCCGGGCATTTAATATCTCGGTGTGGCCAAACTGGTAAAAGCAATCGCTGCCATTCTTACACATTGTAAAAACCAGGTTTTTGACATTCTTGCTGCTATCGACCCCATCGGTAACATTAATAACACCCGAACAAGTAAAAACCTTTTTTTGCATATTAAATGTCTGGCAAACCGCTTCAAATTTTTGTAGTACTGCTTTATCGTAAACGGGCGTTTTTTGTGTTAGCAAGGCGTGTTTAATATTCTCTGTTGGTTGTTCAGTTTGACCAGGCAATGCTTTACGCTCAAATGCCCATGTAAAAGCAGTTACGGCCATCAACATCGCAAAAAATATAATTCCTCTTATTCGTCCGGGGTTATTCATACCTGTTGATTTTTAAAGTGTTTTTCTATACGATGACCGGCTTTCCTTCAATGTCATAATACCTCGTTCGGTTTCTTTTTTTACCCGCACCAACAAACCTTCTTCATCGTATTCGTAAAAAGTAGCGAAGCCATTTTCATCAATTTCGGCCATCAGGCGCATGTTTTTATCGTTATAGGCATAGGTTTTCAGGTGCGAATCAAAAGGGTGCATCCTGATATCATCAATATGCACATTTGCTATTGTGGGCGATATGAGTATTCCGAATGGAGTACTTAACAAGAAGCTGCCGATAGTAAATGTCCCCTCAACCAATTTCCAGCCTTCAACGGTAGCTTTCCGCTTTAGCGTAACCGGGCTACCATTAACCGTAACCGAGATGTGTGCCGTAGTATCCATCGGCAAACCATCCTTTACCCAGGCATTAAAAATGTAAGTTTTGCCGGTTCCCGGCTCAAAACCGTGCGGATATAAACCATCGATGGTATTACGGGTAATGTATTGCATACTGCCATCAAAACCCAGGTATGCTGTTGTTTTTTGCGCGGTATTATGTATTTTAGACGTAAGCCCCATTCCGCCTGATGGCAACAGTATCGAATAGTTTCCGGTGTGCGATACACTGCTATCCACCATTTGCTTTATCGTCATGCCTGATGGGCCTATAAATTCTTCCGGACAGCTGCTTGTACCTGCAGTGGTCACTGTACCAGGAGCAAATTTGGTATCCTCAAAGCCGTTTGCGTAAATTTCTTTACTCATTGCATTCGACGCTACAGCCGATGGCAGCTCGCCGTTAAAATCAAATTTTGCAGCACTATACCGGTTCAGCGCATCCTTGTTTTCTAACTGCTGTCCGTATTTATCGTAAAGAGTCACCGTGTTGGCAATTGTCCACCTTGTAGCTGCGGTATTAATTACCCATTTACCGGTCGTGCCATAATACCAATAGGAGTAAAAACTATTGATATAACCTGCATTTTTTACATCTATTGCTGGATTTGCCGGGTTAAAAACATCGTTATATTTTCTGCTTTGCTGGTAAACCAGGCTTTGGTACAGGCGCCAGTTACCTAAAAAGCCTTCAACGTAAGGGTTAAGCACGTAGTTGTTGGTATCGGGCGGCGGGGTACCACCGCCGCCACCGCCGAAAGAACTGATTCCCAAGCCGCCACCTGTCGACGTTGTAATGCACCTGAGTAAAGGCTGGCCCCAATACTCATCATAGGTTGTAGCCGAAGCGTTGATCACCTTCAACGCCGTCAAATCCGTATTCAATGTTAGTTTCAAAGCATTGTTCTGAATAGGGTTATTTAAACAAACCACGCTGGCTGTACCGGCGCTCAATATATTGCGATAACCAGAGCGTACAATTTTCACCAATGCCGGTGCGAGCACTTTGATGTTGCCGGCACTGTCTATCAGCTTTTTGCTGTTACCCGATGTCCCGATAGCCGGGTTATCAATTACCCAATAGCGCCTTGTTCCGCTAACTGTATTGTCAATGTTAGCTATTTCATCCCCGGCGTGTAAATAGTTGCTATAACTACTCAGCACTTCGCCGTTACTGTTGGTACTAAAATCTTTCATTACCACGCCAAGATTTTGATAGGCGGGGCCCATTCCGTCATAAGCCCAATAAGCCGGCAGGTTAACCGAATAGATGTCCTTCTCAAACTCATTCTCCGTCCGGGTAACCAAAGGTTCACCGGTTAAACCATCATAGGCAATATTCCGGGTAGTTATTCGCGATCCGTTTTCGGTTTTAACTACCTGATCAACAATGCCATAGTACTGGCTCACTTTTACCGCACAAGCCGAGCGGAATAGTTTATCATCATTATTATCGGTCGATGGCCAATGTGGTATAAACAGCGGGAAAAACACCAGCGGGATCAGGTCGCCGCCAAAATCGACTGAAGTACCCCGGTTACGGGTTTCGTCTTCCCTGAAATCGGTGAAGAACTCAATATCACGGCCGATAACCCGGGCAGTATCCAGCTGCCCGTTACTGCGGATAATATCAACTTTGTTTTTAAGCCGCATCTCACCCACATTGCTTTTATCGGCATTGTAACAATAAACCGTCGATGATATTTCGGCGCCCGCCTGGTTAAGCACCCGCGTCGCCTTTTGCTTACCATGCATATCATTTAGCTCAATGCTGTAGCCTTGCGACATGCACATCTCATCAATACTCGTGGCTCCGATAAATGAAAAGAAATTAGCGGGCTTGTTTTCATTTTTCTGAATAGGTAAAACATGTACCTGTACCGGGAAATCCTTGGCGGTATAAAATTCGTTCATGATTGAACCCGTTTTCGGATTCGCGTCCACCGAACCATCTTTATTGAGATCCCGTACGGTAACTTTACTGTACACAACCGATGGTGCCGGGAAGAACGATTCGCCGAAAGGCTCCTCTAACTGGTAAAAATTATCCAGGGCGCCGCTAATATGCTCGGTATAAGGTACGGGTTGTTTTAGAGGATTTTCATCGCTGCCCACAGCAGGCTCATAAGCAGCCACACCACTGCTGATGGTTTGCCCGTCTTCGGTTGTGGTATAGGTATAAGCCTGTCCGTACGCCCCGGCAGCGGTAGTCGAATTTCCCGACATGGTGGCCCAATCGTCGTTGATCTGTATTTTATGTACCCTTACTCCACCGCCAAGTTTAAATCCATCTGCCTTGGTTAGCCTGATGAAGCTTTTGCCCAAATCAACCGTAGATGCATACCCCCGGCTTCGCGCCTTCTGGTAAAAGTTCCCTCTAAGCTCGTCCAGGTTGCCTATCGCATGAAAAACCGCTATCACTGCCTTAATAATATCGGGTTTGCCGTCGCCATCCTTGGTCCGGCTGTCAAAACCCGGATAAGCATACCGCGGGTATTCATTTTTCATCCGCTGCCATGCCGCCATAATGATGGGGTTAGCGCTAATGTTCTCATCAGTTACATCGGCAAAGATCACCCTGGCCGTATTTCCCGAGATGGATACACTCGATACCGGCGCATAGCAAGGCACAAAATCATAGTCCTTGCCCCCGCTTTCGCTCAGGTCTGTCGATACCTTAACATATAACTTGGTATACAGATAGCCCGATCCGTTCAGGTATTTTCGTTTAAACCAATCTGTATAATCGGTGGTACCCGTTGGCGGTACCGAGTCGATTTGGAACTGCAACCCGTGTGCTTCAATTAAATTACTTGTTAGTGTACCACTTGCATCAATCAATTGCGGTGCACGCTGCATCACCATCGCCCGCTTATTTTGTACGTAGGCGTAATCGTCGGATTCGTAGGTCACTTTGATCACCCCTCCGGTTGGCAGCGTGATCTGATCCAGGTGCCACGAGGAAGCGTATTTGGATACCGTATCCCGGTTAGCTTGCTCGGTATAGGGGAATTCATCATTCTTTAATAAAGTACTGCCCGCCGGGTTAGGTTTGTAAACACCCCACCTGTCGGTGCTCATATCTTTATAATGAATGTTTTGCCCGTTATTGGTATTGTAGGCAAACTGATAAGGGTGGTACTTGCCTTTATCAACATTGCCATATTCAAACCATACCTTTTTAAGCGTTAGCTTGCCACCGGCAGTTGAGTTAGGCACACCCGGACACAGTTCATAACTGTATTCAAATTTTACAACTTTGATGGGCTTGCTCTGGTCGGCTTTCGAATACAGCCTGATCTCTCTTAAACATTTTTGGTGAACACTGCCGTCAATCACTCCCGAAACATTGGCGCCAAGCGCGTCGGCTCTGTCCTGGGTAATAAAGTAGGCCACTTTGGTTTTCGATTCGATCGAGCTGATATAGCACAACTCCTTTTCGCCATACACTACACTCGCTTTATCGTCAACAGCATCGGCCAGCATGCACTTATTTAGGGTAGCTTCATGAAACGGGCTGCGCCATCTAAACTTAGCTATCTTGGAGTAGTTAAATTTAATAGCCGTCCCTAAATCATCATCACTTATGCCATCGCCTGTTTTATCTACGTAGTCCGGCGATAGTATCTCGGTCAATAAAAAACCCGAAGCATAAGCCGGTTGCGTTTCGCGATGATAGTAATTATCAATACTGTTATTAAACTGGTACGATGAATTTTGCGGTGCGGCGCCGATAGCCGCCGCCGAGACAAGGCTGTTTGAGTTTAATGTATAGTTGCTACCCACCGCAAACGAGTACTCCTGCTGCATTAAATTATAAACGGGCATGCCGTAAACCAGCCTTTTACCGCCGTCATCGGTCACCGTTATTTCGGATATATGGTGCGCCTTACGGATAACATCGTCCTTACGCGATGCTATTGAAAAAGATAAAGGTTTGTTATCAGCCGGAGGCGTAAAACCCGACGTGCTGTAATCATAGAATGGGTAGTATGAAAGAAATCTTTTGCCGGGGTTATTATAAGCCTCAGCTGCCGTTAAAAAAGTGATAACTGTGCGGTTTAGTTGGCGTTGCTGCTTTTGGATAGGCGCGGTCACACTGCTTAAAAAACTATTGCTATTGGTAACAAATGATGAATAGGCTCTTTTACCATAAATACTAATGGCCATAGGTTGTATACCATGCAATTTATTAGCTACCATGTCCTGGTCCTCCAGCGTTTTCTCCCCCACCTGTTTAAAGTACACATGCTGCGCAGATGGATTAGTTAACGAAGCATCCTGAAAATCGCCCTTCGGCAGATAATCGTTATCATTAACCCATTTGCGGTTGGTCGACCGGGTCTCCTGTTTAAACAGCGTAACACCGACATGGGCATAAGCGCCAAAGCCCGCATCAAAGCCCAGAGTGTGCTGAGTAGTGGTATCACCCGCAGTATTATCAAAATAGGCTCCCGTTCCGCCTCGGTACAGCCTGAACTGTCCGCCGCCACCCTGGCTGGTATAGGTAAACAGGTCGGGCGTTTGAACAGGCAAAGCCAGGTTCGGTAATTCCATTATTATCGGGTTTTCCTTTTCGCGGATAAAATCCATCACGGCATTCGGATCGTTCTTGCCACGCTCGGCATACAAAAAACCATATTCGGGGTTCTTATGCGCAGGCGCGCTGATGGCTCTGATGCTACGATAACCGGTATAACCGCCGCCAAGAAAAAACGGGCCAATCGTGCCGCCGCCATCAAAACTGAACGAATCGTATTGCGTGGTATACGGCACTTCTATCTTCGGACTGATGGGTTCGGTATTAAATGAGATAAATGACCCGCTGGCATTTAAACTAGCGCCTAATTGTTTAAACAGGTTGTTCTGATGATCGCCCCTTGAATAGTTGAAGCTCGAACCTAAGGTAAGATCCTTTAAACCCGAGCGGGTATTATATCCTAACGAAGCATTCAGGCCGGCTTTCACAGTTTGATCATTATCAGATTTTGCCTTGAGCGACATAGAGATATTGGGCGAAACATCGACGCCCGATGCTGTACTCGATGTTATGCCGAGCCCAAGGCTGGTCGTCAGGGGTCCATCATTAACCATGCTGATGGATATACCTGCGTTGGCGCCGACCTCGGCACCTATACCCGTATAGTTATCACTAAAAATACCCAGGCTTAACGATCCGCTAAAACTAACCGGGTGCTTGGTGGGGTCTTTTGGCGTCTTATCTTCACCGTTGCCAAAAAGCTCGGCTTTGGCGCTTATCCTGGTCCCTACAGTTATTTTCGGCTTGGTGTAATGATAAGTTTCAACCTGGTCGCCCGCCAGGTCGTCCGGCACTCCCCTTACCTGCCGGTTAATGGCTCCCGGGTTGAGGCTCCAGCCCAAACCAACCCAACTGGCTTCATCGTCCATGCCGGTTCCCGACGCATAGTTAAGATTGATAGGGTAACCATCTATATCCAGCAAGGGGATATTATACTTAAAATCGCCTGTTTCCAGGTCGACCATATCCGATACTCCCGCTGGCTGAAAGCCTTGCGTTTCGGGCTGGGTGGGGCCCGATGTCAATGCCAATGCAACAGATGGCGCCAGGGTATTAAAAATAAAGATCAACAGCAATACAATAGCTGTTTTCCTGACTTTAGTAAATTGATATCCCATATAAACCTGCTGTATGTTTCTTTTGCGTACCCTGACCTGAATTATTGTTTATCTTTTTGAGATGCTTTAAGCAATGTTTCGACTTGTTTCTTTAACTCATCAACCTCCTGTTGCCTCGCTTTATCCTCCTTGTCCTTTTCAATCAGGTACAGCGTTAACTCTTCCACTTTTTTAACCAATACTTTGTTCATCTCACCCAGATCTAACCCATTCCTTTCCACTTCTGCGGCCGCAGGTATTTCGGGCAGGTGCTGGTTTTTATCTATGTAAGCTTTGAGCTCGGAAAGAGGCATAAGCAAGTAATCTTTTTTGAAAACATAATCACACCAATTGGCTTGTAGCTTTACCGTCATGCTTTCGGCTACTGCAGCACCGGCTATAGCAAATTTGTAGCAAGCCGGAGCGGCGGTTGCACCAATAACCACATTGCCATTAGAATTGATGATCATTGCCGGCGTAGTAAACGTTGAACCGCCAGCGACTGTAGATGGTGTGAACATTAATCCATCGTAGCCGATGTCAGCAACACCCATTTGCCAGTTTTTACTGGTACCGGCCCAACCGAGCAAGTTGATCAATGCACCTGAATTACCAAAACCACTACCATTTAAATTTAGGGAGGCAGTGGATTTATTAATATCAAGAGAATAAGCCGGACTTGATGTGCCAATGCCCACACTGCCGCCACTATTCCATATCCCGTTTCCAGGTAAGCTAACATTGCCTGCCAAATTAGTTGAATAAGGTATTAAAACCGTTTTCGTTCCGGTTAAGGCCTCATCTGCAACAGTCCATCCATCAAACCAACTGCTTATTTCTGACATTCCCTGCGCAAAAGCACTCACCGTAAATCGTTGGTAATATGGCCTGTCATTAATAAAGATTACTACTTTTCCGCCTTCAGCAGATAATGAAACAGGGGGAGCATATGTACCGAAGGATGACATTTGCGCGTTATGAAAATAATAGTTGGCAGGATCATAAAAATCACTGCCTCCCGAATAGGTGTAATAGGTAATTATCAGGCCTATAGTTTGCCCGGTTCCATAATTATAACCTTCAATTATAATTGTTGGCATTTGTGTTGTCGGTGTAAAAGGTAAATTTGTTTTTATTTTTATGCCGTTGGTGGGTGTCCCGTTAAAATTGTAGTTAATAATGTTATTATAGTTTTGCCCGTAAACTGCTATATCGCTTACTATCAGGAATAAAATAATACAAAGCTTTTTCATAATTAATTAGATTTTTCGTTTGCTTTTTTCTCTAATATTTCCAATCGTTGCTCCAATTTTTTCATATTTTCCAGCAATGTTTGATTGGTTGATTTTTGGACATTTAACTCTTTCTGTTGATTTTCTATTTCCTTATCTTTTTTAATCAAATAAAGCGTCAACTCCTCCACTTTTTTAACCAACACTTTGTTCATCTCACCCAGATCTTGCCCATTCTTTTCCACTTCTGCAGCCGCGGGTATTTCGGGCAGGTGCCGGTTTTTGTCGATATAGATTTTTATTTCCGAAAGAGGCATCAGGTTATAATCCTTCTTAAATACATAGTCGGGCCAGTTGCCTTGTAGTTTAACCGTCATCGACTCGGCAATGGCATTACCTGCTACGGCGAGTTTATAACCTTTGGGGTCGGTGGTGCCGATGGCGACGTTACCGTTTGAATTAATTTGAAACCTATAGAGACCCGTGGTTTGATCGAAAACATCAAAGCTGCCAGGTGACGATGCCCCATCATACAACGTATATCGGTGTCCACCTGTTCGCGAATCTGTGATGCTTATAGCTGGAACATCAGCTGCACTTCCCACTACGTTTAATGTCCCTCTATTTGCGGTAGAGCCTATAGTCAGTAATGCATCTAAGCTCACCGTACCAATACCAACATTGCCACCATTGGTATTAAAAAGAGTATTATGAGAAGAACTATAGTTGAGATACAAGTCACCGGGAGAATCTGGTGTTCCCCCATTTACTTCATTGTTGACCCAAATGCCTTTTGTTGCAGCAACCTGAAATCTCATGACTGAACCACTGTTAACCTGAAGTAAATCGCCGGGGCTGGTAGTACCAATACCGACGTTACCTGAGTTAGGAGCCAAAAGTACACTACCGTTTGCCGAATTCATTTGCAGGATGGGCGCATAGCTATGGCCCGGGCCAAATGTGGAAGAGTAAAAGCCAAACGTATCATCATCACTACCGACACCAACATTTTGGCCAAACTGCCATATGCCACTACTACCTATCTGCGAGTTGAAGGGTACGAGCGTCGTCGCCCCCATCAAACTAAGTTTAGCTGATGGACTTGAGGTACCCAAACCCACATTACCACTACCATCAATAACTAAGCGTTGGAGGTTGTTAGTCCAAATAGAATAAGGGTTACTGCCTCTGATGTATGTCGCAAAATCATCTTTTGAGCCGCCTCCAAAAATTGAATAAGTGCTTCCTAATAAAACTTTGTTGTTTGAAGCACCTCCATAGCTAAAAATAAGCCGGTTACCGTTTGTTCCATCAATATATAAGTCGCCAGTTAGCGGGGTACTGCCTCCGGCGGTCAATGGTAAATATTGAGCATAAGAGCAACAACTTGCTATCGCCATTATAATTGTTAAAAATGCGTTTTTCATAGCCTATGTTTTTTATTTTTGTTGTCTTAATTGAGCTTGAATTAGTTTAAGCTGCTCTGATAACTTCTGATTAACCTTATCTTGTTCCAGTTGCTTTTCCCTAATCGCGTTAACTTCCTTATCCTTTTCAATCAGGTAAAGCGTCAGTTCTTCGACTTTTTTTAGCAATAAGGCATTCATCTCGCCAAGGTTTATACCTGTTTCCGAAACCTGCTCGGCTGTAGACACTCCGGGCAAATGTTGGTTTTTATTGATATAGGCTTTAAGTTCCGAAAGCGGCGCCAGCGAGTAATCCTTCTTAAAAACATAATCCGGCCAGTTGGCTTGTAATTTGACTGTCATGCTTTCGGCAATAGAATTGCCTGCTACAGCGAGTTTATAACCCTTAGGGTCGGTAGTGCCAATGGCGACGTTGCCAGAGCTATTAATTCTCATCCTTTCAACAATGCCGGTATTTGTTGCAGTATTTGTCCAAAACTCCAAACGGTTTGTCGAATTATCCGCTTCTATCATTGCATTTTGCGTTCCTGAACCGTTATCAAACCCGATACTGCTTCCACTACTCTTACTTAACACCATATTATTGCCGCCAGAAACTGATGAATGCACTTCTCCATTAACATCTAAAGGGTATGCGGGACTTGCAATGCCGAGCCCAACGTTACCGCTTTCGTCTATTGTCATTCTGATCGCGTTGTTTGTACCAAACTGAAGAGGTTTATTTTGGTACTGGCCAATTATCGCGGCATAAGGCAAACCTCCATGTATCAGCTGATTCCCCGCCGAACCCTCAAGTCCGTATTGAAGGTATCCTCCCGTATTACCAAAATATGAGTATAAAATACTCGAAGTCCCTGATCCCGCCCCCATAACCAACCCATTATCTACAGTCGATGTGAGAGTGCCGGCAAAGTTTCCCGTGCCATTCACGTCAAGTTTGTATGCAGGCGATGGAGTGCCAATACCGACATTACCATTGGCTAAAATATCCATTGCCGGCGTGGTGAAGGTAGAGCCAAAAGCCTCTGTAGAAGGGGTAAATTCAAGTCCGCCAACGTTGTAATTGGTGCCAATGATCCAGTCCTTCGTCAAACCGGATAGCTCTCTGAACATCAATGCCTGGCCTCCGATCCCCGAAAGCCGACCTTGTATTTGGTATAGCGATGACCCTGATGTTGCAACATCCAACTGATAGCTTGGAGTTGTTGTTCCAATGCCAACATTACCGGACGAATTCCATGTGAGTACTGACGTACCGATAGTATTAGGTGCAAAGCCATACCCTAACGACCATGTATTAGCAGCATTATTTAACAGAAACCCATAATACCCACCACTGGAACTTAAGTAGTATTGATTGTTACCTGTCATGTCCGACCCGATTACACCATTTACCTGGAGTTTCGCGGACATTGGATCTATCACCCCGATACCAACATTACCACCTGAAAAACTATAAGAAGCTGCCTGGAAAAGGAGGTTCTGCATGATAGCATTATCACGGGATGCAAAATAGGAATGTGTTGCATCGTTGGTCCCCAGATAAATTCTTGCACTACCTTGTGTTCCTATGGTGCTTGATCCATTCACATCAAGTAAATATCCGCTTTGAGGAGATAACGTACCAATACCCACAGTGCCTGTTGTACCTATTACGTTGGTTTGTGCATGCACCGTACACACCGTGCCGATGATGGCTATTAAT
>Ga0075038_10158105_pt1 | contig 11638 bp, 7 predicted proteins | sample OrgsoiRN2013_055_FD_67573 | JGI IMG/M metagenome (GOLD analysis project Ga0075038, IMG submission 67573) | Permafrost soil microbial communities from the Arctic, to analyse light accelerated degradation of dissolved organic matter (DOM) -... | ecosystem: Environmental > Terrestrial > Soil >... | reverse complement strand
TGGAGGCTTACGCTTTTATGTTTGCAGTTTATATTATAATCGCCCTTGTCGGATATATTGATTGGCAGAAAGATTACAGGAAACAGCTGGCGAAATAATTTTAATCCTATCTTTATCATAGTTTTAAGCCAATAAAACCTGCTTCCTGCACTATGAAAAGATATCTACTCACCGTATTTATTGTACTGCTTACGTTTTGCGCAATCGCACAAACAGCCAAACCAACCCGCTACCGTTTATTGATGGATCCCAACTGGAAGTTTAAACTGGGCGAGCAACCATTGGCCGAGACACTGGACTATGTGGATGACAACTGGCAAACCCTTGATCTGCCGCACGACTGGAGCATCCAGAACGGCTACGGGCAGGATGCGACTACTGGCGGCGGGGGCGGTTACGTATTAACAGGCATTGGTTGGTACCGCAAACATTTTGTGTTGCCTGCAACCGCCAAAGGCAAGCAGGTATCTATTGAGTTTGACGGTGTGTACCGCAATAGCGAAGTTTGGATAAATGGGCACCTGCTGGGTAAAAGACCAAATGGGTATATCAGTTTTGCTTATGACGTTACCCCCTACCTGGTAAAAGGCGGAAACGTTATCGCTGTTAAAGTTGATAATTCCGAGCAGCCTAACTCACGCTGGTATTCGGGTTCGGGCATCTATCGCCATGTATGGCTTAACTTAACTAATCCAGCGCATATTGCGCAATGGGGTGTGCAGATCAATACGCCAGTTGCAGAAAAAGATTCAGCGGTGATTAACGTAAAAACCACCTTGGCTAATTGGGAAAATTCTCATGTGGTATCAGTTTTAGCAGTTGTCATGAATGCCCAAAACCACGAAACTGCCCGCAATGAGATGGTAATTACTGGTGATCAGGTAAAATCAGGCATCGTCAACCAAACTATTCACTTGTCACGTCCCTCTTTATGGACGTTGAATAACCCTTACCTGTATCACGTTGTGAGCTACCTCAAAGTAAATGGCCAAATCACCGACACATATACTATTTCTTTCGGCATCCGTAAAATAGAATACAGTGCAACAAACGGCTTCCTGCTAAACGGCCAACCGGTTAAAATGAACGGCGTTTGCCTGCACCACGATGGCGGCAGCGTGGGCGCGGCTGTTCCGATAAAAATATGGCGCTTACGCCTGGCCAATTTAAAGGCGATGGGTTGTAATGCTATCCGCACATCGCATAATACCGTCGCGCCGGAGTTTTTAGACCTGTGCGATGAGATGGGTATGCTGGTAATGGACGAAACCTTTGATGTTTGGGAAGGCAGCAAAGAGAAATACGACTACCACATGTTTTTCTCGCAATGGAGCAAAATTGATTTAGCCAATCAAATCCACCGGGATTATAACCACCCCAGCGTAGTGCTATGGAGTGCCGGTAACGAGATCCACGACCAAAGCAGCGCCCGCGGTACTGCGGTTCTGAAAGAACTGCTAGCGGTATTCCATAAAGAAGACCCAACCCGGCCGGTTACCACCGCCAGCGATGAGATCGCCGCTGATGGAAAATCTACTCGTTTAGATTTTTTAGAAGCCGAAGATATTGTAGGATATAACTACGTTGACCGCTGGCATGAACGCCGTGAACTGTACTATAGTATAGACAAACAAGCGCACCCCGATTGGAAAATGATCGGTACGGAAAGTACGCCAATAAGGAGCGCGTCTGAATATTCTTTAGGCAATGATCCCTCTATCGCGAAGCCCAATTATAATACCGGCTTCATTACTGCCGAGCAACTGTGGAAATTTGTTAAAGTACACAACTACGTTATCGGTGATTTTATGTGGACTGGGATAGATTACTTAGGCGAGGCACGCTGGCCGGCCAAGGGCTCTTCGTCAGGTGTGATAGATATGATCAACCAGCCTAAGGATGGTTACTATTTTTATCAAAGCCAATGGGTATCACAGCCCGTGCTGCACCTGTTCCCGCATTGGAACTGGGCTGGTCGCGAGGGGCAGATAATACCCGTTGTGGCTTTCACTAATTGCGATACCGTTGAACTATTTGTAAACGGTAAATCCTGGGGAATGAAGATGCAGGAGTTCCCGCGTCCCGGTACATCCGGCGGCTGGAACAAGTATGATAAGCCCGAGGTGCGCAGTACCTCCGCGGATTTGCATTTGTCATGGGATGTGCCTTATCAGCCGGGCGTATTAAAGGCTGTCGGCAGGAAGAACGGAAAGCAGATCATCCAGGAAATACAAACTACCGGCGCACCTGCCGAGATCCGTTTATCTACAGATACGATGAAAGTTTTGGCCAACGGCAGTGACGTATCGGTCATTAACGTTACCGTGACAGATAGCCAGGGCAATATCGTGCCAACAGCAACTAATTCCATCAAATACACCATTACCGGAAGCGGAAAATTATTAGGTTTGGATAACGGAGACCTGCGCGACCTTACCTTGTTCCAATCGAACGAGCGCAAAGCATATAAAGGCAAAGCGCAATTGATAGTGCAAGCGGGTCGGCAAGTCGGCACGATTACCGTCACCGCTCATGCCGATGGTATTAAAGATGCAAGCATAACCGTTAGTACCATCGCAACAACCGACAAGGATATTTTGTAAGACAATAAAACCCGTACCATGAAAAAGCTGATCACAGCCTGTTTAACACTATTAGCGTGCACCGCTTTTGCACAACAACAACCCGACCCGATCACAATCAACGGGAACCTTGCTGTTATTGCCAAAGGAACAAATTCGGCACGCCAGGGTGCTATCATCACAAACCTGAACGATGGCTTTACGCCAACACCCAATCGCTATACCCCGCCGCGCAACCCGCAAACACCGGCCACGCAATGGGTACAGTACGAGTGGAACCAGCCTGTAAACACCAAAGAAATTGCCACTTTTTGGTGGAACTATAATGGCGCAGTAAAAATGCCGAAAGCCTACCGTGTGCAATATTGGGACGGTAACGCCTTTGTCAGCGTTAAAAACGCGACCGGCTTGGGCATGCAGGCTAAACAGTTTAACACTACCATCTTTGATGAAGTAAAAACCACCAAACTTCGGCTTGAGATCGATTCGACAGACCGGACCGTTAGCACTTTACAGGAATGGGTGGTGAAAAAAGCGCCTGGCGCACCAGATTATTCCCCAGTTGTAACTGCCGGGGTTGACCGCGATGTAATGATTGGCGGTAAAACTTATTTGGCGGGTGCTATCAAATCGGTTGGTTCGTCGCCAAGTTTTGCGTGGAGCAAAGCCGAGGGCCCGGGTACGGTTACTTTCAGCAACGCTGCTGCTAAATCCGGCGAGGCGACGTTCTCAGCACCAGGTGTGTATGTATTAACGTTGATGGGTAAGGATGGAACTGCAGCCAGCATTTCCACCCTAAAAGTAAAGGTAGTTGCACCACCAGATGCGAAACGTTTGGATGTGGTTTATACACGCCGCTATAAAATTGATAGCAAACTTTGGAACGACAGGGCAAAAGCCATGATAGTTAACTGGATCCCCTATTGCATCGACCAAAACGAACGTACCGACCTGACTACCGGCGAAGGTGGTTTAGATAACTTTATTGAGGCCGGCAAAGCCCTTCGCGGCGAGCCTCATGCCAAACACAAGGGTTACGTATTCGCTAATGCCTGGGTGCACCAAACGGTCGAGGCTATGTGCGAGGCACTAATGGTTGACCCGCAAGGCGATGCGGAAATGATTGCCGCCCAACAAAAAATGCAAAAAACGCTGGACAGGTGGATCCCTATTATCCTGGCCGCACAAGAGCCTGATGGTTACCTGCAAACCGCTTATACCCTGCGCGATACCAATAGGTGGCACAAACGCTGGAGCAACGAGAGCCGGGGGAACCACGAAGGCTATACCGCCGGATATTTTTTAGAATCGGCCATTAACCATTATACGCTTACCGAGGGAAAAGACAAACGGCTGTACAATGCAGCCAAAAAACTGGCCGATTGCTGGGTGGCTAATATTGGTCCGGGCAAACAGGAATGGTTTGACGGTCACCAGGAAATGGAGCAGGCACTGGTACGTTTCGGCCGTTTTGTAAACGATATGGAGGGCAAACAAAGCCACGGCGATAGTTATATTAAGCTGGCCAAATTTTTATTGGATTGCCGCAAAGGTGGCAGCGAGTACGATCAAAGCCATGTGCCGGTGCAGCAGCAGTACGAGGCTGTAGGGCATGCAGTGCGTGCTACCTATAATTATTCGGGCATGGCTGATATTGCCGCCGAGACTGGCGACGTGGATTATCAAAGCGCAGTAATGTCTATCTGGGACAATATGGTGAACAAAAAATACTATATCACCGGCGGCATTGGCAGCGGCGAAACATCCGAGGGCTTTGGCGGCAATTACTCGCTGGGCAACAATGCCTATTGCGAATCATGCTCAAGCTGTGGCCTGATCTTTTTTGAATATAAAATGAACCTTGCCTATCATGATGCCAAGTACGCCGACCTGTACGAGGAAACCATGTACAACGCGCTGTTAGGTTCGTTAAGTTTAGATGGTAAAGACTTTTTGTATACCAACCCGCTTGATGCGAATCAGCCCCGTTACGAATGGCACGTTTGCCCCTGCTGCGTAGGCAATATCCCCCGCACCTTGTTAATGATGCCTACCTGGACTTATGTACGCGGTGATAACGGCTTGTATGTAAACTTGTACGCCGGCAGCACGATTAAGGTGGATAAAATTGCAGGTACCAATGTAGAGATGGTACAAAAAACCGACTACCCATGGAGCGGCAAGATCAATATGACCGTCAATCCCGAGCAAAGCAAACTATTCACTATTTACGTACGTGTGCCAAACCGCACCACAAGCGATCTGTATACTCCTGTTCCGCAGGTAAAAGGATTAAAATCTTTGATGGTGAATGGCAAAGCAATGAACGCAAAAATTGTGAATGGTTACGCCGAAATTACCCGCACATGGAAAAAGGGGGACAAGATAGACCTTGAACTGCCAATGGATATCCAACGGGTTACAGCTGATAGCAAAATTGCTGCGGATAAAGGGAAAGTGGCCCTGCGCTACGGCCCGCTGCTGTACAATGCCGAGGCTGCTGATAATGCAAATATCAACCAGGCCATCAGCGATAAACCCCTAACCGTACAATGGAAAGGCGACCTTTTGCACGGCGTAATGACCATTAACGGTACCTGGGCCGATGGCTCGCCATTAGTTGCGGTGCCAAACTATGCGCGTTTAAATCGAGTTCCTGTAACCACCCTACCGGCCGGCGAGGGTGGGGCGTCGCCCGTACAAACTATAAAAGGACCTATTTCACTGTTGTGGCTAAAAAATCAATAACCTAATGATAATATCATGAAATATTTTTCAAAAAACCAACTGAAACTTTCGAGCTTTTTGTTAACGGCGTTTATCGTCACAATAGCTAACGTTAAGGCGCAAACCATTCGTAAACTAACTTTTGAGGGTGTATTGAGCGAACATAAAATTCCTATAGGGGAATTCAGTCCGGCACTTCCGGCTGACTGGAATGCCTACACCCATTTAGTGGTGGAGATGCGCACTTCCAGCCCGCAACGGTTTAGCTTGTGGGTGTATCGCAATAACGGCACACCCGTTAGGCTGATGCTACAACCATTCGGGCAAAATGTTTGGTTCAGGGCATCAATCCCGCTGCAATATTTAAAGGGGATGGATAAATCGGGTAACGATCTGGCCTCATCCATCAACCGTCGCACCAATTCGTTTTGGATGTCGGTTTGGGGGCCTTTCGGCGATATCAATTCGGTGGAGGCCGTGGGTTTTGCTATGACCTACCCCATCAATAAACCAACGGTCGAGATCCGGTCTATCCATTTATCAAAACAAGACGAGGGTTCGGAGTTTTTAGAAAAGCTGCCGGTGCTGAACGAATTTAACCAATGGGCCAACGCCGATTGGCCGGGCAAAATAAAAAGCAAGGAACAATTAGCTAAAGAACTGGCCGACGAAGAGAAATCCTTTGGCAGCAACGCCGATTATGGCTATTGCGATATGGGCGGCTACAAAAACACCATGGCCAAAGCGACTGGGTTTTTCCATGTAGAGCAAATCAATTCCAAATGGTGGTTTATTGATCCACACGGGCATTATTTCCTGTCAACAGGAGCCAATGGTACCAGTACACGCCGACCCGGTGCGCCAAATGCGGCAGCCACACCTGCAACATCCGATGCATCTACAAAAATCACGAAAAGACTTGCCTCCTGGGGGATGACCACGGGCGGCGATGGTCGCGCTAATACTACGATGCTGCGCTGGCCTAATACACCCGCGACTACCTTTTTAGGGATGCCGGATGTTTACTCTGACGATTTTGAAGCCAATATTGATAAGGCCGCTAATACCCAATGTACCGCGATGAAAAACGACCCGCTACTGCTGGGTTATTTCATCGGCAACGAGCCGCCCTGGGATACCCGCGAAAGTGAAGTAGCAGATATGATATTGGCCGGACCCAAAACCAATACCCAAACCAAACTGAAAGCCTTTTTAGCGCAGGGCGATAGTTACAAAAGGCGCAAGGAGTTTGTGATTGCCGCGTTTGAACACTATTTGGATGTGATATGCAAAGCAGTCAAAAAGTACGATCCGAACCACCTGAATATCGGTATCCGTTTTGGGGGCCCACCCTCAGACGAGGTATTGCGTACCGGGCGGGTGTTTGATGTGTGCAGCATAAACGTTTACGAGTACGAACCTACCAAAATAGTAGACAAAGTTTACAGGCTGACGGGCAGGCCGATACTGATCGGCGAGTTCCATATTGGTGTACCGGCCAATGGACTGGGCGCGGGATTGGTGCAAGCCATGAACCAAACCGAACGTGGCATAGGCTATCGTTATTTTATGGAGCAGGGCGCATCGCTCGACGGATTTTTGGGCGCCCACTGGTTTACCTGGCGCGATGAGCCCGTATTAGGTCGGGGTGATGGTGAGAACTACAATATCGGTTTGGTTGATGTAACAGACAGGCCTTATAAGGAATTGATAGACGCGGTGAAGATCACCAATAAACAACTTTTTAATGTGCACTCAGGTAAGGTTGTGCCATTTAGTCAGCGACCCAAAGCATCAGAGGCGGGTACACCGGCCAGTCCGTGGGGATATTAACCAAATAACATTTGATCGATAACAAAAAATGAAAATGAAGCATTTTATCAAGCGTACATTATGCACTTTGGGATTAAGCATGATAGCCATGTTTATTGCATTTGCGCAAAACACAGGCCTCACAGGTACACTTGCCCCTACCCCGCCTATGGGATGGAACTCGTGGAACACCTTTCAAACCCGTATCGACGAGCCCTTGCTAAAGGGGATGGTTGATGCCTATGTAAGCTCGGGCATGCGCGACGCGGGCTACCAATATTTTACGCTGGATGATGGTTGGATGGCCATGGAACGTGACGCCAGTGGCAACTTAATTGCCGACCCTAAGAAATTCCCAAACGGGATGAAAGCCTTTGCCGATTATGTGCACAGCAAAGGCTTAAAGTTTGGCCTGTACAACTGTGCTGGCACCAAAACCTGCGCAGGTTATCCCGGTTCGCGTGGGCATGAGTACCAGGACGCATTGCTATATGCATCGTGGGGGGTTGATTTTTTGAAATATGATTGGTGTAATACCGATAGCCTGAACGCGCGTGAGGCCTATATTACCATGAGTTCGGCCTTGAAAGCTACCAAACGCCCCATCCTTTTTAGCTTGTGCGAATGGGGCAATCATACCCCTTGGGTATGGGCTAAAGGTGTGGGCGAAATGTACCGAACCACCGGCGATATATCGGCCAAATTTACGCGCAGCGTAATGCGCATTGCCGATAAGCAAATGGCCATTCGTAAATTCAATGGCCCTAATCATTGGAATGATCCGGATATGCTGGAGGTCGGTAACGGAATGACCGTTGCTGAAGACAGGGCACATTTCTCGCTTTGGTGTATGCTCGCCGCGCCATTGGTGTCGGGTAACGACCTGCGCAAAATGACCGATCAAACACGTCTGTTCCTTACTAATAAGGATATGATAGCGATAGATCAGGACGAGCGGGGTATCTCGGCGTTTAAGATGCCGCTGGCCGATAGCGTTGAGTTATGGGTAAAACCCCTGAGGAATAACAGCCTGGCGCTATGTTTGCTCAACCGGTCATCAAAAACCCAAAAGGTTAACTTTAAATGGAGCGATTTGACGATCAGCGATAACCAAACCGGTCTGGATATTAAGTTTGCCGACGCGGTTTATAACTTATACGATGTATGGGCAGCAAAAAAAGCCGGCAGTACCAAAGGCACATTTAGCCAGGAGGTAGCCAGCCATGATGTGGTGGCGTTGAAACTGGAGAAATAAACTAAACGGTTTTAGTTTTAGCAAGGAATGCCGCAATGTCCTCAACAGTGCCGGTGAATGGCCCATGGGTTTTAGTTTTTAAACCTGACATGCCTGCGGCGAATTCGCCTGCTTCCTGTATAGGAGCACCGGTTACGCGTTGATATAAATAAGCGGCCATATACGTATCGCCGCAGCCAGTGGTATCCGCTATTACTTCGGGCACATAGGCCGGGATGTTGTAAAAGATACCGTCGTTGTAAATTTGAGAGCCCCTGTTCCCGTCGGTGATCACAATTTCGTTAACTCCCCAATCAGCCAAAATGCGGGCGCCGTCCTGAACATTATTGGTACCCGACAGCACGCTCAGCTCGGCTACGTCAGCTTTTAAAATATCGACGTAGGCTAACGCCTCTTTTTTATCAGCCCAATCCGTAGCATAAACTTTTTTGTTTACAACCCGGCGTAAATAACCTTGTGCATCCAAGCTCACTTGTGCCTTACCAGCAAGTTCTTTGATCAATTGTATTGGAATATCGCCAGCCAACAACGGCCCAAGATGAAAAACCTGCGCGTTAATTTGTTCAAATGCCGAAACGGTAAAACTATCCGACAGTTGCAACACATTTTGCCGCCGCAGGTTAAGATCATCCGCATAAATATTCTCGAAAAAAACGGTGTGTTGGCTTGGCTGCACGATGACTTCGATGCCCATTGCTTTTAGATCATCAATATAATGCATTTCGGCCTTGCCCACCGCCGTAGCCAGCAGATAATTTACCGGCAAATTGCTTAGCGCGCACGAGAAGTAATAAGCTGTACCACCGGGCATATATTTTACTGACTGGCCGTTAACGACTTTGTCTGAGGTCATATGGCCTATACAGCAAATTTGATGCATAGTATTTAATTTATCACCAATGTAGCGGTTTCAGGCGCAACTCCAATGGTAGCTATCGAACCGCTATTGAATTTCATGAAGTCGGCTTCAATACCATCGCTAAATATGATGCCACTTGTTGGCATAAGCGATTCGATGGTTAACAAATGCTGACGGCTTATGATACCGGCAGTTATACCTATTTGCGTACGAATACTTTGAAAAGGCTCCCGCACTGCAAATAACAACTGATCGTTTTTAATTTTTGGTTTCTTTGGTTTAAGATTTTTCTCGAACAGTCCCGTAACCCCATAGGCCATATTAAATATCGAACTTAACCAACCCGTTGAGCCGGCCGGCGTTGAAATAATTAGCCCGCTGGATGATTGTTCTTCAGTTACTTTATTAAAGGATATTTTATATCGCGCCGAAATATGTGAAGAAGCTCCGATAAACAAATCGTTAAAAGCTAACAAACGCTGGCCATCATTCAGCTTAGCCTCGGCAAAACCCATCGTTGATGAATTGAACTGGCCTGTAATTACGGCTTCAACACCGCCAATAAAATTAGTAGGATCAAATGGGAGCAGAACACCATCATATCGTTCCTTATCGGGATTAACTGCAACTATCGGTACTCCTTTTGCGTATTTCGCGGTATTAGCGACCAGTCCGTCTTGCCCAATAACAATAATTAAATTGTTGGGCGAGAAAATGAACGAGGGAATGTAGTTTCTTTCAACTATTTTGTATTTGATAACTTTTGAAAGCTGTGTTTGAAGCGTATTTAAAGCATTGTGGAACGTTTCATGCTCTGTTTCATAATCTTCAAAATTACCTCCAAGTCTTTCTATATAAAATTTAGCCTGGGCTTTTGTATTGAAACGTTCAACCAATGCCTCAAGCCTTGTTTTGTTTTTTACGATGATTGCATATTCAACATTCATCCTTTATTTTTCACGCTTTTCGGTTAAAAGAGAATCCAATAATTCGGGGCTGATGTTGAGGGTACCTATCTTATCAGCATTCTCTGCCAGTTGTCTGAAAGCAAGGGCTATATTAAATTTAGGATCGGGATTGTTGTTTAAAGCGGTTAAAGTTTTCCAGTCGATGTCTTTATATGGTTTCAATGTCGTTTCAATGATAAAACCCTGAGTTTCGGCTTCTTTCCTGTCGTTCTCTGTTTTCTGTTCTATCAGCAATTTCCTTTGGGTTTCTACTGCAATGTCAGCTTCAATCTTCATTTCTTGTAATTTCCTGTCATTCTCCGCCTTTTGCACTTCCGATTCCATTTTTTTCTCGGCAATCTGTTTCTGCTTTTCCTCAACAGCTATTTCGGTATTTAATTCGGTTTCTTTTATCTTCCTTTCCTGTTCAACCGCAAAATTTCGCCTTTCGTAAATGGCCTGATCGGCCTCTTGCTGTAGTTTTTCTCTCGTATCGGTCTCTAAAGCCCGGGCCATTTCTGGTGTGGCAGAAATACCTAAGACGTTTGCCCCTAATATTTCAATCCCTAACATCCCAACCGCAGGCGATGATTTTAAACCTTCAATTATCCTTTCCTCAATAACTTTGGCCGACCTGATCGCGTCTTTTAGCTTTATGCTGTGGATGTAGGACGAAGTTGCGGTTTGCGCCTCGTTAATAATTCGCTGATTTAACTTTTCAATATCATTTTTTTTATATTGCGCGTCATCATTCACTGTAAAATCCAAAACATCTGCAAGCTGTTTAGGGTTGTTTATTTTATAGCTGATTTGCCCCTGAATATTGACAGATTGATAGTCGTTGGTCGATTCGCTAAAAATAAACGGTAAATCGTTGCTACCCATTGGGATGGCTACGATTGAGCTGTTAGGCGCAAAGTAAAAGAATGAAAGGCCACGGCCTTCTTTTAGTATGTTTCCATTTTTAAAATGAATTACATACGTCATTGCATCGAACTTAATGTGCTGAACACCGAACATGGAGTAGTTAATTTAAGGTTGATTGGTCGAAATAAATTTTGAACGTCGTAATATAATCATTTCTTCATTATAGCCCTTACTCCCGTCGACGAATAAGCAATTAATTTCAAGGTTTTATGATCGCAAAATAGGCCGTCCGCTAAGCAAAAAGGCCACCGCTAACGATGGCCTTTCCTTTGATAACTTAAAAGAAACCTTATTTAATTTCGATTTGACGGCTTACGGTTTTGGCTTCTTCTCTTTTAGCTATGTTTAAGGCCAATATACCATCCGTATAAGTAGCTTCAATCCGGCCCTGGTCCGCCATATCGGGCAATGTAAACGACCGAACGAACGAGTTGTAGCTGTACTCGCGTTTGTTATACTTGCGGTTGTTATCGGTATGCTCCAATTGCTGTTCAACCGAAACATTCAGGACATTATCGTCTACGCTGAT
>Ga0075038_10012459_pt1 | contig 11692 bp, 7 predicted proteins | sample OrgsoiRN2013_055_FD_67573 | JGI IMG/M metagenome (GOLD analysis project Ga0075038, IMG submission 67573) | Permafrost soil microbial communities from the Arctic, to analyse light accelerated degradation of dissolved organic matter (DOM) -... | ecosystem: Environmental > Terrestrial > Soil >... | reverse complement strand
ATATTTGCGAATAGCTATTTGTTTATAAAAAATTTAAAAAAATATCGCCCTTTAAAAATTCAACTGTTTAATAATCAATTATTTACAAATAAATAAAAGTTAAAAAATATAAATGGTTTTTATGTTTTTTGCAACAAATCGATTACAAAAACAGGCGTTTAAACAATAAATGGCTGGATAGGCTTAAGAAAGACCGCTATAACGGTTATAAAATTTGGCTATGATATTTACTTTAAATCGACCGCTTTAATCTCCATTATATGGTGATCAAACTGATCGCCTGGAATAATGGCTTTGGCTTTAATACGCATTTTGTATACGTAGATTGTCTTTTCGGAGTACTCTAAAATCTTGGCTATGGTTTCGGTATCGTTTATACCCATACGCATCAGTGCGAATATCCTGAGATCGGTTGTTAAAACTTCATGCTCTTTGGGCCAAATCTGGTCCTCTTTTTTAAACAGAGCATTAAAGTCGTCGATAAAATTGGGGAATATCTTGATAAACACATGATCGAACGTATAGAAAAGGTTATCCCTGTCTTTTTTAATATTTATTTTATCGATAATGATCTGGATATCATCATATTTTTTGATGGCGAGTTTAGTGTCGACAGACCGTTTGAGTTTTTCAAGCTGCAAAATATAGCCGGATATGACATTGAAAAAATACCCGATATATTCCTCTTTGATCTTGGTACCTTCCGTTAGCCGCTCATTTATTTTTTCGAGCTGCACATTTTTATCATCAATTATCTTCTCTTTGATCTTCAACTTTTTAAGCTGTTTGGATAGCATAACCGAAAACCAGATCACCAACAATGCCAAAGCGGCTATAGATGCCAGGTAGATAAGAAACCTCGTTTTTTCCCGCTCAATGTAATTGAGTTTTTCGGCCGCCACTATCGGCAGTAATGTGCCTATTTGTATTTTACGCTGCCGGGCTCCGTAAAACTCGGCATCGTCCAGGGCTTGTTCGAGATAGACATACACATTTTTTATATCACCCGTTTTATACAGCAGCTCAGCCAGCCAAAAAAGGGCAACAGTTTCTTTGGTCGATGATTGAATATCGCATATGCTTGCCCTTGCCAGCAGGTCGGCACATTTATCCCGCTTCGCACTGTTATTAGCATAAATATTGCCCAATGTTGACGCAACAATGGCGGTTTGGTGCTGGGTGAGTTTATGATGATCCAGCAATTGGCTAAAATCGGCCTCTGCGGCCTGCAAAGCACCATTCTTAAGTTTTTTATAGCCTGTAAGGTAGATTTTATCGTACGAATCCGGTTTGGTTAAAGCAATTGCCGAGTCGATATATTTGTTGGCCAGATCGGCATAATATGGCGTATAATGATGATCGTTGTCGTAGCCTGCAACATCATAGTAAGCACGCGTAAGGAGGGAATAATATTCAAACTTAACGCTATCATCGAGCGAAGCAACATTTATTCCTTTAAGACTATCAAATGTTTCCTTAAACATTCCGGATGAAAGGAGTATAAAGCCGATCTTGATCTTGCTATAATACTCTTTCGATGGTGATCTGAGCACATGGCTCAACTCCTGAAGCTTGCCCGCATATACATAAGCCGAATCGTATTGGTATGATTTGTACTCGTCGTATAGTTTAAGGCTCAGGTTAAACTGAGCTTGCACATTAACTTTTGGCGTATGGTCTAATTCTTTCTTTAAATCGGCAATAGCGGCCTCTTTGTGTTTGTCGTAGAAAGCCTTTTTATTCAATTCATCATTCAGTTTATCCAAATTACCCGCTTGCGCAGACACCGAAATTTGAAAGATGATTAAAAAAATCAGGGTAAAAAAAACTCTCATGTGTAATTATACTCTATTTAAAGCACAAAGGTATCTGTAAATGTTATTCAAAAGTAATAGCCGGCTTAAAAGGCGAAATGCCTACAAAAGTAAAGATATCATGTTTAATGCTATTGGAGCGTATAAACACTAAAAAGTCAAAAATATTTTTTTAATTTCATCTGCCAACACACCTCCCGGATACAGTATTGGGCTTGTATCCAAAAAATACACTAAAAAATGCGTTAGTATTTATCAAAAAAACTGTATTTTTCCAATTCATCTATTAACTAATGCGCAAAATTGTTATTCAATTTATAGGCCTGTGCCTTATAAGTATAACTACAATTAATTTCAGCTTTGGCCAAACAGCTAAAAGCGATAGCTTACAGTACTTAGCTGCTGCTGATAACGCTGTAAGCGGATTCTATAAATCAATAGGCACACAATCCCATTTGTATACGGGTTTTTATAATGAACCCTATGACCCGAGTATTAAAAACAACCCCTATTTTCGCGACACGCTACAATTTATTAAAGGCACGGTTAACTATGATGGCAATGTTTATCGTCAGGTACCTCTGCTATACGATATCTATAAGGATATTGTGATTTCTCTACTGTCCGATACCATTTCAAAATATGATATGCTAACCGAGCAGGTTCATTATTTTGATTTTTCCAATCATCATTTTGTACGTATCAGCAGCGATACCGCGAATCTTAAAACGGGGTTTTATGACGAGATTTACAGCAAAAAACTACGGGTGCTTACCCGATACGAAAAAAGCATCCAAACAACGACTAACAACCAGCATCTCGAAAGATTTTTTGACAAAAGCACATCTTATTTCTTAAAAAAAGGCACTACCTATTTTCCTGTTAACAGCGAAGGCGCTTTGATAGATGTTTTAAAAGACAAGAAAAAAGAATTGAAGCAATACCTTAAATCCAATAAAATAAAATTCAGAAAAGACCCCGAAAATGCGCTTACGCTTTTGGCCGCTTATTACGATCATTTAACCAATTAATATGCACCGTATTTACCTATCAATTATCTTTTGTTGTTTTTTATGCAAAATGGGTTATAGCCAGGTGAACGACCAGCCTATAAGCGTAAATTTTCAGCAGGCCAATATAGTGCAGTTTGTTACTCAACTGGAAGCCAAAACCACCTATCGTTTTTATTACGAGCCTAAACAATTTGATAGTTTAAAGGTAACCCTGCAGGTCTCACAAAAGCCGTTAACAGCTATACTTGGGCTGGTGTTTCAAAACACCAACTATCATTACGCCATTGTTGCCGACCAGAAGCTGGTTTTACTGACTAAAGACCACGAAATAAAAACCACACTTGCAGACGGCTTTTTTGGCCAGGCTAACAAAAAAGGGCCGACCGTTGCGCAGGCTACCGAGTTTATTAACGACGATAAAGAGAAGAAAATCCCCGAAGCCACCACCGAAAATAAAATTTACGAAATTGGTATTAAGACGAATGATATTAAAACCGGCAACGCTACCATTGCCGGCTATGTGCGTGATATTAAAACCGGAGAACCTATTATCGGTGCCAGTATTTTTGTGGCCGATGTTAAATTAGCGATGGCTACAGATCAGTTTGGGTTTTATTCGTTAACATTACCTAAAGGCAAACATTCACTTAACATTAAATCGATAGGTACGCGCGATACCAGGCGACAAATTATATTATACACCGACGGCAAGCTAAATATTGAACTGCAGGAGCAGGTGATGGCCCTTAAAGAGGTAAAGATCTCGGGCGAAAAGGTTTCCAATGTTCGCGGCCTCGAAATGGGTGTAAACCGGCTCGATATTAAACGGATTAAAGAGATACCGGCAATTTTTGGCGAGGCCGATGTACTAAGGGCCGTTCTAATACTACCGGGCGTGCAAACTGTGGGCGAAGCAACCACTGGTTTTAACGTAAGAGGCGGCTCTGCCGATCAAAACCTTATTTTATTAAATGATGCCGTGGTTTACAACCCAGCGCACTTTTTTGGCTTTTTTTCGGCATTTAACCCTGATATAATTAAGGATGTGCAGTTATATAAAAGCAGCATTCCGGAAAAATTTGGCGGCCGCCTGGCCTCGGTTTTGGATGTTAACGACCGGGAAGGCAATAAAAAGAAATTTGAGGGTACTGCCGGCATTGGCTTATTAACCAGCAGGCTAAGCCTGGAAGGGCCTATTATTAAGGATAAAACATCATTTTTATTGGGCGCGCGTACAACCTACTCCAATTGGCTGCTCAGGTTTTTGCCGGAGCCTTATAAAAATAGTAAAGCTTCTTTTTATGATATCAATCTTGATATCAGCCATCAGATAAACGAAAAGAATAATTTATACCTGTATGGCTATATAAGCGACGACAGTTTTAAACTTGGCGGCGATACCACTTACGGTTACAGCAACAAAAATATCGCCCTAAAATGGAAGCATACCTTTAACAATAAACTATATAGCGTGGTAACCGGTGGGGTTGATAGTTATCAGTACAATATCGCCAGCGACGCTAAGCCTATCAGTGCGTACAACCTCAAATTCAATATCAGCCAATCAAATCTTAAAGCCGATTTTAATTACTATGCCAGCGCCAGCCATACTATTGATTTTGGCATTAGCTCTGTTTACTACAGCCTGCAACAAGGCAATTTACAGCCAACAGGTACCGCTTCTTTAGAAAAGCCCGATGTAATACCCGCGCAACAGGCACTTGAAAGCGCTATCTATGCAGGCGATAAGTTTGATGTAACCGATAAGTTTTCAATAAATTTTGGCTTACGTTACTCGTTATACGATTTCCTGGGGCCCAAAACAGTTAATTATTATGCGCCTGATGCGCCCCGCACCAGCGCTAACCTGGTAGATAGCGTTACTTATAAAAGCAACCAGGTAATTAAAAGTTACGGTGGTCCCGAGATAAGGGCATCGGCCAGGTATAATATTACTTCCGACTTTTCGGTAAAGGCATCTTACAACACCCTGAGGCAGTATATGCACCTGCTTACAAATACAACATCCATATCGCCTACGGATGTTTGGCAATTAAGCGATCCTAACATTAAACCACAATATGGCGATCAGATATCATTGGGAGTTTATAAAAACCTGGAGGCAAATACTATCGAAACCTCGGTGGAGGTATATTACAAGCACATAAAAGATTATCTTGATTATAAAAGCGGGGCTGTGCTGGTGCTTAATCACCATATAGAAACCGACGTAATTAATACCCGGGGAAAAGCGTATGGTATTGAATTTTTATTGCAAAAGAAAACAGGAAAATTAAATGGGTTAATGAGTTATACTTATTCGCGCACGTTTTTAAAACAGGATGACCCTGATGCCGGTGAACTAATAAACCAGGGTAACTACTATCCGGCAAATTATGATAAACCGCATGATTTTAATTTTACCGGCAACTATAGGTTTTCGCACAGATATAGTGTATCGCTTAATTTAACCTATAGCACCGGCAGGCCCATTACCTTACCGATAGCAAAATATTATTACGCTGGATCGGACCGTGTTTTATATTCCGACCGTAACGCATACCGCATTCCCGATTATTTCCGCTCAGATTTTTCAATCAACCTCGAAGGCAATCACAAAATAAAACAACTTACACATAGCAGCTGGACCATTGGTGTATATAACTTAACGGGACGTCAAAATGCTTATTCAACTTATTTCAGTTCACAAGGTGGCGTAGTTAACGGCTACCAGCTATCCATTTTTGCATCAGCTATACCATTTGTAAATTATAATATTAAATTCTAATTGAAATGAAAAAGATAGGGGTATACACTTTATTGCTGATAACATCACTATTAATCTGGCGGTGCATAAAACCTTACAGGCCAGCTGAGGTTACTACCGACTACAATTATCTGGTTATTGAAGGCAACATTGATCCGGGCGCAGATTCTACTATTATTAAATTAAGCCGGACCAGTAAAATATCAAATACCACATTAACTCCCGAATTGAAGGCTATTGTGGCCGTGGAAAACGAACAAAGCACTTCATATCCGCTAAAAGAAACAACTAACGGTAGCTATGTGGCTGTTGGTTTAAACCTGGATAGTACCAAAAAATACCGTTTACGTGTGAAAACATTCAATGGAAAAACATATCTGTCAGACCTGGTAGACGTAAAAAACGCACCCCCTATTGACAGCCTGGGATATACAGTTACCGGCGATGGCGTTAATATTTATGTAAACGCACACGATGCTACAAATAATACACGCTATTATCGTTATGAGTATCAGGAAACATGGCAATTGCAGGCAGAATTCAATTCGCTATATATTGCAAATCCCGTCACGCCGGGCTTGATACTCAGAACGCCCGCTCAACAAGTATTTAATTGTTGGGGACATGCAATTTCGACCCAGGTCCTGTTAGCATCTACGGCAAAACTAAGCCGCGATTTATTGTATCAAAATCAAATTGACGCGATCCCATTTAATTCAGAAAAGATTGGCATAAAATACAGCATATTGGTAAAGCAGTATGCTGTAACGGCCGATTCGTACCAATTTTGGGCGCTTATGCAAACTAATACGGAGCATTTGGGTAGCATTTTTGATGCCCAACCATCGGCATTAAAAAGCAACGTCCATAACATTACCAATGCAAACGAAGTTGTTGTGGGATACGTCAGCGTTGGCAAAATCCAATCAAAGAGGATCTATATAAGTAAAAGCGATCTTCCGCAGAATTGGCGGGTATTGAAAGCCATGGAATGTGTTTTGGATACCGCCCTTTTTTGCGAGCCAATTACTTGTTTTAATACTGTGGCAACAACATTATATCCCATCCCATCGCGTTACGTGGCCATTGATTTTGTGCCGCATCCGCGCGGGTACTCACGCACCTTGCAATATTGCGGCGATTGCTCTCTACGCGGTGCTACTAAACCACCGGCATTTTGGAAATAAGCCCATGACAATTAATATGAAGAAAACTTATATATATATCATCTTACTGATAACAGCTGTTGCCCTGTGGCGATGCACTAAACCTTATCAGCCTGCAGAAATTACCACCGATTATGGCTATCTGGTTGTAGAAGGAAACATTAATCCGGGAACCGATTCAACCATTATCAAATTGAGCCGCACTACTAAGTTATCAAGCAAAACCTCAACCAGGGTTGAATTAAAAGCTATAGTTACGGTAGAAGATGAACAAAACGCCAGCAAAACCATAAGTGAAACCGGCAATGGTAACTATGCTGCAGTCGGCTTAAACTTAGATAATACAAAAAAATACCGATTACGTGTAAAAACAACAAACGGGAAAATCTATCTATCAGATTTTGTTCCCGTAAAAAACGCGCCGCCTATCGATAGTGTTGGTTACACTGTAACCAACGATGGTATCAATATTTATAACAACGCGCACGATGCCACAAACAACACCCGCTACTACCGTTACGAGTATCAGGAAACATGGCAGTTTCAATCTGCATTTAATTCAAAATATGTAGCAGTTCTGGGGCAACTTGGCCTGGTGGGCCTAAGCCTACGGACTCCGGATCAGCAGGTATTTACCTGTTGGGCGAACGATGCATCGAGCACTATTATTTTGGGATCGACCATAAGGCTCTCGCAGGATGTACTCAGTCAAAACCCTATAACCCAAATCGCGTCGAATTCAGAAAAGATCGGCATAAAATATAGTATACTGCTAAAGCAATACGCTTTGACAGAAGATGCCTATAATTTTTGGACTTTAATGAAAACCAACACCGAACAATTGGGTAGCATTTTTGATGCGCAACCCACCTTACTAAAAGGCAATATACATAATGTTGCAGATGCTACCGAACCGGTTATTGGTTATATTAGTGTAGGTGCAATTCAAAGTAAACGGATATTTATAAGCAAGGCTAACCTGTCTGTAAACTGGCACGTATTTGACCCACAGACATGTGTATTGGATACTGCTTACATTGTTGATCCGATAAGCGGAGCAAACGATGTAAAACTAACCTTAATAAATAATCCTCCCTCGGCTATAGCGATCGATAATCTTGGAGCTCTCGGTTTTTCACGATCGAGTAAAGTATGTGCCGATTGTACTTTAAGAGGAGTAAACAAACAACCATCGTTTTGGAAATAATAATCGCCCGCAGCTATATGAGATCAGGCATAAAAAAATTTGTATTTATATTTTTACTCCTTTGGGTTTCAAAAAGTGATGCACAGGTGCCCGATATTTTGCAAAACAGCTTCGCCCAGGAGCAGCAACAAATTTTGCAGGAAAAGATTTTTGTACATACCGACAAAACTTTTTACCTGACCGGCGAAATTTTGTGGTTTAAAGTTTATGCTGTTGATGCATCGTTAAACAAGCCGGTTGACATAAGTAAAGTTGCTTACATCGAAGTACTCGATAATAGGAACACGCCGTTGTTGCAGGCAAAAGTAAATTTGCATAATGGCTTGGGCAGCGGTTCGTTATACATACCAGTAACTGCAACAAACGGTAACTATAAGCTACGCGCCTATACCAACTGGATGAAGAATTTTAGCGCCGATTTTTATTTTGAACAGCCCGTCATCATTGTTAATCCATTAATATCGCCCCAGACACAAGCGCGCGATGTTAAGCCCGATAACGACATCCAGTTCTTCCCGGAAGGTGGCAACCTTGTTGATGGTATCAAAAATATGGTTGCTTTTAAAGCTGTTGGAGCAAACGGCAAAGGCGTTGAGGTAACCGGCGTAATTATTAATGATCATAATGATACGGTTGCCCATTTTACTTCATTTAAATTTGGCATGGGGCGCTTTGCGTTTACGCCATCGCTCAGCCATACCTATAAAGCCGTAATGCGTATCGGGCAAAACGGCGCATTGATCAAAGAGTTACCTTTCATCCAAAAACAGGGATATACCATGCAAGTTACCGATGGCCGGCCCGGGCAACTAGCCGTTACAATAAACACAAAAGCAACCGGGCAGCCAAACGAAACGCTATACGTTTTTGTGCACAGTGGCCAATACATTAAACTAGCCGAAGGTATTAACCTAAACAACGGCACCGCTACACTATTACTCGACAAAAATAAGCTGGGCGATGGTATATCACATATCACGCTATTTAACGCGCAAAAAAAGCCCGTTTGCGAACGTTTGTATTTTAAGCGCCCCCAGCAGCTGTTAATTAATGCCACTGCCGATAGATTAGATTATAGCATTCGCGACAAGGTTAACATCGACATAGATGTGCAAAGCGAAGCCGGCAAACCAAAAATTTCCGATCTCTCGTTGTCGGTCTATAAACTCGACTCGCTCCAAACAGCAGAACCGGCTCAAATACTAAGTTATTTGTGGCTTAAAGCCGAGTTAAAGGGAAACATAGAATCGGCAGATTATTATTTAAGAACCAACAATGCGCAAAGTGATGAAGCTCTGGATAACCTGATGCTGACACAGGGCTGGAGCCGGTTTAAATGGCAGGATATACTTTCGACGCGGCAGGCGCCCTCATTTAAGTTTTTGCCCGAATATAACGGACATATTGTAACCGCCAGAGTAACGGAAGGCGAAAATGGGAAACCTGTTGAAGGCACAATTGCATACCTCGGCGCTACAGGTAAAAGAGTGCAACTTTACACCGCTTTATCTGATACCACAGGTCATTTGTTGTTTGATACTAAGGACTTCTATGGTTCAAACGAATTGGTTTTACAATTGGGTACTGAAAAAGACAGTGTTTATCATCTGGATATTTTGAGTCCGTTTTCTGAGCAATATTCTGCAAATAATTTATCCAGCCTTAATATCACCCCTAATTTAAAGCGGGCACTTGAAATAAACAATGTAGCTATGCAAGCTCAAAACATTTTTAACGGTAATAAATTAAAGCAATATTACGATCCGGGGATTGATAGCATTGCCTTTTACGGAAAAGGAAAGACCTATTTACTGGATGATTTTACACGCTTTACAACAATGGAAGAGGTTTTACGCGAGTATGTAACCGAGGCTACCGTTTCTAGATCGCAAAAACACTTTCATATTAAGGCGTTTAATGGCCAGGGGTTATTAGATGGCGACCCGCTGGTTATGCTTGATGGTGTGCCCGTATTTAGCATGGACCGCGTAATGGCTATTGACCCGTTAAAGATAAAAAAGCTACAAACAGTTGGCCGCAGATTTTACTTAGGCCCGGCATCTTTTGAAGGCATATTTAGTTTCACAACCTATAAAGGTGACCTGGGTGGCTTTGAGATAAACCCCCACGCCGTTGTACTTGATTATGAAGGGATGCAACTGCAAAGAGAGTTTTACTCGCCGGTATACGATACGGACAACAAGACAAAAAGCACTATACCTGACCAGAGGGTTTTACTTTATTGGTCGCCAGATGTAATTACAGATATAAAAGGCAAAACCAAGGCATCGTTTTACACTTCTGATGAAGCAGGAAAGTACATTGGCATTATACAAGGCATCACGGCTACCGGAGAAGCGGGCAGCAAGTATTTTACTTTTGAAGTGAGGAGGTAATTGCATCTTGTCGGTCATCTGACCGGTTTTTCCTGTTTTTAAGTTGGCCGACTACCTTTTCAATATTCTTCACCAATGTTTCGTTGGTTTTGATATTAGCCAGGTACCGTAAAATTTCTTTTCGACGATAAAATGGCAACGCAACAAAATCAGCAAACAAATTCATTTGCTTAAGCTGTTGCATTAATAATTCGGGTATGGGAAATTCACTTTCAGGATCGGTTTTGCCTTGCTCAATTGCAAACCCGGCCAATTCGCCGGCTTTAGTTTTGGCGCCCTTTAGCGTTTGCATATTTACAAAAAGACGATATGGACCTCCTTTTACAGGAACAAGTGATTTGGTAAACGGAAAGTTATTTACCGTGCCCTTTACGCGGATATACCCCTTAGCGACGGTAAGAGCTGATGAAATATCCGCCGGTACATCCACAGCAAAATTTATCCCCGTTTTGTAAATAATTGCATTAAAAGTATGTGTTGTTTGCTGGGGCATTGCTTAACTTGTAACCAATCTTCAATAAGCTAATTTACATAAATAATATCATGGCTGAGTTTAATCAATTAACAACAGAACAATGGCTTGAACATAATTGTTACAGTTAATTAATATTATTGTCAATAACTTAACGTTTACACGCTGAATATATATTTTATTCGGCCTAAAAAATTTTTCTTGTTGAAACTGCTACTTTTTTTTCTTTTTATCAGTTTAACCGGCTTGTCTTACGGCCAGGTACAAGGTCCTGTCGACTCGCTCAAGGTGGATTTGTTACGGCATAAAAACCTAAAACATCAAAAGGCAGTAGAAAATATTAATAAGCAATATGATTTTAACGACCTGACCCGGAATATTTTCCATCCCCAAAGAAAGGCAGACACTGTACACGAGAGATCGGGCATTACCATTGTACCTAACATAGCTGCTAACCCCACTATTGGCGAACAACTGGGTATTAAAGCAGTAGCCGGCAAAAGACTCGGCGATGATCCTAAAACGCTTTTATCTGTTGGTGCTACCTCGGCATCTATTACCACCAAAGGCATCATTTATTTTTATGTTAATCACAACATATTTACATCTGGCAACAAATGGAACATCCAGGGTAATGTCGTGGTCTCAAAAACGGTAACACCCGATTATGGCTTAGGGATAGGCCAGGATATCGCCGGCGGAAGCGATGCTGATAAAGTATTAGCTGATGCCGCACGCAAGGTCTATTCGGTACACTCTTACTATTTTAACGTGAGGGAAAAAATTTATAAAGAGGTAGCCAACAATCTCTTTTTAGGGGCGGGAATGTCGTTCGAGATCAGGCGCGATATTACCAA
>Ga0075038_10197779_pt1 | contig 11696 bp, 7 predicted proteins | sample OrgsoiRN2013_055_FD_67573 | JGI IMG/M metagenome (GOLD analysis project Ga0075038, IMG submission 67573) | Permafrost soil microbial communities from the Arctic, to analyse light accelerated degradation of dissolved organic matter (DOM) -... | ecosystem: Environmental > Terrestrial > Soil >... | reverse complement strand
CTCTTTTACTTAGCCGTTTCAAGCTTGTTAAATTTCCACCAGTCAAAGTAAAACAGGTCCTTCTCGCCTCTGAACACGAAGAAAAGATCATGTGTTCCCTTAGCTGACCTCAACGGGGTTTGAATGGTTCTCCAGAGATCACCTTCGCCGGAGCCTGTTACTGATACTGTACCCAGCAGCGGACCGTTGATCTCATCCAGATGGATCTCCATTTTCCCGCCATACAACGGCGCCACACTCACGTCGATGGATGAAACGCCCGATGAAAGATCTGCGCCCTGTACTTTCAGGTAATCGCCGTTGTTAATGGAACTTACGAATTGCCTGTCGGTTATTTTCTTCCCTTTGTCCCAGGGTATGTTTCTTTCCCATTCTGTCGCACTTTCTGTTTTGAGGCCCTCGCTGTAGGCGATGGTTTCCGCCTCGACCCGCTGATATGGATCTAATTTACCCAGCTGTTTTACACCTGCCTCTGACCAAAAGGACAAATATTGAATGGTGCCGTCGCTGTTGTAGGTCATCTGTGCAATGCATATCGAACGTCTTTCATAATGTTTGGACATGATTTTCTTTCCGATATTGTAATTGAAACCAAACACATAAGAATTGCCCTTATAATCGATAATGCCCGGATGATTGCCTGAGGAACGCTGATCACCGTCCATGATACTACTTTTATAGGTCCATGGCCCTGTCGGGCTATCGCTCATGGCGTACCCTATACCTTCAGGACAGCACGTTGATGCGTAGGCCATGTAATAATGTCCATTACGTTTGAACGCCCATGGCCCTTCCTGGTAGTGAAAGCGATCGGGTTTGCCCGGCACTTTGGCAAAAGAAGTATCTTTCACGATACCGCCGGAATAGGAGACCATATCGGGATTCAGTTTAACATAAAACAAATTTGGATTTCCCCAATACAAATACGCCTGCCCGTCATCGTCGATCAATACGGTCGGGTCGATATCCAGTATGCTGTTTTTGATCAGTGGTTTTCCGATAGGATCTTTGAATGGGCCATACGGATTATCGGCTACCAAAACGCCAATACCCACTCCGTTCGGCATCGGGCAATACAAATAGAACTTGCCGTTGCGTGCGACACACTGTGGAGCCCAGGCACCGTTGTCGTATGGCACCCATTTAAAATCTTTTAATGAGGCAATTATGCCATGGTCTGTCCAGTTAACCATATCTGTAGAAGTATATAAAAGCCAGTTTTGCATTTTAAAACCGAATGCATCGTCTTCGTCATGGCTGGTATATAAAAAAACAGTGTCGTGATACACCAATGGTGCGGGGTCCGCTGTATACCTGGTTTGTATGACCGGGTTCTGCCCGAGGGCGGTTGCGGTAACGGCCATCAAACAAAGAAAAAGCTGGACAACATTGCATATTTTTTTCATTATTGTGGGTTTCAACATCAGTAAACATTAAAAGTCGACGACCGACCAATAGGCTTTTTTACGGTTGCGGTTTTCGTCAAATAACAAAGGATAAGCCTTCCGGATTACGCGGGGCGTGTTGGCACCCGCTGCGGCACCGCCGGCTAAGCCGCCGCCCCTGGCGTCCAGCCAGCTGTATCTGTCGGACACGTTCCAGAAAGTAACATTGGTAATCGACTTTTTATATTGCCTGAAAATATCAAATACCATTTTGTATTGCGCAACTTGTTTGGCTTCCAGTTCGGGTGTATAACCCGGATCAGGAGTTTGCGGGGCCACCGGTGTGGCATAGGCTGCCGGCCTTGGTCGTGGTAGGCGTATCGTAATATCCAATTCAGTAAACTGCACTTTTAAGCCTAAAGAAGTTACCTCGTCTAAAGCTTTGCGTAATTCTTCCGGTGAAGGATCGTTCAATTTCCAATGTGCCTGCATGCCCACACCATTGATCGGGACGTGGTCATCAACCAGCTTTTTTAACACTTTATAGATCTTTTCCCTTTTGACGGGGTGCTCACTATTGTAATCGTTATAGTAGAGTTGCGCTTTGGGGTCGGCCTCGTGAGCGTACCGAAAAGCGGCGGCGATGAAATCCGGCCCCTGGCATATATTGTACCAGTTGCTCTTACGGTAGATCTGAGTACTGTCATTGCTGTCATCAACCGCCTCATTGACCACATCCCAGGCATAGATCTTTCCCTTATATCTGCCGGCAACGGCAAAAATATGTTCCTTAAGGCGTTGCAAAAGCAATTCTTTGCTCGCAGGCTTTCCGTCCGGCCCGGTAAACATCCAATTGGCTTCCTGGTTGTGCCAGCATAAGTTATGGCCGCGGATCCGGATATGATGAGCGACCGCGAAATCAACAATCGCATCCGCATTTTTCCAGTTATAGACATTCTCGGCCGGATGTATCAGCCCCATTTTCATATCGTTCTCAGGCGTTACGCTGTTAAATTCTTTAACGATCAATGCAGAATCCGGGCCGTGCAGCGCGGCCATACTCACAGCAACGCCTATCGGGAAGTAGTTCTCATAATAATCTTTCAATCCCTTGCTAAGCGTGTCTGTGCCATGCCCCGTTGTAGCCTGATGATGCCGGGATGAGCATCGAATAAACAATGGTACCAGGAGGATTACCAACAATAAAATTACCTGGTGTGATCTTTTGACAAAATGGGTGGGTTTCATAAGGATAGGCGGTTTTAGTTTGATGATGGCAATATTTTGTAACCCAAGAGAGATAGCATCTCCTGACCATACCGTTTCCCCAACAAACGGTAGCCATCTGCAGTAAAATGCAGACGATCGCGCGCGCAAGTACAACCTGCTGAAGAAATAATATAGGAATTCGGAAGGGTTTGGGGCAGCGTGGCGATGATCTTGTTCATGTTCGCGCACGCGCCTTGTTGGTCGGCATTGACCAGCTCACCTGCAAGCAAGGGAACCTTTTTGGGCTTGAGGTCCAGATCTTTGATCAGGTTGTCGTATATCCCCTTTACCTTTTTTGTCCAAAGGGTATCATTGGGGTTGGATTCCCCCTGATGAAGCAAGATACCTTTGATCACGCCTGACCTCTGCGCCAGCTTTGCGAGCGCGACCAACCGGTCATAGGGGCTGCCACCGTATTCTGCCGCTATGCTTTTCATCCATACCGGGGCGGTTGCCAAATAAGATTGGTAGGTATCCTTTTCAAACACCTCTATTTTGGCACCGGCGACAGATACATTGATGATTCCTATCCTGATCTTTTTTGGCAGAGCAGCAACGAGTGTCCTACCGAAATAATCCGCCGGTGTCAGCCCCGTTCTGCACCGTGCGAGCGGGGGAACGGCGGTATACCAGGTATCTTTCAACCTTCCCTTTTCATCACAATCGACAGCTTGCAGCTCCCGGAACCTTTCATCAACATTGACAGTATCTTGCGGCTCGATCCTGGCGTTTCCCTCCATATTCGATTGGCCGAAACAGATGAACAGGTAAAAATTCTTGTCCTGCGCAAAAACCTCCTGGCCAAGTAATAAGAAGAGCGTAATCAATAATGTTCTTCGTTTCATAGCTTACTCGTTATAGACGTATTTCGGGAATGTACTTGCATCAACGGGTTTGAATATCAATTGGGAAAACATGTATAGCCCGTTTTTCCAAACCTTAAAATCATGTACTCCAGGCTCGATATAATAAATATGCGGTACTTTTTTTTCCGTGAGGTAGTCGTTCGTGCGTTTGCTAAACATGATCAGTCCATCACTTGCGCCGCATGATATCCAAAGCAGTTTGAGCAGCTTTCGTGTCTTTTCAGGATCCGGCACCAGTTCCTGGGGCGTTTTGGTATTGGGTGCGGCCGAAAAGCTTCCAACCCAGGCAAACACATCGAGATTACCCAGCCCGAAATTCAGGGACTGACCGCCGCCCATCGACAGTCCGGCGATGGCACGATGTTCCCGGTCAGCCAGAACTGGGTACTGGTGTTCGATAAATGGGATCAGATCGTTCAACAGGTCCTTTTCGAAAGTGGCGAAGGCCTGGACTTTGTCGGGTGCCATGATGTTACCGGTCGCGCGGTCGTCTTTCATAGCCCGGCCGTTGGGCAGTACCACGATCATTGGCTCGACCTTGCCACCAGCATACAGGTTATCCAGGATAATCTGGGGTTTACCTCCGTTATACCATTCTTTCTCATCACCGCCGATGCCATGCAACAGGTAAAGTACCGGGTATTTTTTGCGGGAGGAATAGCCGGGCGGGGTATAGATCAACGCCAGGCGCGTCGTTCCGACTGTTTTCGAATCATAGCTGATGGTATCTATTTTTCCATGCGGGATATCCGCTTGAACCGCGTCGAACCCTGCCTGCGCATGCTGGACGATGTCCTGGGCATGACCGGAAATGTGGAACAAGGAAATTAAGGCGAATGCGGAAAGGATCCGTTTGATCGAGAGTCTTCTTTTCATGTTAGGTTATTTTAATTGCAAGCTTTTAATATAAATAGTGTGTGGTGTACCTTTTGGAAATTTGATGAATAGGTCATGTTGACCGGTTACGCCCTGTAAGGCTTTACTGAAGACCTTCCATTTATCGCCGGTCGCGGAAACCGGTACGGTAGCGATCAGCCGGCCGTGCTGAAGGTCATCCAGCCATATTTCCAATTTCCCGTTTGTTTTGGCCGAGGCTACCAGGTCTATGGCCACAGGTGAACTTTTGCCCATTTCAACACCGGATACCATCAGCCACCCACCTGATGCAGACGTATTGGTAACGACTTTCTCGCCGTCTTTGTTTACCGTAATAACACCGAAATAATTGCTGTAGCCGGCCGCCGGCATCGCCGATAAGCCGTCTTTACAGATGAAAAAATCAAAGTCCGCTGGCTTACCTTCGGCAAACAAACCTATGCTCGTACCCACCCAGGAATTAAAGTTAGGCTGAGCTTTATCCAGGTTTACGGCGCTGATCGGAGCACCTAAGGATATCCAGGACTTTCCGTTGGCGCTATAATACCCGGATAAACGATGCCCATAACGTTCCAGTTTTAACCAAACGATGTTCTCCGCCGTATTGGGAACTGAACGAACGGCGGTGTCCATGACAAAAATGATCTTTTTACCGTTATCCGATCCTGTGTAAAGACGCACAGTGACGCGCTCATTGCCATTGGTTAGGTAAATTCCCGCTTTAGAATTGGCCCCTGCATCGAGATCGACCCTGGTAACCGCGGTATAGTAATGGTCGGTTTCTTTTTGTAAGAGGTGCGTCCGGCCCGAGTCCGGCTTAAGCCTGATCCACCCCTTACGGTCGGTAAGGGAATAGCGGACAGCAGCCAGCCTGTTCAGGAAATGCCATGGCAAGCCCAGCTGGTCATCCTCAAAATGATCGGTCCTTACGCTCCTCCACGGGATCCCTGAGCTTGGCAGTTGTGGTTTCAAGATCGGCTGCGTGGTGGGGGCCGCTCCCCAGGGCCGGTCGCCTTCCCAGGTTACGGGATACAGCGATGTTTGGCGGCCTGTGCCGGACCAATCGTCGCCATCGTACTTTTCGTAGCTCTGGCCGATGGTCCACCAGGTGCCATCAGCCAATTGTATCGGCGCGGAAATATGATTCGGGCGGCGAAAACCAACTTTCGGGTCAGTAACCGGTTTAAAAAAATTACCTAATCGTTGCCATTGGGTCGAGTCGCTTGTCAGCACGGCTGTGCTTAAAACATACTGCCCGCCGGTTACATCACCAGCGGGAAAATAGTAATAATAGCCGTTGCGTTTACACATTACCGGGCCTTCGGCCCAACTGTATTGCAATTTGGCATTGATCCAGTCCAGATTGATGACGTGATCCGCTAATTGCCCATCGCTGCCGAGCGCTTGCAGGCGGTTAACTTTCTGACCGTTCTTGATGACCATATAAGGTTTTCCGTCATCATCAACGAAGACAGAATTATCGTAGCCGAGGTTGCCTGTTTCAGGATTCGTCTTCAGCTGGACCGGATCTGACCACGGCCCTTTGGGCGAACTGGCCTTACAGAACCATTGACCGCCCGCTGAAAAATAGATCCAGTATGAACCATAGAAATAAGTGATCGCCCCTTGCCAGATGCCGACCGACGGGCGGTCTGTGACCCAGCTTGCCTTTGCTGGCGGTAATACCCGGGCAATGATCTCCCAATGGACCATATCCGTGGAATGGTAAATGGGCAGATAAGGATTGAAGTGGAAGGTTGAACCGCAATGATAAAAATCGTTCCCAACCCTCAGCATGGTCGGATCCGGATGATCACCCGGCAAAACAGGGTTGGCATAGGTGTTGGCAGTTTGATAGAAGACGGACGAATCCGGTGTGGATTGACCATGCGCGAATAAGATCGTTAGTGCGAATAAAAAGAATAGTCCGGTGGATCTGTAAGAATAATTCATGGTTTAGCTGGTAATGTTACTTGATCGTGATTTTTAAAGATTTAAGATCCGCGTCCGCCGAACTTGAGCCGTAAAGCACTTCGTAGTCACCCGGTGTAACGTGCACCGTACCAGTGGTAGCGTCATAAAATTCAAAGCTTTTTGGCGGCAGGGTCAGTGAAGCCAGTTCAGTTTTTCCTGTAGCAATGGGCAATCGCTTAAATGCTCGCAGTGTTTTATTTAATCCGCTGGTGTCGTTTAGCCTGCGCACATATACCTGTAAAACTTCTGTACCATCGCGGCTACCGGTATTGGCTACAGGAACAGTTAACTGGACATTCTCATTATGCAGGATGGTTGTTTTGCTGAGCCTGGCTTCGTTGACCTGGAAGGTCGTATAGCTCAGCCCGAATCCGAACGGGAACAGAGGCGCAGAGTTCATATACCGATAGGTCCGGCCTTTCATACTGTAATCGCTGAAGTCCGGTAACTGCTGCACGTTTTTATAAAAGGTAACCGGCAGGTGCCCTGCGGGATTATAATCACCAAACAACACATCGGCTATGGCTTGGCCGCCAGCTTCGCCGCTATACCAGGCCTGCAGGATGGCGTCACAATTTTCGGTTTCAGGCACCAAAGCCATCGCCGAGCCGGAGCAGTTGACAAAAATGACTTTTTTGCCTGCTTTTTTTAGCGCCTCCATAAAATGCCTTTGCACGGCAGGGAGCTCAATGTCAGTTCGGTCGCCGCCTTTAAAGCCTGGCAATTGGACGGGCATTTCCTCCCCTTCCAGCCTTGGCGAAATACCGCCCGCGAATATCACCACGTCGGCATCTTTCACTTTGCTTAATAAAGCATCATAAGTTACCGGAACCTCTTTGCCAAAGTTCAGGGTAAGGCTGGCGGCCCAGTTATTTAACTGACGGTAACGCACTTCTATTTTATACGTCTTACCTGTCTGAACGGCAAAAGGCACTTTATTGGGATTAGCCCTCCAGCTTCCGGTACGCGATACGGATTTGTCATCAATAAACAATTCTGCTGAGCCTGTAGCTTCCATCTTGAAAACAACCTCACCGGAAAAGCCTGGTTTGTAGGTGGTCTCATATTTAGCGGAAAAGGATTCCAGGTTCACGCCGGGCGCGAATTGGTGGGCGCCCAAGGTGGTCAATGCGATTGGCTCGTTCTGCTGTTCAATGATCACAGGCGCACCTTCGAAATCACGGTTATTCCAGTATGTCGCACGGATGCCGGCTTTTCCGTCTATGGAACATTCCGCGAAGACGTTTTCCAGCACTTTATCTTCGACCAGGTCACAGGCATTGTCGTAAATTACACGGTCGGCACCAATTTTTGACTTGATTCCCTCCAGGATATTGATCGTATGCAAAGGTGTCCCGTTGTAATTACCCCAAAGCATTTGCGTGTTATTGGCGTTAGGGCCTACTACAGCAACTTTAGGCGCACTTTTGCTTAGGGGAAGGATGTTGTTTTTATTTTGCAGTAAGGTCATGGACTCGCGGGCCATCTCCAGCGCCAGTTTTTCATGTGCCGGAGAATTAACTACTGATAATGGGATCTTTGTCCAGGGAACCAATGCATCATCATCGAACTCGCCCAACTCGAACCGCTGGGTCATTAAGCGGATAACGCTGGTATTAATATTTTTTTCTTTGATCAAACCGTGTGCGACCGCATCGGGTATCTTGTCAAAGGCATACCCGGCACATTCCACATCTGTGCCGGCCAGAATGGCCACTGCCGATGCATGCGTAGCATCCGAAGAAGACTTGTGTGTACGATAAAAATCGGTGATCGCGCCGCAATCCGATACAACCAGGTATTTGAATCCCCAGTCTTCCCGCAATATCTGCCCTAAAAGGCGGTTGCTTCCGCAGCAGGGCTCATCGTCCAAACGCTGGTAGGCGCACATAACCTCACGCACGTTAGCTTCGGTCACCAGCGATTTGAATGCCGGGAGATAGGTATCCCACAGGTCACGCTGATCCACGTCGGTTATGTTCAACTGGTGCCGTGTCGATTCCGGCCCGGAGTGTACGGCAAAGTGTTTGGCACAGGCCAGCAGTTTACGGTATTTGGAATCGGCTGGCCCTTGCAATCCACGAACTACCTGGATGCCCATACGCGAGGTCAGGTAAGGGTCCTCCCCGTAGGTCTCTTGTCCACGGCCCCAGCGGGGGTCACGGAAAATATTGACATTGGGTGTCCATACAGAAAGGTCGTGAAAACGTGTGCTCTCCCCATGTTTTTTGTAATCGTTGTTTTTAGCACGCGCTTCGTCAGAAACGGCATCGAAAACATGAAATACCAATTGATCGTCAAATGAAGCCGCCATACCCACAGGTTCTGGAAAAACGGAAACAGGCCCCTGATTGGCATAACCGTGTAAAGCTTCGCTCCACCAGTTAAATTTCTTGATACCCAGACGCGGTATCGCATCCGAAACGTCTTTCATCAGGCCGACTTTTTCTTTAAGAGTAAGCCTGGATACGAGATCTTTTGCCCGCACCTCCGAGGGCAAGTTGGGGTTCTGATACGGAAGCTTCTGCGCCGAGGCGGAAAGCCCGCACGTAATCCCGATGGATAATATCAGGAACTTGTTTAATTTCTTCATCATGATTGAGTTGGTTAGTTCTATAATGCGCATTTCACGACCATTTGCCGGCCGGTATATTCAATTATTTTTCCCGTTGTCTCCTGTACCCCGGTGCCATGGCCGCCTTTGACCAACACAATGTTTAGTTTCCGTTTTTTAGTCATGCCTGTAAAAGCACCGGTCCGGCCGCTGATCGCCAGTTCATGTTTTCTGTCGTCCCATAAAAAAGTATAGGACGCTGATCTGCCTTTTTGGTAGTTATAGTTATTCCCCTCATCCTCATAAACTGTAAATTTTCCATTGCTGCCCGGATATACCCTTATTTCCCATGCCGCATCGGGCTTTTCCCCGACATATTCCATGATCGGCCCCATCGGCACGATTGAACCCGATCTGACAAAAACAGGAATATGATCGATTGGCGCGTCAGCAACAACGGTCTGGCCACCTGTAACTGATCTGCCGGTCCAGAAATCGATCCATGCGGTACCTGTAGGTAGATACACCTGCCTGGTCTTTGCGACCTGCAAAGCTTGGTTACCCGGCGCAAAATACATGGGGTCAGTAACAGGACAAACCAGGAAAGCTTGGCCGAACATAAATTCGTCCTTGATGTCATAAACGCTCGTGTCCCTGCTGAAATCAAAAAGAAGGGAACGGGTCATGGTGTAGTCGTCGCTCGTCACCCTGGCGGCAAGTGAATAAATGTAGGGCAGCAGGCGGTAACGGAGATCGATCTGTTTGATGATGGCATCGTAAAAAGGTTCTCCGGGGATGCCGAATTGCCAGGGTTCGCGCGGAAAGTCGGTGCCGTGACTTCTTAAAACAGGCAACCACCCGGCGTATTGGATGTTGCGGACGTAAAACTCCCTGTAGCCGGTATCCGCCGGCCCTTTGGAAAAATCACCTTTCGAGAACCATTCCGCTTTGCTGCGGACAAAAAATGCACCAGCATCAATGGTCCAGTAGGGCGAGCCGGTAACCATATAATTCAACCCACCCGGGATCCAGCTTTTAAAGTCATTCCAGGTCGCTTTGGTATCGCCGTTCCAGACCATTGTACCATAGCGTTGCTGCCCGGGATAGGAAGCACGAGTCAAAATAACGACCCGTTTTTGTTGATTAGCTTTACGCTGGTTTTCATATATGCCCATGGTATGATGCAGGGAATAGGTATTCACACGCTCTTCGCCAAGCAGGTCGGCCATCGTTTTTACATTTTTCTCAAAACGGGCCGCCGGGTCATTAGCGATGCTATTCGCGCCCCTGTTCCAATCAGCCTCTACGGGCTCTGACGAATCCGGCCACCAGGCATCGACGCCTTTGGAGAACAGGTTCTTATTCACATAATCGTCCCAGTACATGTTGCGCGCCGCCGGGTTATAGGCATCATATATTTTTCTCCCTAAAATAAAGCCCTTGCCATTCATTTCCGGTTCCTCGTTAGAGGCAAGCTGCGGCCAGATGGACAGCATAAAATGGCCATTTTGCTGATGTATATGCGCTATCATTTTTGCCGGGTCGGGATATTTTTTATCATCAAATTTTTTATATCCCCAAAAACCATCCTTCCAGTAGAGCCAATCCTGGACGATTACATCTAAAGGAATGTGATTTGAGCGGAAACGGCTAAAAACGCTATCCACGTCATGCTGGTTGGTGTATCTTTCTTTGGATTGAATATAGCCGAACATGTATTCAGGGGGCAACTCGACCTTGCCCGTTAAACCGCGGAAATGATGAACAATCTGATCAAATCCAGGGCCATACATAAAATAATAATCCAATTGGTTCACGGCCAACATGTCCATAAAGCTACCAGCAGTATCATCACGAAAGACCATCGCCGAGCCTGCATCGAACAGCAGCCCGTAGCCTTCGGTGGATAGCAGTACAGGCATGCTTTTTTTTAAGTTATATTCGTACAAATATTGCATCGTCCCGCGGAGGTTCATGTAGTCCTCCTGATGAGATCCAAGGCCGTATAAGGCCTCTCCGGGCTGCCAGGTAAATTGCTGCCGTATTTTCCATGCCATTCCCGTGTTCTTTTTGCCAGTGATATTCGCCGATACCTGGTCGCCATTCGCCGTTTTTTCGATCTTGCCGTCAGCATCGTTAAACACACTTTTTTTTAATTCCACCTTTCCGGTTATCCGCGGTAACGTTGGGTTTTCAACCAGCAGTAGTTTTCCGGAATGGTCAAAATATTGCAGACTGCCTGTTCGTTTCGATATCATCAATTTGATGAGTGTAGATCGGAGGGTGACTGAAGTTCCGTTTTCCTGAACAGTATATGCCACCTTTTCAGATTTCCGGGGGATGCAGACATCCGTACCGTTGTCTTTAAAAGTACCTTCAGGCACGAATCTTACCCTCACCACTGCGGCATCAACAAATTGTACACTTAATTTACGATCTCCCATATGTAACAAAACCCCATTTTGCTGTTTTTCACATGCGTATATATCGCTGTTCTTTTGCGCGTAACAACAAAGGGGCCCAATCAATAAGATGACCATCACAAAGCTTATTATATCCCCGATCCTCTTCATGATCCTATTTGAAGCGTATCCAGTCTACTTCCACATTACCGGGACCTTTGAGTTCAATGACCAGGTTTTTCGTACCGTTCGGTACCGATAAAAGGGCTTTATCGGTCAAGGCCCAGTCGGCGCCCTTAGGTATGGCCAATTCAGCGATAACTTTACCCTGCATGTCGCTCGTTTTAATTAATAATGTTGCTCCGTTCCC